>Ga0247830_10000098_pt1 | contig 25019 bp, 28 predicted proteins | sample 12C_Control_Day5_FD_207766 | JGI IMG/M metagenome (GOLD analysis project Ga0247830, IMG submission 207766) | Soil microbial communities from agricultural site in Penn Yan, New York, United States - 12C_Control_Day5 | ecosystem: Environmental > Terrestrial > Soil > Agricultural land | place...
TCGTCGCAGTTCAGCGCCGACAACCTCTGGGGCGTCCGCGTCGTGGTCACGTCGGCCATGAACGCGGGCTCGGCGGTGGTCGGGGCGTTCGGCCAGGGCGGCGCCGTCATCCGGCGCTCGGGCGTCACGGTGGAGGCGACCAACAGCCACAGCACGTGGTTCGCGGACGACATCGTCGCCATCCGCGCCGAGGAGCGGCTGGCCCTCGCGGTCTACCGCGAGTCGGCGTTCACCGTGGTCACCGGCCTGAGCTAGGCCAGACCAACCGGGAGGGGGCGGGGTCTACGCGCGTGGACTCCGCCCCGCCCACACCACCGAGAGGAGCACCCGCATGGCGAAGTCCAAGACGTACACCTACCAGGGCGAGGTCCCGGGCAGCGTCGTGATCCCGGCCACCGGCCGCATGGTCGAGCTGGAGCCCGGCGACACGGTCGAGGCCGAGACCGAGGCCGAGGAGGCCGCCTACGAGGCGAACCCCGACCTCGCGTCCGGCAGCAGGGCGCGGTCGAGGGCCGACGGGGGGAAGAAGTAGATGGCGAGCTACCCGCCCGACCCGGGGGGCAACTTCGCGTCGGACGCCCACCGCCGAGTGATGGCGCACCTGCCCAACCCCGACGACGACCCGATCAGCGTCGAGGAGCTGATCACCGCGCGGATCAACGCCGACCCCCACGCGCTGGCCCACTTCTCCGACGCGGCCGAGGTCGCGGACATCCTGGAGGAGCTGGAGGCCGACGGCCACGCCAAGCAGCTCAAGAGCGGGTGGAGGAACACGGCCGAGGGGTTCGCGCTCCTGACCGGGCCGCCCGAGGAGACGGACGCCGCCACGGCCCCGGCCACGATGGGCCTGGACCCGGCGTCCCTGAACGGAGGCGAGTCATGAACATCCACCTCGATAGGGGACGGGTCACCGTCGCCGGGCTGTGGCTTGGCGTCGGTGAGGACCTCGCCGATCCCAAGGTCCGGGCGCTGATCGACGCGGGCGTCCCGCCGATGCTCGGCGCCGCCTCGCTGGGCAACGCGGTCGAGAACAAGATCCTCGACCACATCACCAACCAGGCCTCGTACACGATGCCGACCCCGTACCTGGCCCTGTGGACCTCCACGGTCGACGACTCCTCGACCGCCGCGACCGCGGGCGAGCTCACGTACACCACCTACGCCCGCCAGGCGATCAGCACCACCAACATGTCCGTCGCCGCGTCGGGCTCGGTGACCAACGACGTCGCGATCACCTTCCCGACCGTCTCGTCCGGCGGCGGCACGGTGACGTTCTGGCAGCTGACCAGCTCGTCCTCCGGCGCGGGCGACACGATCGTCTGGGGGACCGCGACCTCGACCGTGATCTCGACCACCCAGACCCCGCCCACGGTGATCATCGGCGGGCTCGTGATCACGCTCGACTAGCAGGCGGGCGTGCCCGACGTTCGCCGCTTCGACGGGGTCGACGACTTCATCCGCTGCACCGGAACGCTCGGGCAGTCGGCCAACGGGCCGTTCACGATCGTCGCGCTTGTCCGGCTGACGACGCTACCCGGCGCTGACGAGCCGTTCTTCTCGATTGGTAACGGGACGACGGCGACCGCCGCGACGCTCTACAACGACAGCGGCAACAGCGGCGCGAACCTCGCCTGGGGCAACTCCGCCTCGGACTCGATCGGCAACGCCGGTCTAGTCGCGTCTCAGTGGCGGTTTGTCGCCGGGTTCAAGGAGACGGGCGCCGATAGCTCCGTCGACCTCGGCAGCCGTCAGTTCGGCACCGGCTCATGGACCTGGACCACCGGCACCGGGACGATCAACAACAACACGAACGTCTGCACCGACGCCTTTTTCGGCCGCTTCAACGACACGGCCACGTTCAGAGACTTCGACCTCGCCGTCTGCGCGATCTGGAACTCCGCGCTGACCAGGGCGACGATCGAGGGGTTGGAGGTCACGGCCACCACGGCGGGCCTCGCCGCCGCCAGTCCGATCGGCCTGTGGGACTTCAATCAGGCGTCGGTCGCCACCACGGTCCTCGACCTGGTCGGCAACACCCACGAGGTCTCGCGCACCGGGACGACGGTCGTCGCGGACGGGTCGCTCGCCTGGACCTTCGGGCTCACGTCCGCGCCGCAGCAGCTGACCCGGACCTTCGCCCCGATCCCCTTTATGAAGTGATGAAAGGAACCCCTCCATGGCGCGTCAGTACCTCCAGGACGACGGCTTTCTAGAGCCCGCAATCTCCGACCCGCTCGCGGCGAACACCTCCACCTCCGCGGTCGGGATGTACAACTCGCTCCAGTACGCGCTGATCCCGGCCTACGACTGTCGGCCGGGGAAGGTCTACCAGATGGAGGCGGCGGGGATCATCACCTGCGCCGCGACTGGCGCGCTGACCATCAGCCCGACGATCTCCACCACGAACGCCGCCGGCACCACGCTCGGCGCCTCGATCGCGCAGACGGTCCCGGCCTCCGCTCCCTCCCAGCCCTGGTTCCTGAAGATGAAGCTGGTCTGCACGGCCACGGGCGCACCCGGTGGCAGCAACTCGACGATGAAGGCCTGGGGCTGGTTCATGGGCGGCGGCCTCGCCGGGACCGCGAGCACCGGCCTGCACCTGACCTTCGGCGGCACGGCGGCGGTGTTCGACCACTCGGTCAACCAGTCGATCTGGATCTCGAAGACGCTCTCGGTCGCCGGCTCCTGGACGACGCAGTATGCCGACCTCAGCGCGATGAACTAGGGGCGGGCCCGTGCCCGTGCCCGGCCCCTCGCTGAACCTTCCGGGTCCGGGACCGTACTTCGGGCGGATCTCCTCCGGGGCCGCCGGCGCCGTCGAGGCGCCCGTCCCGCTGCAGCAGGCGGACGCGATCTCGATCGCCACGCTTGCGCTCAGCGCCGAGACCCAGGTCCCGCTCGGCACGGCGGCGGCGCAGAGCAGCGCCACGCTGGCGCTGACCGCCCCCGCCAGGGTGACGCTGGAGACGGTGACGGCCCAGTCCAGCGCTACGCTCACCCTCTCCGCCCCGGCCAAGCCCCCGCTTGAGACGGCGGCGGCTCAGAGCTCAGCGACGCTGGCGCTCTCGGCGCCGACCAGGGTTACGCTCGGGACCTCGCCGGCTCAGTCTGCCGCGACGCTGGCGCTGTCCGCGCTCACGAGGGTGCCGCTGGACCCCGCCGCAGCGGTCTCCTCGGCGACCTGCTCGGTGACGATCCCGTCCACGGCGGTCGAGGTCCCGCTCTCCGCCGCCGCCTGCCAGAGCGCCGCGACGCTCGCGCTCTCCGCGCCGACCCAGGTGCCGCTGCAGACGAGCGGGGCCACGTCGAGCGCCACGCTGGCGCTGTCCGCGACCGCCAGGGTCACCCTGGGTGCCGCCGCCTGCCTCGCGACCCCGACCCTGGCGCTCTCGGCCCCGACCCGGGTCACGCTCGGGACGGCCGCGGCGCTCGCCACGCCGACCCTGGCGCTCAGCGCCCCCACCCGGGTCGTTCTCGGCGTCTCCGCGGCCCAGAGCGCAGCCACGCTCTCCCTCACGGCCCCGACCCGGGTCACCCTTGGCGCCGCCGCGGCGCAGAGCGGCGCCACCCTGGCACTCAGCGCGACCACGCAGGTCGCGCTTGGAGCAAGCGCCGCGGTCTGCTCGGCCACCCTGGCGCTGACATCCGGCGGCCCGACGGTCCCGCTGGCCACCGCAGCGGCGCAGAGCGCGGCCACCCTGGCGCTCCGCGCCGCGACCCAGGTGGCGCTCCAGACCGGAGCGGCGGTCCTGTCGGCGACGCTGCTGGTCTCCCGCCCGCAGCGGATCGCGCTTGGCTCGGCGGCGGCGGTCTCGACCGCCTCGCTCAGCGTTGTCATCCTCGACCCGGTCCCCGAGACGCACCCGAACCTCGGTGGAGACGTAGACGAGGTCCGGACCGGAGGCGACATCATCACCCCCGACGCGATCCCGTCCGGGCTGTACCCGCCGACCTACCCCTCGAGTTCGACGTACCCGGCGGTCAGCACGCCGTTCGACGGCCTGCCGCTCGGCGGCGACTACGACGAGGTCCTGACTGGCGGGGCCCCGGTCGGCCACGTCACCTCGGGCACCTACGACCAGGTGATCACGGGAGGGATCGTGAACGAGGTCCGCACCGGCGGCGAGCCGCGGGACACGACCGGTGGGACGCCCGACGCGGTCCCGACCGGCGGCGACGTGAACACGGTGCTGACCGGGGGCGCCGTGAACGAGGTCCGCACCGGCGGCACCTTCGACGAGGTGCTGACGGGCGGCGACGTGCAAGAGGTCCCGACCGGAGACTCGCCCGACGAGTCCGAGCGGGGCGGAACCTATGACCTGGTGCTGACCGGAGGAGAGGTCCTGTAGATGGCGTTCACGATCAAGCAAGGCGATCGGCGACCCCTGTTCGTCGTCGTGCTCAAGGACAACATCGGTGAGGCCGGCGAGGCCGCTGTCAACCTGACCACCGCCACCAGCGCCTTCTTCAACATGCGGGCCGAGAACGCCGGGGCGATCAAGATCAACCGCGGCTCCGCGGCGATCACCAGCGCCGCCGCGGGCGAGGTCACCTACTCGTGGGGGACCGCCGACGTGAACACCGCCGGGAACTTCGAGGCGGAGATGGCGATCGTCTGGAACGACGGCAAGGAGGAGACCTTCCCCAACGACAGCTATTGGGAGGTCACGATCACGGACGACATCGCCTGATGCGCCCCGGTCGGCTGCCCGAGAACCACCCTGAGGAGCAGCGGGCCCGCCAGCAGCTGCAGCGGGCCGAGCGCCCGATGACCACCGCCGACCTGCCGCAGGGGGTCCGCTACGTGGCGCCGAGCCGACCGCCACGGAGGAAGCGGTAGATGGCCTTCACCCCCAAGGACTGGCGGGACGCGACCACCTACGCGGGCGGCGGCGACATCTCGACCCCGCTCACGGCGGCGTCGCTCGAGGACATGGAGACGCGCCTCGCTGCCTACGCCGACAGCCTGGTCAGTCCCGACGTCAGCCAGAGCGCCCTGCTCTACGGCTTCGCCGACGACGAGGACAACCACCAGGACTTCTCCGCCGACGCGCTGGCGACCGGCTGCAACTCCGCCCGGATCGGCGTCGGCTACAACGCGCCGGGCTCGGCCGCCTCGCTTGCGGCGGTAGCGGCCTACGAGGCTGACCCGCAGATCGACCAGGTGGTGGTCTACCTCTGGTCGGTGTCCGTGATCAGCTCGGCGACCTGGGCGACGCAGGCGGCGCTGGCCTGCACCCAGTACCCGAACGCCCTGATCGAGCTCATCAACGAGCCCAACCTCCTGAGCTTCGGCGGCTACACCTACCAGCAGGCCGCCGACGCGACGATCGCCGCCGTCAACGCCTGCCCCGCGGGGCGGATCATCGGCCCGGCGGTGAGCCAGATCGGCGAGTCGATGGGCGGCGACTACCTCGGCTACCAGGCGGCGATGTACGACCGGATCTTCGACTCGGTGGATCCGACGGAGATGGCCGGGGTCGCCTTCCACCTCTACCCGACCACCGGCGATCCGGGGACCGAGGTCGAGGACCACGTCACCGCCTGCTACACGGCCGGGCTTGAGCAGCTGCCGGTGTTCCTGACCGAGATCGGGTTCCAGTACGGGATCTACGGCGCCTACCAGCCCTGGTCGTCGGCCAACACCTTCAACACCTACTACAACGACGAGCGGCTGGGCGGGCTGTTCTTCTACCGCCTCGCTCCGCAGCAGCCGACGCCGATCCCGGGCGAGACGTTCCAGCAGTACCCGCTGACCACCAACCAGCCGCTCGACGACGCGCTGACCGAGGCGTTCAACGCCCCGCCGGGTGGCGACCCGGCGCCCTACGCGCCGCTCAACAGCCCGACCTTCACCGGCAGCCCCAGGGCACCGACCCCGCTGCCCGACGACGACGGCACCCGGATCGCGACGACGCAGTTCGCCGCCCGGATGAACCGCGAGCGTTTGTTCCGCCCCGAGGACGCCGGTGCCGCGGCCGACGGGGTCACCGACGACACCGTGGCGCTGCAGGAGGTGATCGACGCCTCGATGGCGGCCACCGCCTCCGGCAGGCGAGCGGTGACGCAGCTCAGCGTCGCCACCTACCTCTGCGACACCGCCCCGCGCACCGACCGCGAGGGCCACTGCATCCTCTCGGTCACCGACGCGCTCGACTCCCAGAAGTCGCTGACGATCCGGGGCATCAACCCGGCGGCGGCGGTGGACCCCGCCTACCTGAGCGACCCGCTCGTCGGCCGCTCGATCATCAAGACGACCGAGACCAGCGCCTACTCGGGCAGCTTCGGACCCCCCTCGGTGCTCGGCGGCGCCACGGAGGAGCAGGGCATGTCGTCCACCCGGGAGTACACCGGGGTGATCCAGCTCCAGGACTTCGTCGTCCAGGTGCCCCAGAACCCGTCGATCGGCGGCATCGACGCGATGAGCTGGGGCGGCCTCGACGCGCTCGACGTGGCGGTGGTCGCGGGGGCAACCACGACGGTCCAGACCAACGATGAGGGCTTCGGCTGGCGCCTCCCCTCGGTCTGGGGCAACGGCGCGGTCCGGCTCAAGGGCTGCCAGGCGGTCCAGACCTACGTCGGCTTCGTCCTCCACCACGCGGACCACCACTTCTACGAGGCCGCCTGCGCCTACTACTGCCGGATCGGCTTCGCCTTCCAGACCGGGCTGACCGAGTTCGCCTACCCGCTGATCGGCCACTACTGGATGATCGAGGGCTGCAAGTACTGCATCGCAGGATGGACGCCCGGGACCGGCCTTGCCTCCCCGGACCAGGAGGTGTTCTTCGCCGGGATGCTGGTGCAGACCGAGGTCGGAGGCGGCAACTTCACGATCACCAACTCGGTCTACGATCCGGACTCCAAGCTCCGGGGCCGGGTGGACTGGCACCACTGGGCGCTGGACGTGATCGGCACCGCCCTGCCCGCCATCAGCGGAGGTGCCAAGCTCGACGTTCGCCTGCCCCACGCCGGGCACATGACGGTGAACCGCTACGTGCCCCCCGCCGATGACGACATCGACGAGGCGCACACGCAGTTCTGGATGGACCCGACCACCGGGGAGGCGATGGCGAAGGGCAAGACCGGCGGCGCCGGGACGGTCCGAAACTACAGCCTCGTCGGCGGCTCCTACCCCGTCTACCGGACGATCTTCTCCGCCGAGAGCTTCCTGGTCGGCGGGATGGTGAACGGCTTTCCCTACGCCGTCGGCTCGGTCGTCTCCGACGAGAGCAGCACCTCCGTCCGAGTCGCGGTCTCGTCCGAGGCCCTCGCCCTGAACGTCGACCACCAGACCGCCTCGGTAGTGCTGCCGCTGCACCCGGTGAGCGTGTTCCCGTTCGACACCGCCGACTACGCGATGGTGGGCGGGACGATCCAGCTGCGGCTCAAGGTGGTGGTGATGAGCAACGGCACCGACCCCGCCACCGACCTCGTCGTCGGGCTCTACAAGGCTGACTCGTCCGGCGCCGCCAACGCGCTCTCGATCAGCCCGGACGGCTCCGTCCTGTCGTCGGTGACCCTGACCAACGCGAACCTGACCGCCTCCAACCCGACCACGGTCACCGGCTCGGTCTTCACCGCCACCACCGGACCGGTCGAGTTCCTGGTCGCCCCCTCCGGCGCCAACACGGCCACCGGCTTCGCCGGCTCGATCCACTGCTACCTCCAACTCGCGCACACCCTCTGATGCCAGATCCCTTCATCACCGCGGCCGAGCTGTCCGACTACCTCGGGCGTGACGTGGACTCCGAGCCCGCCGCCGACCTGGCGGTCGAGTTCGCCTGCGACGCCTGTCGCGACTACGTCGGCCAGACCCTCACCGCGGGCTCGTCCTCGGTCACCCTGAACGGGACCGGGACCGACGCGCTGCTGCTCCCCGAGTCCCCGGTCGGGTCGGTCAGCTCGGTCGAGGTGCTCGACTCCGAGGGCTCCTTCCAGACCGCCGGGGCGGCGGACTTCTCGGTCAGCGGCGACGGGGTGCTCTACGCCACCAACACCGCGGGCACCGCCACCTTCGGGAGCTGCTGGCCAAGGGGGAGGCAGAACGTCCGGGTGGGCTACTCCCACGGCAACGGGACCGCCGACCTGGCCCGCTCGATCAGGGGCGTGGCGCTGACCCTGGCCGCCCGCTTCCTGGTCCAGGGGGTCGCGGCGGCGGAGCAGGTCGGCGAGGTGAACGTGCGCTACGCCGCCGAGTCCACCGCGCTGATGCCGACCGAGCGCATCATCCTCGACGGCTACCGCCGCCACCACGGGGGATCATGAAGAGGCTCGCCCTGATCCTGATCGGCGCGCTGCTGCTCGCTGCCTGCAGCGCGGCCACCACGCCCGCCACCGACATCACCCAGACCTCGGCCAGGCTCCACGCGCAGGTCGGCTGGCAGCAGGGTGAGCAGGGGACCTACTGGTTCGAGTACCGAGTGGTCGGCGCTCTAACGTGGCAGAAGACCCCGGTCCGCAGCTGGGGGCCGATGCAGAACTCGGCGTCCAACGTCGACCTCCCCGAGAACGTCACCGGCCTGACCCCCGCGACCAACTACGAGTTCCGCTACTGCGGCCAGATGAGCGGGGCCGAACTGTGCCAGGGGGTGCAGACCTTCACCACCCTGAGCAGTGGCGCCTGCGACCGCAACGCGACCCCCGCCACCCTCGCTGCCGAGGTCTCAGCGGCGACGGCGGGGCAGACGGTCTGCCTCGCCACCGGCAGCTACGGCACCTGGGGCGGGACCAACAAGGTGATCACGGTCAGGGCCGCCGCCGGGCAGACCCCGACGATGGGAATCAGCTTCGGCTCGGGGGATCAGAGCTTCACGCTCCAGGGCGTCCGGATCACGGGCGGCTCGATCTCGAGCGGCGCCCAGAACCTCACCGTCCGCGACTCGGAGTTCACGGCCTCGCTTCAGATCACGGGGCTGGCGAACGCGAACGTCCTGCTCGACCACAACACCCACAACAACATCAACGCCCCCTCCGGCGCCCCCCCGGCGCGCATCCACCTCGCCTACGGCTCCGAGACACCCTCCGGGGTGACCGTCCGCAACTCCCTCCTGCAGGGCGGCGACGCGGACGGGATCCAGACCGGCGTCGGCCTGAGCGTGATCAACAACGAGTTCAGCCAGATCGTCGCCGGCGGGCCCAACCACACCGACAACATCCAGATGGTGGGCAACTCGACCGGGATGGTGATCCGCGGCAACTGGGTCCACGCGAGCGCGAGCACCCAGGGCATCGCCGCCTACGACGGGCTCAGGAACGCGACGATCGAGGACAACGTCGTCGACATCCCCCGCCCCTGGGGGATCGAGGCCTACTCCGACGACAGCTCGGTGATCCGCCACAACACGCTGGTCTACAAGCAGGTCTGCGACTTCAACCTGCCCTGCGGGATCATCTCGATCACCCGCAAGTCCCAGGACGACGCGGGCTTCGGAACGGTGGTCCGCGACAACATCGCCACCGAGATCAGCGTCACCTCGGGCTCGACCGTCGCCGCTCAAGACCACAACATGCTCCGTCGGTTCGTCGGCCCCAACGACTTCCTCGGCACGCCCGCGTTCCTGAACACCACCACCTACGCCGGGCACCACCTGGCGGCCGGTTCCCCCGGCAGCGACGCCGCCTCCGACGGGCTCGACGTGGGGATCCGCTAGTGCCGATCACGACCGCACTCCACGACGTCACCCCGTTCGCCCTCCGCGGGCTGGCGTGGCTGGCGCTGGGCGAGACGGGCTACATCACCCGGGGCTCGTACACCGACAACGCCGGCGGCGGCGCCAGCCAGACTCGCGCCACGGTCGGCACCGTGGCCTGCCGGGTGGACCCGGTGGGCGGGGGTGAGAACCTGGTCGCCGAGCTGATCTCGGATCGGACCACGCACCTGGTCACCCTCCCCCCGATGACCGACATCGACTCGGTCGAGGAGCTCCACGTGGGGTCCGACCGCTTCATCGTCACTGCCGTCCGGGCCCGCACGAACGAGCAGGTCCGGGTCGTGGAGGCCACCAAGTCTTCGTAGACGCGTGGGGGGGAGTTGGGTTCCTGGTGGCGCTCTGACTTCTCCCCGCGACGCCAGCCACCAGACCAGCCACCAGACGAAGGACGACATGGAACCAGAGCCGATCAAGTACGCCTGCACGATCCAGGTCGCGGGCATCCTCCACCACTGCATCGAGGACTACGACGCCGTCCACTCGCGCCTCGTGAACTCCGACAGCCCCACCCAGCCGGTCGAGCTGATGATCGGGGCGGACTACGGCGACGACGAGGGCGGGAAGCGGCTGATCAAGGCCGCGTTCATGCCGCTCGCCATCTCGGCGGTGTTCGAGATCCCCGCCGACATCGCCAAGGTGGCGCCGTGAAGGTCCTCTGGCACTCCAACGGGCCGCACGCCCCCACGGGCTACGGTCGCCAGACCGCCATGTTCGCCCAGATGCTCGCCCAGGACCACGAGGTCTGGATTAGCGCCAACTACGGGCTCGAGGCCGCGCCGCTGGTCTGGAACGGGATCCCGGTCCTGCCGGGCCTCGGGCAGACCCACGGGAACGAGGCGCTGCCCGGCCACGTCAACGCCATGTTCAACGGTCGCGACGACGGGCTGGTGTGGACGCTCTACGACACGCCGGTGTTCGACCCGGACGTGTTCCAGAGGTTCAACGCGGCCTGCTGGACGCCGATCGACCACTGCCCCCCGCCTCCCCCGGTGATCTCGTTCTTCCGGGCTAGCCAGGCGATCCCGGTGGCGATGTCCCGCTACGGCCAGGGGGAGCTGGGCGAGTTCGACCCGCTGTACGTTCCCCACGGGGTGGACGTGGACGTGTTCAAGCCGACCGCGTCCGACGTGCGCCAGCAGATGGACCTGCCCGACGACGCGTTCCTGATCGGGATGGTGGCGGCGAACAAGGGTCGCCCGTCGCGGAAGTGCTTCCAGCAGGCGTTCGAGGCCTTCCGGATCTTCCGCAGGACCCACGAGGACGCCCACCTGTACCTGCACACCACGCTCTCGGCCAGCTACTCGGCGGGAGAGGACCTCCCGACGCTGCTGGCCTCGCTCGAGATCCCCGACGACGCGGTCAAGTACCCGAACCAGTACTCGATGATGTTCGCCCCGCTCGACGAGGCGAAGATGGCGCAGATCTACTCGGCCTGCAACGTGCTGCTGAACTGCTCCATGGGCGAGGGCTTCGGGGTGCCGATCATCGAGGCCGCCGCCTGCGGGACCCCGGCGATCGTGACCGACTTCAGCGCCATGCCGGAGGTGGCCGGGCCGGGGTGGAGGGTGAGCGGCCGACCCCACTGGACCGGCCAGTGCTCGTGGATGAGCGTCCCGGACGTGGGCGAGATGGTGGGGGCGCTCGAGGAGGCGCACGACCAGTCGGAGGAGCGCCGCTCCAGCCTGTCCAGGGAGTGCCGAGCCCACGCACTCGGGTACAGCGCCCGATCGGTGTACGACGAGCACATGGTCCCGGCGCTGGACGAGATCCAGGAGCGCATCGGGATGCGCCAGCCTGTTAGGGTGGCCGCGTGAGGGTCGGCTGGCTTCAGGACGACCCCGGCTACGTCGGGGGGGCCGAGCTGACCATGGCCGAGTTCAGGTCCGCGGCCCCGCGCGGGGTCGAGGTCGTGGACTGCCCGCCGGGCGGGGTGGCCAGGTGCGACGCCTACGTGGTGGGCAACTGCCTCGGCTACGACCTAGGCGAGATCGAGGGGATGGTCAGGCGGTCGGGCACCGTGGTCCGCTACCACCACGACGTGGCCCGCGCCCCGGTGGACGGGCTGTTCACCGAGGTGCGCCGCTTCAACCGGGTCCGCCACGCGTTCTGCTCCCCGCTTCAGCGGGCGCGGATGGGGATGGAGGGGGAGCTGATCCCCCCGGCGCTGGACCTGGACCGCTTCCGCGCCCTCAGAAGCTCCAACCACCGCCACGGCGCCTGCTGCGTGGGCAGGATGGCCTACGGCAAGGGCCTGGAGCTGATCGCCGAGTACCCCGAGCCGGTGGACGTGTACAGCAGCGTGCCGGTCCGCTCGGAGCGCAGCGCTCGCTACAGGGGGGCGGCCGCGGACGTGCCCGCGACGCTGGCCCAGTACGAGAAGTTCGTCTTCCTCCCGACCGCCCTCGAGCCCTTTGGGCGGGCGGTGGTCGAGGCCTGGGCCGCGGGCCTGGACCTGGTGGTGAACCGCAACGTGGGGGCGCTGTACTGGATCGAGTACGACCAACCGGCGCTGGAGACGGCCGCCGCGGACTTCTGGAGGCTGGTGACCAAGTGATCGCGAGGACCGTCCCCGATGTGAGGAAGATGAAGCTCCGCTATAGCGAGCGAGAGCTGCTGGCCGAGGCCCTGAGAGACAGGCCGATGAGCCCGGACAACGCGATCGCGATCCTGACCCGACTCGGGCGGGAGCGGGCCGCCCGATGATTGACCTGATCGTCCCCACCATCGACGGGCGCGAGGACTCCCTCAAGCGGTGCCTCAGGTCCTTCCGCGCCAACACCGACGACCTGAACGTGATCGTGGTGGCCGAGTCGAAGACCTGCGGCTGGGGCTGGCAGCAGGGGCTCGCCGCCTCCACGGCCCCCTACGTGGCCCTGGTCGCGGACGACCTGGAGTGCATCTCGCCCGCGTGGGCCGAGCGCTGCATGGAGGCGGCCGACGAGGACCTGCTCCCCTGCCCGCGCGTGTACACCCCCCGGGGCGCGATCGAGTCCCAGGGCGGCGACATGAACGCGGTCGGCCACCTGCTCAACCGCCACCGGAAGGACGGGGCGCCCTGCGACTTCACCACGGTCCCGTTCATGTCGCGGTCGCAGGCCGAGCGGATCGAGATGATCGACACCCAGTACTGCTGCGACGTCTGGGTGAGCTACCGCGGGCGCCAGCTCGGCTGCGAGACGGTGCTGCGCCACGGCTACGACCTGGTCCACCACCAGGAGCAGGTCGGGCGCGGGGCGGGGATGGCCCAGAACGACCGCGATCGGATCGACGCCGAGGCGATGTTCCTGGCGCTGGAGTCGGGGGTGGAGGTGGCCAGTGGCTGAGTCCTACGAGATGGGGGCCTTCGGCAGCCACGTGCCGGTGCTGGAGTCGCTCAGGCCCCGGCCGAAGCGGGTGCTGGAGTTCGGCGTGGGCGACCACTCGACGAGCGCGTTCCTAAGCATGAAGTCCGTCACCCGCCTGGTCTCCGTCGAGACCGACATCGGATGGCGCGAGCGCGTCTCCAACGAGCACAGGAAGCACCTCAAGAGCGGGCGCTGGAGGCTCCTCGACGAGACCGACGAGGTGCCGCCGCTGACCGACTTCGACCTGGTCTTCATCGACGACGGGCTGCTGCCCGCCCAGCGCCACGAGACCATCGCCCGGGTGCTCGGCCAGAAGCACCCCCGGGTGGTGATCCACGACGCCGACTACGCCCCGTATGTCGAGTCGATCGAGGCCTTCTCCTCCGACTTCAGGATCGAGGACGCCTACTCCCCCTACACCGCCGTCGTGGACGCGAACTGATGATCACCGGCTCCGGCTACAGCACCAACCCCTACGAGGTGGTCTGGTTCTGCCACCTGTGCGGCGTGAGCTTCGTCCAGACCCCGGGCAGCGGCGCCCACCACTGCGGCGGGACCGGCAAATGACCTATCAGGACCGCCACCGCATCATCGGCCCGCTGATCATCTTCCTGTGGATCTGCGTGGCGGCCACCGATGGCGGCATGGGCTGGCTGATCGCGATCCTGCTCGTCTCCGGGTTCAGCCTGCTCGACCACCTGCGCCACCCCCCGCTGAGGGGGGTCCCGTGAGGATCCTGGTCACGGGTGCCGAGGGCTTTGTCGGCCAGCACCTCTGCGCCGAGCTTCAGACGGCGGGTCACGACGTGCGCCCCTCAGACATCGGAGACCACGACCTCTCGGTGCCCGACGAGGCGAGGGACCTGGTGATCCAGACCCGCCCCGACTACGTCGTCCACCTGGCGGCCCGCTACGGGCGCCTGCTCTGCCGCGACGAGCCCCACCTGGCGGTCAGCGACAACACGGCCTCGACCACCGAGCTGGCGGCGGAGTGCGCGCGGTGGGGGACCCCGGTCCTCTACGCCTCCTCCTCAGAGGTCTACGGCGACCACGGCACCGCCACGATCCGCGAGGACTCCGAGCTCAGGATGCCGACCACGATCTACGGGCTGTCGAAGCGCTGGGGCGAGGAGGCCCTGCGGCTGTACGTGGAGCACGAGAACCTGACCATCGTCCGGATGAACATGCTCTACGGCCCCGGCCAGCTCGGCGGGTACGGGCGCTGCTCGCTGGCCACGTTCATCGACAGCGCGGTCCGCGGCGAGCCGTTCACCGTCCACCGCAACACCTCCCGCTCGTGGCTCTACATCGCCGACGCGGTGCGGGCGCTGCGGCTGCTGATCGAGGGGGAGTTCTACGGGACCTTCAACCTCGGGAACCCGGCGCGGGCGTGGCCGATGGAGACGATCGCCGACGAGGTCAAGAACCAGGTGAGGCTGTTCCGGGAGTGCCCCGACCCGATCGTCGAGGACCCGCCCGAGGGCCAGATCCCGCACAAGAACTACGACGTGACCCACCTGCTCGGGATGGTCGACTGGGTCCCCGAGGTCGGGCTCGCGGAGGGGATCACCGCGACGGTCGCGTGGGCCCGCGCGAAGGCGCAGGTGACGGCATGAGCCCGCTCGCCCTCAAGCCTGATCTCGCCTATCACGTTCGGAGAGCGATCTACCAGAAGATGGCGGGCGACACGGGTACCGCTGCGTGGCGGGGGTTGGCGTACCACGAGGGGGAGAGCGATGGGCTGCTTGGCAGTTCGGTGGCCACTGATCTAACGCACAGCATCTACTACGCCTACGCCCCCGACGGCGCGGAGTATCCCTACGTGATCTTCCACAAGCAGAGCGGCACGCCCGTCTACACGTTCAAGACCGGACCGGCGGTCGGCGACGGCCACGCGATTGCCGACAACGAGCTGTGGCTGATCAAGGGCGTCGCCCACGACACGGAGGCCCACCCGAGCGCGATGGACGCCGCCGACAAGATCGCCTCACGGATCGACGCGCTGTTCACCGACGGAGCACTCGCGCTGCCAACGATCACCGCGACGACCGAGGCCGTCACCCAGCTCTACCTGCGTCGCGAGACCGACATCGCGTTCTCCGAGGAGGAGGACGGCGAGACCTACTTCCACCACGGCGCCCTGTACCGGCTCATGTATAGCGCCACCTAGCCCTTCACCAAGCGCCACCAAAGTGCCCCGCAAGGGGTCAGCCAAATCAACCTCCGTCACCCGACAGGGGCGGAGCACGAGAGGAGCCACAGGTGGCTGTCAATCCCCGCGTCTTCAAGGACGCATTCGTCTCGGTCAACGGGACCAACATCAGCGCGTACTGCAGCGCCGCGACCGTGGAGTCCACGTTCGAGGAGCTCGACTCCACCACGTTCGGCGGCAACTACCGCCAGTTCACCCAGGGTCTCGGCGACGCCACGATCACGCTGACCACGTTCCCGGACACCACGGGCACGGTCAACTCGATCTTCTGGCCGCTGTCGCAGTCCGGGGGCACGTTCGCCCTGATCGTCCGCGAGTCCTCGGCGGCCGCGAGCACGTCGAACTACAACTACTCGATGAGCGCCTCGCTGTTCGGGTTCAACCCGATCGGCGGCGCGGTCGGTGACCTGATGAGCACGGACATCCCGTGCCGCAACGCCGGCACCGCGGGCCTGACCCGAGGCACCACGTAGCAGAGGGGTGCCGCCCAGCGCGGTCTGCCCCGCCACCAACAAACGCGGTCAGCCGAGAGGCGCCGCAGGGAAGGAGGGCGCATGGCGCGCTCTACCAAGGATGCTGTCCTGAAGGGGCCCGGCGACCTGGCCACGGCCGAGGTCGTCACGGACGTCCCGAACCCGGGCGACACGTTCCTGGTCCGCGGGCTGCCCGCCGCGTACTCGAACCAGGCGTCGAGCGAGGCGCTGAAGATGACCACGGTCGGCCTGGACCAGATCGCCACCGTGGACACGGCGCGGCTCGAGGTCCTGCAGTTCGCCCACGGGGTGGTCGAGCCCACGTTCACCGTCGACGAGGCCCAGCAGGTCTCCGAGAAGTACGGGCCGATGTTCCGCAAGGTGATCACCAAGATCGACGAGCTGTCGGGGGTCAACAAGGAGGCAATCACCGAAGCGACGGCCAAGTTTCCGCGCAGCGGAGCGAGCGAGAATGGGGCAGACCTGGGTGATGGAACTCCCGCCGGGGGTGATGGACCCGATGTTCACCTACGAGCTGGCGGAGAGCCTCCACATGACGGTCCAGGAGATGCTGACCGGTGAGCCCGGCATGTCCGCCCACGAGTTCTGCGTGGGGTGGCCGACCTACCACCTGTTCAAGAACCGCGCCCGGAAGCGGGCCGAGGACAAAGAGAGGCAGAGGATGCAGCGCAGGCGCCGTTGAGGGCACCTGCGCTGCTCTCGTTCCATGACCCTCCACTCCCGATTCAACGTGATCGCCGCCCACCTCGACGAGGCCGTCGACCTGGCCATGCGCCAGCTCGCCGAGGAGGTGGTCACGGGCGCCAAGTCCCGGGTGCCGGTGGACACCGGGAAGCTCCGGGACGCAATCCACATTGACCACCGCGACGACGGGGAGTACGCGATCGTGGCCGGGGACACGGACGCCTGGTACGGGCACATCGTCGAGCACGGCGGGACCAAGACCCCGCCGCACCCGTTCCTGATCCCCGCCGCCGAGGCGGCGCGCCAGCACATCGACGACCGGGTGCGCTACGCGCTGAGGAACATCTGATGGCCACCCCCGCCGCAATCCTCGAGACCATCGTCAAGGCGAACACGGCGCCCGCGACCAGGGAGCTGCGCCAGTACGACAGCTACCTGAGGCGGGTCGACAAGTCGTCGGTCTCCACCACGGCCCGGACCAGGACGCTGGGCAAGGCCACCGGGGCGGTCGGGTCCAGGATGGCGTCGGCTGCCCGCTACGCCGCCGGGGCCGCGCTGGCCTACGTCTCCATCGCCCAGGCCAAGACCGCGGTCACCACCACCCAGGACCTGGCCAAGACCACGGCGGGGCTGAACCGCAACCTTGGGTTCACGGTCAAGGAGGGGAGCCGCTGGGCGTCGGTGGCCAAGTCCCGCGACATCGACGCCAAGGCCCTGACCATGAGCTTCACCACCCTCTCGCGCCGGGTGGTCGAGGCGGGCCACGCCATCCGGGAGGGCGGGGGCGCGGCCGAGTCGGCCATGGTCCCCTTCACCCGCCTCGGCCTGAGCCAGAGGGACGTGCTGAGCGGGTCCAAGGACCTCGACTCCTTCCTGCCCAAGCTGGCCGACTCCTTCGGCAAGGCCGAGGGCGGGGCGAAGCGCCAGGCGTCCGCCCAGCAGCTGCTCGGGCGCGGGTACGCCACGATCCTGCCGCTGTTCGCGGACGGGGCGGAGGGCCTGAAGGAGCAGCAGAAGTGGGCGGACAAGTACGGGACCACGCTGAACGAGAAAACCCTGAAGGCGCAGATGGACCTGGTGTCGGCGCAGCGCGAGACCAAGGTGGCCTGGCTCGGCATCCAGGTGACGTTCGCCAAGTTCGTCACCCCGGCGCTGGAGAAGGCGAACGACGAGTTCCAGAAGATCGCGGCGATCATGGCCGACGACAAGCTGACCAGCGACGAGAAGTGGAAGCAGGTCGGCGAGATCATCATGAAGTGGGCGACCAAGGCCAAGGACGCCTTCATCGAGATCCTGCCCAAGCTGGTGGAGGCGGCGGGGAAGGCGGCGCCCGAGATTGCCGGGGCGTTCGTCAAGGGCTTCCTGAACGCGCCGATCCTCGGCCAGCTGCTGCTCGGGGGCTGGCTGCTGTCCAAGATGGGCGGCCTGGGGGCCGTCGGCAAGATGGGCACCACGGTCGGGACCCGCTTCGCCACGGCGTTCAAGGGCGCGGCCGTCCTGGTCATCGGGTCGGGGCTGATCGCCGGGATCAGCGGGGCCCTGGGCAAGCGCAACATCCCCGGCATGGGCGGGCTCGAGGAGTCCCTCAACGACGCGGGGGTCAAGATCGGGCAGCAGTTCGGGCTCTCGCTCGGGCGCTCGACCGCCGAGCGGTTCAGCGACATCTTCCAGGACAACATCCGGACGGTCCTGCGCGGCGGCGGGGCGCTCAGCGGGCTGTCGATCACCGACGCCGCCGGGGTCACCGGGCCGATCATCAGCCGCGAGCACGCGGCGGAGCTGGCCCGCCAGTTCATGGACACGACCAGCGTCTCGCTGAGGGTCGCGGGGGTGAGCGCGGAGACCCGGTTCAACGAGGTCTGGGACGGGCTGGCCCCGGACGAGAAGCGCCTGGCCCGGCAGATCAACTCGGCGGTCAACGCGGCCAACAAGCTCGCGGTCAAGACGGGGATCGACGTCCCGGCCCGCGTCCTGGAGGTCGACCCGCAGGCGTCCGCCAAGGGCCTGAGGACGCTGTCGTCGAACCTCAACCTGCTGCGGTCGGGGTCGCTGACCAACATGAAGGACATCCAGAAGGTCTTCCGCGACACCGCCAAGGTGATCCGGACGGTCCTGCCGCGCGGGTCCGACGAGGCCCGGAGGGCGATGGCGGAGAACAACCGCGCCACCGTCGAGGCGATCCGCAAGAGCTGGGACAACGGGGCCAAGCGGACCAAGGAGGGGATCGCGCACGTCCGCCAGCTGATCCGCCAGGCCAACCTGATCGAGGGCATCCACCCCGAGAAGTTCGGCCGGGGCTTCGCCGACATGTTCGCCGAGGCGGGGAGGATCACCAAGGGCGGGATGGACAGCGTCCTCAAGCAGCTCGGGCGGATGCCCGAGGGCGCCCGCAAGGAAGCCTTCCGGGCGATGAACGAGCAGCTGCGCGAGCTGAAGCGGGGCGGCGTCCTCAGCGGCAACGAGATCCGCGACTTTCGGTCCAGGGCGCTGGCCGAGTACGAGGACCTGCGCAGGCGGGGGACCAAGTCCTCCAAGGGCCTGGCCGACGGGGTGGCCAGGAACTTCTCGTCGCTGAACGCGGCGATCAACTCCGGCCTGGAGAACATCGCCCAGAACACCAACAGCGCCCTCAAGGCGTTCGGGGTCAAGCAGATGTCGTTCGCGATCAACGACCGCCCCAACGACTCCTTCGGCGGCCACCAGACCCACCAGGCGGGCGGGATGATCTACTCGGTGCCCGGCTACGGCACCGGCGACAGGGTCCCGGCCATGCTGGAGCCCGGCGAGGTGGTGGTGAACCGCAGGGCGGTCGCGGCCATGGGCGGGGCCGACCGGGTCAACTCGATCAACTCCATGATCCCGCGGTTCGCCAGGGGCGGCAAGGCGGGCAGGGGGTCGTCCTCGATGGACGCGATGGTGGCCCTGACCAACAAGTACGAGCAGGCCCACTTCCCCTACCTCTGGGGCGGCGGCCACCAGGGGTTCGTCAACGCCAGCTCCCCGGTGGACTGCTCCGGCTTCGTCTCGGACGTGCTCCACGCGGGCGGCCTGCTGGACGGCGCCCCGATGGTCTCCGGCGCGCTGGCGAGCTGGGGCCAGCCCGGCACCGGGCCGCTGACGGTCTACGCGCACTCGGGCCACACCCTGCTGTCGCTGGGCGGGAACTTCGCCGGGACCTCCAGCTCCAACCCCGGAGGGGGCGCGGGCTGGATCGAGGGCGGGCTGAGCGCGGGCTACCTGAGCGCGTTCCAGAAGCGGACCGCGGACGTCACCGGGGCCGTCGGCGCCATGTTCGGCGCGGCGGCGGAGAAGATCAAGCGCGAGGTGCTCGAGGGCCCGAAGGGGCCGCTCAGGGACCTGGGCCAGAAGTCGCTCGACAAGGTGCGCGGGGCGGCCAACAAGTACATCGCCAAGAAGATGCCCTCGGGCACCCTCGGCGGCGGCGACGCGCAGGTCTCCGACGCCGTGGCGGTCAGCGGGGGCGTGTCCAAGCCCGACATGCGGGCGCTGCTCAAGGCTCACGGGATGCCGAACTGGACGGGCTGGATCGCCATGGCCGAGTCGGGCCTCGACCCGACCGCGGTCTCCTCCGCCGGGGCCCGCGGGCTGTTCCAGATCATGCCGTTCTGGGGCGGCGGCGACCAGCTGTTCGACCCGAACTACAACGTGGCCAAGGCGCGTGAGATCCTCAGCGAGCAGGGGCTCAGCGCCTGGGAGCCCTCGCGCAACGCGGGCCACATCCCCGAGGGCTGGGGGCCGCACCAGGGCCAGGCGTTCGCCAGGGGCGGGATCGCGCAGGCGAAGCAGGCCAACCGCCCCTCGATCGGCGGTGGCGGCGGGCGCCTGCCGAACTTCTACCGCAACTACCCGAAGTTCGCCGAGTGGGGGCTGAGGCAGGGCGAGTGGGACCAGGACTTCGGGGTGGGGGTCAGCGCGTCCAACTGGTACCACATGCTCGACGACTACGCCGACGCGCGCCGCATCGACCCCCAGAAGCTGCGCCGGATGCACGGGCTGTCGTCCACCCAGGCGTCCCACTTCAAGTGGATCAACGCGTGGGAGAACGGGCAGATGAGCCTCCAGCGCGGCGGGATTGCGCAGAGGTTCGCCGGGGGCGGGATCGTGCGCGACTTCCTCGACAGCTGGAGCGCGGCCGAGGGGGGCAAGGGCGACCAGCGCGAGGCGCTGAGCAGGGCCCGCAAGGAGGTCAAGGGCCTGGACCTCCCGGGGATGGTCGGGGCCGAGCTTGGCGAGAAGCTCCAGAAGCTCCAGGACGAGCAGCTGCGCTACGAGGAGTACGCCAGCAACGCCGCGGGGCTGGCCTACGAGGACGAGAGGGGGAACACGGTCGAGCCCCCCTTCAAGGGCCACTCGGAGCTGGAGTGGCTGGGCGGCACGTTCAAGGAGACGGGCTTCCGCGGGCGGCTCCAGGCGCTGCATGAGTTCCGCAACAGGCTGGCCCAGTCGCTGAAGGGCGCGGACAAGATCCGCGACCTGATCGACAAGCTGATGACCCAGGCGACCAAGCGCCTGCGCGACCTGCGCCGAACCATCCGCGACGCCGAGAAGGACCGCCGCGACCTCGAGGAGGCGATCGCCGACGCGACCGAGAAGAAGGAGAAGTCGGAGAAGGCGATGCAGGCGCGCCTCGATCGGGAGCTCCGCAAGGACCCGAAGGACCAGAACGATGACCTGATCGCGTCGCTGCGCGAGGGCATCCACAAGAAGTCGACCGAGAAGGCGGCGCTCCAGGACGCGCTCAAGAAGCTGAACCAGAAGCAGGCGGCCCGCACCGCGCTCAAGGACGCGCTGGCGCTCGGGTCCGGGGGGCTGCTGCAGACCCTCGGCGACCAGCGGCGCGAGATCAGCGAGGCCACGACCACCCTGACCGACGAGCTGACCAACGTCCAGGGCGCGGGCGGCCCGCTCAGGGGGACGATCAAGGACCTGCCCCCGCTCGGCGAGCTGGGCGGCTACATCTACGACGTGCAGTCGCGGCTGACCGAGATGGGGCGGCCGGACTCCACCACGTCCACCGACACGTCGGAGGGGCTGCAGTTCCAGATCGACGAGCTGGCCCGCCTGCTGCGCGAGGCCAACCAGCGAACCGCCGTGTCGCAGGCGCAGTACGGGGTGTTCGCCGGGACCCCGGTGCTCGGTGCCTTCGCCAAGGGCGGGCCGGTGGGACGCAGCGGGATGTACCTGGTCGGCGAGCGCGGCCCCGAGATCGTTGGGCTGCAGCAGGGCGCCGAGGTCCACTCCGCCCCCGAGAGCGCCGCGATGATGGAGGCGGCGGGGGCCACGGTGATCGTCAACGGGGACATCATCAACACGCCCCCGGGCAAGCAGGCGATCGAGGTCCAGGGCGCCCAGGCGATCGTTCAGAAGGGGTCACGTGGCTACGGTCGGCGCCCGCTCGGGAGCGCAAGGGGCTACTAGATGCCGAACGAGACCATCGTCCTCGACCCGTCCGAGGTCGCCACCTCCACCCGCTCGGAGCTCAACATCAACTCGGGCGCCATCGAGGTGCGCCAGGAGGGCATCGACTGGGGCACCGCCGCGATCGAGGCGGCGATGGCGCAGCAGACCCCGGGCGAGTCGGTGGTCGACTACCGGGTCCCCAACCGCGAGATCACCATCCCCCTGGTCATGCGGACCTCGGGCACCGTGACCTTCAACTCGGCCCGCGACCAGCTCGGGACCAAGGTGGCCCAGATCCAGGCCGCGGGCGGGTGGCTCAAGCGGGTGACCGCGCAGGGCGGGACCTACTTCGCCGACATCGTCTCGGCCTCGGTGCTGATCCCCGGCGGCTGGCTCCAGCGCGCCCGAGACGTGGAGACTGAGGCGGTGCTGACCCTGACCGCCAGGCCCGACTTCTACGGCGCCGAGGAGACGCTCTCGGACCACACCGAGACGAGCGCAGCCGAGATCACGTTCACCGAGACCACGACCAACGGCGGGGACTTCCCGCTCGGCGACCGGGTCCGGGTCGTGATCGACGAGGACGACGCCGACAGCCAGCGCGGGCTGTTCTGGTCCTTCCGCGCCCGCCACTACGCCTCCGCGTCCACCGCCCAGAGCGCCCTGGAGGCCGAGTCGCTGAGCATCCTCGACACCGCCACCCGCGTCGCCAAGACCGGCGCCTCCGGCGGGACGGTGGTCACCCACGGCACCCTGATGACCAACTGGACCCCGGTCCTGGATACCGGGATCTCCTACGGCGGCACGGTCTTCCTCACCCACACCGGCACCAACCGGATCTACGGGCGCGTGTTCTCGACCTCGGGAACGCTGGTCCAGACCCGTCTGATCTGGGACGTCGGCGACATGGTCTACCCGGTCGAGAACGCGGCGCAGCGCCTCTACGACGGAGGCACCTTCCACATCATCGACTACGGAGAGGTCCGGCTCGACCGGGTGCCCACGGGCACGCACCGCTGGGAGGGCATCATCCAGGCCAGGGGTGACGTGGGCGGTGAGGCGTTCTCGATCGACAGGCTCTGGATCGTCAACCAGGACGAGAGCGCCGGGTTCATCAGCCTGCCGCCGGAGGCGCTCTCGGGCGAGCCCTCCACCTTCCTCGGGCGCGACTCCTTCAACCAGTCGGCGGGCAACCTGAACGCCGCCGCCGCGGCGGTGGGCGGGGCGTGGGACACCTCGGAGGCCTCGTTCGACGGGGTCGACTTCACGACCACGGGCGGGACCGCGTTCCTGGCCCAGCGCGCGGAGCCCAGCGACGCGGCCAACGCCGGGCGCCCCGCCCTGCTCGGGTCGGCCGTGACCGGGTGCGGCGTGCAGGTCGACGCGAAGTTCTCGGCCGTCGCCAGCGGCCTGCGCCAGGGGGTCCTGGCCCGCTACACGGACGCGGGCAACTACATGCTTGTCGCGGTGACCTCGGCCACCGCCGCCGACGGCAGTACCGTCGTGGCCTCCAAGCGGGTCTCAAGCACCAACACTGAGCTAGGGAAGACGTCGGGGTCCGTCTACTGGGGGCTTGCAAACATCTGGTACACCCTGCGGCTCACGGTCGACGCCGCGGGCAACTGGGCGGTCACGGCGTGGATTGCCGGGAACCCCGCCGGGGTCGTCCTCTCGGGGCAGGACGGGGCGCTGGCGGCGGGCGGGGCGCTCGCATCGGGCAGGGTCGGCTTCTACGACGAGTACACCATAAGCTCGCCCACCATCACCCGCAACTACGACAACTTCGTCACCTGGGCCCCGGCCGCCAACGCGGTCATGTACGCCAGCCAGTCGATGGAGCTGGCCACCACCGGGATCACCCGCGAGGACTCCGCCGGGGCGGTCTGGGTGGCGGTGCCCGGACCCTACGGTGACCTGCCGCGGATGCCGAACCGCTCCAGCGCCGGGACGGTCGAGTTCATGGCCAAGGCGTCACGCGGCGACATGCGGACGCTCTCCGACCCGGGTATCGACGACATCTCGGCTCGGATCTACCGCAGGCCCTCCTACCTGACCCCAGACTGATGGCGATTGCGGTCCGCGAGCTGCCCCCGACTCGCCTCTCGATCAACATCTCACCCAACGCAGGCGATGTGGTGCGCTGGGCAGCGGACGAGCGCAGGGCGGAGAACATCCCCAGCGGACTCTCGTTCACCTCCTCGGCCCCGGGCGGGTTCGAGTCCTGCTCGCTGACCCTTCCACGTCGGCCCCGACTCTCCTATCCGGACCTGGAGCGGCTGTCGACCGTGACCGTCTCCGGCGCCGGTGGCGAGATTGCCTGGGAGGGGCGGGTCGAGAACGTGCCGCAGACCTCCGGCGACACCTCCGGGGTCAGCCCGGAGATCGTCGGTTGGCAGGCGCACCTCTCCGACGACAAGTCGGTGACGGCGCTGTACGTCGACCGCGACCTTGGCAACTGGATCCAGAAGTCGTCGGCGGGGCGGAGCGCGCTCTACGGCGCCTACTTCGACGTGTACCAGGACCACACGGTGGACCCCGACATGTCCACCGGGCTGCCCGCGATCCACCTCCACGCTGACGGCCAGTGGGACACCGGGGTGGCCTCCGAGGCGTGGTACGACTGCGGTCTGGGCAACACCTGGGAGTCGATCTACGTCGACTACTCCGGGTTCGGTCTTGGCGGCGCGAACTTCCAGGGGATGATCACCTCGTACACCAGCGACGCCGGCTCGGGGGCGCTGTCGAGTTCGGACTTCGTCACGGTGGCCTCGCCGACCGGGACGCTTACCTACACCCCGAGCGCAACTCAGCGCTTCTGCGCGCTCCAGCTGCTCCTCGCCGGGGTTGCGTCGGGTGCCGACATCGACCGCTTCCTGAACTTCCGGCGGGTGGCGATCTGGGGCAACACCGGGATCACCAAGCGCGGCACCGCCCCCGACGACGGCGTCTACGCCTCGGACGTGATCGCCCACGTTCTCGCCAACTTCGCCCCGCGCCTCAGCTTCACCAGGGGCACCTACGGGACGATCCAGACCTCGGGGTTCACCATCCCCCACCTGGTCTTCCCCGACCCGACCACGGCCGCCGAGATCGTCTCCGCCGCCAACCGCTACCACCTCAACGACTGGTTCGTCTGGGAGGGCCCGCGCCCCGGC
>Ga0247830_10000099_pt1 | contig 24997 bp, 20 predicted proteins | sample 12C_Control_Day5_FD_207766 | JGI IMG/M metagenome (GOLD analysis project Ga0247830, IMG submission 207766) | Soil microbial communities from agricultural site in Penn Yan, New York, United States - 12C_Control_Day5 | ecosystem: Environmental > Terrestrial > Soil > Agricultural land | place...
GGCAGTCTCCTCAGAGTGCCCAGCTTGACCTGATGGCAACAGAGGACGAGGGTTGCGCTCGTTGCGGGACTTAACCCAACATCTCACGACACGAGCTGACGACAGCCATGCAGCACCTATACAGATGTCCTTGCGGAAGCCGGCTTTCACCGGATGTCATCTGCATTTCGAGCCCAGGTAAGGTTCTTCGCGTTGCGTCGAATTAAACCACATGCTCCACCGCTTGTGCGGGCCCCCGTCAATTCCTTTGAGTTTCAGCCTTGCGACCGTACTCCCCAGGCGGAGTGCTTAATGCGTTAGCTTCGGCACGGCAGGGATCGATACCCGCCACACCAAGCACTCATCGTTTAGGGCTAGGACTACCGGGGTATCTAATCCCGTTTGCTACCCTAGCTTTCGCGCCTCAGCGTCAGTGTCGGTCCAGGATGCCGCCTTCGCCACCGGTGTTCCTCCAGATATCTACGCATTTCACCGCTACACCTGGAATTCCACATCCCTCTCCCGCACTCAAGCCCTCCAGTATCAGACGCAGTTCCCAGGTTAAGCCGGGGGATTTCACGTCTGACTTAGAAGGCCGCCTACGCGCCCTTTACGCCCAGTAATTCCGAACAACGCTTGCCACCTCTGTATTACCGCGGCTGCTGGCACAGAGTTAGCCGTGGCTTCCTTTAGCGGTACCGTCATTCCCACGACGTGTTAGGTCGCGGGCCATTCGTCCCGCTCGACAGGGGTTTACAATCCGAAGACCTTCATCCCCCACGCGGCGTTGCGTCGTCAGGCTTGCGCCCATTGCGAACAATTCCCCACTGCTGCCTCCCGTAGGAGTCTGGGCCGTGTCTCAGTCCCAGTGTGGCCGTCCGCCCTCTCAGGCCGGCTACTGATCGTCGCCTTGGTGGGCCATTACCCCGCCAACTAGCTAATCAGACGCGGGCCCCTCTCCAAGCGCCAGGTCTTGCGATCCCCGGCTTTGGTTTCCAGATGTTCAAACCCGGAACTTCATGCGGTATTAGCGCTCCTTTCGGAACGTTATCCCCCACTCGAAGGTAGGTCACCCACGCGTTACTCACCCGTTTGCCACTCTACTCAGGGCCGAAGCCCCTTTCGCGTTCGACTTGCATGTGTTAGGCACGCCGCCAGCGTTGATTCTGAGCCAGGATCAAACTCTCAAGTTAGACTCGAGAGAGCGATTAGGCTCTCATTACTTTGTTACTTCTGTCTTGTGTGCGACGGTTCACACCTCCGCTCTCGGCTTGCGCCTCGAACTTCGGCGTGCCGCCGGCTGACACTCGACGGGCTGGTCTGCTCCACCCCACCGAACCCGCCACCGCGGAGGCCGAAACCCCCGCGCCGGAGACGCGGAAAAGTGAAGCGTGTGCACGCTTATCTAGTTTTCAAAGAACCAAGGCCCCGGCGGCTTCCACCGTCCGGCGTCCTCGTCGCGACCACCGCTTTCCGGCCGCGCCGCCCATCAAGGACAGACTTTCAAACTTACGCTGCGCTTGCCTGCCGTGTCAACCCTTTTTTCGTCTACCGCTCTGCGCTGTGTCGTTCGTCGCCTGGTCAGCGTCGTCGAATGGGTCGTGTCCGACCTGCCGACACACCAAACCCATTTTTCAGGCCGTTGCTCTGGGGGCTTCCAGGCAGCTTCTCGTGCAGCGCGGGCCCTAGACCGAGAGCTCCGCGTCAAGCGCGTTTCACCAATATACGAAGCCACGTCGGCCGTGTCAACCCCGCAGCAACACTTTTCCCGACTGGCCGGGGCGATTCCTCGCGAGAGAGCGGCGCCACCTCTCTCGGTCTGGCAGCGCCGGTTGACCGCTATTCGCCTTCGATCCGCACCAGCCGGCGCTCCCGCTGGCCCTTCTGGAAGACCACCAGGCGGCCGCCGATGGTGTCGTCGCTGGTCAACAACCGCCGATCGTCGGTGACCCGTTCACCATTGAGATAGATGCCACCCTGCTTGATCAGCCGACCCGCTTCACCTTTCGACGCCGCCAGCCCCGCCGAATAGGCCGCCGCGGCCACCGTCGATCCGAGCAGCGCCGATTGCGTCATCGTCGTCGAGGGCACATCCTCGAACACCATCAAGAGATCGGACGGGCTCGCGTCCTTGAGCGACCCGCCGAAGAGGATCTGCGATGCGCGTTCGGCACGCTGCAGCTCTTCGGCGCCATGCACCATCGCGGTCACTTCGCGGGCCAGCCGGCGCTGCGCCTCCCGCGCCTCCGGCGCCTCGACGACCGCGCGCTCGAGCTCCTCGATCGCAGGCGGGTCGAGCCAGGTGAAGAACTTGAGGTACTTCGCGACATCGCGATCGTCGGTGTTCAGCCAGAACTGGTAGAAGCGAAACGGGGACGTACGCGCCGGGTCCAGCCACACGGTACCGGCTTCGGTCTTGCCGAACTTGGTTCCGGCGGACGTGGTCACGAGCGGCAGCACCAGACCGTGGGCCTTGCCCCCGGCCATCTTCCGGATGAGATCGCAGCCGGCCATGATATTGCCCCACTGGTCCGAGCCGCCCATCTGCAGCGTGCAGCCGAAGCGCTCGTGCAGGACCAAATAGTCGTGCGCCTGCAGCAGCAGATAACTGAACTCGGTGAACGAAATGCCTTCCTCGCCGCCCAGCCGCCGCTTCACCGACTCCTTGGCGAGCATGTAGTTCACGGTGAAGTGCTTGCCGGTATCGCGCAGGAACTCCAGCAACGTGATCGACCGCAGCCAGTCGGCGTTGTTGATGAGCCGCGCCGGGTTCGGAGCGGCGTCGAAGTCGAGGAAGCGCTCCAGTTGCGCGCGCATGCCAGCGAGGTTGCGGTCCACCTCCTCCATCGAGAGCAGCGTCCGCTCCTGGCTCTTGCCGCTGGGATCGCCGATGAGCCCGGTGCCACCGCCGACCAGCGCGATCGGCGAGTGCCCGGCCCGCTGCAGGCGCGCCAGCGCCATGATCGGGAGCAGCGAGCCGACATGCAGGCTGGAGGCCGTCGGGTCGAAGCCGACATACGCCGTCACGCGCTCGCGCGCGAACATGTCGCGCGCTCCGTCCGTGACGTCATACAGCATCCCCCGCCACTCGAACTCGTCCACGATGCTCGCCGCATTCACGGAATCGACCCTCTCGCTTCGCCCGAATGGTTGCCCTCTCGGCAGCAGCACTCGTGTCGCATCGCCCGCGGAGAGCGCTCGAGAATGGCACACGACACCCGCCGGCCGAGAGGTTTAACTATACTGCCCTCGATGGGGATCACGCGGCGTCACGCACTCAAGGCTCTGGTCGCCAGCAGTGTGGGCCTCGGCACGGGCACGCTCGCCTACGGCATGGCATATGAGCGCCACGACTTGAGGCTGGTCAACGTGACGCTCCCGGTAACCGGGCTCCCGGTCGCACTCGACGGCCTCCGCATCGGGCTCATCACCGACATCCATCACAGCGAGGTCGTGCCTGCCGCCGACGTGTCACGCGCCGTGGCGCTGCTGCAGGACAGCCGGCCGGAGCTGATTGTGCTGGGCGGCGACTACGTCTCGTTCGGCGACCAGCGCTATGTCGAGCCGGTCGCCGAGTTGCTGGCGCCGCTCGCAGAGGCGCCCTATGGGTCCTTCGCCGTGCTCGGCAATCACGACGACGATCGCGAGATGCCGGCCGCTCTGCACCAGCGGGGCTTCGCGGTCCTTCGCGATCAGCGCACCAGGCTGGAGATCAGAGGGGAGACGGTCGATCTGGCTGGTCTCCGTTTCTGGACACGACGGCCCGCCGACCTGGCCCGGATCCTCGGCGACACGAGCGGGACAACGTTCCTCCTCGCGCACGATCCGCGACGCCTCACCGAGGCGGCCGCGTTCGACGTCCAACTCGTGCTCTCGGGCCATACGCACGGAGGACAGGTGCTGCTGCCCGGCGTTGGCGCCATCGCCGGCCGGAAGTTTCCGGTGCTGGCGGGAACCGGACGGGAAGGCAATGCGACGTTGTTCGTCAGTCGTGGCGTCGGAACCGTGTACGTTCCAGTCCGCATCAACTGCCCGCCCGAAGTCGTCCTGCTCACACTTCAATGCGCCGCGTGAGAGCAGCAAGGTCGTCGGGAAGTCAGTGCGGGACGGCTGGAGCAGTTGAGAGGAATCTCCGCCCATCGATGCGCCAGCCACCTGCCAGCACCAGCGCAATCGCGGCGGGATACAGGCGGTGCTCCTCGACCAGGATGCGCGCCGCCAGCGACTCGCTGGTATCGTCGGGCAGCACGGGAACCGCCGCCTGCAGGACAATCGGGCCGCCGTCGAGTTCCTCGGTGACGATGTGCACGGTGCCGCCCGTAACCTTCACCCCGTACGCCAGTGCCTGCCCCTGCGCGTCAAGGCCGGGGAACGCCGGCAGCAGCGAGGGGTGGACGTTGAGGATGGCGTGCGGAAAGGCGTTCACGAAGACCGGGCCGAGAAGGCGCATGAAGCCAGCGAGGCAGACCAGGCCGACATCGTGGTGGCGCAACCGGTCTACCAGCGCCGCGTCGTACTCGGCTCGGGTTCGATACCCGCGGTGATTGACGACCTCGACGATCACCCCCGCCTCCCGGGCGTGCGCCAGTCCAGGCGCGTCCGGCTCGTTCGAGATGACCACCCCGACCCGAGCGTCAAGCTCCCGTCGAGCAATCGACGCGAGAATGGCCTGCAGGTTCGATCCGCGGCCTGAGATCAGCACGCCGAGCCGCCGCGTCACGCGTAACGCACTCCACCTTCTCCAGGTTCGATGCCACCGATGACCACGGCGTTGGCCTCGCCGGCATCGAGCAGCGACGCCTGCACGGCCGTCAGCTCGCCCGGCCCGACAACCAGAATCAGGCCGATCCCCATGTTGAAGGCGCGTCGGAGATCCATCTCGGGGACCGAGCCGGATTCGCCGAGCCACCGGAACAAGGCGGGCGTGCGCCACGACCGCCGATCGATCCGCGCGCACGTCCCCGCCGGGAGCACACGCGGCAGGTTGTCGGTGATGCCCCCTCCCGTGATGTGCGCCATGCCCTTGACGAGCCCGCGCCCCAGCAACGGCTTCAACACCGGGAGGTAGCTACGATGCGGCCGCAACAACGCTTCTCCAAGCGTTTCGCCAAGGTCCGGTACGTGACTGTCGACGGTGAGCCCCAGCTTGTCGAACGCGATCGTCCGGGCGAGCGAATAGCCGTTGGTGTGCAGGCCGGAGGACGGTAATCCGAGCAGCACATCGCCCGAGGCGATTTGCGCGCCTGTGATCAATCGGTCGCGCTCCACCGCGCCGACGATGAAGCCCGCGACATCGTACTCTCCCTCGGCGTAGAAGCCTGGCATCTCCGCGGTCTCACCGCCGAGGAGCGCACAGCCGTTGTCCTGGCATGCCCGGGCCAACCCTTTCACGATCTGCTCGGCCACGTCCGGCGACAGCCTTCCGGTAGCGAGGTAATCAAGAAAGAACAAGGGCACCGCGCCCTGTACGAGGATGTCGTTGACGCAGTGATTGACGAGATCGACGCCAATCGTGTCGTGCCGGCCGGTCATGAACGCGATCTTCAGCTTGGTCCCGACACCATCGGCGCTCGAGACCAGCACGGGCTCGCGCCAGGCCGCTCCGAGCGCAAACAGGCCGCCGAAGGATCCAATCTCGCTCAGCACGCCCGGAGTGAAGGTGGCCCGCGCGAGGCCTTTGATGCGACGGACCGTCTCGTGGCCCGCGTCGATGTCCACGCCGGAAATCTTGTAGTCCATGGTCAGCAGTCAGGAGTTAGGAGGTAGGAGGTAGGAGATAGGGATCAGGGATCGGGGGTCAGGGATCAGGATCTCCTACCTCCTCCTTACTGTTCCTGCCTCCTGCCTCCTGTTTCTCAGAAGTCGAGCTTGGTGATGAGATACTCGCACAACGCGCGTGTGGTGGAGGGATCGGGGGCGGCCCAGAAGTTCCGTCGTACGGCGACGAAGAACCGCTCCTCCTCCAAGTCCTCTTCGAGCATGTCGAAGCCCTCTGCCACCAGCGAGACGGATTGATCGCGGTCCTTGCGGCCCTCCAGGCCTTTCAACAGCACCGGCGTATTGCGCAGCGCCACCAGGCCCAGGGCCAGCGCCACGGGGGCGCGCAGCGGATCCTCGGACGGCACACCGATGTCGAGCAGCATCGTCACCGCGTCCGCGTTCCCGTTCGCCCCGATTGCGCCGAGCCCGGCCGCCGAACTGCGAATCAAGTCCTGATAGCCCGGGAAGTCTTCCGCAAACCCCAGCGTTTTCTGCAGGAACCCCATGTGCGACGAGCAGTTCTGCCCCAGCAGGCAGATCGCCGAAGCCACCGATGGCTGCAGCACCTGCGACCCGGTGCGCTGTAGTTCGGCTAACGGACCCAGCGCCGCCTTGTCGCCCAGTTTCCCGAGGGACAGCACCGCATCGTCCTGGAGCGGGCCCTCGACCTTGGCAATCTCGACAAGCCGGGGAAGGGCGGAGGCGACCTTGTAGTCGCCCAGCGCTTCGATGACGGAGCTGCGGAAGTAGTCCTGTCCGCGCGTGGCGTCGCGGATCAGCACGTCGCGTACCTGGGGGTTCTGCGCCGCCATCGCGGCCAGGGCCCGCACGAGCGACGGCCGCACGAACTCGCCGGTCTCCTTGTCGAGCGCCGCGAGCAGGCGGGGGGTCAGGCGCGGCGCCGGCTCGTGCTCGAAATAGCCGTAAGCAACCTCTCGCAGGCGATCGTTTGGCGACCCGAGCGCCTCTTCCATGGCGTCCAAGGTCCGGGGATCGCTGAAACCGGTGAGCAGGATGAGGGCCTTGAAACGGATGTAGCCATCGGCGTGCTCGCGGGCCGCATCGAGCAGGGCTGGCACCGCCACCGCGCCCGGCGCGCGTCTGATCGCGCGGCCAGCCTTCATCCGCGTCGGATAATCCAGGTCCCCCAACTTCCCGACCGCGGCCTGCAGGTCCGCGGGCGAGAGCGGGGTCGGACCGCGTTCCTGCGCCGGCACGCTGGCCGCGACCGCGACGGTCACGACGGCGGCCGCGAGCGCGACGCTGGCACGGTTAGGCCACTGGCTCCGTCTCTTCATCGGGCTGCGGGGCTGGCTGGTCATTGAGCTTGAGCGTCAGTTGCAGGTAGGCGTTCCGATCCTGCGGGAAAGCCACCGGGTACTTGCCGGTGTAGCACGACGTGCAGTACGAGCGGCCGCCTCCGTGCACCGATTGCACGAGGCCGTCGAGGCTGAGATAGCCGAGCGAGTCGGCGCTGATGTAGCGACGGATCTCCTCCAGCGAGTGCGTCGCCGCAATCAGCTCGCTGCGCCGGGGCGTGTCCACGCCGTAGAAGCAGGGCGAGATCGTCGGCGGACAGCTGATGCGGACGTGCACCTCTCGGGCGCCGGCGGCTCGCACCATCTTCACGATCTTGCGACTCGTCGTGCCGCGGACGATGGAATCGTCGATCAGCACCACACGCTGCCCGGCGAGGATGCTCCGCACCGGGTTCAGCTTCACCTTGACGCCGAAATGGCGAATCGACTGCGCGGGCTCGATGAAGGTGCGGCCGACGTAGTGGTTGCGGATGAGACCGAAGCGAAGCGGCACGCCCGTCTCCTCGGCGTATCCGGTCGCGGCGCAGACGCCCGAGTCAGGTACCGGGACTATCACGTCGGCGGGGACAGCCGTCTCTCGGGCGAGCCGGCGCCCGAGTTCGGTGCGGACCTCGTTGACGCTCTGGCCGAAGACCTCACTGTCCGGGCGCGAGAAATACACGTGCTCGAAGATGCAGTGCGAGAGCGGTTGCGGCGGGAACGGCTTGATCGAACGCAGCCCCTCGGCACCCACCACCACCATTTCGCCGGGCTCGACGTCCCTGACGTAGGTCGCCCCGATCAGGTCGAGCGCGCAGGTCTCCGAGCACACGACCCACGAATCGCCCAGTCGGCCCAGCGCCAACGGCCGGAAGCCGTGCGGGTCGCGCACCGCGACCAGATGATCGCGCGTGATCATCGCCAGCGAGAACGCGCCAGTGAGTTGCGTCACCGACTCGACGAGCGCATCCTCGAACGTTCCGGCCTGCGAGCGCGCATAGAGGTGCAGAACGACCTCGGTATCGCTGCTGCTCTGAAAGATGGAGCCGGCGCGCACGAGCCGTTCCCGAATCTCGTTCGCGTTGACGATGTTGCCGTTGTGACAGACGCCGATCTGGCCGTGCACGCAGTCGATGACGATCGGCTGGGCGTTGCTCAACTTGCTTTCGCCGGCGGTCGAATAGCGGGTGTGCCCAATCGCGATGCGGCCAGGCAGCTCGGCCAGAGTGGGCTCGTCGAAGATGTCCGCGACATGTCCCATCTTGCGGACCACGCGGACACGCGAGCCGTCGTACGCGGCAATACCGGCGCTCTCCTGGCCCCGATGCTGCAACGCGTAGAGGCCGAGGTAGGTCAGCTTCGACGCCTCGGGGTGGCCGAAGATTCCGAATACTCCGCAGGCTTCGTGAAGCTTGTCGAACATCAGCAACTCCGGACTGGCCGTCGTCGGCCGTCGCAAGCCCCTCGGCCGTGGGCCAAACGCCTATCGATTCTCACTGGACTTCCGTCGCGCCATCCGCCGCTCGATGGCCGTCTGCCACGCCAATTCCGCCGACGCGACCGGCGTCTCGACCGCTACCGTCCCGTTCACCGCCAGCCTGATGAGGTCCCCGCCCGTCTCACCGATCCGTGCGACCGGGACGCCAGCGCCGGCAGCGGCGGTCAGCACGGCGTCGACGCCTTCCGGTGCTACCGAGACCACGACGCGTGAGGCCGACTCGCCAAACAGGGTGGCCGCTGCCTGATACGGCCCGGCCGGCACCGCGGCTGCTACATCGACTTGTACGCCGATGCCCCCCGAGTCGAACGTGCACTCGGCCACGGCCACCGCCAGCCCGCCCTCGGCGCAGTCGTGGGCCGACTGGACCAGCCCTTCGCCGACGAGCTGCACGATCAGCCGCTGCAGCGACCGCTCGCGACCCAGGTCCAGCACGGGAGGAGCGCCGGCCACCACCCCATGCAGACGGGCCAGGTATTCGCTGCCGCCAAGCTCACCTCGATTATCGCCCAGCACCAGCACCGCCGCGCCCGGTTGCTTGAACGGGCGGGTGGCAGTCCGCATCACGTTCCTGATGAGCCCGACCACCCCCAGCACAGGCGTGGGAAAGATGGCGCGGCCCTCCGTCTCGTTGTAAAGGCTGACATTGCCGCCGGTGATCGGTACCTCGAGCGCTCGGCACGCATCCCCGATGCCTCGCACCGCCTCTCCGAACTGCCACATGATCTCGGGACGCTCGGGGTTGCCGAAGTTGAGGTTGTTGGTCGCGCCAATCGGCTCGCCGCCGGTGCAGGCCACGTTGCGGGCCGCCTCGGCGACCGCGAGCATCCCGCCCAGGTAGGGGTCGAGATACGTGAACCGGCCGTTGCCGTCCACGGAAAGCGCGAGCGCAACCGAGGTCCCCTTGACGCGGACGACGCCAGCCGATGCGCCCGGCAGAGCGACGGTGTTGGTGCCGACGGTGTGGTCGTACTGGCGGTAGGCCCAGCGCTTGCTGGCAATGGTCGGCGAGTCGATCAGCGCATCGAACGCCTCCTGAACCGATGGCGCCTGCCCGAGGGACCCGAGGTCGAGGCGTTGCACGGCGAGCTGCCAATTCGGGCGCTGCATCGGCCGGCGGTACACCGGCGCCTCGTCGGTCAGCGCGCGGTTCGGCACGTCGGCCACGAGCGTACCCCGCTCGTGAATGCGAAGCCGATCGCCTTCGGTGACCACGCCCACCTGCACCGCATGCAAGTCCCACTTCTCGAACACCGACTCCACTTCGCGCTCGCGGCCCACGTGGACCACCATGAGCATCCGCTCCTGCGACTCGGAGAGCATGATTTCGTAGGGCGTCATCCCGGTTTCCCGCTGCGGCACGTGCATCACATCCACGTCCATGCCGTGGCCGCCGCGAGAACCCATCTCGGAGGTCGAACAGGTGAGACCGGCGGCGCCCATGTCCTGGATGCCGACGAGCGCGCCCGTTTTCATGACCTCGAGGCAGGCCTCCATCAGGAGCTTTTCCATGAAGGGGTCGCCCACCTGGACCGCGGGCCGCTTCTCGGTCGACGAGTCGTCGAACTCGGCTGACGCCATGGTGGCGCCGTGAATGCCGTCGCGCCCGGTCTTGGCGCCGACGTAGTAGACGGGGTTCCCCGCCCCTCGGGCGGCGCCCTTGATGATGTCCTCGCGCCTGGCGATGCCGAGGCAGAGCACGTTCACGAGCGGGTTGCCGGCATACATATCGTCGAAGACGATTTCGCCGCCCACGGTCGGAATGCCGATGCTGTTGCCGTAGCCTCCGATGCCTGCCACGACGCCCTCGAAGACACGCCGGGCCAGGTGAGTGTCGAGCGACCCGAATCGCAGCGCGTTCAGCAGGGCGATCGGCCGGGCGCCCATCGTGAAGATGTCGCGGATGATCCCGCCGACGCCGGTGGCGGCACCCTGGTACGGCTCGATGAATGAGGGATGGTTGTGGGACTCGATCTTGAAGACGGCACAGAGACCGTCGCCGATGTCCACTGCTCCGGCGTTCTCGCCCGGTCCCTGGACGACCCGTGGCCCGGTCGTCGGCAGCGTCTTCAGGTGCACGCGGGAGCTCTTGTAGCTGCAGTGCTCCGACCACATCACGGAGAACAGCCCCAACTCGAGCAGGTTCGGCTCCCTGCCCATCAGCTCGCGAATGCGGTCGTATTCGTCGGACTTGAGCCCGTGGCGTTCGAGGACGGCGGCGTCGATGACGGTCATGCGGATAAGGAGGAACGAAAGAACCAGAAAGCGATGAGCCCGTCGATGGCGGCGACCGCGCCCAGCAGGCCGGCGATCGTTCCACGACGCTCGGCGACAACGGGCGTCAGGCCTCCGTAAATCGCCAATGCCATTCCGACGAGCGTCCCGGCACTGGCAAAGAGCGCCAGGGCGACGACTCGCCGGCTGCGCCGCGGCATGTCAGCCACGCGGGCCGCCTGCCATGGCCAGTGCCCGCGCCACCGACGCCAGCACGGCCCTGCCGTCAGCGCTGCCCAGCGAGGGCTCGCACGCGCGCTCGGGGTGCGGCATGAGGCCAACCACGTTGCGCTGCTGGTTGCAGATCCCGGCGATGTTGTTAATCGAGCCGTTGGGGTTCCCTTCGGAGGTCGGTTGGCCGGCCGTGTCGACGTAGCGGAAGATGACCTGTCGGTTCGACTCGAGACCCTGGAGCACGTCCGGTTCGGCGAAGTAGTTGCCCTCGCCGTGCGCGATCGGCAGGCGGAGGACCTGGCCGGAACTGCAGGCTGCAGTGAAGGGGGTGTCGGTCTGCTCGACGCGAACGGCGACGTGGCGCGAGACGAACTTGATCTCGCGATTGCGCACCATCGCGCCGGGCAGCATGCCGGACTCGAGCAGCACCTGGAAGCCGTTGCAGATGCCGAGCACTGGGCCTCCCCGGTCCGCAAACGCCCGGACTGCGGACATGATGGGCGAGAAGCGCGCGATAGCGCCAGTACGGAGGTAGTCGCCGTGGGCGAAGCCCCCGGGGAGGATCACGGAGTCGGCGCCGCCCAGGTCCGTGTCCTTGTGCCACACCAGTACCGCGTCGGCGCCGAGCACCTGCGATGCGGCATAGTAGGCGTCCATATCGGAGTTCGAGCCGGGGAACACGACAACCGCGAACTTCATCCCAGCACCTCCACGCGATAGCTCTCGATCACGGGGTTGGCCAGCAGCCGGTCGGCCATCTCCGTGACCCGGGCCTTGGCGGCGGCCGGATCGGTATCGCTCAACTCGAGGTCGAAGAACTTCCCCTGCCGTACGTCCTGCACGTCGTCGTAACCGAGCGACGAGAGGGCGTCGGCGACAACGCGGCCCTGCGGATCGAACACGGACGGCTTCAAGGTCACATACACCCGCGCGCGCATCGTCACCTGCTCCCCTCGAACACCCGGCTGAAGATTGCGTCGACGTTCCGCAGCTGCTCCCTGAGGTCGAACGCCTTGTCGATCTGCGCCTCGTCCAAGACTCCGCGTACGTCCGCATCCGCTTGCAGCAGGCCCTTGAAGTCCCTCTGCTCGTGGAAGGATCGCATGGCGTTGCGCTGGACCCACTCGTAGGCCTGTTCGCGCGAGACGCCGCGACGCGCCAGTTCCAGCAGCACCTGTCCGGAGAACACCACACCGCGCGATCGGTTCAGGTTCTCGAGCATCCGCTCCGGGTAAACGACCATGCCGGCGACGATCCGGGTGAAGCGGCGCAGCATGTGGTCCAAGGCAATGAAGCTGTCGGGCAGGATGACGCGCTCGACCGAGGAGTGCGAGATGTCGCGCTCGTGCCACAAGGCGACGTTCTCGAGCGCTGCCATCGCGTTGGACCGGATGAGCCGGGCGAGGCCGACCACCTGCTCGCACCCGATCGGGTTGCGCTTGTGCGGCATCGCTGACGAACCCTTCTGCCCCTTCCCGAACGGTTCCTCCACTTCGCCGATCTCGGTCTTCTGGAGGCCGCGGATCTCGAGCGCGAACTTCTCGAGCGACGCGGCGGTAATGGCAAGCGCCGTCAGCAGCTCCGCGTGCCGATCCCGCTGGATGACCTGTGACGAGATGGCCGCCGGCTCCAGATTCAGGCGTCGGCACACGTCGGCCTCGATCGACGGATCGAGATGGGCGAAGGTGCCGACCGCGCCGGAGATCTTGCCCACGCGTACGGTTTCGCGGGCGCGCTCCACCCGGGCGATGTTCCGACGAGTCTCCGCGTACCACATCGCCATCTTCAACCCGAAGGTCATCGGCTCGGCGTGCACACCGTGCGTCCGGCCGATCATGGGTGTCGAGCGGTGCTCGATCGCACGGCCCTCGATCGCCTCGGCAAGCGCGCGCAGGTTGCTAAGCGTGAGGTCGCACGCCTGCACCATCTGCAACGCCTGCGCCGTGTCGACGACGTCCGATGAGGTGAGGCCGAAGTGCAGCCACCGGGCGGCGGGGCCCACCTTCTCGGCCACCGATGTCGTGAAGGCAATCACGTCGTGCTGCGTGATCCGCTCGAACTCTTCGATGCGTGCGATGTCGAAGGCGCCCTTCTGCCGGAGCTCCCGTGCGGCCTCAGCCGGGACGATGCCCGCGGCCGCCATCGCGTCGGCGGCCGCCAACTCCACCTGCAACCAGGTTCCGTAGCGCCGCTCATCGCTCCAGATGCGGCCCATTTCGGGGTGCGTGTACCGGGCAATCATCGGCCGGAGGGGCTCCTCCTTCGATGCTGCTCAAACGGCCAGACGTTCACGGGTCACCTGCAGCCCGTTCACGTTGCCGAGGACCGTGATTCCTAGCGAACCGGTGGCAAAGAACTTCTGCGCCATCCGGTGCACGTCGTTCACGGTGACCCGCTCGATCGCTGCCAGCATCTCGTCCAGTGTGTCGGTCCGATCCCGGTAGATTTCCTGCCGTGCCAGGTGCGACATGCGGCTCGAGGTGCTCTCCAGGTTGAGGATCAACGAACCCTTGAGGTGATCCTTCGCCCGTCGCAGCTCGACCTCGCCAACGCGCTCGTCGCGGAGCTGCCGCAATTCGGCCACGACGACATCGATCAGCTCGGGAACGGCCTCGTTGGCGCAGCCCGCGTAGATGCTGAGCGCGCCGGAGTCCTGATAGGCGGACAACCCCGAGAACACCGCATAGGCCAGACCGCGCTTCTCGCGCACGTTCTGGAACAGGCGCGAGCTCATCGAACCGCCGAGCACCGTGTTCAACGCGTAGCTGACGTAGCGATCGGGATCGTTCTGCGCCAGCGCCGGCATGCCGAGGCAGACGTGACTCTGCTCGAGATCCTTCCGGCGTACAAGGGTGTTCTGCGCCACGATCGGAGGGTGAACCGCGATCGGCACGCCCTTGAGCGGCAAGTCGGCCAGTGCCGCAGCCATCAAATCCTTCAGGCGATCGTGCTCGATGTGCCCGACCGCGACCACCGACATGTTGGGCGCCGCGTAGGTCTCGCTGAAGTAATCCCGCAAGGCCGCCTGGTCGAGGGCCGAAACCGATGCGGGCTGGCCGAGGATGGGCCTCCCGAGCGGATGGTCGGGCCAGAACCCCTCTGCGAACAGCTCGTGGACGAGATCGTCCGGCGTGTCCTCCACCATCTTGATTTCCTCGAGTACGACCTTCTGCTCTTTCTCGATGTCGGTCGGGTCGAAGGTCGGGTGGGAGACGAGGTCGGCGAGGATGTCGACGGCCACCGGCAGGTGCTCGTCCAGCACCTTCATGTAGTAGCCCGCGTACTCCTTGGAGGTGAACGCATCGAGCTGGCCGCCGATCGAGTCCACTTCCTGGGCGATGCCCTCGGCCGTGCGCCGCTCGGTGCCCTTGAAGAGCATGTGCTCAACGAAGTGGGCGATGCCGGCGTGGGACTCGGGCTCGTGGCGGGAGCCACGCGAGAGCCAGACGCCAATGCTCACCGAGCGAACGTGCGACATGCGCTCGGTAACGAACCGCACACCGTTGGGCAGGACGTCGCGACAGATGTTCGAATCGGACACGGGTGAGCTTGTGCTGCTAAGTGATTGCAGCACAAGAGAATGATTATAGCACGCCGAACGCACGTTACACTGAGGCGTGGGCGCCACTCCGTCACTCGATCTGGGTAACGTCGAGCTTGGGGCTCTCGAAGACTTCATCGAGTCCCAGGGGCATCCTCGGTTCCACGCCCGACAGATCTACCGGTGGGTCTGGCAACGTGGCGTCAGCGAGCCCGCCGCCATGACCGACCTCCCGAGGGCCTTGCGAGCGGACCTTGCCCGCGTCACCACCCTCACCACGCCACGGATCGTCGAATCGGCAGAATCCGAAGACGGGACCCGGAAGTTCGTCCTGTCGCTCGCCGACGGCAGGCGCCTCGAATCGGTGTTCATCCCTGACACGCCGGCCCAGACGTTCTGCATCTCGACCCAGGTCGGTTGTGCGATGGGGTGTGCCTTCTGCCTCACGGGGAAGATGGGCCTGGTCCGCCACCTCAGTGCCGGCGAGATCGCCGGCCAGGTCCGCGTGCTCGCCGCTACGCTCGACATGCTGGACACCTCGTTCAACATCGTCCTGATGGGCATGGGCGAACCCCTCCACAACTACGACGAGACGATGAAGGCGCTCCGCCTGCTGAACGATGAGCACGGCCTTGGGGTCAGCCCCCGACGGGTCACACTGTCTACTGTCGGGCTGGTGCCAATGCTCGATCGCCTGGCCGCGGAGCCGCTGATGCCGAACCTGGCGATCTCGCTGCACGCCACCACCGAGGCACAACGCCGGGCCCTGGTGCCATCGACCAGAAAGTACTCGATGGCCGACGTCCTCGCGGCCTGCGCCCGCTTCCCGGTGGGAAAGCGCAGCCGGATTACGTTCGAATACGTGCTGCTGGCCGGGGTGAACGACACGCCGACGGAAGCCCGCCGCCTGGTGCGGCTCCTCGCGGGCATCAAGGCCAAGGTGAACCTGATCCCCCTGAACGCCGCGCCTGGAATTCCGTTCGAGCGCCCCTCGGATGAGCGGGTGGACCAGTTCGCTCGCATCCTCGCGGAGCGCGGCCTGCACGTCTCCGTACGCAAGAGCCGAGGGAGGGACATCCGCGCGGCCTGCGGCCAGTTGATCGTCGAAGGTCAAGGACGCCGCTCGCCCGCGCAGGAGCTGGCAGTGGCCCTCGGCCCGTGACTGCAACGGGTGCAACGGGGACTGGCACCGTGACGCGTATTTTCGATGCAATTCTTGCCAGCTCCGAGAGCCGGAGACGCTGGGGGCTCGCCGTTGCCCTGATCGCCGGGATAGGCACCGGTTTCGCCTGCCGGCCCGCAGAGCCGCGCACCTTCAAGCAGCTGCGGGACCATGTCGCCTCGCTCGAGCCATCGGAACGAGGCGCCGCCATCGATCGATTCCTGGCGGCGCGGGGTGGCACGCCCGTCATCGAAAACCAGTCGAAGGTCATCTTCCTGGCCCAGGACCGCGACGGCGTCGCGCCGCGCATCGTCGGCGACTTCAACGATTGGGCCATCGCAGTCAACGGTCAGGACCCCTCAGTCGGCGTGACGACCCGCATCGAGGGCACCGACTGGTCGTACCTGGAAGCGTCCATCTACACGAACGCGAGAGCGGAATACGTCCTGCTGTTCCCCACCGAAGCCGTCGCCGACCCGAAGAATCCGCGGACGGTGAACGCGTTTGCGGGACCGCGCTCCGAGGTGCGTATGCCGCAGTGGGTGGGGCAGCCGGAGATCGACGATGCGGGCGAGGTCGCCACTGGGACCGTCACGGGCGAGGCGATCGCATCGAAGGCGCTGGGCACCTCGCGGCGCGTCTGGTTCTACACGCCCTCCGAGTACGCGACGAGCCAGGACTGGTATCCCGTGCTGTACGTGCTCGACGGCGGGAACTACGTCGAGCGGATGCGGACACCGACGATCCTGGACCGCCTCATCGCACGGAAGGCCATCCCGCCGCTCGTCGCGGTGTTCGTCGAGCCCGGGGAGCGGCAGGAGGAGTACTCGCGCAACGCCAAGTGGCGGGCATTCATGGCCACCGAACTGGTCCCCCTCGTCGACAAGCGTTTCCGCACGTTTCCGGCGCCGGAGAAGCGCGTGCTGCTGGGCAGCTCGCTGTCCGCGTATGGCGCAGTGGATCTCGCGGTGGAGTACCCGGCGGTGTTCGGCCTGTGCGCGGCACTCGCGCCGCCGGCCCAGACGCCGACCGTCATCACCAACCAGGCCAAGGGCCGAGAGGCCATCCGCGCGGTCCGCTTCTTCGTGCTCGCTGGCACCTACGATTCGATGGCCAACGGCGGGCGGCGCCTTCGGACGGCCCTCGACATCGGCACCGGGGCGGTCACCTACATGGAAGTGCCCGAAGGCCACTCCACCGAGACCTTCCGCGGGCACCTTGACGATGCCTTGAAGGCGCTGCTCACGGAGTGAGCGCTTTGCGTCCGATGTCGCGGCGATATTGCATGCCCTCGAACCGGACGCGGGACGCGGCGTCGTACACGCGCGCGATGGCGACTTCGTAGGACGCTGCCCGAGCCACGAGCGTCATCACACGTCCGCCGGCAGTGACGAGATCGCTGCCCACGGCCTTCACGCCGGCGAAGAACGCGAGGACGTCGGGATACTCGTGCCCGAGGTGGTCGAGGCCCTCGATGCGGTGGCCGATCTCGACCTCACCCGGATAACCTCGCGCCGCCAGCACCACGCCAACGGCGCAGTCTGGCCGCAGGGCTGCGCTTCTGATTCCCGCGATCCCTGTTCCCTGACCGCTGACCCCTGACCCCTGATCCCTGATCCCTGATCCCTGATCCCTAATCCCTGATCCCTGATCCCTGATGTCTGATTCCTGATTCCTGACCCCTGCCCCCTGACCCCTGAGCTGCCCGGACGCCGCCGCGAACAGCAGGGGCGCCAGCGGCTGCTCGATCAGCGGCAGTACGACCTGCGCCTCGGGGTCTCCAAACCTCACGTTGAACTCAATGACCTTCGGGCCAGCAGAGGTCAGCATGAGCCCGCAGTAGAGGAACCCGCGGAACGGCGTGCCCTCGCTGGCCATCCCGCGGAGGACCGGCTCGACGATGTCGCGACCGATGCGCGCCTGCAACCGATCGTCGACGAGCGGGCTCGGCGCGAAGGCTCCCATGCCGCCAGTGTTCGGCCCACGGTCCTCATCGAAGATGCGTTTGTGATCCTGTGCGGTGACCAACGGTTGGTAGCGCTCGCCGTCAGCGACGATGAAATACGAGACCTCGGGTCCGGTGAGACACTCCTCGAGGACCACCCGGGTGCCAGCCTCACCAAACGCTCGGTCGAGCATGGCGGCTCGGATGGCGTCTTCCGCCGCGGCCGCGTCCGGCGCCACTACCACGCCCTTGCCTGCAGCGAGGCCGTCGGCCTTGACGACCACGGCCTCCCCCAACTCTCCGCGACGCACGACATCGATGGCGTCAGCCGCCGAGTGGCAGACGCGGTATCGCGCGGTCGGGACGCCGTGCCGCGACATGAACACCTTCGCGAACGCCTTGCTCGTCTCGAGTTGCGCGGCGGAACGGGTGGGGCCAAACAGCGGCAGCCTGGACTCGGCGAAGCGGTCGGCCACTCCGGCCGCAAGCGGCGCCTCGGGGCCGACGACGGTGAGATCGACCTTCAGCCGTGTCGCCAGCGCGAGGACGGCGTCGGCATCGTTCAGCTGGACCGGTTCGAGATCCACCGTCCGCCCGATGCCGGCATTTCCAGGCGCGCACCATACATCCTCCACGTCGGGGTCGAGCGCCAGCCGCCAACAGAGGGCGTGCTCGCGCGCCCCGGAACCAAGGACGAGGATTCTCATGACGGGGATTCGGATCAGGTATCGGAGTCAGGTGGAACCGGTCGGGAATCCGTGGTCGCGAACCCAGGAGGACGAACCGGGCAAGCCTCGACCGCGCGAACTACTATAAGTATTTGTATTTGAACGCTTTATCTGCGCCATCTGCAGCTGAGTCCGGCGCCAGTCGGGCGGCGGGATCCGACGGCGGCGCGCCTCGAGGAATCGGCGTTGTGGTAGCCTAACATGCTTGACCTGATCCCACCGGAACCGGGTGCGGATGGTCTCCCGCCGGAAGCCCATGGCGCCGGCGATCCCAGCCAGAAAGGGGGTGTTTGCTTATGGCCGAAGTGAAGATTCAGGAAGGTGAGTCCATTGAGAGTGCGCTGCGCCGCTTCAAGCGAAAGGTGCAACAAGAGGACATCATCAAGGACATCAAGAAGCACTCCTTCTATCTGAAGCCGGGGGACAAGCGGCGCGCGAAGCAGGCGTTGGCGCGGAAGCGGAACCGGAAGAAGATGCGCCGGGAAACCGACTAGCTTGTGTTAAGATTCGGCACCTTTTCGCGGGCCTAAGGGCCCGATTCTCAAGGGTTTCTCACACGTCAGGGGACACGGGGCATGGACATCGCCGAGCGCACGGTGAACGACGTCACCATTCTCGATCTGAAGGGCAAGATGACCCTCGGCGAGGGGGACGAGTTGCTGAAGGACAAGATCAACAGCTTGCTCGCCGGCGGACGCAAGAAGCTGTTGCTCAATCTCGAAGGGGTGCCGTACATCGACAGCGCGGGTCTGGGCGAAGTGGTGCGGACCTACACCACGGTGAGCCGGCAGGGCGGCAGTCTCAAGCTGCTCAATCTGACGAAGCGCATCGAGGATCTGCTGTCGATCACGAAGCTGCTGACGGTGTTCGAGACCTACGACTCGGAGACTGAAGCCGTCCAGAGCTACCGGTAAGGTGGAGCGGCGGTCCAAGCCGATGGGCGTTCTGGTCTCGCTCAGGCCGGAACAGTGGACCAAGAACTTCATTGTTTTCGCGGCGCTGATCTTCGCGCGCCGCTTGCTCGACCCGGCCGCCGTCGCGCTCGCGTTGGCGGCCTTTTTGACTTTCTGCGGGCTCTCCGGGGCCGTCTATCTCTTCAACGACGTCTCCGATCGCGAATCCGATCGACGGCACCCGCTGAAGTCGCGGCGTCCGATCGCATCGGGGGTCCTGTCGGCCGAGACCGCGCTGGGGTGGGCGGCGGTGCTGACGGGGGCCGGGCTCGGGTTGGCCTTCTGGCTGCAGCCCGGGTTCGGGTGGACGGCATTTGCGTACGTGGTGCTGCAGGCCGCGTATAGCCGCTGGCTGAAGCACATCGTCATCCTCGACGTGATGGCGATTGCCGCAGGGTTCGTCCTGCGCGCGGTGGGCGGCGGTCTCGTGATCTCGGTGCCGGTCAGCGACTGGTTGCTGGTCTGCACCATCCTGCTGGCGTTGTTCCTCGCCTTCAGCAAGCGGCGACACGAGCTCACCCTGCTCGCCGCCGGGGCGGCCGGACACCGTCGCATATTGGAGGAGTACGACCCGTATCTGCTCGATCAGATGATTGCGGTGGTCGCCGCCTCGACGCTGGTGGCCTACATCATCTACTGTCTGAGCTCCGACACGGCCGAGCGGTTCGGCACCCGGTGGTTGGTGCTGACTGTGCCGTTCCCGATTTACGGCATCTTCCGATACCTGTACATCGTCCATCGCAAGGACGGCGGCGGGAATCCATCGGCGATGCTGCTGAAGGATCGGCCGCTGCTCGCGTGCGTCGCGCTGTGGGGCCTCACGGTAGTCGCCATCATCTATCGGCCGTTCGGGTCATGACCCGCTCATGGCACGATCGACGGTCGCGATACTGAGAACGTCGCCGGCGACGGTCCTTCGGGACTATCACGCGCTGATGAACCTGGCCGGCTACCAGGACGTCCTGCCGAAGGACGTCGACACCGCGCTCAAGGTCAACATCTCCTGGCACTTCTTCTTTCCGGGCTCGTCCACGACGCCGTGGCAACTCGACGGCGTCACCCGGGCGCTGCTGGCGGATGGCTATGCCCGGGAGCGCATCCACGCCTGCCACAACCGCACGGTCGTCATCGACGCGCACCTCGGTGAACGCGAGAACAAGCAGCTGAACGTCGTCGAGGCCCACGGGCTGCGGAACATCCACCTGTACGAGGGCGACGAACCCTGGATCCACGTGCGCGACGCGGTCGGAGACCTCACGAAGCGGTTCCTCTGCCTGAACGACGTCTATCCCGACGGGTTCATGATTCCGCGCCGCTTCATCGGCGAGAGCATCATCCACCTGCCGACCGTCAAGACCCACGTCTTTACCACCACCACGGGCGCGATGAAGAACGCGTTCGGCGGCCTGCTCAACGAACGGCGGCACTGGACCCATCCGGTGATCCACGAGACGCTTGTCGACCTGCTGATGATCCAGCAGAAGATCCACCGCGGGGTCTTCGCGGTGATGGACGGCACGTTCGCGGGCGACGGGCCCGGTCCCCGCTGCATGGTGCCGCACGTGAAGAACGTGATCCTCGCCAGCCGCGATCAAGTGGCGATCGACGCCGTCGCCGCGCAGCTGATGGGCTTCGATCCCCTCGCCATCAAGTACATCCGACTCGCACACGACGCGGGGCTGGGCTGCGGGGATCCCCGCGAGATCCAGATAGTCGGCGACACCACCGCGGCCGCGGAGTCCTGGCACTTCGTAGGCCCCTTCCAGAAGATGACGTTCGCGGCGCGCATGCAACACCAGATCTACTGGGGGCCGCTCCGCAAGCCCATCGAGTGGTCGCTCAGGACCGTGCTGGCGCCGTGGGCCTACCTCGCCAGCGTGCTCTACCACGACAGTTTCTGGTATCCGTTCGTCGCGGAGGGCCAGATGAAACAGGTGCTCGGCAGTCCCTGGGGACGCCTGTTCGAGAACTGGGAACGGCTGACGCCCGACGCAAATGGCTTTGCGGAGGTGGGCGACGCATCCGCCGCGGTCACGCGGACGGGCCTGCGCGCATTTGTCCAGTCGCTCGGCATCCTGGGAACGTGTCTCAAGGAAGCACCCGAGTTTGCCAGCCGCCGCCGGCACCAGCCGCCGCGATCGGCGGCGTGAGGAGTTCCATGGCCGATTTCAACATCCGATCCGAGTCGGTGGACGTCGAGCAGATCATGACGCAGATCCGCGGGCGCATCGCCGAAAAGCGCGGAGTGGACTACACCGAGGAACAGATTCGAGAGCTCGCCACGGTGCGGCTCGAGAAGTTTCTGGATCCGAAGAACCTGCGGTCCGACCTGCTCGAACAGTTCCGCCGCAGTCGCCCTGCCATCAACGTCGGGCCCGAAGCGTTCCAGGCGCCATACACCTTCGACGACCAGACGCTGTTCGCCTCGCACCGGGCCCCGCTGCGATTCATTCGCAGGCTGCTGCTACCCATCCTGAAGCTGTTCTTCAACCCGAACACGCTCAACCAGGTGCTCCACACCCAGGCGCAGTTCAATGTCGACATGCTGAAGCGGGACGCCACACGGCGGGTCGAGCGGGCAGAGTGGAATTCGCTTTACTACGAAGTGCTCCACAACCTGGTCCTCGAGACGACTCGGATGAGCATCGAGGTGAAGAACCTCCGGATGCGCGTGGAATCGCTCTCCAGCCGGCTGGATTTCAGCGAGCGCCGGGTCCGCGCCCTCGAAGGCGTGGTGCAGTACCGCCCCGAGGCGATGCGTCCGCGCGAGCGACGGGAACCGCTGCCCGAAGCCGCCGCCGGGGCCGCCACCGAGGGCGTCGTGGCCGAGGGCCTGGACACCGAGGCGGGCGGAGTTGCGCCTCGAGTCGAGAGCGAGGGCCTGGCGCGCCGCCGCCGTCGCCGGCGCCGAGGCCGCCGCGGACAGCGGGAGGGCTTCGCGGGTGCCTCGCCGGAGAGCGGCGCCGCCGTGGAGCCGGATGCCGATACCGCCGGCGACAGCGACGCTGAAACCGATGGGATGGACGCGGCTGACGCCGACCGCGACACGCCCCCTTCGTCTGACGAGCAGTGAAGGTCGCAGTCGTCGTTCAGCGCTACGGCGCCGACATCAACGGCGGGGCCGAGCTGCATGCCCGGTACGTCGCCGAACATCTGGCGCGGCACGTCGAGGTCGAGGTGCTGACGACCTGTGCGACGGACTACATCAGCTGGCGCAACGAGCGTCCGGAGGGAGTGGAGGCCGTTCATGGCGTCGCGGTGCGACGCTTCCCCGTCTCGCGCGAGCGCGAACCAAAGGAGTTCGCGAGCTGGTCGACGCAAGTGTTCACCGCCACGCACTCGCTCGGCGACGAGCTGTCGTGGCTCGAAGCGGAAGGCCCGACCAGCCCCGCGCTGATCGACTACATCCGGCAGCACGCCGGCACCTACGACTTCTTCATCTTCTTCAGCTTCCGCTACTACCACGCGTTCCACGGCGTGCGGGCAGTGCCCGAGAAGGCCATTCTCGTTCCCACTGCCGAGCGGGATGGCGCCCTCGGCCTGGCCATGTTCCAGCCGATCTTCCGCGGCGTTCGCGCGCTGATGTACAACTCCTACGAGGAGCGCTCCCTCATCCACGCCGTTTCGGGCAACCAGGACGTGCCCGGCGTGGTCGTTGGCATCGGCTCCGACATCCCGGAGCGGCCCGACCCGGCCCGGTTCCGCCAGAAATTCGGCCTCCGCGATCGCTTCGCCATCTACGTCGGCCGCATCGACGAGAACAAGGGCTGCAAGGAGCTGTTCGAGTTCTTCGAGGTGTACTCGTCGGCCCTGGTCGACGGCGTCCACCTGGTGCTGATTGGCACGCCGGTGATTTCGATTCCGAAGCACCCGCGTATCCACCATCTCGGCTTTGTCACCGACGAGGACAAGTTCGACGCGATCGCGGCGTCCGAGCTCCTGATCATGCCGTCGTATTTCGAAAGCCTGTCGATGGTGGCGCTCGAAGCCTGGGCGCTTGGGCGGCCGGTGCTCGCCAACGCCGCGTGCGATGTGCTGCACGGCCAGTGCCTTCGCAGCAACGCCGGCCTGTTCTACCAGGGATTCAACGAGTTTTTCGAGACCCTGCGGACGCTCGATGGCACGCCGACGCTGGCTTCAGCGCTCGGCCACAACGGCCGCCAGTATTTCCAGCAGCATTACAGCTGGCCGGTCATCGAGCGCAAGTACACGGACATGCTTGACAGGCTGAGGCGCGAACCCTCGACCAGAGCCCCCGAGCCTACGCCCGGCTGGTGGGCGCGGCGCCGTCGCGTGATCGAAGCGGCCGAGCTCGTGGTGGCCCGGCTGCCCAAGGGCGCGGCCACGGAATTGCCGGGTGAACGACTGAGCGATCGGGTGGCGATTCCCGATTCCCGATCGGCGAGCGTCGATTCGACCCGACGATCCCCGGCCGTGGGTCCGCCGTCACCCGGCCCCGGCGCCGACCGACGCCCCGCGGCGCGGGAGAGCGGCCGGCTGCCCGATCGGCGCCAGGTCAAGGAATCCGCGAGCCCCCGGTCGCCCAATCGACCGCCTTCACCAGATCGACCGTCTCCACTCGAGAATGGCGCAAGCGCTCGCGGCCGTCGCCGCAACCTCCGCGGACGCCGACGCACGCCGGGAGACCGCTGATCGTGCGACCCGCGGTCCATCAGGTGCTCGCCACGCTCGGCTACGGGGACGCCATCGGCAACGAGGTCCTCGGCATCCAGCGTGTGCTCCGCTCAGCCGGCTACGAGTCGGACATCTTCGTCGAGACCGCGGACTCCCGCCTGGAGCACCTCACCGAGGACTATCGGGACCTGCCTGCGGCGAGCCATCCCGACAACATCCTGCTCCACCACTTTTCACTGGGATCCCGCGCGTCGAGGTTGGCGTACGCCCTACCGGAGCGCATGGCGCTCATCTACCACAACATCACGCCGCCCGAGTACTTCATCGACATCCACCCACGGCTGGTGCAGCTCTGTTTTCTCGGACGCCGCGAACTGGGCCTCTACGCCACTCGCTGCGAGCTTGGCCTGGGCGACTCGGAATACAACCGGCAGGAGCTCGAGGACATCGGGTTCCCCCGGACCGAGGTCCTGCCCGTGGTTCCGGACTTCTCTCACCTCGCCGGCCCAGCCAATTTCATGCAGGCCGGTGTCTTCGACGATGCCTGGGTCAACGTGCTGTTCGTGGGGCGGATGATCCCCAACAAGCGCATCGACGATGTCATCCGCTCCTTCCACGCGTACAACAAGTGGTTCAATCCGCGTTCGCGCCTCCTCCTGGTGGGGTCGCATGCCGGTTTCGAGCGCTACGTCTCAATGCTGCAGGACATGGTCGACCGGCTCGGAGTGCCGCACGTGCATTTCCTGGGTCACGTCAGCAATGCCGAGCTCGCCGCCTACTACCAGCTGGCCGACATCTTCCTCTGCGCGAGTGAGCACGAAGGCTTCTGTGTGCCGTTGGTGGAGTCGTTCCACATGGGCGTGCCGGTCCTGGCGCTTGCCGCCGCTGCCGTGCCGGGGACCATGGACGGCGCGGGCATCCTCTACCACGATAAAGATCCGCTCCGAGTCGCGGCCCTGATCGACACCATCGTTACAGATCGTGACCTGGCCGCCCGCATCGTGCAGGGCCAGGACGAAGCCCTCGAGCGGCTCGAACGGAAGGACTTTG
>Ga0247830_10000100_pt1 | contig 24960 bp, 24 predicted proteins | sample 12C_Control_Day5_FD_207766 | JGI IMG/M metagenome (GOLD analysis project Ga0247830, IMG submission 207766) | Soil microbial communities from agricultural site in Penn Yan, New York, United States - 12C_Control_Day5 | ecosystem: Environmental > Terrestrial > Soil > Agricultural land | place...
ACGCCGTCGAGCTTGCCCGGTTCGCGAGGATAGGACTGGTCGCGGGCAAGGACTTCGACCCGAGCAAGCTTCGGGCGGACTTCGCCAAGCGCATCCCCGAGGTCGCCTTCGACAGGATCATGCTCCAGTTCAAGGTCAACAAGGACGTCAAGGACATCAACGGCTGGGCATTCACGACCAAGACCGGGCTATACGGAACCGACTATCTCATGCGGGCGCTCGTTACGGCCATCGGGCTTGGCGCCAATCGTCCGCAGGATGCCGTCTATCCGACCTCGCAAAAGGATGCGCACGGCAAGGCCTACGACGGCGCCAACAAATACGTGATCCATTTCAACAAAGGCGAGCTGCCGCCGGCGCAGGGCTTCTGGTCGATCACCATGTACGACGGCCAGTACTTCTTCGTCGCGAACCAACTGAACCGATACTCGATCAGCACTCGGCAAAATCTGAAACCGAACCCGGACGGCTCGGTCGACATCTACATCCAGAAGGACTCGCCGGGGCCGGATCGGGAGGCCAACTGGCTGCCGGCGCCGGAGGGGAAATTCATCCTGATGCTACGGATGTATTGGCCGGATGAAATCGATCCGTCGATCATCGATGGATCGTGGAACCCGCCGCCGGTGGTGAAGGTCGAGCCGAGTGGGTCGGGCGGCCGGGCCCTCCGATAGTCACGGACACAGCGGACCGGGTGTGCCCCGACGCGCGGCCACGGTCGCTCAGCTTCGCCGGGCTCGTGACCGACGTCCGCTCAGCCGATGATCTCGTCGGCCTTGAAATTGAGACCGATCTCGGTCGCGGCGTTCTCGGGGCTGTCGGAGCCGTGCACGGAGTTGCGCTCGATGCTCTCGGCGAACTCCTTGCGGATGGTGCCCTTGTCGGCCTTGGCGGGGTCCGTCGCGCCCATCACGTCGCGGTATTTCTTGACCGCGCCCTCGCCCTCCAGCACCTGCACCACGATGGGGCCGGAGGTCATGAACTTGACGAGGTCGCCGTAGAAGGGCCGCGCCTTGTGCACCTCGTAGAACTTCTCCGCCTGCGCCTTGCTCCAGCGCACCCGCTTCTGGGCGATGATCCTCAGCCCTGCCTTCTCGATCAGGGCGTTGACCGCGCCGGTCAGGTTGCGTTCAGTCGCGTCGGGCTTGATGATCGACAGAGTACGCTCGATGGCCATGCGGTGCCCTCACGGTGCTTCGGCTCGGCATTTCTTGAACTGCGGCGCGGGGTTATAGCCCGCACCGAGCAAAGGCTTCAAGCCGCACTGTAGCGCCAACCATAGCGCTGTCGGATAAACTGGGTCCGTTGCCGCGCCTAAGCCATTGTCGCTGCGTACGATTGACGCACGACCCGAAATTATCTGAATTGGGGGTCAGGATGGCCGGTACGCGAGCCAAGCCGGTAGTCCGGCATCCGATCCGCCAGTTCCAGTACCGAGATGTCAGCGCCAGTGTCACAGGTCCAGTGGTACCTCGCCCGCGACGGCCAGCAGTACGGGCCGTTGAGCGAGCCGGAGCTGGCGAAGTTCATCGAGCTTGGCCATTTGCAGCCAACCGACCTGCTTTGGCGCGACGGTTTTCCGGACTGGCGCCCGGCCATGGTCGTGTTCCCACCGCAGCGGCACGCGCCCCGGCCGGCTCCCGGGCCGCGGCCCGCGCCTTCGGCGCAACGGCAGGCCTACCAGCAGCCGCCGAGGCAGCAGGCGGCGCCGCGCGCCGCGGCCGAGCGCGGCCCTGCCCGCCAGCATCAGGACCCCAGGGCAGCGGCCATGAAGGCCCAGCAGGGGCACCGGGAGCGGTATGCGGAGGAGGAGGAGGACGAACCCGAGCCTCGGGGCGGCGGCCTGAGGAGGGTGATGGTCACCCTCGTGGTGCTGGCGCTGCTGGGTGCGGCCAGTTGGTTTGCCTATCCGCACCGCGCCACGCTGATCCCCATCCTCAAGACCCTGCCCGGTCGGGTGATGGCGCTTGTCCCCGAGATGGGGAAGGGCCAGGACGCCGTGGCGCTGACGGGCCTCACCGGCTCGCCCGAGGAGATCAACAAGCGGCTGCAGGGCGCGAAGCTGTGGCGCATCATCAAGCGGGAGTTTCCGGACTGGTATGCCGAGCGCCTGAAAGAGGCGGCGGACCTTGCCGCCCAGGACAAGGGCGATGCAGCCGTCGGCCAGCACCTGGCGCGGTCGGTCATGAAGCTGCGGCGCGAGCAGGTCACCCAGTCGCTCGCCGCCGGCTATCCCCAGCTCAAGGCCGTCGCAACGACCTTCTACGAGAACCTGGTGCAGCTCAGGAAGCAGAGCATCGATGCGTGCTTCGCCTTCATATCGCAGGGCGAGGCGAGCCCGGTGATCGTGTCGCTGATGCAGAGCCCGCAGCACGCCGCGCCCCTGCAGGCCCAGCTGACCGCAGTGTTCGAGGCGATCGCCGACGGTCGCAAGACCGCGCGCGTCTACCCGCAGCCGAGAAAGAGCGACTACGACACGCTGGCCGGGGATCTGGCGAAGCGCGGCTGGACCCAGGCCGACATGCAGCTGTTCTCCGATGAGCGGGCCCTGTCGCGGGCCCCGCCGGAGAAGGTGTGCCAGCTCGTGACCGATTGGTTCGCGGCGCAGCTCGACATCAAGGACCAGGACATCCAGCTCAGATTGCTGGTGGATTCCCTGAAGCCCGTGGTTGCCGGCTGATCACCGCCGCCCCGATCGCTCCGCATTGACGCCAAGTGTGAACGCGTCTCACGGGGCACACCCGCGACCAAAATTCTCCGCCGCGCTTGCGCTGCCCGAAAGTCGCCGGCTTGGCACGCTCTCTCGGGGCCGCGTTGGTCGACGGCCGGTGAGCAGCGGGCACCGGCACCGATTGTCCGGACAATCGGCAGCGCCAAGGCGAGCCCAGAGTGGGCACGGTCCCGGATCCACATACCGTGCGGCTCGCCTTGTTTTCTTTTCCGCTGTCGGCGCCTTGCGTTTGGGGCATTGCCGAAAGCAAGTCCTGGCGCGGACTTGCACACGATTTCCCCAGGCACCGGATTCAGAGGGAGAATGGCGCGCGCGACAGGGCTAGTGTCGCGCGCATGGGAACCGGCCCGCTAAGGTTCGGCGGGGGAACACTCCGGCAGCCGCAGCGATGCGGTAGCTGGATGCGCGGTCCGGTTCCCTCGTCTCGCTTTCTGGCCGACGTTCGCACGTCGGCCTTTTTTGTTGCCCCCGTCATGCTGCCCCGGCACCATTGGCCCCGAAGCGGGGCGCGAGGCTCCGTAGCGCTCGCCCCGGAGGCTCCCCCGATGAAACTGATGTCCAGTCCGCTGTCGCCCTATGGCCGCAAGGTGAAGATCGCCATGGCCATGAAGGGCGCAAAGGACAAGATCGAGCTCGTCGCCACCGACACCAATCCCGGCGACAACGTCGCGCTCAACACGGCCAATCCGCTTGGCAAGATCCCCTGCCTCGTCATCGACGGCGGCACCGCCATCTTCGACAGCCACGTCATCTGCGAGTACCTCGACAGCCTGGCGCCATCGCCGGTGCTGTTTCCCAAGAGCGGCCCGGAGCGATGGAAGACACTGGTGCTGGGCTCGCTGGCCGACGGCATCCTCGATGCGGCGCTGCTGCTGGTCTACGAGAAGCGTTTCCGGCCCGAGGACAAGTGGCACGCGCCCTGGCAGGCACGCCAGAACGCCAAGATCGACCGCGCGCTGGATCAGCTCGAGAAGAGCCCGCCGGCGTGGGGAGCAAGCCCGGACTACGGCCACCTGACGCTCGCCTGTGCGCTCGGCTACCTCGACTTCCGCCACGAGGGCAAATGGCGCGCGGGCCATCCCAAGCTCGTCGCCTGGCTCGACCGCTTCGCCAAGGCTGTCCCCGCCTTCGAGGAGACGCGGCCGTCGACCTGAGCCGATTGACCCGGAGCGCAGCTCCCTGCCGACGCCGACAGGCCGGCAGGCCGCGCTCCGGGCCGCGGCACCTACCGACCCAGGTCCCGTCGACCCCAATCCTGCCAAAGCTCGAACATGGCGAGGATCGAGACGGCCGCGCCGAGGGCCCAATGCCAGTAGCGAAGGTGGTCCTGGTGGGCATAGTGGAAGATGAACGGTGAAGCGGACAGCCAGAGCCCGCAGAGCAGTTGCGCGACCTCCTCCCAGCGTCGCAGACGAACGAGCTCGAGCTGAGCCAGCGCAAGGACGGCCAGCCCGGTGAGCGCCGAGTTCAGAACGACGACCGGCACCGTGGGCTCGTCGTAGAACCAGGGGCTGAGCCCGATCATCACGCCCAGCGTGAGCCCGACGCCGTCTTCCCATGTGCGGTGCGTCTTCAAGACAGCCTTGAGTGGCATCTGTCGCCTCCAGGCACTAGGTGAAATCCTGAGCCGTCCCGCATTTCGCCGGACCGGGTCCTGGTCCTCGCGCTCGCGTTACTTTGTCCGAATGCGCGATTGGTGCAAACTGCTTCCGGGGGCACGTGAACCAGCGAGACGTGCCATGAAAGTCCGAGAGTACCTCGCCACCCTCAAGCGGGTCATCATCACGTGTCGGCCCGAGGACACGATCGAGACCGCCGCGACGCTGCTAGCCACCAACCACATCGGCGCCATGCCGGTCCGCAATGCAGCCGGCCGCATCGTCGGCATGTTCTCGGAGCGCGACATCGTCCGCGCCTTCTCGCAGCGCGGGAAGGAAGTGAGCGACCTGCTGGTCGGCCAGCTGATGGCAACCAGGCTGATCGTGTGCTCACCCGAGGACACGATGGTGACCGCGCGCAGGCTCATGAAGGCCAACCGCATCCGCCATCTGCCTGTCATGGAGAAGGATCACCTCGCCGGGCTGCTGTCGATCTCCGATGTGCTCGAGGTGATCCTCCAGGACACGGACATGGAGGTGCATGTCCTGCGCGACCATGTCATCGCCGTTCGAGGCATGTGAGCGGCGAGGGCCGCGCCTCAGTAGGGGTGGCGGTCCTTCTTGTTCTCCCAGGCGCGGTAGGCCTTGAGGCCGACATCGCGCTCGAAGTTCTCCGTCACCTTGATGCGCCGCTTCGACCACGGCAGCGCGAAGTCCTCGTACTGGAAGGCGTCGTCGAAGCCGATCGCGCTCGTGTCCTTCAGGCTGGCGGCGAAATAGACGTGGTCGATGCGCGACCAGTAGATGGCGCTCATGCACATCGGGCGCGGCGCGCCGTTGATGTAGATCTCGCAGCCCTTCAGCATGCGGGCGCGCTCCGGCACCGGATCGGGGGAGCCCGCCTCGCGCGGGATCATCTCCAGGATGGTGCCGGCGCCGTAGTCGCTGCCGAGTAGCGCCTTTGGATTGAGGTGCGCCGAGGCATCCATGATGGCGGTGATCTCGGCGTGATAGACGGGGCATCCCGTCAGCAGCACGCGGTTCTGGCCGCGGCCGATGATCTCGCCGTCCCTCACGATCACGGCGCCGAATGGCCCGCCCCAGCCCTTCTCGACCGACTCGGTGGCGAGCCTGGTCGCCTCCTCCATGAACTTGCGCTTGTCCATCTCGGGTGCTGCCTTGGCTGGTGGCGCCGCCAATCCGGCGGCGGCGACTACGCTAGCAGCGGCGGCGGTCTGGGTGAAGAATTGGCGCCGCCCGGCATCGGGCAGCACGTCGCAATCGCATCGCTTCATGTGGGGTTCCCTCGAGGGCCAGTGAGGATCGTGGCGGCTCGAGCATGGCACTGTCGGCCCTAACGGGTGCTGGGGGCGATCGATCGAGTTTGAGGCAAAGGTGATGCGATTGCCGGTTGCCTCAATGCCCCTCGGCGGCGCGGACGGCTTCGGCGCGGATCTCCTCGGTGAGGCGGGCCTTGAGGGCGGAGAACTCCGGGCTGGTCTTGATGGTGTAGTGGCGCGGGTAGGGAAGGTCGACCGCCACGTCGGCCTTGATGCGGCCGGGGCGCGCGCTCATGACGACGACGCGCGAGGCCAGGAAGATCGATTCCTCGATGTCGTGGGTGACGAACAGCACGGTCTTGCGCTCGCGCTCCCAGATGCCGAGCAGCGTCTCCTGCATCAACGCGCGCGTCTGGTTGTCGAGGGCGCCGAAGGGCTCGTCGAGCAGCACGATCTTGGGGTCGTTGGCGAGCACGCGGGCAATCGCGGTGCGCTGCTGCATGCCGCCCGAGAGCTGCTTGGGGTAGTGCTGCTCGAAGCCGGCGAGGCCGACGCGGCGGCACCATTCGTGCGCGGCCTGTCGGCGCTCGGCTTCCGGCACGCCCTTCTCGCGCAGGCCGAAGGCGATGTTGTCGGCGATCGTGAGCCAGGGAAACAGCGTGTAGGACTGGAACACCATGCCGCGGTCGGGACCGGGCCCGGTGACGGCCTCGCCGTCGAGCAGCACGCGGCCCGAGCTCGCGCGGTCGAGGCCGGCGACGATTCTCAGCAACGTCGACTTGCCGCAGCCGGAGGGGCCGAGGATGGTGATGAAGTCGTTGTCGGCGACATCGAGGGAGACGGGCTCGAGCGCCCGCGTCGGCTCGGCGCCGCGGTGCGCCGGCGGGAAGACGCGGGCCACGTTCTCGATCGCGAGCTTGCTCACCGCAGGCTCCAGGGGAACAGCGCGCGGTTGGCGGCCTTGAACAGGAAATCCGAGATCAATCCGATCACGCCGATGACGATGATGCCGAAGATGATCTGCCCGGTGTTGAGCAGCGCCTGGCTGTCGACGATCATGTGGCCGATGCCGGAGGACGATCCGATCAGCTCGGCGACGATGACGTAGGTCCACGCCCAGCCGAGCACCAGGCGCAGGATCTCGGCGATGTCGGGGGCGGAGGCGGGGATCAGCACGCGCGTCACTATCCCCCAATCGCGGGCACCGAGGGTGTAGGCGGCCTCCACCAGGTCGCGCCGCGTGTTGCCGACGCTGATCGCAACCATGAGGATGAGCTGGAACACCGCGCCGATGAAGATCACGAGCAGCTTCTGGGTCTCGCCGATGCCGGCCCAGAGGATCAGGAGGGGGATGAAGGCGGAGGCGGGAAGGTAGCGCGCGAACGATACGAAGGGCTCGAAGAAGGCCTCCACGGCCTTGTAGGTGCCCATCAGGATGCCGAGCGGGATGGCGATCAGGGCGGCCAGCACGAAGCCGCCGCCGACGCGCCAGACGGTCATGGCGATGTCGTGGAGGAAGCCATGCTGGACGAGGAGCTCCCAGCCCTCGCGCACCATGGTGAGGGGGTCGGCGAGGAAGGTCTTGGTGACGTAGCCGCCGAAGGTCGCCCAGGCCCAGGCGGCGACGAACAGCGCGAAGAACAGGATGCCGAGCCAGACGCGGGCGGCAAACGAGACGGGCTCGAGCGGGCGCAGCATGGCCTCCGTTTGGGCCTCAGATCTTGAGGTCCGGCACGTCGATCCAGCGGCGCTCCTTCCAGCTCCTGAGCGCGCATTCGACGAGCTGCACGCCCTTGGCGCCCTCGACCAGGTCCCACTTGTAGGGCGCGCCCTCGGCGACGTAGCGGATGAAGGCCTCCCACTGCAGCTTGAAGCCGTTGTCGAAGGCCTGCGTCTCCGGCACCTGCTGCCAGCCCTCGAAAAAGTCGATGGGCTGCTTGACGTCGGGGTTCCACACCGGCTTGGGCGTCGCCATGCGCTGCTGGGTGACGACCTCCTGCAGGCCGGCGACCGCCGAGCCGTGCGTACCGTCGACATGGAGGGTGAGCAGATCGTCGCGGCGCACGCGCGTCACCCACGACGAGTTGAAATGCGCGATCACGCCGCCGTCGAGCTGGAACGTGGCGTAGGCGGCATCGTCGGCGGTGGCCTTGTAGCGCTTGCCGGCCTCGTCGATGCGCTCGGGGATGTGCGTGGCGCCGAGACAGGACACCGACTTGACGTTGCCGAAGGTGTTGTCGAGCACGTAGCGCCAGTGGCACAGCATGTCGAGGATGATGCCGCCGCCGTCCTCGGCGCGGTAGTTCCAGGACGGGCGCTGGGCCGGCTGCAGGTCGCCCTCGAACACCCAGTAGCCGAACTCGCCGCGCACCGACAGCAGCTTCCCGAAGAAGCCCGACTCGATCAGCAGCTTGAGCTTCCTCAGGCCCGGCAGGAACAGCTTGTCCTGCACCACGCCGTGCTTGATGCCGGCGGCCTTGGCCTTGCGGGCGATGGCCAGCGCCTCCTCGAGATTGGTGGCAACCGGCTTCTCGCAATAGATGTCCTTGCCGGCGGCGATCGCCTTGGCGAGCAGGGCGGGGCGCATCTGCGTGGTCGCGGCGTCGAAGAACACGGTGTCGTTCTTGTCGGCGAGCGCCGCGTCGAGGTTGGTCGTGACGCGGGTGATCCCGTGCGCCTTGGCGAGGATGCCGAGCTTCTCCTCGTTGCGGCCAACCAGGATCGGGTCGGGCATGACGCGGTCGCCGTTGGCGAGCACCACGCCGCCTTCCTTGCGGATGGCGACGATCGAGCGGACCAGGTGCTGGTTGGTGCCCATGCGCCCCGTCACGCCGTTCATGATGATGCCGAGACGCCTGACGCCCATGCCCAGTCCTCCTCCCTTGAAACCCGAGCCAGTTATGGGCAGGCGTGAGCCCCTGTCAAATTCGACAGCCAGCCGCGCAACGGCGGCAACCCGGCTTGCCTACCGGTGAGCGGAAGTTGCCGCTAAACTCGGCATCCAACCTGATCTCAGCCCTCATCCAGACGGACCAAGCCCCATGAACCGCATCACCGGCCGCTCCGCCTTCCTCGCGCTCCTCAAGGACGAGGGCATCACGCACCTCTTCGGCAACCCGGGCACCACCGAGCTGCCGATCATGCATGCGCTCAAGGAGCATCCGGACCTCACCTACGTGCTGGGCCTGCAGGAGTCGCTGGTGGTGGCCATGGCGGACGGCTTCTCGCGCGCCTCGGGCAAGCTCGTCGCCTGCAACGTGCACGTGGCCCCGGGTCTCGGCAACGCCATGGGCTCGCTGTTCAATGCGAAGTTCACGGGCACGCCGATGATCCTCACCGCCGGCCAGCAGGAGCAGGGGCACGGCCTCACCGAGCCGCTGCTCTACAACCCGCTGGTGCCGATGGCCGAGCCCCTCGTGAAGTGGGCCGTGGAGGTGACGCGGCTCGAGGACCTGCCGCGCATCGTGCATCGCGCCGCCAAGGTCGCCATGACGCCGCCGACGGGCCCCGTGTTCATCTCGCTGCCTGGCGACATCCTCAACGCGGAGGCCGGCATCGATCTGGGCTCCGCAACACGCGTCGACACCAGCGTGCGGCCCTCGGATGCGATCCTCGACAAGCTCGCCAAGCGGCTGCTGGCGGCGGAGCGCCCGGTCATCATCGTCGGCGACGAGATGGTCAAGAGCGATGCGCTGGAGGTCGCAGCCGCCTTCGCCAAGACGCTCGGCGCGCCCGTCTACCAGCAGAGCGTCGCCTACGGCGCCCACTTCCTCTCAGAGCACGTCTGCTACATGGGCGGGCTCTCCCGCGACCAGAAACAGGTGCGGGGCGTGCTCTCCAAGTTCGACCTGGTTGTCGCGCTCGGTGCCGATCCGGTGCGCATGTCGGTGTGGAGCGAGGTCGAGCCGCTTCCCGAGAACATGGCGGTCGTGCACATCGGTCAGGTCGACTGGGACATGGGCAAGAACTTCCCGGCGGAGATCGCGGTACGCGCCGATCTGCGCGAGACGCTCACAGCCCTCACGCCGGTGCTCGCCAAGCAGGGCGGCGAACGCCTGGCGTCGCGGGCAAAGGCGCAGCTCGCCAAGCTCGAGGAGAGCAACTGGTCGGCCAAGCGCGTGGGCCTGCAGTCGAAGATCGAGACGCGCGCCAAGCTCACGCCCATCGACAACGACTGGCTCACCCTGCAGATCGCCAACGCGCTGCCCAAGGACGCGGTCGTCGTCAACGAGAGCTTGACCGCCGGCCGGCTGCTGAACGATCTCGTGCCCTACCGCGACCGCTACGGCTTCCACGCTCTGGCCTCGGGCGGCATCGGCTGGGGGCTGCCGGCGTCCGTCGGCGTGGCGCTGGCGCAGGCGCCGCGGCAGGTGTGCTGCTTCTCGGGAGACGGCAGCGCCATGTACTCGATCCAGTCGCTGTGGACGGCGGCGCACATGAAGTTGCCGATCACATACGTGATCGCCAACAACGCCGGCTACCGCATCATCAAGCAGCGCCTGCTCGCCTTCCACGGCAACAGCAATTTCATCGGCATGGATTTCGTCGATCCGAGGATCGACTTCGCCGCGCTGGCGAGGTCGTTGGGCATGCCGGCCGAGACCATCTCCGAGCCGGATGCGGTGGCACCTGCGCTGCGCCGCGCGTTCTCCACGCCGGGCCCGAAGCTCCTCGACGTCATGGTCGACCCGCGGCTGTAGGCTCGCCGCTATCCGCCAATGAAACCTCGGCCGGCTTGGCGGCGCGGCATCGGCCCCCCGCTGACGACATACACGCCCATTGAGATCATCAAGATCGCGACCCAGTCGATCAGGGAGGGCCATTCTCCGAGGATCGGAATGGCCATCAGTGCCGTCATTGCCGGGCATGAAGCGGCAAAGGCTGCGCCACTCGATGCGCCCAGAAGGCTGACCGCGCGCCCATAGACGATATAGGAGATCACCGCCGTAAGAAGCCCCTGGACAAGAGCCTGGAGCCCTATAGCGCCGAGCGGGGCATCGAACATGCTAAGTCCGGCCATCAGCGTGTAAGGCGGAAGAAAGAGAAGCATCGAGCCGACGGCAGAGATGGCTGCTGCATGAAGACCGTCGAGGCGGGCCAGGCGCAAAGCGACCGTGTAGCAGGCGAACGCCAGCGCGGACCCGAGAAACAGCAGGTGCCCGATCGTCTGCTGCGTGCCGAAAGTGATGCCTGCCCCCCAGACAATGGCCGCGACGCCGCTGACAATGAGAGCGAACCCAATGCGCTTCTGAAGGGTGAATGACTCATTGAGCACGAGCGCCGCGAGAATGGCAGTCATCAACGGCATCACCCCTGGGAAGAGCGCTCCCGCGTGAGCCGCAGGTGCGAAGAGCAAGCCTGCACTCGCCAGCAATACGGTAGGTGCCCCGCCGAGAATGAGTGCTGCGACGCCCAGCCAACCCAGGCGATCGAGCGCCAGCCCCGAACGCGCCAGCAATGGGGCGAGCAGCAATCCTGCAACGGCAAACCGAATGGCGGTGATGTCCCATGCCGTCAGGCTGGATCGAAGGCCCAGGCTGCCGACGATGATGTTTCCGGCCCAGATGCTGACCGCGGCCAGTCCGCACAGCGCGCCGTGGGCATATGCAGCGGTGCTGCGCTCCCGCGCAATCGTGTCGAGCATGAACGGACTCCGCGGCAACGTTGTGCATAACCTGTAAAATATAATATAGAGGTTACTGCCAGAGTTCGTCAAAGGGCTGCAGGATTGGACTGCGCATGAGCAACCGAGGTGACCCGTTCGAGTGGAGCGGCGGCCATCCCGCACTCGACCTCGTCAACACACTCGACGAGCGCCCGTTCGATGCGCCGATCGAGAATCTGGCCACCTACCGCGACTTGGTGCGCTTTGCCGAGCTCGCGGGATTGATGGAGCGGTCGCTGGCCAGGGCCTTGCTCGATCGCACGGGCCCGGCGTGCGCGGGGGTGGGAAGGCGTGCCCGCAAGCTGCGCGAACAACTTTACAATGTTCTAGCTGCAGTGCGCGCGGCCGAACCGATCCCGCAAATGGACCTGAAGGCGATCGGTGCCGCTATTCGCGCAGCGCATGCCGCGCGCATCCTCGTAGCAACACCGTCCACAACCCTTGCGGGTCATCGATGGGAGCCAAGGTCCGAGGTCGATGCTCCGCTGCATGCCTGCGCGCTGGCCATCGAGCGTTTGCTCTCGGAGACGGATCGCGGCCGGATTCGAAAGTGCGGCGCGCACGATTGCGAAGTCTATTTCATCGACACGAGCAAAGGTCGGCGAAGGCGCTGGTGCAGCATGAGGAATTGCGGCAATCGCGAGAAGCAGAGACGCTGGCGCTCGAGCGCAGAATGATCGCTCTCGCACCAATCATGTCGGACGCGCATCAGGCCGGGACGCGCCAGCGCGTCCCTGTCGCGGCCGTATCAGCTGCAGAGCCTGCGTCACTCCTGCGGGTAGCGCCAGGGCTTTTCGGGCTGGGTGGCGGCCTCGTCGATGGTCCACTGCGGTAAGGCGAGGCCCGGTGCCACGTCGGTGAAGACCATGCGCACGCGCGTGCCGATGCCGACCTTCTTGACCATGTCGGCGGGGGCGAGCTTGCCGTCGGGCGTCGCCAGGTTGGCGAGCACGCGCAGCGCCTCGTCCTCCGTCGGCTTGCCCTTCTGGGTGTCGAGGTCGACGAGCAGAACGAGGTAAGGTGTGTGGACCTTGAAGGCCGGCTGGATGGCGTGGTGCACCTCGGTATACGAGTGCACGGCGCCCTTGCCCTCGACCGGCACCCACTTGGCCTGCCGGCTCATGCACCAGGGGCACGCGGTGGTCGGCGGATAGCGCAGCAGCTTGCAGTCCTCGCACGCCTGCAGGTGATAGTTGTGCTCGGCGCAGTGCTTGAAGTAGGCGAGGTTCTCCACATCGAGATCGTCGATGCTGAGGCTCATTCCCAGATAGTCGCCTTTGATCGGCATGGCTTTGTCCCCCCTTCAACCGCGCCGCATGACCATGGCGGACCCGGTGCCGGGGTTCGCCCACCCGAGGTTGGCCGTGACCTCGCAGGTCTTCACCTGGCGGCAGCCGCCCTCCTTGTAGTCGTAGGTGTGCTTGCGCTTGCCATCCGCGCCCACGGGGCACGAGTCGTCGACGTCGTGGCGCAGCTGGCGCACGTTCTCGATCACCATGTTCATGCCGTGCGTGTAGCCCTCGCACAGGTGGCCGCCGCTGGTGTTGTTGGGGCGCCTGCCGCCGAGCCGGATGGTGCCGTCGCTGACGTACTGCCCGCCCTCGCCCTTCTTGCAGAAGCCGTAGTCCTCGAGCTGCAGCATGGTGGTGAAGGTGAAGGCGTCGTAGGAGCCGGTAACGTCGACATCCTCGGGCCCGACGCCGGCGTTGGGCCACAGGATCTCGCGCGCATACTTGCCGGCCACCGTCGAGATCGGACCGTGCTGGTAGTGCATGTCGGCGCGCGGCTTGCACACACGGCCCGCGATCGCGCGGATCATGGCGCGGGGGTGCTTGAGGTCCTTGGCCCGCTCGGCGCTGGTGACGATGATGGCGGTGGCGTTGTCGGTCTCAACGCAACAGTCGAGCAGGTGCAGGGGCTTGCAGATGATGCGGCTCGCGAGCACGTCCTCCACCGTCACACGCTTCTTGTAGTAGGCCTTGGGGTTGTTGGAGGCATGCGAGCTGTGGGCCGCCCGCACCCCGGCCACCTGGGCGGGCGTGGTGCCGTAGTCGTGCATGTGGCGCAGGAACGAGGGGCTGAACATCTGCCCGGCGCTCTGCCAGCCGTAGGCGCGGTTGTGCAGGTTCTCGCCCGCCACCGGCACCATGGAGCGCGCGCCGGTGCCGCCGATACGCACCTGGGAGAAGCCGTTCATGGCGCGGAAGATGACGACGGCCTTGCACATGCCGGCCTCCATCACGCCCATGGCAATGCCGATCAGCGCCTCGGTCGAGGAGCCGCCGCCGAACACGTCCATGTAGAAGTTGAGGCGGATGCCGACGTCGCCGGCGATGAAATTGCCGAAGGTGGAGTCGCCCGACTGGTAGGAGAGCATGCCGTCGACGTCGGAGGCTTTGAGGCCGGCATCGAGGATGGCGTTCCGAACCGCCCAGGTGCCGAGCCCGCGCGTGGTCATGCCGGAGCCGCGCGTGTAGGTGGTCTCGCCCACGCCGACGATGGCGTATTTGTCTCGGAGATATTTGGGCGTCGATACGTCGGTGTCGGCTGGCAATGGCATGGGCGCGCTCCTCCGGTCGTTTTGTCAATTGTGACGGGCTCGGGCGCCGATGGCTAGAGCAGGAATGCGCGGGGGCTATGTGCGTGTCGCGGTGGAGGCGGCGCGCGCCGCGGCCTGGAAATTGCGGGCGTACTCGCAGTACTGGCCGATGATGATGTCGATGAGTGTGTGCTTGCCGGCATCGAGCCTCGACATCTGGCGGGCGGGATTGCCGCCGTACATCCAGCCGCTCTCCAGAATCTGACCCGGGATGGTGCGGGCGGAGGCCGCCAGCAGCACACGATCCTCCACGATGGTGCCGGGCGCCACCGTGCTGCCGATGCCGATCAGCGATCCGCCGCCGACCCGGCAGTCGCCCAGGGTGACATTGTGGCCGACGGTGCTGTCGGGCCCGATGCTCACGCCTTGCTGAGTGGTGCAGCGGATCACCGTGTTGTCCTGGATGTTGGTGCGGGCGCCGATGGAGATGGTTGCCTCACCGGCGTCGAAGCGGTTGCCGAACCAGACGCTGGAGGACTCGGCGGCGACGAGCCTGCCGCTGATGCTGGCCGTGTTGGCGATGAACACACTTGCGTGCACCTCGGAGGCGCCGCTCATGCCGCTCGCGGCTGCCGGCGCCGCGTCACCGAATTGCTCGGTCGCCATCCTTCTGCGACGCTCGGCGATCTCGCTCGGTTCGACCGGGCGCACGGGCCTGGCTAGACTGCCGGCGTAGACGAAGCCCCCGGGCACCTTCTTGTTGGGGAACACGCACGAGCCCGCCTCGAGCACGACGTTGTCCTCGACCACGGCGCCGTCGAGGATGACGACATCGTCCCCGATCACGACGTCGCTGCCGACGGTGCAGGCGTGCACGCAGGCGTTGGCCCCGACGCTGACGCGATCCCCCACGATGCAGGGGAAAATCTCGTGGTTGATGTGCAGGGTGGAGCGCGGCCCCACGTGGAAGTCATCCCCGACCCGGACGAAATGGCCGTCGGCGCGCATCACGCTGAGGGCTCCGAGCCAGGCGTTGCGCCCGACCGTGACGCGGCCGAGGACGGCCGAGCCTGGCCCAGCGTGCAACGGCGGCGTGGCAAAGACCGGCAAGGTGCCCAGGTAGGCAAGCGTGTAGGGGAGAGCGTTCCGCATGTCCGTCAGGGTACGCGAGAGCGCCGATTTGGCAACCGCCACATTGCAAGATCTGCCGCGCCGCCTCTCTCGAATGCCCGGGCCGTAGCCACCTCCTGCCTCGCTCCGCGCCACCCGCCGCAGCGACATTGCGCGCGTATGGACACCGGGTCGGCTTTCGCCCTACGGTCCCGCCAGATCAACCCATTCGAGGGATTCCCCATGCGTTCACTGATCAGAGCTGCGTGCCTCGCTGCCGCCGGACTGCTGTCGGCTCCGGCCGTCGCCCAGGACACCAAGGTCGCCATCGGCATCTCCGGCTGGACCGGCTTCGCCCCGCTGACCCTTGCCAAGGAGGCCGGCATCTTCAAATCGAAGGGCCTCGACGTCTCGATCAAGAAGATCCCGCAGAAGGACCGCCACCTCGCCATCGCCTCGGGCGACATCCAGTGCGCCGCCACCACGGTCGAGACCTGGATCGTCTGGAACGCCAACGGCGTGGCCACCAAGCAGATCTTCCAGCTCGACAAGTCCTACGGCGCCGACGGTATGGCCGTGCGCAACGACATCAAGTCGATCAAGGACCTCAAGGGCAAGACGGTTGCGGCCTCCGCGCCCGGCACCGCGCCCTACTTCACGCTCGCCTGGTTCCTCAAGAAGAACGGCCTCACCGTCAAGGACGTGACCGTCGTCAACCTGGAGCCCGCCGTCGCCGCGCAGGCCTTCGTCGCTGGCCAGAATGACGCGGCCATGACCTACGAGCCGTATCTGTCGACCGTGCGCGCCGCCCCGGACAAGGGCAAGATCATCGCCACCACACTCGACTACCCCATGATCATGGACACCTTCGGCTGCACGCCCAAGTTCCTGGCCGAGAACCCCAAGGCCGCGCAGGCGCTGGCCGACAGCTACTTCGCCGCCGTCGACATGATCGGCAAGGAGCAGGAGAAGGCCTACGGCATCATGGGCGCCGACGTGAAGCAGTCGGCTGAGCAGTTCGGCAACTCCGCCAAGTTCCTGCGCTGGCAGGACAAGGCCGCCAACCAGAAGTTCTTCGCCGGCGAGCTGCAGGCCTTCTCCAAGGAGGCGGCCGACCTCCTGCTCGAGGTCGGTATCATCAAGCAGGTCCCCGACATCGCGACGATCATCGACACGAGCTACATCAAGTGATGCGGCGCGGGTGCGTCACTTGCGGGGCGGCTCGTCGTCCTGCAGTGCGCGCCAGCCGGCCCCTTCCAGGTCGTCGAACTGGCCGCTGTTGAGCGACCACAGGAACGCCACGAGGCCGGCGAGGCCGAGCAGCAGTGCGCACGGGATGAGCCAGGCGAGCGCGGTCATCGCATGCCCTCCAGGCGCATGCTCCTGAGCCGCACGGCGTTGGCGGTGACGGCGATGGAGGAGGCGGACATGGCAATCGCCGCCAGCAGCGGCGTGACGAGGCCCACCACCGCCAGCGGGACGAACACGAGGTTGTAGGCGAGCGCGATGGCGAAGTTCTGCAGCGCCATGCGGTGCGCGGTGCGCGCGACGGCCATCGTCTCCAGCACGGGTGCGAGCTTCTCGCCCTGGAACACGGCATCGGCTGCGGTCTGGCTTATGTCGGCCGCCGTCGAGGGGGAGAGCGAGGCGTGGGCGGCGGCGAGCGCGGCAGCGTCGTTGAGGCCGTCGCCGACCATCAGCACCTTGGCGCCCTGGGCTTTCAGGGCTTCGAGGCGGGCGATCTTGTCGGTCGGCAGCGCGCGGGCCTGCCAGCGCTCGATGCTCGCCGCGGCGGCCGCAGCGGACACGACCTCGGGCCGGTCGCCGGACAGGAGCTCGGTTGCGAGGCCGGCGCGCTGGAGCGCCGCGACCACCTCGGCCGCATCGGGCCGCAGCCTGTCCTCGAAGGCGAACGCGGTGACGGTGGCGTCGGCGCCGCGATAGTAGACGGCGGACTGCGCACCGGCCGCGGCGCCGCACCAGGCGGCGGAGCCCAACCGCTCGGCGCTGTCGGGACCCGAGCGCTCGAGCCCGAAGCCCGCGACCTCGCGCACGTCGCCGGCTGGCGCAACCGCGAGACCCCTGGCCTCCGCGGCGCGTACCACGGCGCGCGCGTAGGGATGGCGGCTGGCGGCGGCGAGGCGCGCGGCGGCGGCGAGCACACCGTCGCTGACGTTGCAACTCTCGGCGAGCGACGGCTGTCCCAGCGTGAGCGTGCCGGTCTTGTCGAACACGACGGTGTCGATCTCGGCGAGGCGCTCCAGCCCGTCCGGCGCCTTGATCAGCGTGCCCTTCCCGAACAGGCGGCTGCTGGCGGCGACCTGCACGGCCGGCACGGCGAGCGCCAGCGCGCAGGGGCAGGTGATGATGAGCACGGCGATGGCCGCGGTGAGCGCGCTCTCCCAGCCGTGCCCGGTGGCGAGCCAGCCGAGGAAGGTGGCGAGCCCCAGCACGTGCACGGCCGGCGCGTAGAAGCGGGCGGCGCGGTCGGCGAGCCGCACGTAGCGCCCGCGGCCCTGCTCGGCCGCCGTCATCAGGCGCGCGATCTCGGCGAGCAGCGTGTTGTCGTCGGTGGCGGTGGCCTCGGTGACGAGCGATCCCGCCAGGTTGACCGTGCCGGCGTGGATCAGCGCGCCGGGCGCGACCCGGCGCGGGGCCGTCTCGCCGGTGATCAGGCTCTCGTCGACCTCGCCCAGGCCCTCGACCACGCGGCCGTCGACGGCGAAGCGCTCGCCCGCCGCGGTGAGGATGCGCATGCCCGGCAGCAGCGCGCGGGCGCCGAGGCGCAGGGTGGTGCCGTCGGGCTGGATCACGGTTGCCGCGCTGCCGTGCAGGCCCAGCAGGTTGGCGGCGGCGCCGGCGGCTCGCAGCCGCATGCGCTGGTCGAGGAAGCGGCCGACAAGCAGGAAGAAGAGGAGCGTGACGGCGGCGTCGAAGTAGACCTGATCGCTGCCGCGCGCGGTCTGGTAGAGGCTCATGGCGGTGGCGAGCGTGACGCCGAGCGAGATCGGCACGTCCATGTTGAGGCGGCGCGAGGACAGCGCCAGGGCGGCCGAGCGGAAGAAGGGCTGGCCGGCATAGGCGACTGCCGGCAGCGCGATCAGCGCCGAGAGCCAGTGGAACAGCGACTGTACGGTGGGCGTCATGTCGCCGGCGGCGCCCGACCACACCGACACCGACAGCAGCATGATGTTGGCCGCGGCGAAGCCGGCGACGCCGATGCGCTTGAGGAAATCGCGGTCGTCGGCGCGGGCCTTGTCGGCGGTGTCCTCGGCGAGCTCGGCGGCGGTGAAGCCGGCGCGGGCGAGCGCATCGACGAGGTCGGCGGCGTTGACGGCGGCGGGTCCGTGCATGGCGGTGACGCGCTTGGCCGAGAGGTTGGCGCGCGCGCCGGCAACGCCGGGGACAGCGGCGAGCGCGGCCTCGACTTTGCGCATGCAGCCGCCGCAATGCATGTTCTCGACGGCAAGGGTCGTGGTTGCGGCGTGTGCAATGGGGTCAGACCCCACACTTGCACGTTCGCCAAGGGCGCCATTCAAGGCATGGGGTCTGACCCCATCGTGGCCCGTGCTCAGGGCTTGAGCCATATGCGCCTCCGCGTGCGGTAGACGGGGTCCTCGGCGCGGGCATCGATGCGCGCCTCCGCAGCGATCAGCCAGCTGCCCTCGCCGAGCGGGGCGGTCTGCGTCCCGTAGCGGCCGGGCGCGGACTCCGCGAGCTTTAGCTTGATGTCGTGGCGGTTGGTCGAGGGCCGGCCCACGACGGCTTCAATCTGGAGGCCGGTGACGGGGCGGCCGTCGCGGTGCGTGACCAAGAGGGTCACGCGGCCGTCGCGGCCGATCTCGATGCTGTCGCTCCAGCCGAGGCGTGCCTGGCGCGCGTCGGCTCCTATGCGCTCGTTGTAGTGGAGGCCCTTGCGGTAGGGCTCGTTGGCGACGAGGCCCGTGTGCGTCGACAGCGCCGAGTAGATCATGACGCCGTTGACCAGGAACACGACGCCGAAGAAGCCGAGCACGACCATCAGCACGTGGCGGCCGCCCACCCCCTGCTGCCTGCGACGCGTGGGCAGGACGGTCGGGCTCATGGTTGCCTCCCGGGTGTTGCGGCGGGCTTCTGGAACTGCGTGGCGCGCGCCGTCTCGTGCAGCGAGGCCACGTCCTTCACAACCAGGCTGAATGGACTGGAGCCAGACTCGATGCGGGCAACCTCCGCTGCGGGTACGGTGACGAAGACCTTGAGCTCGCGCAGGGCATCGGTGGCGACGCGGATAGAAGCGCCGGCGTCCATGCCGACGATGGCGAGGCGGGCGCCGGGAAGGCCGTGCACCTCGAGGGTGAACTCGCGCGGAGTGTGCAGCTTGTTGAGGATCTTGACCGCATAGCCGTTGCGCACGCTGCCGTCGGACAGGAGCACGTAGGGGGGATTGCGGTCGTGCAGCACGTTGATCTCGAGCGTGCTGCGATTCCAGAGGGCGGCCAGCATGATCGCCCCTACGATGCAGATGAGGCCCGCGTAGAGCATCGTACGCGGACGCAGGAGCTGGAGCGGCGCCGAGCCGCCCTTGGTGGCGGCCTCCTGGTTGGCGATGGTGTCGTAGGCAATGAGGCCGCGCGGGCGGCCGACCCTGCTCATGATCTCGTTGCAGGCATCGATGCAGAGCGCGCACTGGATGCACTCGAGCTGCGAGCCGTCGCGGATGTCGATGCCGGTGGGGCAGACGGCCACGCACGCCCGGCAGTCGATGCAGTCGCCGCGGCCCTCCCAGGGCTGGCCTTTCTTGTGGGGGCCGCGTGGCTCGCCGCGCCACGCGCGATAGCCGACCAGCAGCGTCTCGTGGTCGGTCATGGCGCCCTGGATGCGCGGCCAGGGACACATGTAGATGCAGACCTGCTCGCGGGCGATGCCGCCGAGCACGTAGGTGGTGAGCGTGAAGATGCCGAGGAAGAGATAGGCGATGGCCGGCGCCGTGCCGGCGACGAGCTCGGCCGCGAGCATAGGAGCGTCGCGGAAGTAGAATACGAATGCGCCGCCGGTCGCCAGGCCGATGGCGAGCCAGGAAAGGTGCGTCATCCCCTTCTTGAAGAGCTTGACCGGACCCCACGGCCGCTTGTCCAGCGCGATGCGAGCGTTGCGGTCGCCCTGCCAGAAGCGCTCGACCACGACCATGAGATCGGTCCAGACCGTCTGCGGGCAGGTGTAGCCGCACCACACCCGGCCGGCGACTGAGGTGACGAGAAACAGAGTCAGGGCCGCCAACACCAGAAGACCCGTGATGAAGTAGAACTCCTGCGGCCAGATCTCGAGGAAGAAAAAGAAGAAGCGGTTGTTGGCCATGTCGAGCAGCACGGCCTGGTCGGGGAGGTCGGGCCCACGATCCCAGCGCAGCCAGGGCAGCGCGTAGTAGATGCCGAGCGTGACCGCCATCACCAGCCACTTGAGTGCCCGGAACCGGCCGTGGGCGAGCTTGGGATGGATCTTCTGGCGGGCGGCGTAGAGGGGGCGGTCCTGCTGGCGGTTGAGGGCTCTCGCGTCGAGACGCTCGACGCCGGGAGCGGCCTCGGTCCTGCTTGCTGGAGCCTGGCCGGCAGGGATGATGTATTGGTCCATCTGTGTCATCGCGCGCGCTTCCGGCGGCAACCTGTAGCCTTGGTCATGCCGGCGCTTTGATCTCGCGCAAACGCGCCCGCCATGTCGTTCCCGCAAGCGCGAAGCGCGCACGCGGGAATCCAGCGGCAAACGCCATCGCGGCAATTGGGTCTGGATGCCCGCTCAGCGCTGCGCTTGGCGGGCATGACGATGACGACCCTACTGCCCGCCGCCGAGGCTATGGACGTAGACGGCGAGCGCCTTGAGGGTGACGGGATCGAGCCGCCCGGCCCACGCGGGCATCATGCCGCCGCGGCCGGTCCGGATGCTCTCGATGATGGCTCCCTTGCTGCCGCCGTAGAGCCAGAGGCCGTCGGTGAGGTTGGGCGCGCCCTGCTCCCGCATGCCCTTGCCGTCCGCGCCGTGGCAGGAGACGCACTGCTCGACGAAGACTTTCTGGCCTCTGCCAGCTGCCGCCTGATTGGCCGGCTTGCCGGAGAGGGAGAGGACGTACTCCGCAACGTCGTCGATCTGGGCGTCGTCTAGAAGCTTGTCGAGGCCGTAGCGCGGCATCTGCGAGGTGCGCGTGTCCTTCTGATCAGAGCGGATGCCGACGCTGATGGTCTTGTGGATGTCCTCGATCTTGCCGCCCCACAGCCATTCGTCGTCGTTGAGGTTGGGATAGCCGGCGAAGCCCTGGGCACCGCGGCCGTGGCAGGGCGCGCAGTTGGTCTGGAAGGCCGCCGCACCGCCGGCCATGGCGAAGCGCAGCAGGTCAGGGTCGCTCTTGATCTGCTCGAGTGGCGTGCGGGCGAGCTTGTCGCGGTACTCGGCCTGGCTCGCGAGCGCCGCCTTGACCTCATCGGAGACCGTAGCGCGCTGGCTGTAGCCCAGCATGCCCCTGGTGTAGCCGGAGAGCGTCGGCCACGCGGGGTAGGCGATCCAGTAGCCGATGGCCCACACAATGGTGGCGTAGAAGGTCCACACCCACCATCTGGGCAGCGGCTTGTTGAGCTCCTTGATGCCGTCCCACTCGTGGCCGGTGGTCTCGACGCCCGTCACTGCGTCGATGTCGCGCTTCTGCGTGGTCATTTGCGCCCCCTGTCTTGCGAGGCCATGTCCTGCGAGGGCTTGCGGTCGAGGTCGAGCGCGCGCCGCTGCGCCTCCTCGAAGCGCGGGCCGTTCTTGGGCCAGAAGGCGTAGGCGACGACGGCGAGGAATATGCCGATGAACAGCAACAGCGAGGTCACCTGGCTGAGGGTCGCTACGGTGTCATAGGTCATGGTGACAGCCCTTCTCAGCGCAGGTTGGGGCCGGAGGCATCGAAGGTGGCGAAGTCGACCAGCGTGCCCAGCACTTGCAGGTAGGCGACGAGGGCATCGAGCTCGGAGGGCTCGGCGCCGGGCTTGCCGTCGAATTTCGCGACCTTGGCCTTGGGATAGCGTCGCAGCAGCTCGCGCGCCTGCCGGCTGTCGGGATTGATCTGCGCGGCAACATCCTGCGCGGCCTTCTCGATCATCTCGTCGCTGTAGGGGACGCCGACGAGCCTCAGCGTCTTGAGCCGCGCCGCGATGTCGTGGGTGTCGAGCTTCCTGTCGGCGAGCCAGGGATAGCCCGGCATGATGCTCTCCGGCACGACCGAGCGCGGGTTCATCATGTGCTCGGCCTGCCATTGGTCGGAGTACTTGCCGCCAACGCGGGCGAGGTCCGGTCCGGTGCGCTTGGAGCCCCATTGGAAGGGGTGGTCGTACATGCTCTCGGCGGCGAGGCTGTAATGGCCGTAGCGCTCGACCTCGTCACGGAGCGTGCGGATCATCTGGCTGTGGCAGCCGTAGCAGCCCTCGCGCAGGTAGATGTCGCGGCCGGCCTGCTCGAGGGGGGAGTAGGGGCGCATGCCCTTGACCTTCTCGATCGTGCTCTCGACCCAGAACAGCGGGGCGATCTGCACGATGCCGCCGATCGATACCATCACCAGGATGCCGACCAGCAGCAGGATCGAGTTCTTCTCGAACATCTCGTGTTTCATGGGAGCCCCCTCACTCCGCAGGAGCCGCGCGCAGCGCCGGCGCGGCGGCGATGCGGGGCTGCTCGGTGATGTCGACGGGCTCGTCGCCGCGCACCGTGCGCCACACGTTGTAGGCCATGATCAGCGAGCCGATGACGAACAGCAGTCCGCCGATGGCGCGGATCACGTAGTAGGGCTTCATCGCCTCCACGGTCTCGATGAACGAGTACTGCAGGAAGCCGAGCTTGTCGTAGGCGCGCCACATGAGACCCTGGGTGATGCCCGACACCCACATGGCCGTGATGTAGAGCAGGATGCCGATGGTGGCGGTCCAGAAGTGCCATTCGACGAGGCGCATGGAGTAGAGCCCGCGCCGGTTCCACAGCCACGGCACCAGGCAGTAGACGGCGCCGAAGGAGACCATGGCGACCCAGCCGAGCGCGCCGGAGTGCACGTGGCCGATGGTCCAGTCGGTGTAGTGGGAGAGCGAGTTGACGGCCTTGATGCTCATGACCGGCCCCTCGAAGGTCGACATGCCGTAGAAGGCGACCGACACCACGAGCAGGCGCACGACGGGATCGGTGCGCAGCTTGTCCCAGGCGCCTGACAGCGTCATGAGGCCGTTGATCATGCCGCCCCAGGAGGGCATCCACAGCATGATCGAGAACGTCATGCCGAGCGTCTGCGCCCAGTCGGGGAGCGCGGTGTAGTGCAGGTGGTGGGGCCCCGCCCAGATGTAGAGGAAGATGAGCGTCCAGAAGTGCACGATGGAGAGGCGGTAGGAATAGACCGGCCGTTCCACCCGCTTGGGGATGAAGTAGTACATGATGCCCAGGAAACCGGCGGTGAGGAAGAAGCCCACGGCGTTGTGGCCGTACCACCACTGGGTCATCGCGTCCTGGACGCCGGAGTAGACGATGTAGCTCTTGGGGCTCGTCAGGCTGACGGGGATCGTCGCGTTGTTGACGAGATGCAGCATGGCGATGGTGACGATGAAGGCGAGATAGAACCAGTTCGCCACATAGATGTGGGGCTCCTTGCGCCGCGCCAGCGTGCCGAGGAAGACCAGGAGGTAGGTGACCCAGATGATGGTCAGCCACAGGTCCGCGTACCACTCGGGCTCGGCATACTCCTTGCCCTGGGTGATGCCGAGCAGGTAGCCGGTGCCGGCCACCGCGATGAAGAGCTGGTAGCCCCACACCACGAACCATGGAGCCCAACGGCCGGCGAGGCGGGCGTGGCAGGTGCGCTGCACGACGTAGAACGAGGTGGCGAGCAGGACGTTGCCGCCGAAGGCGAAGATGACCGCCGAGGTGTGGAGTGGCCGCAGGCGGCCGAAGCTCGTCCATGGCAGGTCGAGGTTGAGCGCGGGGAACGCGAGCTGCCAGGCGAGCAGGTCGCCGACCAGGAAGCCGGCAATGCCCCAGATGACGGCTGCGATGGTGGCGACCTTGATCGGTCCGTCCACGTAGCTGCCGACGTCGCTGTCGTCATCCAGCGGAGGTGCGCGCCCGTTGTCGCCGAAGGAGCCGCTGAGGACGACGACTGCGGCAATGACACCCGCCGCCAGAAACAGCAGGCCGTGGAAGGCGAAAGCGGGATCGTGCGACCCAATCAGCAGAACGAGGCCGATCGCCGCAGCGAGCGCGGCCCCCGCTACGGCCATGACATCCGCAAATGCGGCGCGCTCATCTAGCCCCCTTGCTGCCATCGAGCTCGACCTCCCCAAAGGCTGCGTCACGGAAAAATCGCCCACAGGCTTCGTGGGCGCGCGCCCTTGTGCCTTACTGGAGCCGCACTTGCGTTGACTCAGATCAAGGCGATGAGCGCCCGCCGCGACGGCAAAGCGTGGCGCCATGATCACGTCTCGCGGACATGTGACGCCTCGCGCGCGTACGCTTTTGACAACCGGGCGAGATTGCTGAAACATGCCTCGCCGAACTGCAGGTAACGCGTCCGACATGCGCATGAGGCAAAGCCCGGCGACCGCGCCGAACGTGGGTAAAGGCCGCCTGACGCAGCCGCCGCCCGCGCACGTCGGCGAGCCGGCGGCCGTGCGGGACGACCAGATCGGCCTCATCTTCCGCAATATGCGCCTTGCCATGAAGGTGCCGCGCGAGACCATCGCCAGGCGGCTCGCGACGTCCGCTGCCACGATCGACAACCTCGAAGCGGGGGCCATCGCCGCCTTGCCGCATTGGAAGGAGACGTCGCGGATCATCCGCGCCTACTGCGAGCTGCTGCGGATGGATTGCGAGCCGATCCTGTGGCGCATGCGCGAGCTGCTGCAGGCGCCGCCGACGGAGGTGAGAACGGCCTCCACCTCCCAGCAGGCTCCGGCACCGAGGGCATTCGCGCCTGCTACGCCGTCGGAGCGGGCGCGGGCGCAGGCACCGTCGGGGCGGCGCCGAACCGTGCGGACGCTGTTCGCGCTCAGCGCGCCCAT
>Ga0247830_10000102_pt1 | contig 24562 bp, 37 predicted proteins | sample 12C_Control_Day5_FD_207766 | JGI IMG/M metagenome (GOLD analysis project Ga0247830, IMG submission 207766) | Soil microbial communities from agricultural site in Penn Yan, New York, United States - 12C_Control_Day5 | ecosystem: Environmental > Terrestrial > Soil > Agricultural land | place...
GATCAGGACAAGGAACATGGATTTTATGAAGATCATGATAGGCCTTAAAAGATTTTACTAAATTTTTAAACGTCCGGAAATCTCGCCAAAGATTTTCGGATGTTGCATTTTAGGCCAAGGTCTAATCTTGGCTTATTTCCTTTATTCCATCCATAATCGTACAAACAAGGTCCTGAAGGCCGTCAATGCTGGCCGACAAATGGGATATACGGTCTTTAATGCAGGGACTGTTAAACACCACAGACTCCTTACAGTCGTCAATCACGTCTATTAAGTCCCTAGCTACGGCCAAATAAGCCATGAGTTTTCCGTCAATATGCATGCTAAACCTTGTAGAATATTTTAAATTTATCGACTAATTCCTTTTCAGTCTTACAAAAGGTCTTATCGCAAGTCTTGTCTTGGCACGAAATGGTTATGTCAAATCCCGAATCTTCTTTGAACGTTATTATAGGCTCTTTTTGAATCCAGCAAGGACAAGATTCTTTATTCTCCTCCGCTATCTCCTTCATCTTCCAACGCCAATACATAGAAACGCCATAACCAGATCCATCAAATGGCTGCATCAATATCCTCCTTAATAAAGTCTATTTGTTCTTGTAAGGTCTCAAGGATTTCTTTAAAGTTCGGTTGGCCTAAAGGGAGCTCCTTAACGTACAGTAAAGTCCTTCCTTCCTTGTCGGCCGTGTAATGTTTACTCCGGAGCATCCACACTATTCTCCTGTCGTCGTCCCAAATAAGACCTGTTAATGCATCGTTAAGGAATTTCTCAAGATTATCGGCATCTGGAAGTTCGGCATGCGGTAAAAAGTTTCTAAGTTCCCTTTTTGGCCTAGAAAGTGTCTTAGGAGCTGGTAATAGATGATGCGCGACTACCAGTAAAGGGCCTGTAAGCAAAGGGACTGGAGCGTCTCCTAGGCCTTTCTTGACCCATTCACGAACTTCCTTCATTCCTTTTGCGGATGGGTTGTAAAAACTCGACCTTCCCATCCGTACTGACCCTTTCGGCCTCGGAGTGAACGGGATTGTTACTTTGTAGCTTGACATATTCTTCCCATCGCATGAATTTAAATACTGTTCTTGGATTGTCGCTATAGAACTTTACAGCGTCTATTTTGACCACCTGACGATAGGAATTAATAAGGACGTGATGGAGCATTTCTAAAAAAGACAAAAGGTAGTCGCAAAGCTCATATGACTTAGTCGCCGGAGTCTTTCCCTTAAGAGCGTTAGCAGACGACACCGAAGATTCCGGAGGACTTACATAGAACTTTACGACCACAACAACAGGTGTATTAGTATTGTAGAAAGACCTGAAATGGCACTTTAACAACGACTTCCACTTTGCGTTTCGGTAGAACTGGACTGACCTTGTGTTGGAGGCTATTGAGTACTTTATTGAGTAGATCATAGGCTCACCAGGAAGGACCATTTCACCGTTAACGATGGTCTTAAGGAGTTTGCTTTGGTTTATTATCCTTTTAAGACTCACGAAACCTCACAAACTTCATAAGAAAAAAGACGGATAAAATATTAAAGATTATCCATGTACTAACTAGGGACTTCATTTAATCTCCACGGCACAGGTAATGATCTCATCGGCTATTAAGGTTATTTCTTCAGAATAGGTGTCCTTGAACTTCTTATAGACCTCATCCGCAGCAACGTCAAAGGCCAGTTCGCATACGGTCATCCAGGAATCAATAACCTTATCACCAACCAAAGGGTGCTTCAGCCTGTACTTGATTTTGGGCTGTGTTAAATGGACTGCTGAAATTGTTTGGCTGCTCATTGGATTCCCTGGATTTGTTTTGTAAAGCTTGTAAGACTGTTATTTGAAGGTTATCGGCATAGGCTCTATTCATATATTTCGTGTAGGCAAAGTACTTGGGCTTAACTCCTTCGCCTTGTGGGACCATTTTCTGTGCAAAAGTCCACCACTGACGATCTCCAGAGACAAAATACTGACAATCTGTGTACTGGCGGTCAGCTCCTTCTTTGTCGTAAATACATAGGGTAAAAAAGGCCTTTAGAGGACCAGGTTTTTTCATTTCTCGATATTGTCCAATTTCTATTTTCATATATTCCTTTAGTTATCGGGTTGATCCTTTTATTCTTACTACGATTTCACGGTCACTCATTATCCTGCGTATGATTTTGATTTTTTCCCAAGGCTTTAACCTGATCATAATCTTTGTTATTTCAGGCCTTATAAACTCATTAATTTCCTCGGTAGTCAGACATTCCTTACAGACCATTGGAAGTTCGCTATCAACAAGAAATTCAATTCGTTCTTTCTCAGCCTCACAACGCTCACAGGTCAAAATCTCCGGATATATATGTTTCCTAAATACCATTATTAAACTCCAAATATCCATCCCAGCCAGGTTGATAAAATAAATAGGTCGTTCCTTCTATCCCGAACATCCTGTTTTTGGCCACACGGATCTTAACCTTGTTTGGGTCTGCTTGTGGATCTGTTCGGGCACAGCGATGCAGGACTATAACGTTGTCGGCATATTGTTTAATGGACGATGAGCCTTTTAAGGAGTGAATTCCGACCTCTTCGTTCGAGGTTCCGGATTGTCTTGGATGGCAAATCAATAGGAAATGCATAGACAAGGAGAAAGCTAATTCATGCAGACGTTTTACGGTCTCATCAATAGCCTCATGTAGTTTTTCTTTCTTGGAATTAACCAGGTAATCAAGATGGTCAAGCATCACAACTTCAATACCAAGTTCCTTAGCCTTAACAAGTTGTTTGCCTAGGGTCTCGATGTCAGTACCGATCGTGTTTGGGTTTATAAAGACCTTATAACGCGATCCCCACTCGTCGAACTGTTCGTTTTCATGGTCCGAGAAGTTTTGCATCTTCATAGGCCGACGAAGGACAATTGAGGCCAGTTTCCTCATGGTCGTTTCAGGCCGCATTTCCCAGGAGTTAACCCACACCGGAACACCTTGCATGGCGCAGTTGACCATTAGTTGGGTGCAGAAGGTCGTTTTTCCAGCTCCAGTATCGGCCGTGATGACCGTAACTTCACCAGGTCTTAAGCCTTGTAGGTACTTATCTAGGCATTTCCATCCGGTTGAATAGCCTTTTGCAATTTCATCCCGAAAATGTCTTGGAAGATCTGCAATAGGCGTTAAACAATCCGGGCCTGGTCCAAAATGAATCCATGGCATGAAGTCATTTAAGGCATCCGATTTAGTGCCAGAAGGTGTTCGTTGTTCTTCCACAGTTCCTCAAGATAATCAAGGAAGACTGGATTGAGAAAAGTTTCATTCTGAGCTGGAGTAAAATCATCTGGCATGTTAGAATGGGACAGTTGATTAACAGACGGTTTCGCATTATCAAGCCAATGGAGAATAAAAGCTATGTTGCCTACACGTTTTTTTCCCTTGGGCGATGAAAGCCAGAAGACCATCTTGTTAAGTTCTTTGTCCACATCTACACCTTTGTATGTTTCCTTAAGTCGTTTAATATCAACGTCTTTAAGGTTGCAAAAGGTGTTGTCCTCATGATTGAAATAGACAGATGTGCGCTTATCCTTAGCCAAGTCATAACCTTTTTTGTTGCTTGGGATAATACACTTCTGGTAGTGTGATATTGTAAGTTACCAACTAGGGATTGCAGTCCCGACCATTGCGTAGTATCCAGGGAAGGCTTTTAGCGGAGCTTTCCCTTTTTCTTTTTGCTAACGTAGCGTAATTTTACTTATCATTCAAGTCTTTTGTTTAATCGGGCATTGATGTGTGCTCTGCTCCTACGAAAACTCTCTCTCATCCGTTCATTATCATTATAAACAAAGTCGCAAGCTCCACGAACTAAATCTAACATATGAACTTGCGTGCCCGTAGTAAATGTTTCTAACGCAGCAATTTCCCGCATTTTATTGTACATGTCGTCTTCGAAACGTACAGAGACCACATGACTATTCTCAAATTTCTTTTTTCTAGACATATTACACCTCAGGATTATTACGATAAATTTTTGGACTTATAGAATCAAGAAGGATATTGCTTATGTACACGGAATCTGTTAAGTTAAAAATTTAATTACATTGTTTTTTTGACACATATTAACAACAACGGAGTTATATTGACAACACCGAGAGTAACAGAAATTCTTAAATACTTCACTAGTTATGACCAAGTACCAAAAGATATTCTCGAAAAAGCCGCATCCAGAGGCACAACAGTCCATTCAATATGCGCTGGAATAGCCAAAGGAGCCTGGATTCCTGAAGGCATGATACAAGAGGACTTACAAGGATATATCAAGTCCTTTAATTTATGGGCCAAGGCTCAGGTCAGGGAGTTTGTTATAATTGAGGAGCGTTATAGCCATACAGACCTTAACTACAACGGCCAACTGGACTTTGTTGTGACTGGAACTGATGGAGAAACCTATCTAGTGGACTTAAAGACATCAGCAAAACCTCAAAAGACTTATTCCCTTCAAATGGCAGCCTACAACGAACTCCTTTTAAACCATGGCGTCAAGGTTAAAGGTGCTATGCTGGTCTACCTAAACAAAACCGGAGAATTCCCGAACATCGACTATATTGAGGACTTTGAAGATCATTTTGTGACCTTTAAATGCGCCTTGGTTTGCTGGAAATACTTTAACAAAGGAAAAAAGAATGGCCGAAAAGCAGCTTAACATACACCAGAGACTACTAGGAATTATGGCAGACATTGACTACATCCAGAAAGGACCAAAGACCGTAAATGGCCAATACAGATACGCAAGCCACGATCAGGTCACAGCGGCCTTACACCCCTTATTCGTCAAACACGGAGTCTTACCAATCCCTACAACAGAAGACATGAAACAGGAAGGAAATAGGACTTCAATACTCCTTGGTGTGGCTTTTACGAACGTCGACCAACCTCAAGATCATGTTTATGTACGATTTCCAGGATTCGGCGTAGATCCGGGCGATAAAGGCCCAGGAAAGGCTATCTCCTACGCCTTCAAAATGGCCTGCCTGAAGACCTTTTGCCTTGAGACAGGGGAAGACCCAGATCAGGACGCAAAAGCCGTTTATAAGGCCTCAAAATGCCCTGAATTTGATTTGGCTTTACCAGACCATATTTCCTGTAATGATCCCAAGTTAAAGGCGTTCTTAAAGTCCAGTGCGGAGATTATGGGGAAAGATATCGAAGACGTGAAAAGGGAGGCTTTAGGGAAAATGCCGAAGTTTCTTGAGGCCTTACAGAACTGGAAACCTAAAAAAGGAGAGAAGGAATGAGACTTGTTAAATTTATAGAGGCAACAGTTGCTTTAGTTCTTTTATTCTCAACATTATCATTATTGTTTTTTTTAGCCGGATGCACTATATCTTTTCAGAATATATCGACTCATGGAACTGCAACCGACCTAGTAGATGAAACCCAAACAGCAAGCCCGAACGTAAGTCCTTCAATGCCAGGAATGATCCCGGTGTTCTAGATAAGGCTTTACAAAAACCTTGAGAGTATGCTAAGGTAAGGTTTTAAAGGGGTTTTATATGGCGCTTAAAGTTATTTGTATTATTTTATTAGCATTTTTCTGTTACCAGCCGGAGTAAAATGGATTTATCATTGTTTTTTACGATTATTGGAACTGGATTAACTGTAGCAGCCTTAGTTATAGGAGCTTTTCTAACCATAAGTTCTTTGTTTTTTGCCAATATGAAGACTTTTGAAGAAAATATAAGATCTGATATGAAATCGTTCGAAGCTCAATCCAAGTCTGATTTAAAGTCTTTTGAAATAGAAATTCGTGGTTGGAAGGAAGAAATCTATAAGGAAATGAAGGACTTTCATGGTAGACTTTGCTCTATAGAAGGTCGTGGAAAGGAGGATCGATGATAGAGGTAATTTTAGGAATAGCTTATATATGGCTTTTCAGTTTAACTCTTGTTCATACTATTATTATCCACTGGCTTCATTCTGACGTATTATCCTTAAAAAGTGAGATACGGAAATTAGAAGATAAGTTTGAAAAAGAAACGAAAGTACTTAAGGAATAAGATGTTACATTTATTTGTTGGCCTATTAGGTCTGTTAGCTTTCTGGTATTTTCAAGATAATTAAGGAGAAGAATGCGTAAGATATTTGTTTTATTAGGTCTTTTGGCCTCTTCAACGTGTTTTTCGGACTATGATGACATAAAAAAAGAACTTGTAGAAAAGCTCCAGATGTACGAAAACCTCCGGGACAATGAACGGTCTCTCTACGGGCAATGGTACTTAGGCGGAGTAATTACTGGCCTGGAAAATGCCTTGTTCATTATTCATACTGATCAAGATGCAATGGACTACGTAAAAGACTAGTCATGCCTTAAATAAGGTCTCTTTTGGGGTTGTTGCTGAAAGGAATATCTCTTATAACTCAGTAAACACCCTAATGGAGGTCTTATGAAACTATATCAACTTGCTTTATCCTGTTGTTTGTTTCTTTCTGCACCTATTTTAGGTTACTACGAAGAGGCTAAACAGGAGATTAGAGACCTTAAAACGGAAGCAACCTGGAGGTCTATGCTAATTGGTTACGATGCCTATTACTGCACCGGACAAGTAGAGGCTTACAGAAAGGCCTTATTAGTGATAAACATCTGGGAACGCCGATATAAGCCTAAAAAACCACCAAAATCAGCAATGAAAGAATACCTCCTGGTGTTGATGTCTATTTCAAACCAAGAGGCGGATGAGGGATTTACAGCGGTAGAGGAATCTTGGACCAGTCAAGGCTTTAGATCTGCCCTACAACACTCGATTTCGATCATAGATGGCAAGCCTTTTGTCCAAGACGGCCTTTTTCATTAGGCCTTCTTAGCCTTTTTGGCCTCACTATACCCTATTGCTACTGCCTGTTTAGGGTTCGTAACGATAGGGCCTTTTTTTGACCCTGAATGGAGTTCGCCTTTACTAAATTCCTTCATTACTTTCGATATCTTTTTCTCTTTTCCTTTCATTGAATCCCTTATTTTAGTTACACATCTTCATTATTTCTATATATCCAAACAATCCGAAAAATTCACCGCTCAATCCGACTGTCTTAGCTCCGTTTCCTACAGCTCCAGATACATATATTGTCAATCCAGCAGTTGCGTCAATGATAGTAAAGTCATTAACATGGTAATGGTTATCTGAAGTTCTCGCAACACCAGGATTAAAAAGCTGTTTTGTGGCCGCTCCTGCACTTGTTTCTATGTTGAACTGTGCAAATGTATGAGCTGCTGAAAGACCGTCAAATGTTAAGGCATATGCGACGAGATATTTTCCGTCTGAAGGAACTGTAAAAATCCCCGTAGAGTTATCCATGTTGTTTCCGCCGACCTGCCATGTGGTATTATCCCAAACCACAGTAAATGCAGTACCATCTCCAGTTAGATTAGGTTGGTTGGCTGCAATGAAACTTTGTACTCCGATTGATCCGGTTGTAGCTCCAGCCGGCATTCCAGCTATTCCTGCTTGACTCATGATTGCTCCTATGTTGCTGACGATATACATTCGAGATAAATTGCTCCGGAAGTAGGAGCTGTTGATTGTTTGACTGAGAATTGAGTCCCTATAGCCAACACCAAATTATCCGTCACTGCAATGGGTGGGGAGTTGGTCGAAAGGTCATATAAAGTAAACGATCCAGCAGGAAGAAAAATGTGGTCGTTGGTTCCATCTAAGCTTGCGATAAGGTCGCCATCTGTGTTGTTAGTGAGCTTAAATATTCTGGTGTTTGTGGTTAAGGCCGAACCAAGGGGTGCATAAGACCCTGAAATCCCCCCGAATGCTAGAGACCTTAATGTGTCGAAATGTGCTACTGCCATGTTAATCCTATTGTAAAAGTCCGTAATTTCTTAAGGCTGCTATAGTCCCTTGTAAGGCTAAAGCAAGTTGATAAATGTCGTTTCTAATGGTTGCTGCGTCTGCGACATATGAGGCTCCAGCGAAGTCCGCAATAACACCAGCAGACCCCCCGGAAGTTACGTTGTTGGTTAGCGCCCCTTGTGATTGAACGCTTGCAGGAGTCGTGTTAAAAAATCCTATTTGAGCGGACTGTCCTCCAATACGTAGTTGATGCGCAGCCCCTGCTCCAGTCCCTAAACGGATTGTTCCTGGATTAGTTGACCCGGAGTTTGAGAAGACATGAAAATTTTGTGTTCCACCTGATATATTCCCGAAAGAGAAAAAATTTACAGTCTGAGTTCCACCCACAATAGACCCAGGAAAGTAGTTATGGGTATGTGTGCCTGAAACAATATCCCCACCATTAACAACAAAGGCTGTATCATTGGTCGGAGCAGTCCCTGTTAAAACCCCGACTGAAGTTAAAGCTCCAAGATGATTTCCTCTTGCGATATTTATATTTCTAGTGATATTCGACGCAGAAGCCCCTATGTTAATAGTAGTAACATCTACGCCAGAACCAATATCGACGTTCCCTGTTGAGTTTAAAGTAGTTGCATTAACCTCATTAGGTGCGACATCCCCTATAGGAGGAGGTGAAGATAGGTTAGTTACAAAGGAATTACTAAAAGTTTGAGGAGAGACATAACAAAAGTCCTTAGAGCCTTCATCCACCTCCTCTTCAGTTGCAGCCCTTACGGTATTGTTGGTCGTGAAAGGCTTACCTGTTACTTGAGGCTGATAACCTGTATAAGCTAAAGGATTAGAATAAAGGCCCATATTCCCCCTAGTTATAGATCTCGTAGTTAATGATCACGTTGGCTGCTGTATTGGCCGATCCTGCGTTGTAGAGCCTAAAAGTAACTGTTCCTGATCCTGGAGTAATAGCTGAAACGACCAGGGCTGTGTTGGTAGTAGCACAGGAAGCAACGGCCTGGATAACCGAACTAGATGTGATAAGGCTATTGGTCATAACGTAGTTCCCGTAAGCAGTTGTATTAACTACGTTCGTGAAACTTACCTGACCTCTACGGCTGTTGTTGACCAAAGGAGTCGCTCCGGCAACAGATGGTGCTAAGGACGCTCCGGCTGCTTCTGCTGGCGTGATATAAACGTTGGTCTTTACTCCAGCTAAGGCTTCGGCTGCTGTTGCTGCTCTTACTGTTGAGTTGGTGTTGTTTGCCTTGCCGTTTGCTCCTGGTGGATATCCGGCGTAGCTAATTGGGTTATTGAACATGTCTTTCTCCTTGTTGGGTTATTCGTCTATTGATTGGCCAAATTGTGAAAGTAAAATAGCAAAGGAAACCGGATCGTGACCTTTACTGGCTGCTTTAATGAATTTTCTTCGAACGTTAGGACTGGTTAAAAGTTTTGTCATGATCTTATATCCGACCATTGCCGATATAGTTGTAGGAAGTCCGACTGTAAATGCTCCAACAACGGGAGAAGATAACTTGGCTATTCCAAAAACGTTCATTGCAGCTTGAGCGTTAAGACCCATGCTTTCCTTTAACCATGAAGTGAAGTCATTAATTTTGTTTTGTATCGGATAATCCTTACGACTCATCCTTTCTAAGATTTTTCTACCACGAATTGTTTTTCCCTCCTGCGACTCTTTAAAATCATTCCACGCCTTAGAGTTCTTAGTAGGAGGAAACTTCTCAAGTAATTTGGCGTTTTCTTGAAATTGTTTGACTCTTCCGTCCATCTTCTCAAGGAAATTAACAGCCTCCTCACCGCCTATATTCAGGATGTTCTCTCTCATCGCAGGATCTTTAACAAACCTCTCTACCGCCTTAAAATCAATAACTCCGTCCTTCATCACAGACTGAACCATGTCGTTAAAGGACTGGTTTTCAAGGTACTTAATAACGTCAGGCCCATTAGGGCTGTTTTTAAAGGCCTCTCTTACTATTTTTTGGCCTTTCCTTGTCTTCCATAGGCTTAAGGTTTTTTGAGGCCTAGAGCCATCTGTTAAAGCGTTGCTAACGTCGTTGAATATAGCTTCTTTTACAGCCTTCTTTCTAGCCATAGGATTATTCGGGTTTTTAGCCTCAACAATTTCCTTAGCTAGCTTTTGGTTTTCCTTAGATAAATACTTATTAACCTCTCGAAGTTGTTTCCCGGCGCTTAAATAGTCCTTTTCTTGTAGACCTTCTAAGACCTCTCTTTCGACTTGTGCATAGCCTTTTGGACTCATAGTTTGTTGGAGGTTCTCAAGGACAGTAGGATCGTTAATGGTCTTCGCTATAGACTCCCCTGCTTCAGTCTTCCTGATTTTCTGTATGGTCTTTGTTCCATACTTATTCGCAACACGGGCATGCTCTGATTCGGCTGTGTTATAAGCCTTTAATAGGTCTTCATTACCAGCTAAGCCTTCTCGGACATCCCTTTTTGAGGCTGCAACCACATCTCTTAACTTGTCTTGAACTTGATACTCTAACTCGTCGTACTTAATAACCTTATGAATCCTTTTAGCTAGTTCCATTGTGTGTTTTACGGATACAGGTTGTTTCGACTTAGTAAGTATTTGTTGACCTTTGGAAGTCCTTTTAATCTCATATCCTGCGTCCTTAATAATTCCTTTTAAGGTCTTAATAACCTTAGAATAACCTTCAGGATTAGTCGTATGTGTTTCTAGGTTTTGTAAGGTCTTAAAGGCAGTAGAAGCGGTCGAATCAGCGTGATGTGTGATATATTGAGCACCTTCTTCGGCCTCTTTATATAAAGGACTATAAGCTTCTTTTTCGGTCTTTCTTCTTGCGTTAATATCTTCTCTTATGGACGTTCCAAGCTCTTCCTTAGTTGCTGCCCTAGTTGATTGTGCGTCTAGCTGAGCCTGAACCCCTTCCTTCTCAAGGGCTGACATTTCCTTTCTAAGATCGACTTGCCCGGGTTCGAACTTCTCAGCTAACAAGTCTGCGGTTTGGTCAAGCCTTTGTAAGGATTTATTAGTAATTTTTCTTTCGCTAAGGTCTTTAGGCGTCACAACAGTTTCTTTCTTTATGGCCTCATTCGCTGCTTTTTGGGCTATAGTAAGTTCTTTTTTAGCTCCTTGTAACCTTTGCGCAGCAAGTTCGGCGTTATCTGGAGTCTGTGATAGGATTTCAAAGGCTTTTTCGGATATTTCTTGAGGAGATCCTTTGAAATCCACGGACTCTATAACCTTATTCATTAGTTCTGTTTTAGGGACTCCGGATTTTTCAGCTTTAGTTAAGAAAGACTTAGCAAATTTCCCTAGAACTCCGGCTGCTGATAAGACCACATCAAGAATAGCCCAATCCTTACCATGCTCCCAAACTTGATCAATAGAAGGAAGGTCCCCTTTAACTAAAGTTTTTGTGGCCCCATCAAGGGATCCAACTCCGAACATAGTCAACAAGGAACCTATTTGTTTTTGTAGGACAGGACTTTTTCCGGCTAATTTAGCAACTGGTTTAGATACGATGTTTGTCATGCCTGATAAAGGGATTGTTGAACCTACTAACTCACCAAAGGCTGCTGCTGGATTACTTTCCGTCTCATATTGAGCTGTTTTCAAGGCATCGAAGTTCTCTGTAAAACCAAAAGTAGCCCCAGACAAGACCCCTTTAGCCATTTCATTAGAGTTTACATAGTCAATATTCCTGTTAAGCTCATCTCTATAAGAAACTAGTTCATCCAAGCTAAGGTTGTTTAACTCCTCTCTAGACAACTCCCTAGCTAGATAAGGTCCAGAAATATTCCTGAACTTTTCCATGTCCCTTTCTTGCGGAGTGCTTTCATCGACCTTCCAACCAGGAGGAAGGCTATTACTTGGTTTTTCCTTATGAGCTTCTTCGGAGTCCTCTATGCTCCAACCTTCCGGTAACGTCATTTTCTCACCCATGTTGATCCATCACTGTAGTAACGACCTCCCGGTCCTGTAATGGTTTTTCCTTTGTATTCTGAAGGATCGATTCCAATATCTACAGGTTCGGAGGTTAGGTCATAGTCAAGCGCAGCGTCTCCTAAAGTATCTGTTTCCTTATTGAACTTTTCCATAACGTCAGGGGGTGGTTTACCCTTATATTTCTTAATAAGTTCTAACTGGTCTTTAGACCTTTCTAGGCCTTGTTCGGCAAATCTTTTCAAGGCTGTTACTTTAGCCTTTTTAAGCCAAGGGGAATCCGAAGCCTTAACAGCGAACTTATTTTGAGCCTCTTTAACCTTATAAGCAGCCAATATTCCACCACCGGGGTTCAAAAGCTTAAATATAGGCTCAATAGTCGTAAAACCAACACTCTCGGCCTCTGCTGCATCCTTAGAAAGTCCTAATGAACCTGAAATCCATCCGGAAACGCCCAGGCTGTCGATCTTTTTGTCCAGCCAATCTAAAGCTTCTATCGTTGATTCGGACTTTTTAACGTCTGCTGTAAGATCTAGATATTTCTGTGCGTTTAACTTAGCTACATCCTTATCAAACTGACCTTCTCCTTCGAACTTCTTAGCTAGCAGTTTAATTGCGTCAGATTTACTTATATCTTGTAAGGCATTTTGTTCTTCTTCTGATAGACCTAACTGTCCAACAATATCCTTTACCGCTGCCTTATCTGCTTCTTTCTCGATCTTTTTATCCTTAATAGCTTCTTCTTTTAATTCGAGCTCCCTAGCTGCTCGGTTCTCTCTAGCCTGAACGATCTTAGTTTGAGCATCCTGAACCCTTTCCTGACGTTCCATCCGCTTTTCTTCATTAGCAGCCTTCTTCTGAGCTAAATTAAAATTCTCAACGCCTACATAGTTCTTAATCGCTGAGTCCTTAGCTTCCCTTCCATACGTATTAGTCCCCATTATAGCCTTTAATACATCCCTAGGGTCAGCGTCATTTCCAAGGCTTTCTATCGACCTTTTTAAGGCCATTTCATCCGATCGTTCCGTGTAGCCCTTAATCAGGTTGTCTACTCCTTTCTCGGCTATAGAGGCCCATGGGTTTTGTTGGTCTCTTTCTTGTATGACTGTTACCATATTTATCCTATTGCTACTTGTGATGCGCCGTTAACTGGTTCTGTGTAAGGGCTATATCCTGGAGTTCCTGGATTAATCATTTGGGGACTTGTGTTGTAGTTGCTATAGGCATCCATTCCGGCTTTAACAAATTTATCGGAGTTATTAGCTATTCCCGACCAAATCCCTGCTGCCGTACTAGGCGCTTTTTGTCCTGGTTGAGTATAAAGGTTCTCTGTCGCACCTTTACCTTGATGGATCCCTAACATTTGTAGGACTGCGTTTGCCCGGTCCCTGTCAGCCTGGTTCTTAGCGTTATACATAAGTTCATCAAGCTTGGATTGAAGGTCTGTCTGGCCTCTTATCTCGGCTCTAAGTTGTCCGGAGCCTAAAGCCTGGTTGCCTGCGTTGTACTTTTCCAGTATCTGCGGTAGGATGTCTTCCGAGTATTTCCTTAATGCCGGATTAGCTACGCCTTGCTGGAATTCGTCCTTATTGAACTTTGGAAAATAGTCCTTTAATGGTCCTTCTCCGGTCTTAATGTAGTCCCTGATAAGGCTGTCTATCTCCTTTTGCTCCGGAGTTTGCGTAGCCAGTTGTTGATTCTTTCCTAATTTTGGTTTGTTACTTTTGTTTATTAAGGAGCTAAGAACTGATCCAGCTGCTGCGATTCCTGCTCCTATGATTACTGGTGCGACCATGTTTACCCCTTAACGTAATTGAGTGTTATATATCCGCTATAGGCCGAGTAGTCCGTGCCTCCAGTGGTTATGACTATGTCTGTACCATTCCTAACTATCCCGATATTGTTCGCTGCTACGGTCACATCCAAGTAAGGCAAAGGTAAGGTGTTGCTAGCCGCTAAAGCTCCATCACTAACACAGGACTCAATAGAAATGACCGTGAAGGCCCCAGAAATGCCCGTAGCGACCGTAATAGACCCTACTGCTGGTAATGATCCAGTAGCAATGGAAATGGTGTAGATAGGCCTTAAATCGATCCAGGTAAAGCCTGTCTGCCGTTCTCTAGTCCAGTAGCTAAGGTCGTCTATGGTCGTGTTTATCGCGTTAGAGACCAAAGTATGCTGGCGTTGGAGCTGGAACTGAAATTGGTTCTTCTGGTTCTGATCCTCGCCTTCGTAGTTCTGCCAAGAGAAGTTAGGTTGGAGCTTCATGTAAAGACCCTCCCTGCTGGTTTGAAGTAAGGACACATAGCATGGATACGTACTGGCTGGTTAGAAATGTCATCAACAAAGTCCTCTGCGTTCTGGTAAATCCTTATCGTGTGGACCTTACCGATTGAGCCTACATAAATCCTTTTCCAAACCTTCGAGTCGGCTATTCCTATTAACTGAATCTTTGTTTCCTGGTAGTAGGTGTCGTAGTCAGGGTCTATCTGGTTGTTAACGTAAAACTGTATCCGGACTGCTGTGTCGTTGTTGGAGCTCATTAAAAGGTCTATATACCCGAACCTGGCCTGTTCCCCCTGTTCTAAGTAAGGATTAAAGTCCTTTGTTACGACGTTCATAAGACAAGGAATCTCAGACCCATCTACTGGACTTGTGATGGAATTTCCTTCCCCAATCTCGTAGACCTTACCAAACTGATCCCCGCCAAGTTCTGCTAAGGAGTTCTTTGTTTGGTTGTAGGAAGACCAGGTAAAGTTCGCGTTATTCCACTTAGTAAAGGTATTTTCCCAGACGTTGTTATTGACCGATTTTCCAGTCCCTAGAACGCTAAAAGGAAACTCATAAACCGCATAAGTACTGTCTAAATAGTTGAATGCTAGGACTGTATCGCTAGCCTTAACCCCGTCTATGCCGTCTTCTGTTGAGTACTGTTTGTAGCAAAGCCAACCTTCTTTGTAGCTATCAAACCTTTCTCCATAGCACTGACCTACAGAAGCCTGGTCTATCGCTGGAAAAGGCTGTTGTTCGTCTATCCTGGCGTTGTTCGTTATATCCGGAATGATTTCATCGACCCGAGTTACGTTAACGCCGTCTGACCCAACAATGGCCGCTAGACCTACAGAAGACCCCCACTTGTCGTAGTTAATTGCTCCGTAGTTAGAGTCGCAGCGCCACATCAAGTTAGTAGGGTCCCATCTGAAAGGACTGAAGGCGTCTGCGGTGTAAGTAAGGTTTCGTTCGGAGGCTGAAAAGCGGACTACTAGATTGGTCGAAATAAGGAAAAAGGTGCAGATCGGATCGGAGGTTGGAGCAGATAAGAACTCCGCTTCGGTCCAGTTGAGAGGTTCGAATATCTTGGACCAACGAGCCATTGATAACTGAGGGATATTATCTACGTACATTGAGAGCATTATTAATCGGTTATTATAGACTACAAAATGAAGGACCTTACTTAAATAAAACGGAGCAACTTGTGTAGTACTAATATCAACCCTTGTATCTAGGTATTTAATAGAACTTCCATCATAGTATCTAGGATCATCTAAGGCGTTGGTCATAAAGGCGTAAGACTGGTAATTTGCTACACTAAAGAAGTTTGATTTATCTCCAGTCCAATAATTCCCGTATACAGCTCCATAGAAGTTCATGGTATAAATAGCAGGAACGACAGCTAGAAAGGTCATTCTCCATGCACCAGTATAGTAGTTTATGTAGTTTGTAGAGGCTGTGTTAAGTTGTAAAATGTCTGACGGAGATTGGTTAACAAGGACTCCAGCTCCGTTATCGATTATTGTAGCTTGAAGGACTCCTAGGTTATCAAAGATCTTAAACATAACCAAATTGCGTTCGTAAGGAGCTCCAGGTAGTGTTTTAATAAAAGGCCCCATAGTTCCGTCGAATCCGGTCTGAGCCACGTCAAGGTTAAGCTGGACTTCGTGAGGGATTTCTTGTATGCCGTAGTTCATTTCTTGGAGTGTAGAAATAGCCGAACCAAGGTCAACGATCTTTCCAGTCCTTCTTGTGTCGAAGATAAGGATTTCCTGGGTGTTGTTGGCCCCTTGATAAGGCTTTATTCCCATTATAGGCTGAACTGACCCTACAAAGGAGTCGTATTCCAGGATCACAGCGTTGTATTGGATCGCTGCTGGAGTCATGTTTACTGGAGGAAGGCTGAATGTGACCGTGATATAGCCTGCTGGTTGGCCGAGTACAGGAACATCCGCTTCGTAGTTAATGGTTCCTACTACTAGACCTGATATGCTGCTTACGTACTCCCCATTTCCGTTATTAGTAAGCGTCTCGACCTGACCTGTTACGGCGTTGACTGTGGCTTTGATGGTCTCTGTGTCTGTTGAAGGAATTGTGCCTAGTGTAGTCGTAAAGACCTGGTTTGCACCGTCCACTACTCCGGTCATTTGTACTACAGACCTATAGCTCATCCTGGAATAAAGGGAATAACCTCCGATCTTTTCAACAACTCCCCGGTAAAGGTGTGCGTTGTTTAAGACCTGAAAGGCGTCCCTAGGGATTAACCAAGGCTCTACGGCCTCGTTAAATCCAGTGCGGAAGTTAGCGATGAGATATGGTTTGTAATCATTCATATAGCAGTACCAATTGCAGTCCAATAGAAGCCTTGATAATTTGCCCCAGAATTCACATAGGAAAATACAAACCCGGAAGAAGTAATATTTGTAACGGCAAAACTAAAGGCTGCTGTTACGAAGTTTCCATCGGCTTTTCTTGGCGTAACATTGACTGTCCTGCAATCTGTAGGAAACGGAGTAGAAAAAGTAACCGTGACCGTGTTTGTTCCTGAAAGGTTGTTCGTTGCTAATCCTGTTTTCAAAAGAACCTTACCTGGTAAGCAAGTTTCGATCTCTCCCGGGGCTGCTGGGACTGAAGGATTACGTCCAGTTATGTCGAATGATCCAGAAGCGTTTTGAAGGGCTATTCCTGCCGTTCCAGTGCCGTTGCTTGGGTATAGTACAGACACAGCCGTTCCTATCCCTGGAGCAGCTATATTAGCCGGAAAAGTAATCTTGTTGTGAGCTCCGGTTAAGACGTCCGTAGTTGAGGCCGAGAAACGATGGTCGAACAATCCCCAAGTGCTTATGTAGTTAAAGTTGTTCTTAATGATCGGCTGGGTCTTTGCAACCGTGTCATTGGCATTAGGTGTATTCTGAGTGTAAGTATAAGTCATTAAACCTCAAAAGGTTGGAATTGATCTTTGGTATAAATAAAGCTCTTCTGTGTCCGAAATAGCTACGTGCTTATATCGTTCGTATTCCGGTAAAGTCTGGTTATATTGGTCTGTTTGGTTGGCGTTCCTAAAAATTGTTAAGGAAGTCGCTAAGGCTATTAAAGGACCTAAGTCGACCCTAAAAGGAACATCGGTGTATACAATGGAGTTTCCGCCTGAAGACCAACCAAGAGCTGCTGGAACCTGGAGAGCCTGGACCTTGATCATGTAGACCTGGTCAGGAACTGGTCGGACTATAAAGAAGTTCGTAGCATCAATAGCTGGTTGTGTCGCAGTCCTTTGTCTTGATGTAGGATAAAAAAGGATTGCTTGAGGTCTATTGGCCTGATAGTTCTGGTAAGTCGCTACAATGGACATGTTAGCAGCAGGCGGTGTAAGGAACTGGAGATTTGTGACCGTTGCAGTTGTGAAATCGACCGTTCCGACCAACAAAGTCCCTGTTACGGAATCAAAGAACCTTCCGCCTGGTGTAGACCTTGCGACCTGAGTTCCATCTGTTACGTATAAACTAGCTTGGGTTATCGGAAAATCACCGCAGCTAAAGGAGAAGGAATTAATCACGCCATCCCCAGAAGCTACAGCAGCCTTAGTAGTTTCTTGGTTAGGGAAGTCTTGATAGAACGTATCTGGATCAATGTACCAGTCAATAGGCCAACCGTCAGCCGTAATAGTAGGATTAACAGTAGCATAGTTGTTGTCGGCCTTATAATGGTCTATTCCGGCTTGGGTATAGAAAGTATCATACGTGTATCCCCAGAAGATTTTAAGCTCCTTAGGCAACACATATTGGTAGTACTGGTTGATTGTGTTGACTATGGACTCATCCGAAAGCATGTTAGTGTCAGGCCTTCCCGTGATCATCCTAATTTCATCGATTATCTGTCTTAAATTCCAACCAGTAGTTAAAGCCATTAAGCAGCCCTCTCGCAAACAAAGTGAGTTTTATAACCTGCAACGTAAGCCTCTGGAAGACCACTAGCACCTTTACGGTATTTTTCGATGTTCTCTCGGCATCCCTCAAGGTTTCGTATGACCTCAATAGGCAACATATATTCCTGTCCGTCTATGAGCTTGTAAGACTTAAATGGATGTGTTTTGCTTGCATAGTGGAACTCTAGAGGATGTCCTGGATCACGTTGATTCCGGAAGATGACCTTTTCAAGTCTTGGAGTTTCTTTGGCGATGACGATCTGGTCTTCTTTAAGTTCTTTAGCGATTTCTTGTATGGACTCATTTGCTGGTCCTGTAAGATGATTCTCTTGTAAGGTCCCTACATCGATTTTTTTAGGTTTTTTAGTAAAAGCCATTTTTATCCTTTGTTAGAAAAAGGGAAGAGTCAGACCCTTCCCTTAATTAGGTTTAGTATCCTGTTGGAGTTTCTAAGAACGCTTCCCAGTACCAGACTTCAGCAGCAGCATTAAACAACGCGCTACCAAGTGTAATTCCAGCAACGCCTTCGTCATCAACTAATCCAGGAGGAGTCTCTGTATTGGAGATAACGTTGATTTGACCACCTGATGTGTAAGTACCAAAGTTAGTCGTATCAACCGCATTCCCGAACGTGTCATAAAGTTGAAACGTAATAGGACCAGTAGTAACTAAGTTCGTAACAATATAACGGTTAGTGTTCAGTTGAGTCATTCCACCAACATTAGAGATCGTTACAGTTGCGCCTTCCACTAGACTATTAACCGCCGAAACAGTTACAACTCCTGGGAGAGCCTTTGTAATAGCCGTAATTGTTGAAGTAGTTGTATCGTAAAGAGCCCCAGTACTGTAAGGAGTGAACCCGTCAGCAGTAATGATTGAAGGAATCGCCCCAGTAGCTGCACGCGTTTGAATTAGAGCACTAGCATCAGCCATCCCAACAAAGTACTTAGCCTCCATTTTGGCGTTAGTTCCGTATCCAGTGTAGTTTGTTAACTGGAACTTGCTAGGCTTAAAACCTAAGTTAATATTCCTTGCTGTTGCAGTTGAAGTAGTGGTAAATGTACCTTTTCTATATTGCATGTTACGCTCCTTGTGTTGATAGAAGTCTAGTGATCCAGTTGTCATTCAACAGACGTGTAGCGAACGGATACTTGTAACCGACCGAACCGCGTTGATTCAATGGATCGCTTGTTCCTGAACTTCCCAAAGGCTTAACAATGAACTCAGCCTCTTTCGAACCAAGCTTAACCACACCGTAGGCCTCTTGACCAAGGATGATACTGTTCCATACTGGAGTTGCTGCACTTGTTGAATATCCGTTAGTTGACAAAAGCCATCTTACGTTGTTCGTTGAACCCCATTCAGCTTCTAAGGCATCCATAGGATTAGGATAGTTGGCCACTGAAAGAAAGTCCGCACAGGCCTCAAGGTCTGTTTGGAGTTCAACAGCCATAAAGCCCCAGTAAGAACTACGTACAGGACTAGTTGCGAAGCGGTTTTCTCCTGGAATTGGCTTAGTCATCAAGCGTGCATTGCCAAGACGAAGAGCTCTAACCGCAGTCTTAATGTCCGCTGTAGTTACCTCTGTAGGGGTTCCGCCATTGTCACCGTGGCTGCAGGATATGCTAGAGGCCGTTGCGACCATCATATTACGGATTAGTGTGTCAATAGTCAATCCTAGCTGCAATGAGAGCACTCTTGTTGACTCATTAAGTACTCTATCCTGTACTGTGAACTGAACTTGGTCTGTAAGAACGACAAAGTTACCGTACCATTTGATCTGGGTAGAGAAGTCAGTAACGCTCAAAGCATCTCCTGGGGGAGTCGTACCATCTTGAATAGGCACAGTAGCAGCCGAAAGCGTTGAGTAGCGACGAAAGATCATCTGGTCACCCGAGTTCAAAGGAATAGTCCTCTTCTGGGCGAACATGTCATAGATGTAGTAAGGACGCGCTAAAGTAAGTAGAAGTCTGTCAAAGTAAGTCCGTACTTCTGGAGGGACTTGTGCTGTAGTTGTTAAAGCCATGTAAACCTTTTAGGTTAGACATTGGCCAAATTTCTCCCGGCTAGTTTCATAAAGTCTTCATCAGACATAGACGCGTAGTAATCGGATTGGCTCAATTGGCCTTTTCCTCCGACCGACGCTAGGGATTGCGGTTTGCTTGCGTTTTGGAGTACTCTCTGTGCGTTCCCGTTGTTGTATGCTGGGGGAGGTTGTTGCGCGACAGATTGACTTGCCCGTGCGTTTAATTCCGCTAAAAGGTATGCTGCTTCGTATGGATTAGAAACATTCTGGATCATTTCGGCAAATATCGGGTTTTGATTAGTAAGAGTCGGTACGTGTTGAGTAACCATTTGATTCCAATCCTGACGGTTAGCCTTTGTCTGGACGGCAGCGAGGGCGTCTTTGAACTCTTCCCGGAGCTTGACGTTTTCCTGCCGAACCGTTTCAAAAGCCTTTCGGACATCGTTGGAATCGTCCCAATCTAAGGCTGAGTAAGCATCTTGTTTAGACTCTTGAGGAGCTGCTGGAGCTTTGGAATAGGCTTCTGCTTGGCCTTTCCAATATTCCCTTTCCTCTTTCATCTTACTGACCTCATCACGTAAGGCCTTGAAATTGAGTTCTTTGTCTGAAATTTTTCCTAGATCGGCTTCATCTGGAGTAGGTTTAAAGCCCGTATTTAGTGGATCTTCGACGACTTGATCCTGCATTACGTCTAAGTATGAGTTATATTGTGCATTGCTAGTCTCAGGGAATAACTCACCCCCTGGTCTCATGTCATAATCTTCCATTCAATTCCTTTTGGTCCCGGCGATAGACCTTTTACGCCCTTTTTTAAGCCAGTATGATCGACTTGGATCTCTTGGCCGCATCAGCTAAACTCGGTGTGAAATCAACAACCTTCTTCGATAACTCCGCTTCGCTCAATGGAACGTCAGGAGGTAAAGAAAGCTCTGTATCAACCGTTAATTGTTTGTTCTCGTGACTCCAGTGAAAGACCAATATCCCAACCATCGCAGTTGGAGGCTTCTGGGTAATAACGTTCCAACCTGCAACAATCGCATGCTTATGGACTACATGAGGCTTAGCTGCATACAAAATCCAAAAGTCCCTCTTCAGTTCTTTAGAATATTTGTTAGCCAAGTCATTAGCGGCAGTCCAGCAATCCAACGCCATAGGTTCCCTTGTCTCTCCCATCTCCTGCATTCCGGAGTGCCTTTTTTGGCCTACTAAAGTCGTTTCCATACTTAAGCCCAGTTGTAGTTTCTGAACTGAGAATGAGCCTTAGTTGAGTCACCAGAGACCCCGTTCTTGCTGGCCATTCCATACGCCTCATCCATAGCGTCAGACTTCATTTCGAAGACTCCGTTCCATGTGTCGGCTACAGTCTTTGGTGTCATTTCTGATTGATGACTAACCATCGGCTGACGTTCATTGTCCTGTTCTAAGGACTCGAATCCACCCATTTTGTTCATGCTATTTCCCCTTTGGTTTTAGCTTTTGTTTAATACTTGCTGGCGTTTGTGCTCCGTCGGCCTTTTTAAGAGCACTCCGGGCTTTCTCCAATGCTGAGGTCTTTTTCTTTTTATCCATAACCAGGTCCTTCTGTTCCGTATTTAGCTCTAGGTTGCATAGTTTCGTTAAATGCCCTAGGATTCTCATAAACAGGCTTTCCTGGCGTTACACCCTGCCACTGCTCCCAGTACTCATGTTGTGACCTTTCCGCAGCCAAGACCCTCTGCAATTCGTTCTTTGGCCTTTCTTCGCCATTCGTTGTATAGGAGCGCTGTTTGTAGTCCCCATTCAGTTGTTCTTTGGCCCATTGTCCCGGCAAAGGATGAAAGGTTTGGTTGTAAGGATTCGTCTGACCCGGTTGGTCTTTCAAGGTGCTCATCGGTGCATTCTTGGTCATTGTTCGTTCCCATGTTGATACCCATAAGCCTCCTGGTGTTGCTTTCGCTCATTGGCCAACGCAAATTGTAAATCGCTCAATACCGGACCAACCGACCCTTGTTTTAAGGAGTGAACAGGACCACCGATTATCTTCTGGTGCTGACCGCTTAAGCCTTGAAATAGATCTGTATCCATTTTAATCCTTAGTAATAATTGTCCGACCAAGCTTTATCCCCTAGTCGGTCTCGATCCACGTTTAAGGCTTCACTAAACTTGTTCAAAACTCTTTCTTTCTGCCATTTCAACCAAGCATTTTCGACCTGTTCTAAGGCTGATCGGAGGTTATTCAACTGGTTAGGAAGGTTGTTTTGGGCAAAGGCACTAAGTTGAGAGATTTTTTCCTCTACAACCGCCCTCATTTCTATAGCCACTTGTCTGTCTTTAAGGTCTGCCTCTAAAAGGTCTATTTCAATCTTCATTAAGGTCTCCCTGAAAATTGGATTCCTCTTGTATAGTCGATCATCTGCCCTGCAATCATCTCGAACTTTCTTTCAGACCGCATGCAATTGACCTCGTATTCTAAGTATTCCCGTGAGTGAGGCTGCATTCCTACCACGTCCAATTGCTGGCACATACTAGGCTGTAATTCGTCCATTTCGTATTGGTTAAGTCCGTACATAGTTAATCCTTTTTTATTCCTTAACTGCTGGCTGTGGCACGACCGTATCAGCCGTTTTAAGCCTTTGTTCCTCTTCAACACCTCGAATGATGTCTAAGATCTTCTGGCCATGATCGATATCCATTCCCCGTTGTTTAAGCTCCATCTCCTGGAATTCCTTGCCTGCTCGGACAATATCCAGTACACTTCTAGCCCTTTCTTCTTGCGCTGCGGCCAACCTTTCTTCGGACAACGCGGCATCATACTTAATCCTGCTAAGCCGCTCCTGACCAAGAGCAATATCCCCAAAGGCCTTCGCTTCCAGTAGTTCGTTGACCTGCTTCTTGTCCTCCATCTCCTGGCGTTTCTCCTCCATGGCCTGCTTCTGTTGCTGCTCCATGCGTTCCAGGAATTTCTTGTCGATCGGGTAAGGACTTAAAGACCAGAGCATGTCGTCCGGAACTGCGACCCCTCCGGCCTTCATACTCCAGGCCTGCATAAAGGCTTGTTGTTTCTGATTGTCGGTCATTACGGCTTCAATAATGTCAATATCGTACTCCAGGAAAGTCCCGTTATAGAACTCCGGCGTAGGGCGTTGTTTGATCAGTCTTTCGACCTTCTCTGGAGTGAATTTCTGGATCATTTTAAGGACTTTCTTACTTAGTAGGTACTGGGCCTCTCTAAAGTTATCCATGATCGGACCAAGCTGCATCACGGCCATGCTCTGCTTCATCTTAAACAACATAGCGGACATTCTATCGGTCTGATCGGAACCTAAGGAGCCTAGGTCTACAAAGTCCTTAATATCGGCATCGAAGGATTCCTGGAGTGCAAACAAGCTCTCCGGAATATTTGGTGGGTTGATCTTTTCTATGTCCCCCATGTCGGCATTCGGGTTAAGGAAAATTACCTTACCTTGGCCTGTCTGGAATAAGGACTTAGGATTTGAGACTGCGCCTGACTTGGCCTTCCATCCTGTTGAAAGCTGGGAGTCCATTATATCTAGGAGCTTGGATTTACGTTGGTTATATTCTTCTTGGCTTGAGTTTAGAAGTCTTTGAAGACCTTGCCACTTCCATTGAGCTAAGTCGTATGAAGGATCGTAAACGGAAAAGAAAGGAACCATTGGATATTCCCCGATTCCCCAAGGATCTTCACCGGAATAAAGCAACTGATTTTCGACAATCACATTAAAGTCCACGATCTTGTTGTAGCCTTCAATCACAGCCAAGTTCGGGAACATTCTCTGGAGTAATGACAATCTTCGGGCATCTCCCTTCCAAGGCCTTTGTTCTCCTGTGACCTTGTCAACAAGTACTTGGCCTTTCTTATATCGCTGTTTCCAGTACTCGTTATAGGCTAACAGCTCTTGTAGACCCCATTGGCGTGCATAAGGCTCGTAACTGAATTTTTCGTCTCTGTTTCCGTATCCCATAGCGTCGATTTGTCTTTCGCATCCAGGAACCATGGACTTAATTGCGTCCTTGCTCATGTACTTTCGTCTGGCCATAAAGGTGCAGTCTTCCATGTCTAAACGCGTTGCAAATGGATCCCAGATTACGTCATTCCAGTTGTCAAGGTGAAATTCTATTCGGCCATTAACGTAATCCTGGCGATAGTCAATCCAAGGAGATACCCAAGAGACTCCCGATACCAGGCTGTTGTGCCGAGCTTTTTGCATGACACGGTACCCTTTTGGGGCCATTTGTGTCCGGAGTAGCTCTGTGAGTTGTTCGGCGGTCTGAGGATTGGAATTTTCTCTTGGTATCACGACGCTTTGCATCTCGTTAGCACTCATGTACCCCGAGACCATGTTGATCGTTTTTCTGGACTTGTTGAATGTTAAGGCGTTTCTTCGTTCATCATTAAGGAATTTCAGCTGTTCCGGACTCCATTGATTGCCAAGATAGTAACTGACATCCGTGTATTGTTGAGCAAAAAGAGGGTTAAGGATCATCCATGCGCGGTTGTAGTCCTGAGTAAAGTCTGAAACAATGTCGTAGTCTGTAGCCATTTACCCCCAAAAAACGTCTTTAAATCTATACCTAGAAGT
>Ga0247830_10000105_pt1 | contig 24326 bp, 21 predicted proteins | sample 12C_Control_Day5_FD_207766 | JGI IMG/M metagenome (GOLD analysis project Ga0247830, IMG submission 207766) | Soil microbial communities from agricultural site in Penn Yan, New York, United States - 12C_Control_Day5 | ecosystem: Environmental > Terrestrial > Soil > Agricultural land | place...
CCTGCGATCCCCGCCTACGACCGCGGCTGGGCGGCCTTCGGCGAGGTGGCGCGTGGTGGGGTGCGGCGGCCCGCGGCGGCCGGCGGCTCGGGAATGGGCGGGGGCTCGACGCGCGGCCAGCTGAAGTCGTCGGCCCTGCCGGGCTTGGGCTCGGGACGCTCGCCCTTGACCAGCACCCTGTAGTAGGGGCTCAAGCTCGGCGCCAATGTCCGGCGCGTGGTGCCGGGCCCGAGGCCGGACGGCGTGATCGAGCTCAGCGCGACAAGCCCGCCCCCGACATCGTCGGCAACGACGTCGCCCATCTGCGAGGCCTTCTCGCCCGTCTCCTTGCGGGTGACGAGGGCGATCACGGCCGAGGGGATGGCGGGGCGCAGGATGTCGATGGTGACGGATTCCTCGCGCCCCCCCGCGCCGATGCTTCTGAGCGTGATGCGGCCATTGTCCGCCTTCTGCTCCAGCGAGGCCGGCTCCGCCTGCGCGGGCGCTTCCTTGGGCCGTGCGGCGGCGGATTTCTGCTGCGCGGCGGCCTCCTCCTTGTTGGCGCTGATCGTGCCTCTCCAGCCGCCGTCCCCGGGCGGGGGCTGGCGCGGCTTCAGGGCGGCGATCCGCTTCTGCTCGAGGTCGTTGCCGGCGAGCGGGATGGCCCGCTCGTTCTTGGCCTGCGCCAGGTCGCGCTTGACCTCCTGCTCGACGAACAGCGCGAGCTTGCGGTTGCCGGCATAAGTGAACATCACGCCGTCGTTCTCGCGCAGGAGCTTCTGCTTGCCGGTGATGTCGGGACCCCAGGGAGCGTAGTTGCCGGCCTCGTCGGCGAAATGGGCGGCGATGTCGATGAACTTGGCGCCGTTGAGATACGCCTTCTCGCGCACGATGTCGTTCATGGCCTGCGCGGCCTCGTTCTGCTGCGGGCTGCGCATGGCGGGTTGGCCTACCCAATAGACGGCAACTCCGCGCCGCTTCAGCGTCTTGATGAAGGAATCGACCCGGCGCCCGTATTCCTTGCGCCACTCGTCCGTGCCCCAGCGCACGAAATCGCGCGGGGACGTGCGCATATTGTTGCGGTCGTACATGCCGATCATGACGACGCCGATGTGGAAGGCCTCGCGGCCGGGCTGCTCCTCGGCCTTCATCTCATCGTCGAAGTCGTTGCGCGTGAGGCCGCCGAGCACGCGATGCTTGCGCGACACCTGCATGCGGCTGTCGCCGGCAAACGCCTCGACCAGCCCGCTCAGGATGCCCTCGGCCAGCGGGTCTCCATAGGCCTGCAGCTTGTAGACGTCGCCCTCGGGGAACGGCGTGACGTAGCTCGTGCCGGAGGGCTCCTCCTGCGCGGCCGACGGCAGCGCCAGCGCGACCGCGAGCGCCAGCCCCATCAAAACCGCAACCAGCGCTGCAGACCTAGCGCGCATGCCGACGTTCGCCCTGCACTATCGGCCTCTGGCCGCCCCGCGAGACGCCCACTCCCTTGAGTCGCAACCCCGGGAAGATGCTGCAGTTTCCCTGCCACCGCAAGCTGTCGACAACATGGCCGCCGGCAGCGGGGCGCCATCGTGTCCTCAAGGCGCCGCGCTGTCCCGCAGGCGCTCCAGCAGTTGGGCACTGGGATGGCCGTCCTCGGCAAGGTTGAGGCCGCGCTGGGTGGCACGAATGGCATCACGCGTACGGTCGCCGATGACGCCGTCGATCCCGCCGGTATCGAGCCCGCGGGTCGCAAGCAGGCCCTGCAGCTCCTGGCGCTGGGCCCGGCTGAGAGGCTTGTCGTCCGCGGGCCAGGATGCCGCCAGCGCCGCCCCACCGGCGATGCGGTCTGCCAGGTGACCGACGCTCAGGGCATAGGCCGTCGACTGGTTGTACCTGAGCAGGGCGCGAAAATTCCCCGTGACCAGGAAGGCTGGCCCTCCCGCACCTGCAGGCAGAAGGAGCCGCAGCGGCTGTCCCGGGGGCAGCTCGTCGCGGCCCGAGATCGTCCTGACGCCGGCGGCCCGCCATTCCCGCAGGCTCTGCGCGCGACCCGGCGCCGACCAGGCGAAGTCGAAATCGGCCGGCAGGGCAACCTCCTGGCCCCAGCGCACGCCGGCGGCCCAGCCCGAGGCCTTGAGATAGTTGGCGGCCGAGGCCAGCGCGTCCGCCACCGAGCCCCAGACGTCGCGCCGGCCATCCCTGTCGAAGTCGACCGCGCGCGTGGCGTAGGTCGTGGGCATGAACTGCATGTGCCCGCCCGCGCCGGCCCAGGAGCCCACGAACCTGTCAGGCGCGACTGCACCCTCCTGCACCAGGCGCAGCGCCGCGATCAGCTCCCGCCTCCACAGCTCGGAGCGGCGCGCATCCATCATGGCAAGCGTCGCCAGCGAGCGGATGACACCGCGCGACCCCATCTGTGCGCCGTAGCGCGACTCGATCCCCCAGATGGCGAGGAGGATGTGGCGGTCGACACCGTAGGCGGCCTCGATGGCCTCGAGCAGGGCTGCGTGGACCGCAGCCAGCTGCCGGCCGCTGTCGATGCGCTGCTGGCTCACGACGTCCGACACATAGGTGCCGACGGGCTTGCTGTGCTCGGGCTGCAGCAGCGCCAGCTCGACGACATCGGGGTCGGGCACGAATCCGGCAGCGGCCCGCTCGAACAGCCCCCGCGAGATGCCGCGGGCCTGCGCCGCCGGCCACAGCCGCTCGAAGAAGGCCTGCGCATCGGCGGTTGCCGCCGGCTCGGCGCGCACGATCGGGGCCGCGCACAGCTCTGCCGCCAAGCCGACGGCTGCCGCAACGATCCACGACCCCCAAGGTCGCCTATTTCTCCTCACGTCCGCGGTCTCCCCCCTTGCCGGCGTCGGCGCCTTTGAGCGGCGCTCCTTTGTCCGGCCCCTTGCTGCGCAGGTGATTGAGCAGCGCGTCGGCCGGCCAGCAGTCGAGCTTGAGGCCGTTGGCCTTCTGGTAGGCACCGACCAGGGCGCGCGTATTCATGCCGGCCTTGCCGTCGACCTTGGCCACCGCATAGCCCTTCGCCTTCAGCCCCTCCTGGATCGCCTCGATGCTCTTGGCCGAGAGCTGCTGCACATTGGCCCACGGCACCACGAAGTCGCCACCACCGGCGATGCGGTCGCCGAGGTTGCCGACGAACAGCGCGTAGAGGTCGGACATGTTGTAGCGCTTGATGACCAGGAAGTTCTCGAGCGCCAGGAACACGGGTCCGTAGGCCCCGGCGGGCGCCAGGATGAAGGCCGACTGGTCGAGCGCATGCGCCGGAAAGTCGCCGGCCGCGCGCGTGACGCCGAGCCGCGCCCACTCGCGCACCGGCTTGGCGTTGTCCGTCCCCTCCATCAGGCAGGAGACGTCCTTGGGCAGCCGCACCTCGTAGCCCCAGGTCTGGTTCGCAACCCAGCCCTTGGCGCGCAGCTGATTGGCCGCGGAGGCCAGCGCGTCCGGCACCGAGCCCCAGATGTCCTTCTTGCCGTCGCCGTCGAGGTCGTAGGCCAGCGTATAGAACTCCGACGGCATGAACTGGGTGAGGCCCATGGCCCCGGCCCAGGAGGCATTCATGGTCTCGCGCGTGCGCACCCCGTCCTGCAGCATCTTGAGCGCATGCAGCAGCTCGTTGCGGAACATGTCCTTGCGGCGGCCGAGCCAGGCCTGGGTGGCGAGCACCTTGACGGCGTAGTGGGGCGAGCGGTGGGCGCCGAACGCGGTCTCGCGCCCCCAGATTGCCAGCACGAATTGCCGCTGCACGCCGAGCTCGCTCTCGATCTTGGCGAGCCACTTGGCGTGGGTCTCGCCGAGCGTCTTGCCCTGCTGGCCGAGCTTGGCCAGATAGGACGCGCTCACATATTGGGCCGGCGTCTTGGTGAACTCGGCCTGTCCCTTCACGTCGCTCTCGGTCTTGCCCGGCAGCACGAGGTCGGGCAGGGACATGTCGGGCTCCACGCCCTTGAAGGCGCTGTCGAAGGTTGCGCGCGAGACGCCCATCGCCTGCGCGTCGGGCCACAGCGCCTCCAGGAACTTGCGGAAGGAGTCGGCGCTCTGCGCGGCGGCGCGGCCGGGCGCGATCGCCAGGAGGAGCACGGCGAGGCCGAGCACGATCGCTCCCGCCACCGCCGGCCTCGATCGGGCACGGAGGCACACGGGCGTGGCGTAAATTCCCAGCGTCGGATCGGACACGCGCGCTTCCCCCACCCGGCCAGGGCTCGGGCCTCGAAAGAGCCGTGCCCTGGCGTTCTTCTCGTCTCGAGCCCACTGGCACGCAAGCCGACCGTTTCTGGCCGATTTGCGGCGCCTGGCACATCTGACGGCCCACCGCCGGGCGCCGTCAAGCTGTGGCCGTGCCGTGGGGGCCTGCCCGTCCACGTTGCACATTCGGAATTCTCGCCCGCACGGCCTGCAACAGCTTGCGTCCGTTACCGTTTCTTGGCGGATGTGTCGCAGTCTGTCTGCCAAGCCCTCTTGCGTTCACCTTTCTGGCGGATACATACGCCAGTTGAATGCACGCAACGGGACACCTGAGATTTTCAAGATGCCGAGCCAGATCAAGCGCATACGCAAGGCCATTTTCCCCGTGGCGGGGCTTGGCACCCGCTTCCTGCCCGCCACCAAGGCGATGCCCAAGGAGATGCTCACCGTCGTCGACCGGCCGGTGATCCAGCACGTGGTGGACGAGGCCCGGGCGGCCGGCATCGAGCACTTCATCTTCGTGACGGGGCGCAACAAGGGCGTCATCGAGGACCATTTCGACAGCCAGTTCGAGCTCGAGCGCACCCTGTCGGAGCGCGGCAAGAAGGCGGAGCTGGAGCAGCTGCTCGCCGAGCTGCCGCAACCGGGCCAGACGAGCTTCACGCGCCAGCAGAAGCCGCTGGGGCTCGGCCATGCCGTGTGGTGTGCGCGCGAGATCGTGGGCAGCGAGCCGTTCGCGCTGTTGCTCCCCGACATGCTGCATCACGCGCGCCGGCCCTGCCTCGGCGACATGATCGAGGCCTACAATGAGAAGGGCGGCAACCACATCGCCGTGGCGCCGGTGCCGGAGGACCAGACCCACCAGTACGGCATCGTCGGTGTCGAGGATCGCGCGGCGAAGGTGGCCCGCGTCACCAGCATGATCGAGAAGCCCAAGCCCGGCACCGCGCCCTCCAACCTGCACATCACCGGCCGCTACATCCTGCAGCCCGAGATCTTCGAGATTCTGGAGCGGCGCGAGCTGGGCGCGGGCGGTGAGATCCAGCTCACCGACGCCATGATCAACCTGGCGAGAACACAGCCGTTCTTCGCCGTGCGCTTCGACGGCACCATCTACGACTGCGGCGGCAGGATCGGCTTCCTCGCCGCCAACATCGCCTACGCCATGGACCGCGAAGAGCTTGCCGCCCCGTTGCGCGCCGAGCTCACCAAGCTGCTCTCGAGGTGAGATGGTGAGTGGTGAGTGGTGAGTAGGGAATAGCGCCCGACCGTCATGCCCGCCAAGCGAAGTGCTGAGCGGGCATCCACCCCCAATCTCCACCATCGGAGTTTGCCTCTGGATTCCCGCTGACGCGCGCGCTCGCGGGAATGACGACGCCCGCCTACTGCCGCACGCGCATGCCGAAGCGCACGATGTCATCCTCGTAGTTGCTGTCGGGCGCAGTGGTCTCGTAGGCGATGTGCTGGTAGCGGCCGTAGATGACGATGTTGCGGCCGAGATAGTAGTCGAAGCCGACCTCGCTCGTGAGCGTGTGCTCCACCACGTCGGTGCTCTCGTAGGGCGTCACGACGTATCTCACGCCGGCGATGCCGACGAGATAGCGCCGGAAGGTGTGGCGCGCCTCCAGTCCCACGGTACGCGACAGGCCGCCGAGCGAGCCCGTCATGGTCGTGTCGACGAAGTCCGAGCTGGCGGTCAGCAGGAAGGTGGTGAGCGCGGTGGCGCGCCAGGCGAGGTTGGCATCGACGATGAAGCCCTCGATGGCGGCGAGCTGGCTGCTGTCGGGCTGCTGGCGGCCCCAGCCGATGCTCGCCTCGCCGCGCACGGTGGCGTCCCAGTGCCCGAACGACACGCCGGCGCGGTAGCGCTCGCCATGCGAGGAGCGCAGGATGCCGTCGGACGGCGGGACAAAGAACTCGCGCTCGACGGCCTGGGCCTCGGCGAATACGTCGACCCGGTCGCGTACGGCCCAGCTCGTGCGCAGGGCTGCATCGCGCTGGGTGTAGCTGCGGTCCGTGTTGCTGATGATGCCGCCGCCGATGATGGGGACGGGCGCGAAATACACGTCGATGACGGCGCCCCTCAGCTGCAGGCCCAGCCGGTTGAAGTGATGGTTGAACGCGCCGGCCGCGCGGTTGGTCTCGATGTCGCCGCGCCTGGCGGCGTCGGTGGGCAGGTTCTGGGTCGAGCGGACCGAGCGGTCGAGCTGATTGGCGACCAGCCCCTCGACATTGGTGCGCTTGGCGATGTCGAGCCGGCCGCGGGCCTCGAGCGTGTAGGCGCGATCGTCCTCGGTCGAATACTCCTTGTAGAAGGAGGCAAGCCCGCTGCCGCGCAGCTCCACGGCGTGCCGGCTCCAGTCCGAGACCAGGCGCAGGGAGCCGCGCGTCTCGAAGGCGCTGTCGGCGTCGGGCGTCGGGCTGCGGAAGATGTTGTTGGTGAAGATGGCGCCGAACTCGGCCTCCGGGAACAGCACGAAGCTGCCGATGCGGACGCCGGTGGCGACATAGGGCTCGATGCGGAAAAGCTCGACCGTGCGCCGGTCGGTGAGCGGGTCGGGCTCGATCTGGAAGAGGTAGGGGTTGTAGCCGGCGGGCGGACCCTCGAAGGCGGCGATGTCCTGCGGCGTCCTGGCATCGGTGCGCCGGTCGGGATCGCCGTCGGGCACCGGCCGCGGCTCCTCCACCTCGATGACGCCGTCGCGGGGGCCCTCGATCTCGGCCCTCACGGCCATGTCGCCGTCGCGGGCTGCGGTCGCCACCGCGGAGCTGCCGTCCTCGGCCTCCGCCGCATCCTCTTCCTCCGCATCGGCCGGGCGCCGCTGGGGCGGGGCGACGGGGGACTCCTCCTCCACCGGCGGCTCCACCTTGGGCCGGCGGGCCGGCGCGCGCGGCTTGAGCACGGGCGGAGCCGTGACCCGCAACTCGATGGGGGTTTCGGCCCTGGCAGGCACGAATGCGGGCGCGAGCCCGGCCGCTAGGCCAAGGGCAACCAACACTGCAACGTTCGAACGGGAACCCACCACGGCTCGTGCACGCCCCAAAACAACCAACCATTTGGCCGACAGAGACGCCACAAACTCGTGACAGACCACCACACTAGAGGACCTGCCGTTAAGGAGTGGTTTAGGTTGCCTGTACCGCTGGCGGGACTAGAGTGGGACTGGCGAATCGAACTCGGGGGATCAATGGCAGCAGGCGCCAAGAGAAAGCTGCGGCTCGTGCACGGCGGCAAGCCGTCGGCTGCGGACGCGGCACAGTCGGCGGTGCGCACGCTCGACCTCGAATGCGACGGGCTGAGCGCCTTGCGGGCCGTGCTGGACGCCGGCATGAAGCAGCCGTTCCGCGCCGCCGTGGAGACGCTCGCCGCCGCCAGGGGCCGGGTGATCGTCACCGGCATCGGCAAGAGCGGCCACATCGCCCAGAAGATCGCCGCCACCTTCGCCTCGACCGGCACGCCGGCCTTCTTCGTGCATCCCAGCGAGGCCAGCCACGGCGACCTCGGCATGATCACCCGAGACGACGCCATCGTGGCGATCTCCTGGTCGGGAGAGAGCGTCGAGCTCGGCAACATCCTCACCTACTCGCGCCGCTTCAAGGTGCCGACGATTGCCATCACCTCGCGCGCCGACTCGGCGTTGGCCAAGCAGTCCGACGTGGTGCTGGAGCTGCCGCGCGCCAAGGAAGCCTGCCCGCACGGCCTCGCCCCCACCACGTCGACCACCATGCAGCTCGCCATCGGCGACTGCCTGGCGATCGCGCTGCTGGAGGCCAAGGGCTTCACCGCCCACGACTTCAGGGTGTTCCACCCGGGCGGCTCGCTCGGCGCGTCGCTCAAGTTCGTGGCCGATGTGATGCACACCGGCGACCGCCTGCCGCTGGTGGGCGAGGGCGCGCCCATGAGCACCGCGCTCGTCACGATGACGCAGAAGTCGCTGGGCTGCCTCGGCGTGCTCGATGCCAAGGGCAAGCTCGTCGGCGTCATCACCGACGGCGACCTGCGCCGGCACATGGGCGACAGCCTGCTCGGCCGCAGGACCGGCGACATCATGACCCGCAAGCCCAAGGTGGTGGCGCCGGGCATGCTGGCATCGGCGGCGCTGGAGGTGCTCAATACCTCGCGCATCACCGCGCTTTTCGTCGTCGACAAGGGCAAGCCCGTCGGCGTCGTGCACGTCCACGACCTCCTCCGCGCCGGCGTCGCCTGACCTCTCCGTCATCCCGGCGCCACATGCGAGCGAAGCTTGCATGTGGAGGAAGGCCGGGACCCAGACACCTCACGGAACCGCGCCTGGATCCCGGCCTCTCCCCGCGAGCGCCCTGTCGGGCGACCGCGGCGCCGGGATGACGACCTCAGTTGCTGAACAGGTTCCAGGGCCAGGGAGCAGCAGCCTGCTGGGGCCGCTTCGGCTTCGGCTCGGTGCGCTCTTTGGTTTCCACTTTCGGCTTGGGTAAGGGTGCAGGTGCCTTTGCGGCGGCCTTCGGCTTCGGGGCGGGCGCCGGTGCAGACTTGTCGCCGGCGATCGCCACGAACCGCAGTCGGCCTTGCGGCGCGAGGTGAGGGCCTACGTTGGCTGTAGACGCGGCGATGGGAGCAACCACCGCACTCTGCGGCGGGCGCGGCTCGTAGTAGCCGCTCAGGCTCAGGCCCCCGAGCATGGCGCCCGAGGTCACCAGCGACAGCGCGAGAAGGGCCCGTGCCCTCGTCATGTCGGGTCTCTCCCACGAGCCGGCGCAGCCATGCCGCACCTGGAGGACCCCGCACGGGGGATTGGATAGCGCCGGAATGTGGAGGCTCTGCGGCCGGCGGGCCCCAGCCAGGCGCCGTATCGCCTCAGTCCTGGAACACGTCGGCCCACTCGGGGTGCTTCTGCCGCTCCGCCTTCACGTAGGGGCAGAGCGCGAAAATTTTGAAGCCCTCGGCGCGCGCATCCTCGACCATGCGCGTCACCAGCGCGCGGCCGACCCCCTTGCCGCGAAAGGCGTCGGGCACGCCGGTGTGGTCGGCGATGATAAGCGCGGGGGACGCGCGGCTGTATGTGAGCTCGGCCTCGGCATCGATGCCGTCGAGCCTCGCGATGTAGCGGCCGCGCGAGGCGCTGTCCTCTCGGGTGATGTCGAGTTGCGTCATGCCCCCTCATATCGGCCCTGCGCCCGCCGAGGGCAAGCCCGGGCGTCCCGCGCCACTTGAACTAGGGCGCGCTGCCGTGCTGCATTGCAACACCTCGCTCGGCGTCCGCAGATCCCCTTCAGGCAAGATCCCAATGAAGCCCACCGTCCTCGTCCCAGCCGGTTTCACGAAACGCCTGCTCGGCCGGCTGTCGGAAACCTACAATCTGATGGGGCCGCTGCGGCCGGAGGGCCCCAACGCGCAGGAGCGCGAGGCGCGCGTGCTCATCACGCTCGGCAGCCTCACCACCAGCGCCGCGCTGATGGACTCCCTGCCGAACCTCGGCCTTATCTCCTGCTTCGGCACCGGCTTCGAGGGCGTCGATCTGGCGGCGGCCCGCGCCCGCAACATCGTCGTCAGCCACGCCGGCGACACCAACTCCACCGCCGTCGCCGAGTTCGCCATGGGCCTCGTAATCGCCACCGCGCGCGACCTCGTCCGCGGCGACCGCTATGCGCGCGCCAACCGCTGGCGCGGCGACATCATCGAGCGGCTGCCGATCGTGCCGGGGCTCGCGGGCCAGCGCCTCGGCATCTATGGCCTGGGCTCCATCGGCAGCAAGCTCGCGCAGCGCGCGGCAGCCTTCGAGATGGAGATCGGCTATCACAACCGCAAGCCGCGCCCCGGCGTGCCCTACGCCTACCACCCCACGCTGCTGGAACTCGCCACCTGGGCCGACATCCTCGTCGTGGCCGTGCGCGCGGACAAGAGCAACACGCACGCCATCAACCGCGAGGTGCTCGCCGCGCTGGGGCCGAGGGGGCACCTCGTCAACATCTCGCGCGGCATTGCCGTCGACACGGAGGCACTGTGCGACGCGCTCGAGGCCGGCACCATCTCGGGCGCCGCTCTCGACGTGTACGAGAACGAGCCCAGCATCCCCGACCGCCTCAAGGTCCTCGACAACGTCGTCATCACCCCGCATATGGCCGCCATCTCCGCCAACGCGCAGCGGGCCCAGCGCGACATCATGTTCGCCAACCTCGAGGCGTTCTTCGCCGGTCGCCCGGTGCTCACCCCCGTGCCGGAGTAGCTGTCATCCCGGAATTTCGCGCCTGCCCTCGGGCTTGTCCCGAGGGACAGCGAAATATCCGGGACCCAGCAGCGACGATCAAACCGCTAAACCTTGAAGTATTTCGTGTAGCGCGCCTTGATCTCGTCGGCTTGCTGCTCGACGGCGACGGGATCGTCCTTCATCAGCTTGATGTCCTTGAGCGCGCGGCGACCCGGCTTCTCCTTCACCTGGGCGTGGAACGAGCGCAGGCCGCCGGCATCGACGATCAGCTGCTGGCATTCGAGCGAGAACATGAAGATCACCGCCAGCCGCGCCGCATTCGGGTTGGGCGCGTTCTTCATCACCGCCGTGGGGCCGACGATGAGCGGCGTGCCTTCGGTGGGATAGACGATCTCCACCGGCTCGCCCTTCTCCTTGAGCTGGAACAGGAGATACTCGGTACCGTCGGCCATGACCGCACGCTCGCCGAGCGCCAGCTTCTTGGGCGGATCGGCAGCCGACTGCACCTGCATCACCTTCTGGGCTGCCAGCTTCTCGAAATACTGCCAACCGAGGTCGCGCGCGATCTGGAAGGTGGCGGTCATGATGGTGCCGCTGTAGCCGGGGTGCGCCTTGACGATCTTGCCGGACCATTTGGGGTCGAGCAGGTCGGCGAAACTCTTGGGCGCGTCCGCAGCGGCCACCAGCTTGGTGTTGTAGCCGACTGTGCTGAGCGTGGTGCGCCAGGTGGCGAACAGGCCGTCGGGGTCCTTGTGCTCGGGCGGAAAGTGCAGCGCCACGTCCTCCGGAACGAACGGCGCGAGCAGCCCGTCGCGCTTCCAGACGATGAGATGGGCGGCATCCGAGCTGTTGACGCAGTCCACCGCGTAGATCTTGCTGCCGTACTCCTGGCCGATGCGCTGGTACACGCGCTCCGCGCCGGAGCGCTCCACGCGCATGGCGATGCCGGGATACTTGGCCTCGAACGCCTTGGCCACGCGCTCGGCCACGGGCAGGTCGACGGACGTGTACCAGACGACCTTGCCCTCCTTCTTGGCCGCCTCGATCAGCTCCCGCGTGACCTTGCTCGGGGCGGGCGCCGCGGCGGATGCTGGCCGGCAGGCGAGCGGCAGCGTCAGCGGCGCGGCTGTGAGCCCCGCAACGAAACGGCGCCGGGTGAGCGTTGGCCTCGGCATGCTGTTTCCTCCCTCTTCTTTTTTGAGGCACCAAAGTACGCCAGGCCGCCACAGGCGTCAGCAGCCGGCCCGACGCCAGCGCACAGACGACAAAGGTCCAGCGAGGCCGGCCGTGCCTTCAAGCGCGCTCGCGATGCGCGCCGTTCCAATCTCCGGCGCGCGGTCGCGCGTGTTCATGTCCGCTGGCCACGAGACTTGGCCTTGGTTGCTCGCAAACCGTGCAGATTGCGGAAATTCTTTCCAGATCAGGCTATTCCGCGAGACACGCGGCTTCACAAGCTCGCGAGGAGGCCTGCTCGCACGCCGGCCCTGGCCCCATATTGCTGCAACGCAACATCCAATCAATCCCAACCGGAAATCCGATGCCGAAGACATTGTCGCGCAGAGCGCTCGGCGTTCCTGCGGCGCTCGCCCTGCTCGCGCTCTCGCTTGCCGGGTGCGAGCCGAGCCAGCCCAATGCCGCGGGGGCCGCGCCGCCTCCGCCGAAGGTGACGGTTGCCAAGCCCGCCAAACGCATGGTCGCCGACCAGGACGAGTACGTCGGCCGCTTCGTCGCCGTCGACGCCATCGAGGTGAGGGCGCGCGTGTCGGGCTATCTCGCCGCCATCCACTTCCAAGACGGACAGCTGGTGAAGAAAGGCGACCTGCTCTTCACCATCGATCGCCGCCCCTTCGAGGCCGCATTCGCCCAGAGCGAGGCGAACCTCGCCCAGGCGCGCGCCAACCTCGCGTTCGCCGAATCCGACCTCGAGCGCGGGCAAGGGCTCGTGCGCGGCAGCACCATCACCCAGCAGACCTTCGATCAGCGCACGCAGGCCAAGCGCGTCGCCGACGCGTCGGTGAAGGCGCAGGAGGCGGCCGTGCGCCAGGCCGCGCTCGATCTCGAGTTCACGGAGCTGCGCGCACCCGTATCGGGCCGCATCGGCGACCGGCGCGTGTCCGCCGGCAACCTCGTCACCGGCGGCACCACCGGCACCACGACGCTGCTCGCCACCATCACGTCGATCGATCCGATCCGCTTCGAGTACACGATGGATGAGGCCTCCTACCTGCGCTACATGCGCCTTGCCGGCGATACCGCGATCGCCGCCACGCGAGGCGCCAACATCCCCGTCAGGCTGAAGCTGATCGACGAGCCGACGTTCTCGCACGAGGGCAAGACCGACTTCGTCGACAACGCCATCGATCGCAGCACCGGCACCATCCGCGGCCGCGCCGTGTTCCCCAATCCCGACGGCACGCTGACGCCCGGCATGTTCGGCCGCATCCAGGTGGCGGCCGCCGCGCCTGCCGAGGCCCTGCTGGTGCCGGATGTCGCCATCGGCACCGAGCAGGTGCGCAAGTTCGTGCTGGTCGTCGACGGCGAGAACGTCGCCCGGCCCAAGTACGTGACGCTGGGCCCCGTCGTGGATGGACTGCGCGTGGTGACGGCGGGCCTGGAGTCCAGCGACCGCGTCATCGTCAACGGCCTGATGCGCGCCCGGCCCGGAGTGAAGGTCGCGCCGCAGGAGGCAGCCGGCAGCGCGGATGCTTCCGCCTTGGCCGGCAACGCCGAGACCACCGCCAACTGAGACCAGAGCGATGCGCATCTCCCGATTCTTCATCGACCGGCCGATCTTTGCCGGCGTCGTCTCGCTGGTGTTCGTGATCCTGGGGCTCGTCTCCTTCGGGCGGCTGCCGGTCGCCCAATACCCGGAGATCGCGCCGCCGGTGATCAACGTCACGGGCCAGTACCCCGGCGCCAGCGCCGAGGTGGTCGCCTCCACCGTGGTGACGCCGCTCGAGCAGCAGATCAACGGCGTCGAGAACATGCTCTACATCTCGTCGAACGCGACGGGCGACGGGCGCTTCACGATCGCGGTCACCTTCGAGCTCGGCACCAATCTCGACATCGCCCAGGTGCAGGTGCAGAACCGGGTGGCGATCGCCCAGCCGCGGCTGCCCTCCGACGTGCGCAACATCGGCGTCACCGTGGCCAAGGCCTCGCCCGACCTGATGATGGTCGTGCACCTCTACTCGCCCGACAAGTCGCGCGACACGCTCTTCATCTCCAACTACGCCAGCATCCGCGTCGTCGACGTGCTCAACCGCATCAACGGCGTGGGCTCGATCAGCGTGTTCGGCGGCCGCGACTACTCGATGCGCGTGTGGCTCGATCCCGACCGGCTGCAGTCGCTCGGGCTCACGACAGGCGATGTCGTGACTGCCTTGCAGGCGCAGAACGTGCAGGTCGCCTCGGGCGTGCTGAGCCAGCCGCCCGTAGACCAGCCGCGCGCCTTCCAGGTGGCGGTGCGGACGCTGGGCCGGCTCGCCGACCCCCAGCAGTTCGCCGACATCCTGGTGAAGCAGACGCCCACCGCCGTCGTGCGGCTGAAAGACGTGGCGAGGGTGGAGCTGGCTGCCCTCGACTACACCACCAACTCCTACCTCGACCGCGATCCCGCCGTGGCGCTGGGCATCTTCCAGCTTCCGGGCTCCAACGCGCTCGCCACCGCCAAGACGATCCAGGCGACGATGGCGGAGCTGTCGAAGGAGTTCCCGGCAGGGCTCAAGTACACCATCGTCTACAACCCCACCGAGTTCATCCAGCAGTCCGTGGACGCCGTCCTCGAGACGATTCTCGAGGCCGTCGTCCTGGTCGTGCTCGTCGTGATCCTGTTCCTGCAGACCTGGCGCGCCGCCGTCATCCCGATCGTCGCCATCCCGGTGTCGCTGATCGGCACCTTCTTCTTCATGGCCGCATTCGGGTTCTCGCTCAACAACCTGTCGCTGTTCGGGCTCGTGCTCGCCATCGGCATCGTGGTCGACGACGCCATCGTCGTGGTGGAGAACGTGGAGCGCAACATCGCCGCCGGCCTGTCGCCGCGCGAGGCCGCGCACAAGAGCATGGACGAGGTCGGCTCGGCGCTGATCGCCATCGCGCTCGTCTTGTGCGCGGTGTTCGTGCCGGCAGCCTTCATCATGGGCATCTCCGGCCAGTTCTACCGCCAGTTCGCGCTCACCATCGCCGGCGCGACGGTGATCTCGCTGATCGTCTCGCTGACCCTGTCGCCGGCCATGTGCGCGCTGCTGCTGAAGCCCCACGCGGGCGAGACGGCGGAGCCGCGCTGGTGGATGCGGCCCGTGCATGCGTTCTTCGGGTACTTCAACCGCGGCTTCGAGGCGCTGTCGCACGGATACGGCTGGCTCACGGCCCGCATGGTTCGGTTCGCGGTGCTGATGCTCGCCGTGTACGCCGGCGTCATCGCCTTCGGCCTCAACGAGTTCCGCAAGACGCCCGCCGGCTTCATCCCGCAGCTCGACTCCGGTTACCTGATCGTGGTGACGCAGCTTCCCGGCGGCGCCTCGCTCGCCCGCACCGACGCCGTCAACCGCCAGGTCGTGGACATCGCCCTCGAGGTGCCGGGCGTCGCGCACGCCGTGAACTTCGCGGGCTTCTCCGGCGCCACCTTCACCAACGCTCCCAACTCCGGCGCGATCTTCCTGCCGCTGGAGCCGTTCGAGACGCGCGCCCGCGACCCCAAGAAGTCCGCCGCCGCCATCCAGGGCACGCTGTTCCAGCGCTTCGCCTCGATCCAGGAGGCGCTGGTGGTGGTCGTGATGCCGCCGCCGGTGCGCGGCATCGGCACCTCGGGCGGCTTCCGCATGATGGTGGAGGATCGCGGCAACGCCGGCCCGCAGGCGCTGCAGGGCGCCGTCTACGCCATGATGGGCCGCGCCGCGCAGACGCCGGGGCTCGCCCAGGTATTCTCGCTGTTCGAATCCTCGACCCCGCAGCTCTACCTCGACATCGACCGCACCAAGGTGCAGATGCTGGGCGTGGCCATGTCCGACGTGTTCGGCGCGCTGCAGACCTATCTGGGCTCCACCTACGTCAACGACTTCAACCTGCTGGGGCGCGTGTTCCGCGTCACCGCCCAGGCCGATGCCGCCTACCGGCTCGATCCCAAGGATGTGCTCAAGGTTCGCGTGCGCAACTCCGCCGGCGACACGGTGCCGCTCGGCTCCTTCACGACCGTGCGCGACGTCTCCGGTCCCTACCGCGTGCCGCGCTACAACCTCTACCCCGCAGCCGAGCTCGACGGCGGCCCCGCACCCGGCTTCTCGCAGGGCCAGGCGCTCGATCTGATGCAGAAGCTCGCCGCCGAGACCCTGCCGCCGGGCTTCAGCTTCGAGTGGACCACGCTCGCCTACCAGCAGCAGCGCGCCGGCAACACCGCCGTGTTCGCCTTCCTCCTTGCGGTGGTGTTCGTGTTCCTCGTGCTCGCCGCCCAGTACGAGAGCCTGACCCTGCCGCTGGCCGTGATCCTGATCGTGCCGATGTGCCTGATCGCCTCGATCACGGGCATCATCCTGCGCGGCATGGACAACAACATCCTCACCCAGGTCGGCTTCATCGTGCTGATCGGGCTCGCCGCCAAGAACGCCATCCTGATCGTCGAGTTCGCCAGGCAGCTCGAGGACCAAGGCCGCGACCGCTGGGCCGCCGCCGCCGAGGCCGCGCGCCTACGGCTGCGGCCGATCCTCATGACCTCCCTCGCCTTCATCTTCGGCGTCGTGCCGCTGGTGTGGGCCATCGGCGCCGGCGCCGAGCTGAGGCAGGCTTTGGGCACCGCCGTGTTCGCCGGCATGATCGGCGTGACGGTGTTCGGGCTGATCTTCACCCCGGTGTTCTACGTGCTCTCCCGCTGGCTCGCCGGCGCAGTCAGCCGCCGGCCGCCCGTGGCGCAGCACGCCGTGCAGCCCGCGGAGTGACCTACCCGAGCCGCCAGTGCGGGTGTGCGAAGCGTTCCACCAGGAAGTCGAGGAACACGCGCACCTTGGGGATCTTCTGCGTGCCCGGAGCGAACACCGCCAGAACCGGCGCGCTTTCGTAGTAGTGCTGGCCGGCGAGCACCGGCACCAGCTCGCCCGAGCGCACGCAGTCCGCGACCAGGAAATCGGCGAGCCTGGCAACCCCCGCCCCCTGCAGCGCGAACTGCAGGATGCACTCCAGGTTGTCGCTGGCGAACGTTGCGGGCACATCGAGATGCTGCACGCCTCCGTTGCCGGTCTTGAACGACCAGCGGCTGCGACCCGGCGCCGTGAAGACGATGCAGCGATGCTGCATCAGGTCCAGCGGCCGCAGCGGCGTGCCGAACTCCTGGAGATACCGCGGGCTTGCGAAGATCACGGGCTCGATCACCGCGATCTTGCGCGACATGAGCCGGGAGTCGCTGAGCGGACCCATGCACACGGCGACGTCGATCTGCTCGGTGTAGATGTCGACCGCCCGGTCCGTCAGCGACATGCTCACGCGCACGTCGGGGTAGCGGCGATGGAACTCGAGGAGCGCAGGCGCCAGGTGGCGCACGCCCATGGCGACGGGGGTGGTGACGCGCAGCTGCCCGCGCGGGTGGCTGGCGGAAGCCGCCACCTCCTGCTCGAGCCCGTCGAACGCCTCGATCAGCCGCCGGCCCGCGCGAAAGTAGGTCTCGCCCTCCGCGGTCAATGCCAGCTTGCGCGTGGTGCGGGTGACGAGCTGCACGCCGAGCCGCGCCTCCAGCCGCCGCACGAGCTTGGAGACCGCCGACGGGGTGAGCCCCAGATCGGTAGCGGCGGCCGCAAAGCTGCCGCGCTCGATGGCGCGCACGAGCACGCGCATCTCTGCCAACTGGTCGACAAGTCGTGCCTGCGTCTCACCCACGACGGTCCATGCGTCTCGTGCGCCCTTGGATTGTCGACCTTGTCGCTCCGGCGCGGGACGCGTCAACTCTTGCCGAGCTGCCAGGCCTCGCGTCCGAAGCGCTCGTTGAGGAAGCCGAGGAACACGGCGACCTTCGGGCTCCTCTCCGCGCCCGGCTGGTAGACGGCAAGCGCCGGCCTGCGCTCGGGATAGTGCTGCGCCGCGAGCAGCGGCACCAGCGCGCCGGCGCGTATCGCCCGTGCGGCCATGAAGTCGGGGAGCCTGGCAATGCCGGCCCCCTGCAGCGCCAGCTGCAGGATGCATTCGAGGCTGTCGGTGGCGAATGTGGGGGGCACCTCCGCCTGCTCCAGTCCACCATCCGCCGTACGGAACGGCCAGCGTCCGCGTCCGGGCGCGGTGAAGACGATGCAGCGATGGCGCGCGAGATCCGCCGGGCTCGCGGGCGCGCCGAACTCGGCGACATAGGCCGGGCTCGCGCAGATCACCCGCTCGACTTCCGCAAACTTGTGCGCCACGAGGCTCGAGTCCTCGAGCGGGCCCATGCGCAGGGCGACGTCGATCTGCTCGGCATGCAGATCGACAGACTTGTCCGTGAGCGACAGGTTGATCCGCACGTCCGAGTAGCGCTGGTGGAACTCGATCAGCGCCGGCGTCAGGTGCTGCACGCCGAACGACACGGCCGTGCTGATGCGCAAGACCCCGCGCGGACGGCCCGCGGATGCGGCGACCTCGTCCTCGAGGCCGTCCACCGCCTCGATCAACCGCCGGCCCGACTGGAAGTAGGTCTCACCCTCCGCCGTCAGCGCCAGCTTGCGCGTGGTGCGGTTGACGAGCCGCACGCCCAACCGCGCCTCGAGCCGGCTCACGAGCTTGGAGACCGCCGAGGGAGTGAGGCCCAGGTCGCTCGCGGCAACGGCGAACGTGCCGCGCTCGATGGCGCGCACGAACACCCGCATCTCCGCCAGCTGATCCACTATTCGTGCCTGCGGTTCACCGAAGTCGTGCCACGACGCCTACGTCCATTCGACGGCAGCGACCGTATATACCCCCCGGCGAGCCGAACAACCCCGACAGCGGGCCTTGGTTTGCGCATTTTCGACTGGAGGAGGATCCGCTCGACATGATGACGATTGCCGATTTCACCCTTGCTGCGTTCACGCTTTGTAACGCCGTCCGCGTCGTCGCCTATGTGCCGCAGATCACAAAGGCAGCCACCGACGCCGGCGGCGCCCAGGCCATCTCCTTCACCACCTGGGGCCTGTTTCTGTTCTCGAACGCGTCGGCCGTCGCCTATGCGCTGGTCAACAAGGACGACTGGATGATGGCTGCCATTTTTCTCGGCAATGCCGTCGGTTGCGCCGCCATCCTTCTGGTCGGCGCCTGGCAGCGCAAGCGACATCGCGACGGGCAGGCGCGAGAGGCCGCCCGCAACCCCCACAAGCTCGATGCCAACACCTGGGTCCACCAGATCTAGCGCCCGCTTCACGGAGATGACGCACATGACCACACCGGTTGCTTTCTCGCGCGCCTGCCGCATCGCCCTCATGCTGTCGGCGCTGGCCGCAACGCCCCTCGCATTGGTCGGGACGACGCACCACGACCAGGCAATGGCGCAGACCCGCGCTGCCGCGCCGGACTTCGCGATGGTGGGCCAGCAGGACGCCTACCGCAGCATCGCGGAGGAGTTCGTGACCGCGGCTGCCCGCGGCGACAAGATGAAGACGGCGCGCATGCTGAGCCCTGCCACCGCGGCGCGGGCGGGCGCCGACGGCGTCGATCGTTTCCTGGCCGGCGAGGTGCTGCCGTTCTTCGCAACCTTCCAGGAGTTCGCGCGCAGCGTCTCGGTCACGCGCACCGCCGACGCGCCTGGTTTCGCGTTCTACATGTACATGGTGGAGAAGACCGGCGAGATGCGCCCGTTCGTGATCTACGTGATCGAGGAGGGCGGCGCCCGCGTGGTGGCAAACGTGCTCGTCGACCTGTTCGTCGAAGGCCGGCATTGCCTCAAGGTGGCGGCGGGGTGGCAGTGCCCCGACTTCGGGTGATGCGTCACCCCGCCAGCACGCGGCAGCGATCGGCCGGCAGCGTCAGCCACACCTCGCTGCCCTGCGCGAGATCGACGTGGGGCGGCGCCGTGATGCGCAGCTGCGTGCCGTCCCTGGCCTCGACGACGTAGTCGCGGGTGGCGCCGAGGAACACGTTGCGCACGATCGTGCCTTCGACCGCGCTCCCCGCTCCGGTTGCGGGCTGGTCGGCCGAGATGGCGATGTCGTGCTGGCGGATGGACATGGCGACATCCGCGCCGGGCACCAGCGAACCGCCGCTGCAATCGACGGCCGTGCCGGCAAACGCCACCCGGCTCGCGTCCAGCGCCTTGCCGCGCAGGATGTTGCTGCCGCCCAGGAAGCGCGCCACGAACTCCGAGCGCGGCGTATCGTAGACGTCCTGCGGCGTGCCCAGCTGCTCGACGCGCCCCGCGTTCATCACCGCGATCAGGTCCGCGGTCGTCATCGCCTCGCTCTGGTCGTGGGTGACATAGATCGTCGTGTAGCGGTAGGCGTCGTGCAGGCGGCGGACCTCGAAGCGCATCTCCTCGCGCAGGTTGGCGTCGAGGTTCGACAGCGGCTCGTCGAGCAGCAGAGTCTCGGGCTCCACGACCAGCGCCCGGGCCAGCGAGACGCGCTGCTGCTGGCCGCCCGACAGCTCGGCCGGATAGCGCTCGGCCAGTGGGCCAAGCCGCGTGGTGGAAAGGATCGCCTCGACCTTGGCGGCGATTGCCGCGCGGTCGAGCTTGCGCAGCTTGAGGCCGTAGGCGACGTTCTCGGCCACCGTCATGTGCGGCCACAGCGCGTAGCTCTGAAACACCATCGAGACGTTGCGCTGCTCGGGCGGCAGCGTGCGCGCCGGGCTCGACACGATGCGCTCGCCGATCGCGATCTCGCCCTCGGTCGGCTCCATGAAGCCCGCGATCAGGCGCAACGCCGTGGTCTTGCCGCAGCCCGAGGGCCCGAGCAGACATATCAGCTGGCCGTGCGGCACGGTGAGCGAGACGCGGTCGAGGACCGTCTGGCTGCCGAAGCGCTTGGTAAGCCCGCGCAATTCGACCGACGACACATCTCCCCCCTTCGCGGCTGTCTCTGGTTGTTGTGTGCCGCGATCTTTTGCCGGCGGGCTATTTGCCGGCGAACTTGGGCTTGCGCTTCTCCATGAAGGCGGTGCGGCCCTCGATGTAGTCCTGGCTGTCGAAGCAGCGCTGCACCATGTCGGAAACGAGCTTCAGGTTGCGCTCGCTTTCGGACTTGGAGGCCTCCACCGCCGCCTGCTTGACGGCGGCGATGGTCAGCGGCGCGTTCTCGCCGATCGTGGCGGCGTAGTCCCTGACGAAGGCGGCGAGCTCGCCCTCGGGCAGCACCTTGTTGACGACGCCCATCGCCAATGCCTCGGCGGCCCCGAACTGGCGCGCGGAGAAGAAGATGTCCTTGGTGTTGGCGGGCCCCACCGTGTCGATGAAGCGCTTGAGGCCGGAGTAGCCGTAGCCGAGGCCGAGCTTCGCGGCGGGCAGGCCGAAGCGCGAGCCCTCGGTGCAGAAGCGCAGGTCGCAGCCGATGGCGAGGTTCAGCCCGCCGCCGATGCAGTAGCCCTGGATCTGGGCGATGGTGGGCTTGGGGAAGTTGGCGAGGCTCGTATAGAAGGCTTGGCCGATGGCGTTGTAGCGCTCGACCGCCTCGCGGGTGGCGCGCTCGCTCTCGAACTTGGAGATGTCGGCGCCGGACACGAACGCCTTGCCGCCGGCGCCCGTCACGACCACCACGCGCACCTCATCGTCCCCGGCGAAACCCTGCAGGATGCCGGTCGCCGCCTGCCACATCTCCAGCGACACCGCGTTGTGACGCTCGGGGTTGTTGAACGTCATGATGCCGACGCGGCCCTCTTTGCGGGAGAGCATCTTGGCTGTCGTGGTCATCGGTTACTCCGCTCGCGAGATGATGGCTGACCACTAGCATGCCGACCGGGTCGGCGAAACCGCACTCGCCTATTTGGTCGCGCCAGGCAGCAGCTCGGAGAGGCTCTGCACGATGCGGTCGGGCTTGGCCGTCGAGCCCGGCGGCACGCCTTCGCCGGCGGGGTCGTACCAGATGGCGTGGATGCCGAGCCGCTGCGGCGCCGCGACCTCCCACTCGAGGTTGTCCCCCACCATCCAGGTCTCGGCGGCCGCCACGCCGAGCGTGGTCATGGCGTGCCGGTAGGCGCGCTCCTCGGGCTTGCCGAAGCCGTGCTCGCCCTCGATCTGGATGTGATGGAAGCGCCGGGCAAGGTCGAAGCGATCGATCTTGGCGCGCTGCAGCTCGGCCGCGCCGTTGGTGACGAGGGCGAGCAGCACCCCTTGCGCGCGCAGCGCATCGACGACCTGGTGGGCGTCGGGGTAGAGGGTTATCTGCTCCTCGCGGGCGGCCGAGAAGCGATCGGCCAGGCGCCGCGCGACCTCGCTCGAGGGTGCCTTGTGGCCGTCCTTGGCAAGTCGCGCGAACGCGCCCTCGACGACGCGCCGCCGCGCCTCGAACAGCTGCAGCCGCCCTTCCCGGTGCCGCTCGGGGTCGGACCAGAACTCCCGCGCCGACGCGGTGATCGCATGGACGACGGCGCTCGGCGCAAGCGGCGCCAGCTGTGCAGTGAACTCCTCGGCCACGGCGAACCAGGCAACGTCCGGGCGGGTGTAGGCCTGGACGATCGTGTCATCGAGATCGAACAGGATGGCGCGAGGGAGCATGGACACCGGGTCCGGCAGCAGCAGACGCAGTCAGATGACCTTGGCCTTGCGCAGGCTCGCGATCTCGGCAACCGAGAAGCCGAACTCGCGCAGCACCTCGTCGTTGTGCTCGCCGCGCTCGGGCGGCGGGGCGACGAGGCGGCTCGGCGTGCGCCCGAGCGTCACCGGCTGCCCCACCATATGCAAGGTGCCGCGCTCGTCCGGCGTCTCCACGTCCTGTACCATGTCGAGGTGCTTGACCTGCGGGTCGTCGTAGATCTGGTTGATGGCGTAGATCGGCCCCGAAGGCACCTCCGCCGCATTGAGGCGCTCGACCCATTCGGCGCTGGTGCGGCCGACGAGCCGGCGCTCGATCTCGCCGTTGAGGGCATCGCGGTTCTGGCGGCGGGCTTGCGCGGTCGCGTACTTGGGATCGGTGATGAGCTCCTCTGCGCCGATCGCGCGGCACAGCCGCTCCCAGGTCACCGCACCGGCAGTGGCGATGTTGATGTGGCCGTCTCTGGTCTTGTAGACGCCGGTTGGGATGCTGGTTGGATGGTTGTTGCCGGCCTGGCCCGGCACCTCCTTGGCGTTGAGCCAGCGCGAGCCCTGGAAGTCGAGCATGAAGATCTGCGCCTGCAGCAGCGAGGTCGTGACCTCCTGGCCCTTGCCGGACTGCTCGCGCTCGATCAGCGCCACCAGGATGCCCAGCGCGCAGAAGAGACCGGCCGAGAGGTCAGCGATCGGGATGCCGACGCGCATGGGGCCGCGGCCGGGCTCGCCGGTGATCGACATGAGACCGCCCATGCCTTGCGCGATCTGGTCGAAACCTGGACGCTTGGCGTAGGGCCCGTCCTGGCCGAAGCCCGAGATGCTGGCGTAAACGAGGCGCGGGTTGAGCTTGCTCAGCGTCGGGTAGTCGATGCCGAGCCGCGTCTTCACGTCGGGGCGATAGTTCTCGATGATCACGTCGGCTTTCGATGCCAGCCGGCGGAACACGGCGGCGCCGTCCGCGGATTTGAGATCGAGCGTGATCGCCCGCTTGTTGCGGTGCAGGTTCTGAAAGTCGGGCCCATGACGCGGCCCGCCCATGGCGTCGCCCGGCTCCTGATGCTCGGGCAGCTCGACCTTGATGACGTTGGCGCCCCAATCGGCCAACTGTCGAGCCGCCGTCGGCCCCGCGCGCACGCGCGTCAGGTCCAGCACAGTGAACCGCGACAACGCGGCAGAAGCTTCCGGAACGGGCATGTCTCACCTCACGTGGGACATGCTGCTCCAGCTTCGCGCAGATTGCAAAGCCCCTCGGCGACTCCCGCAAGCCGCCGATGGACGATGGGCCTGCGTCAGGTCATCTCCGCCACGTAGTACTTGTCCGCCAGGTGGCAGCGCCCGACCCGCCATTCGATCGGCCGGCCGTCGAGCGACATCACCACGCGGTCGAGGACCATGACGGGCGCAGCCGCAGCGATCCCGAGCAGCTGCGCCACTGCGGGCGAAGCCTGCTCGAGCGAGATGCGCTCCTCGGCCTTGCCGAGCAGGACACCGTACTCCTGGGCAAGCCCGATGATGCGCTCCGCCGCACCCTTCTTCTCGAGCAGATCGGGAAACAGGGCAGCCGGCAGCGACACGTCCTCGACGAGATAGTTCTGGCCGTTGACGTGACGGAGCCGGTTGATGCGATAGACGCGATCGTCGGGACGCAGCCGCAAGCGCCGGCATTCGGCGTCGTTGGCACGGCCCTCGGTGACCTCGACATGCCTGACTTGGCCGCACAAACGGCTGCCGTCGGGCATGCGCAGGTTGGTGAAGCGCGCCGCGAGCTCGTCCGAGGTCTGGTCGTTCACGAACGTACCCCGGCCTTGCCGGCGCGTGAGCAGGCGCTCCGCCTCCATCAGGTCGAGGGCCTTGCGCATGGTGCCGGCACTGACACCGAACTCGCGTGCCAAGTCGCTTTCGTTCGGGATGGCGGAACCTGGTTTCCATTCCCCGTTTGCGATGCGCTCCGCCAACGCATCTCGCAACTGCAGGTAGAGTGGCCGGTTCGAGAACCTGCCCCCTGACGGGATGATCCGATCGCTCAACATCCTAGCCTCCTAACTTTTCAGCCGAGCGGCCCTACATCGGATATGTAGCGTCTGATGTATTATGGACGCTAATATATCCCAGACTACTTCTGTCTAACAACCGCCTTACACCTTGCTAACCTCCATTGTTACACCGCCGAATCTTGACCACCATACATCGTGTTCTGCTTTTCTTCGAGTATTCGATATGAGTTCTGCACATTCGTGTCCTGACGGCCCCACCGCAGCCGCACCACAGTCATCGGATCGATAACGCGTAGAGGACCCCGCGACACTACGACATGTGTTAAG
>Ga0247830_10000108_pt1 | contig 24194 bp, 34 predicted proteins | sample 12C_Control_Day5_FD_207766 | JGI IMG/M metagenome (GOLD analysis project Ga0247830, IMG submission 207766) | Soil microbial communities from agricultural site in Penn Yan, New York, United States - 12C_Control_Day5 | ecosystem: Environmental > Terrestrial > Soil > Agricultural land | place...
CTCGAGTACCGTCGCCAGGCTGGCTGGGTCGAGCTCGAGCACCTGAGCGCCGTCGAGCTCGACGGTCGCGCCAAACTTCGCCGTGACCAGCCGCGGTCGCCCCAGGCTGCCGACGACCGTCGCGCCGACCGGCACCATCGCCCAGGGCACGCTTCGCCTGTCCATCAGGCCGGGCGATCCCGAGCCCAGGCCTTTCGGGCGCAGCGGACGCAGACGAAGGCCCGGTTCGCGATCATGGTCTGCCGATCGATCAGGATCCCTCGCACGTTGCGGGGGATCCGCCAGCCGACCGTCTGGCCGTCCTGGTTCAGGAACGCGACGACCAGGTGCGCTGGCGTGTGCGCCTTGTGATCGACGACGCGCCAGGTTTCAGCGACCGGCTCGACCGGCGCCGGCCTTGGTTCGGTTCGGGTAACCATGTCGGCCACGCTAGGGTGTCCTGGTTAGGTTGTCAACTGAGCTCGGCGCGCCGCGTGTTGCGTAGGGCGCCTAGGTATGATAGACTGGTACCAGCAACGGGGAAGACAAAAACTCAAAAGATTCTCACCGCAGAGTTGACCAGTCCTAGCTAGGTATGATAGACTGGTACCAGAACGGGGGAGATCGGAACTTGAAAACTACATACGAACTGATCACACAGCGGATAAGGGATCCCCACGGGGACGGCCAGGGCGGGTACGGATCAAGGGAACCTCCGTGCGCCCAGCCAGCCGGAACACGCCGGCCGGCTGAGTGATGGAGGAACCACCATGCAAAACGGCACGCCGGACTACCTGACCCGCGCGATCGACGACTACAACGCCCACCGCGCGACCTGCGCCCAGTGCTCGATCTACCACTTCGACTCGACTAACCCCCGCTGCTACGAAGGGATCAAGTTGATCGAAGGAATCGAGAACGAAGCGCGGAACATCGGTAACCGCAACGCCTAGATCTGAGAGCGCCGAGCTCGGCCGGTCACCCGAAATGACCGGCCGGGCCAGGGGCAACTCAGCCCACCAGAGAAAGGATCACCCAGTGATCACCTGTCAGCGCAAGCTGGGCAAGAGCAACGTCATGTGTGGCGAACCGGCAACGGTAATCGTCCACTTCGTGGCGCGCGTAATGCCGACAGAGGACTGGCTCGCCATCGAGCGGGTCTGTCGTCACCACGCTTCACTGATCGTCGCTGAGGCCACGACATCGGTCGTGGTCACCAGCCAGGATTGAGCGCACCACGCCGGCTCGAGCAACCCGAAAGGGCTCGAGCCGGCTAGGGGCAACTCAGCCCACCCAGACCGAAGGGATCCGCCATGTCCAGGAAGTTCCGCAGCATCGGAAACCGCCAGCGCGCCTGCTACCTGAAGGCCGGCGACGTCGTCGCGCTGAAGGCGGCGCCGAGCCTGCCCAGCGGCCAGCACTTCGCCGCTACCAACGCGCGCGACGCGGTCGCCGCCACCATCCAGCGCGTCGAAACCAGCCGCCGCGGCGGCCGGCTGACCTACACGCTGCACTGCCTGACCGAAGACGGGCGCGAGATCGTGTCGCGTGGCTTCTTCGGCCAGAACGCCATTCCGGCGCCGATCTTCGTCTGAGCGCACCACGCGAGCTCGAGCCGCCCGAACGGGCTCGAGCTCGCTAGGGGCAACTCAGCCCACCCAGCCGCCCGAAACGTCTGGGGCCCGAACCGAAGGGATCAGTCATGCTCTACTTCACCCCTCCAGTCAAGATCGCTCGGCCCGTCATCGCGGCCGGCCAGCTGGGGCAGATGGTCACACCCAACCAGGGGAATCGCGTCGTCGACGGCGCTCGCTGGATTTTCGACAACGGCCGCTTTTCAACGAAGGGCTGGACTCCGGAGCGATACTTCGACGCCCTGGAAAAGCACGCCGGCACGCCTGGATGCGTGTTCGCCGTCGTGCCCGACGTCGTCGCCGACGCGGCCGGCACTAACCGGCTGTGGGCAAAATGGGACCGCGGCCTTCGTCGCCACGGGTACCCGATTGGCTACGTGATCCAGGACGGCGCCACGTCGATCCCGCGCTGGTGCGACGCGATCTTCGTCGGAGGGTCCGACGCATTCAAGCTGGGGCCCGAAGCGCGGGCCCTGGTCGCCCTGGCGAAGCGTCACGGCAAATGGGTCCACATGGGCCGCGTCAACTCTTTCAAGCGTCTGGCGTACGCGGCCGAAATCGGCTGCGACAGCGCAGATGGGACGTTCCTGGTATTTCACCCGACGCACAACATGGAGCGTCTTAACGGCTGGCTCGAGCGGTTGGCCGCCACCCGGACCGAAGGGAAATGATCATGCCTCGCAAGAATCCACCCGCGCGCGACCTGGCTGCGATCGTGCGGCCAGTCACCCAGCCGACAACGGCCCGACTGTTCCGCCACCTAACCGCGCAAGCTATGCGCTTCGACTACACGAAGGAACCGGACCCGAACGGTGGCGGCTGGCCGCGCGTGCCTGCCGGCCACAGCATGTCGAAGGCGCTGGGCAGCCAGCAGGTCGCCCTGCTTCTGGTGCTAGCGTCGCTCGACGACGCCTGGCCAATCAGAGGACATACCTCGCTGACCGAAGGCTATACCGCGGCCGAGCTCGCCCCGCTGGTCGGCATGACGCCCAACAACACGAAGACGAAGCTGACCGAGCTCGAGCGCAACGGCTGGGTTAAGAGCTCGGCCGCGCGCGACAAGAGCGACCGTCAAACTTACTGGCGGATCGACGTCTAACGATTGTAAGGGGCGAGTCCCGGACTCGCCCCTTACACCTTGCTGGCCCAGCCGCGCACGCGGCAGGCACCATAACCACCGTTATGTGATCACTTCCAGAGAGGCAATCATGCGCAGAATCCTGGCGGCCGCGGTCGCCCTACTCGCCCTGGCCGGCTGCACCTCCGGTCCGGCCCAGGCGCCGCGCCCCGACCCGTCTCCCGGTGTTGAATGCCGAGACACGGACAAGCCCGGCTATCAGCGGGTGTGCATCGAGATCAGCACCTATTGCGACGGGCTGGGCACGCCGTTCGGTTTCAACATCCACATCCAGGCTGTCGGGCTGGACGGAAACCCGCGGCGCTGGCGCGATCCCCAGACCGGCCAGGAAACGGAGGTGAACCTGGACTTCACGGACTCGACAAAGCTCACCCCGACCGGCGACTCTGCCACGCTGGTGATCGCCGTCGACTACCTGATGGCCATCCCGCCATCGCTGCTGATGTTCGCCGCGCTGTCGGGCGCTACCGCCACGAAGGGCTGTGACGCCTTCCTGGCGCTCTCCAGTCCCCAGACCCGACTTCACCCGTACGGGACCGGACTGTTTGGTTCGGGCGGGTCGGACATGGATTATTTCCTAGCAGAGCGTGACTTCGTGCCCATGACCCTGCAAACCACGCTAGAGATCCCGTACCTGTTGCGGGCGGAGGGCGGCCGATGATGAGAGGCCTACTCGCGCTGCTAGCCTGCCTGATGCTTGGCGCCCTGCTGGCGGCCGGCCAGGTGGCCAGCCAGACCCACGACCAGCCCGGCGACCCGACGCGCGGGCTGGATCCCGTCCCCGTCATGCCGTCGCTTCAGCCTGCCCGGCCGTGCCCGGACCCGTGCACGAACTACGTGCCGGCAGACTGACGCCATGGCCAAACCGAAGAGCAAAGCGACCGGCAACGCCGACAACACGAAGCGCGGCCGCGGGCTGGGTCCCGATGGTCAGAAGTCGAAGCCGGGCACGAAACTGTCCGGCAAGCAGGCGGACCCAGCCGTCATCAAGCCAGACGACTACTCCGGTCACAAGAGCGGCAAGCGTCGCTGAAAGAGCTCGCCCCCCTGCCAGTTTCGGGCTGGCAGGGGGGCGCTTTTTTTGTGCCCAAACGCAGACGCGCCGAGCCCATTTAGCTGGGCTCGGCGCGTCCCTCCGCCCCGAACGCAAGGGCAACTGAAGCCGGGGATCAGGGTCCCCGATGGCGCCAGTCGCCGACAGCGTACTACTCGCGTCCGGGAGTCAGCTGGTCGCCGTCCGCGGTCGGGTCGCCGGTCAGCGGCGAAGCCTTCTCGGCGCGCTCACGGTCATACTCCTCCGGGCGCAGCGGCCGGACATGCTCGAGGCCCGGCTTCGTCGCGACGAAGGGCTGAGCGTCGGCGCGCTCTGCCGCGTCGAGCTCGGCCGCGTCGGCGCCGGCCTGGGCGTCGTCGGCGCCGACCGTCTGCGCCTGGTCGTCGTCGGACTCTTCCGGCTTGGCGGCGCCGGTCTGCTCTTCGGTCATTATCTCTCTTCCTTCCTGAGTGGCGTCCGGTCGGCGACCGGCTGCTGTGGCACTACCCGGTTTGGAGCGTCGATACCATCAGCATCGACCAGCGCCCGGACGGCGCAATCCTTCGCCTCGAGCAACTTGCGAAGGCAGACCGTGAGCTCAGGTGAGTCTGGCAGCGCGTCGGCGACGTCGGCCGCGGTGTGAGCGAAGCGCCGACTGAGCTCACGCAACGGGCCGGTCGCCAGGTGCTCATACCGGAAGTGCCGAATGACGCCGCCCACGGATGCGTGGCGCTCTTCGGCCAGCCGGCGCACGCGACCGGCGACCAAATCCATCGGCAATTCGCTCATGATCTCTCCCTATGCTGGCTGGGTGAACTGGTAGGACCCAGCGACGTAAGCCGGGCTGAATTCGCGCCCGGGCGGAATTTCCTCGAGCTCGAGGCCTGTCTCGTCATAGAGCCAGGTCCAGTCGCGACCTTCCCGGCGCTGGTGCTGGAAGTCCGGATCAGCGTCCAGGTAGGCGGCCGCGCGGCGGACGCGGTTCATGGGCTCGATCGACTTCAGGTGGTACAGGTTGCAGTCGAGCCGGATCCGCGCGCCGGCTGCCGTGATGCGCGGCATCAGGCCAACGTGGATGGGCTTGGCCAGGTTCGGGAAGTGCTGCCGGCCGGCCATGTCGTACCAGAACATCCGGACTCGAGGCTTCTTGGCCGCCCAGCCGTTGTCGATCCGGTATGCGGTCGGAGTCCACATCTCTTTGAGCGGAAACGACAGCGTGACGTCCCACAGTGGGACCTTCCGGCCCAGCCCGCGCTCAGCGTCCAGGCAGGCGGCGCGTACGGCGCGCTCGGCGCTGTCTTCGAGCCGTTCGTCTGGGTCCAGCTGAAGCGCCCAGCAGCCTCGCCAGTTCTGCTCGCGACACAGCCGCTCGAGCTCTTTCAGCTGGCGGCGCCTGAGCTCGCCTTCGTGCTGCCAGCCGCCCTGCTGGCCGCGGTTGTCGATCCAGAGCGCGCGGTCGGCCCAGTGCGTATTAGCCAGCATCCCAGCGACCAGCGAGTCCGGTTCGTCGCGCTGGGCATAGACCAGAACGATGGGCTCAGCGTTCACGGACGCAGGGCCCGAAGCTTCGCCGCCTGGTTGACCAGGCCGGCCTTCGGCGAGCTCTCCGGCCGCGTCGACCAGCGAATGTAGATTCGCCGGTCGTCCTGCTGCTGCCGGTCGCTGTTGACGCGCCGATACTGCTCGTCCCATTCAGCCCGGCCGGCCAGCGGGTGAAGGTGACGGACCCAGACGTCGGGCAGATACCGGGCGACGCCGGCCGCCTTCGCCAGGTCCAGGACGCTCGTATCGCTATACAGGTGGCCGACCAGGGCGGGGATCACGCGACCGATCGTCTCAACCCACGACCGGCTGACAGCCCATTCGGTCGCCAACCTCTCGCCGCGCAAGCCGTCGTCGCCGTACACCATGCCGGCGCCGAACTGCTCGACCAGCTGGTCGAGCTCGGCGACGTAGCGCTGGGCCCAGCCGGGTGTTTCCGGTAGGTGATCGTCTCCCTGGACGGCCAGGTGGTCGGTCGCCGCGCCCAGGCCCTGGTCGCTGATCCAACGCCGGGCCGCCCAGTTGGCGCCGTGCGCGTAGCCGGGCGCGCCCGTCTCCACCAGCATGATGGGCCGGTAACGCGCCGGGCCGATCACCTGGGCATAGGCCTCGAGCTCGGCCGCTTCGACCAGCACGACCATCTGGGCGATGTCGAAGGCGCCGGTCAGGTCCCAGGCGTCGATCGCTCGAGCGATGTTGCCGGGCCGCCCCTTCGACGGGATCACGACCAGCAGCCGCGGCGTCGGCGAGCTCAGCAGGTTCAGTAGTTGGCTGGGCAAGTCAAACGCGCGCGCGAAGGCGTCGACCAGCTTCTGATCTGCCGGCTCGAGCGGCCGCTGAGAGGCCTTCTCCGCGTGTGTGGGCGCCGGCGCGACAACCTTGCGTGGCCGGCCTACCGGGCGCTTAGCGACCGGCTCAGCGGGCGCAGCGGCTGCTTTCCGCGGCCGCCCAGGACCGCGCTTAGGCGGCTGGTCGGACTGGCTGCTCATAGGGTCCCCCGTGTGTGTTGGGATCGAACGCCGGCCCAGCTGGGCCCTGAGCGCCGGCCGCGCCGGTAGCGCCGACCGGACCCTGGGGCCCAGGGATGCCGGGCGCTGTGGTCGCCTGTAGCGCCGCCACGCGGGCGGGATCAACGTTCGGGTTGGTCGCCGCCAGCATAGCGACAGCCGTCGTCTGGGTGCCGTTGGTCTGCCGCGCGACCTGGTCGACCTTCGCGTCCGTCTGGCGCTGGCTCACCACGACGTAGCCGGTCACCACCAGCTGAATCAGCGAGATCAGTTCCTGCGCCGGTCGGCCGATCGCGCCCAGGATCGTCACTGCGGAGATCAGAACGATCACCACAGCGGCGACGGCGAAGACGACCGAACGGTCGACCGACTTTGTATCCAACTTCATCCATTCCCCCGCAAAGGCCATGATCCGGATTTCTCCCGATCATGCCAGATGCGGTCAGCTGTCGGACGGGTCCGGTGGGACGATGTTGGATCCGCTGATCAGGCTGCGCACCTGCTCTTCGGTGACGCCGGTACCGGGCGGCGCCGGGGGAAGCTTGGCGATCACGCTGTCGGCGATCCGGTCGTAGAACTTCGCCAGCGGGATGTTGGCGGCCGGCGTTCCGTCGTCCTTCCTCAGGTTGCGCGCTTCCTCGCGACCGTTGGCCATGGCACCGACGATCTCTGAAGTGTTCATCAGGCGGATGTCCTGAAGCTGGTTCACGTCGACCTCTCCGTTCATCACTGCTAGGAATTCGGCCCAGGGGAAGTTAGGGCCGGGGTCCGTGTGCGTCGTCCCTCCGAACGCCTGCCGAAGATCGTTGTGGCTGGTGATCCCAGGCCTGAACGCTTGGAGCTCGGCAACCGTGCGGCGTACCAGGGGGATGCCGAAGCGCTGCCCGTCCGAACGCACGAGCGGCGCCATCCGAGCGAACATGGCCCAGCCGAAGTCGTCGAGCCATTGCCCCTTTGACTGACTGGCGAAGCCGGATAGCTCCCAGTTGATGCCGCGGTTATTGCCTGGCCTGTTGCCGACCGTCCAGGCGGAATCGTCCAGATCGACGCACTGGACGACGCTGTTGCTGTCGACGCAGTAATGGGCGCTGACGTTCCGGCCGTCGCCGGGGCTGGCGAAGTAGGCGGCCGTCGACTCAGCCCGCGTAGGTGTCTCGCTGGCTTCCATGTCGTGCACGACGATCCAGAGCGGTTTGCCATCCGGCCGGCCAGCGGTGTACCCGGCCGCCTGGACGAAGGGCAGCCCTGGGTGATCGTTGCTAGTCGCCATCGCTCACCTGACCGCGGATCTCGATGGCGTACTGACCGATGCGATCCAGCCCGGGCGACCGAACCAGTTCGACGTCGAGCTCGGTCCCGACGACCACCAGGCCGGCGCGCTCGACGCTGCGCTTGAATCGCTCCATCGCGTCGCGCGTGTTCGCCTGCTGGGTGTCGACGTCGTCTGTCGTGTCGTACCCGATGCGCTGCCTATGCTCCCAGGTGGCCATTGCCGGTCCCCCTCCGTCTCGCGCATCGTAGCAGCGCGGCGGAAAATCAGACGTAAACGTGAACCAGCACGAGTGGCGGACCGCCAGCGGCGCCGTTCTGGGCGCTGGCGCTAGCGCCGGCAATCGCGCCGGCTGCCCCTGAGCCGTAGCCCACGCCAGCCACACCAGCCGCGGTCGGCGCCCCCTGTATGGTCTGAAGGCCCATCAGCGGCGCCGCCCCGCCGTTCCCGTTGCGCGCTGGGCTGGCCACGAAAACCATCGACCAGGGTGCGGCATTGCCGGTCAGGTTGAGATCGCCGCCCGACCCAACGCCACCGGCGCCCCCCTGGCGGCCAGTGCCCGTGCTGGTGGCCGTCCCTGTGGCGCCGCCAAAACCGCCCGTCGCTTGGCAGTGACTGCCGAACGATGTCGTCCCGGCCTGGCCGCCAGCGGTCGGGCCGGCAGCGGCGCCGGCCGCCCCCAGGGCGCCCTGGGTGACTGTTTCAGTCGTCGCTAGAGACGCGGCGGAAATCAGCTTGCGAGAGTAGCCACCTCCGCCACCGCCAGCAGCCTGGGCAGCCTGGCCGCCAGCGGTGGCCGCGGTGCCGCCAGACCCGCCACCGCCCGACCAGACCTCGGCCACGACATAGCGCAACCCGGCGTAGTCCCCCTTGTTGAAATTGTTGGCTCCGATCACCGTAAAGGCGACCGTCTGAAGGAACCGCTTACCCGCGAGCGCGTCCGATTCCAGCTGGGTGAAGGCGGCCGCCAGCTGGGCGAAATCAAGGTCAGCCGCGGCCGCCATAGCGCGCAGCTGGGCCCGACCGTCAGGCGACTCTGGCGGGCCGCCCGGACCGTTGGGGATGGGCCAGCCCTGGTAGCGCGTGGCGTCCGCCATGGTTCCCCCTAAAGCGTGATTACGGTCAGGCTGCGATTGCTGAAGAGCGTATCGGCTGCAACGTCGGCGCCATACTTCGCCGTGATCGTTGTCAGGCCGGCGTTCAGGCCGGTCAGTTCGATCGCGCCGAACACTGATCCGAGCACATAGTTTGACTCGCCGTCGACGCTCTCCAGGTTGGCCACCAGCTGAATCGCGCGTTCGTCGTCAGCGGCCAGCGTGTTTGCTCCGCTCAGCGCGAAGGACATCAGGCCACCACCTGTATTGAAGGCCAGCGGATCGTCCGGCGTCGAGCAGGCGGCGCCGAGCAGCACGACAAGGCGCCCAGTCGGCGAAACGGTCGGTTCAACTATCGGGCCGATCGTTGCCAGGTCGACCCACGGCGATGCTGCCGTGCCTTCGGTCGTCTCGATGAAATCGTGCAAAATCGACCCAGCGCTGAGCGCGCTCACAACCTGGGTGGCTTCGTCGGTTTCCGGCGTGATGATCCGGCCGTCGATGTAAAACGAGCTCAGCCCATCCGGGTAGCGCACGCTGAGCACGCTCACCCGTGACCCGACCGCCAAGAAGGGGATCTCCGCAAGATTCTTGATCTGGACGTTCGGGATGATCGTGTTGTCGACGCGCACAGTGTTCGCCAGCGTCAGCGGGTCCCAGGTCACGATGACACCCGTGCGGTAGCCAACCTGGCCGGCCGGACCCAGCGGTGCCGGCGCCGCCAGATCCGCCCAGGGGTTGCTGAAGGGGTTGGTCATTCGGGCGTCACCGTTCCGATCGCCAGGTGTGTCTGCTCGAGCGTCTGACCGGTCATGTTGCCCTCCGGCCACAGCGGGATCTCGAGGCGCGTCAGCGTGTGCAACTCAGGACCGCCGTAGCCGTGATCGAACCAGCCGCGGTCCCAGGGCTCGAGCGCTGGGTCGCAGAACGCGCTGAAGTCGACGTTATAGGGAGCGCCCAGCGTGCGCACCAGGATCGCGCTGGCGGCGTCCAGTGCCTGGCCGTCTGTCGTCAGGAACGGGCTGGCGTAGTACCTGGGCACTTTCCCGAAGCGGCCGCCCCAGTAGGTCAGGCTGGCCGGATCATTGTCGTAGGCCAGCCCGTACGCCGGCCGCTCCTGGTCGGCGCCGTCGCCTCGAGCGACGACACCGTTATAGGCGCCCGCGCGCGTGACCTTCCTGGACAGACTGGCCAGTGTGCCGCCGCGCCCCGTCTTCAGGGTGAACACTGGGTCGCCGGTCGGCTGAGCTCGGAAGTCGAGCTCTCCGCGATGATTCCAATAGACGATCTTGCCGACCGACTGGGCCAGCGACTTCAGGGGGCCATAGCGATCTTCCTCGACCAGCAGCGGGCGCCGGATCGTCGCTAGGTCGCTGTTGTCGTCCCAGACGATCACCGCGTCGGGATAAACCTCGCCGACCAGCGTCGTCGCGATCGTGCCCAGCGTCGTGCCGGTCGGGAAGTGAACGGGCGAAACCATCCGGCTGTCAATGATCAGTTGCATCCGGTCGACCAGCGGCAGGCCCAGGGGACCGTTCGTCAGCGCGTCGCCCTGCGCCGTCTCGTCGATCCGCAGGTAACCAAACCCGACCCAGTGAATCAGCATGTCGGTCAGGTAGATCCCGCGCTGGACGAAGATCTCATTTCCGTACGGACCCGCTTCTGTGGCGCCCGCCCGCGGCCAATGCCGGCCGGGAATCTGGATGTCTGCCGTCGTGCGGACATCCGCCAAGCCGTCCAGCGTGACGGCGCCGCCCAGGATCTCGAGCTCGGTTCCGGTCGGGTCGCTGCCGGTCTGGAATGACTCGGTGAGCACGGCACGGAAGGCCGGCCGGTAGCTGCCGGCGACCGTTCGCTTCCATGCCCGACTTACTGCCCGCACGGCGCTACTCGATGATCACGCTGGAAGGTTCGCCCAGGGCGGCCAGCAAGTCGTCCCAGCTGGCGAAGGCGGCGACAACGTCGTCCCATGTCCCGTAGCTGGCGATCAGACTGTCCCAGGTCGACAGCGCCGCGGCGACGTCGGGCCCAGGCGCGGCGTACTCCGTCAGCGGCAGCGCGATGCGGCGCGACTCACCATGGCGCCGGAACCGTGACCACTGGCTCGAGTCGATCCGGAAATAGCCGGTCGGAACCGGGCAGCCCGCGGGGACCTGGACGAAGAGCACGTCGCCGCTGGCGATCAGGAAGTCGAGCGCCGCGCGGTCGGCCGCCCCGCTCACCCAGACTTCCAGCGGCACTGAGCGCCCGCTGGAGAGCTCGACCTGGGCCAGCGGTAGCGTGCGGCCGGCCACCGCGCTGCCGCCCCCTCGAGCCTCCCTGGCGCCTTCGTCCCAGTCGATCACGAGCGGCGTCATGTTCATGAACGGGCGCGTCGTCGACTTGATCCAGATTCGATCGGTCGTCGGGGTGATGGTCTGGGTGAAGGCGCCACCCAGGAAGGCCGGCTGACCGTCGTCGATCCTGATGTCGACGAAGCGAGTTTCTGCGTTGGCGTTCGTGTTGCCGGTTTCTCGACGCGACCAGGCCAGCACGGTTCCGGCCGCATAGGTGTCGTCTTCGATTTCGACCGTCCAGTCCGTGGGCGGCGCGTCCGCTTCCTGGTAGGCGCGAGCTCGCAGCGTCGATCCGATCGCCTCGAGCTCGAGGTGAAACTCTTCGCTGGCGCTGTATGTGGTGAGCAGTACCGTCGAAACCAGGTTCACCTGGACGCCGGCAATGAATCGCCGGATCGTCAGCGTGACGGCGCCGGCCAGGCCCCAGCTGAGATCTACCCGATACGTGTTATTCGAGTCCTGAGCCCGGAACCTGAAGCCCTGCGTAACCGCGGCAACCGTGCTGACCTGCTCAGCGCGGAGCGTGGCGTCAAGGGTGAAGTCGGCGAACGATAGGGCGGCGAGCTCGGCCGTAACCGTCTGATTGGCCGCGTCGTGGATGACCTTCCCGAAGCCGGTCGCCACGCTCAGCTGGGACGCTGCGCCAGTCCACACGGCGCCGCTGTCGCTGGTGCCCCAGCCGCCCGCGGCGACCGTCCGGGCGAAGGCGTCGGCGAACGTCTGGCTGATGCCGGCGCGATAGGTGTGCTCGCCCAGGTCCGGCCGGAATTCGTAGTCAGCGGACGGGTACACGCTCAGGGCGCCGGCAGCGATCTCCGCTTCGGCCATCCCCCGAACGGTCGTCCAGGTGATTCCGCCATCAGTCGATCGCTGGACTATCGCCGTGACCGGCGCGTTGTCCAGATCCGGCAGGCCGGTCACGGCGATCTCTACCGCATCCGGCGTTCCGTCGTACGTCACAGCTAGGCTCATGCCGCCATTGCCCCCATCGGCCGCGGCCGCGTCGCGACGACGCGGCGAACCGTCTTTCGCCCGACCCTGTCGACGGCGATCTTCACATACTCCGTCAGCGGCTGGTCGCCGACGACCAGCTGAACGTACGTGTCGCCGCCCCCGGCCAGCGCGTGGTTCGGTACAACGGTCCCAGAGCCCTTCGGGATCCAGAGCTCAGGGCCGCGCTCGCCGACGATCGCGGGATGGCCGCCCTCGAGCTCGCCGCCCTGCCACATGAACGCCAGCTTCGGCATCTTCGGCAGTGCCAGGGTGTTCCCACCGATGCCGGGGACCCAGCTGGGGATGGTGACTGCGAAGCTTCCCAGCGTGCTATTCCAGAGATCGGCGATCTTATTGAATGCCCAGAGGAACGGCGACGCGATGGCCCGGCCGAGCGACGACAGCTTGTCGGGGATCTTCTTGAACATGTCGACGATCTTGTTAATGTGATCGGTGAACTTGTCCCAGATGGGCTTGATCCACTGGCCCCAGAAGACGTCGCGGAACCAGCGCCCGACCGCGAAGATCTTTTCCTTCAGCCACTCCCAGGCGACGCCCAGCGCGGCGACGATCTTGTCCCAGTTCTTCCAGAGCAGGATGCCGATGGCGATCAGGGCGACGATCGCCAGCACGATCAGGCCAATCGGGTTAGCGTTCAGCGCGACGTTCAGCAGCCACTGGACGGCCGTCCAGGCGATGGTCAGAGCTCGGATGACAGCCATGATCGCGTGATAGGCCTTCAGCCCAGCCGTGACCGTAAGCACGGTGACCGCAATGGCGCCGAACGCGATGCCCAACGCCTTCAGGGTCCCCGTGTTCTTCTCGGCCCAGTCGAAAGCGGACTTCAGCGCTGGGACGCCCTTCTCGCTGATGAAATTGAACACCTTCGTCGCGGGGCCCTCGAGCGCCAGGATTGCCTCATTTTTGAGCTTTAGAAGTGATTCCTTCCAATCGTCCGTATCCGCGGCCGCGTCATTGATGGCGCCCCCGCTGTCGGCCAGCGTGTTTTGCATGTCCGTGATCGACAGCTGACCCTTACGGATCGCATCGGCCAGGGTCGGGCCGGCCTTCGCCCCGAAGGCGTCGACAGCGAGCTCGGCCGCCTTCGTGGCGTTGGGCGCATTCTTGATCGTCTCGAGCAGGCTCTGGACGCCGGCCTGGGTGTTCTTACCTTCCTTCGCCAGCTTGCCGGCGCCGATGCTGAGCGCGCCCAGGACCTTCTCAGTGTTGGCGCCCGACTTCTCCAGCTGGGCGATCAGGGGGATCGACGTCTGGATTGAAAAGCCGGCGTTGCGCAGGGTCGGCGCGAACTTCTGCAGGGTCCCCGCGAACTGGTCGAAGCCCTGGCCGCTGGCGACGCTGGCGTTATACAGCTGGTCGAGGAATTCGCCCTGGTTCTTGGTCGGGATCTGCCAGGCCTTCAGCGCGTCGGACCCAGCCTTGATCGACGTGACGACGTCGCCGCCAGTCAGCCTGGCCAGGTTCAGATACTGGGTCGACAGATCCTCGAGCGTTTCGCCCTGGGCGCCGGTTACCTGGGACGTCTTCGCAATCGCGGCGGCGACCTGGTCGAATTCGGCCGGGACCGTCTTCGCGACCTTCTTGAATGATCCTTCCAGTGCGTCGAGCTCGGCGCCCGTCTTGCCAGTGTCGATCCTGATCCGGTCATAAGCGCTGTCCAGCTGGTCGCCCAGCGCCGCCAGGCCAGCAACGCCAGCCGCGGCCGCGCCCAGGATCCCCGTGCTGAGCGCCGTCATCTTGCCCTCAAAGCGGCTCAGCTTCGACTCAGCATCCTTGCTCGCCTTGTCGAGCCCGGAAGCGTCGCCGTTAATGAGGATCTTGACGGTACGGGTGCCCGGCAACGCCACTGGTCAGCCCTCCCCGTCGCCGCTGAACTGGGCGACCGTCTCATCCACCGCGGCCAGCCACATCTGGCCGATACGCTCGTCATTCTCCTCGATCGTCGGGAAGATGAAATAGCCTTCGCGTCCCCGGTGTGGGCGGAACTGTGGGTAGGCGGTCGCGCCAAACTCGGCGCCGAAGAGTACGTCGTAGGCCGGATTGCCGTGACGCCCCACGCCGGCCATACCGCCGACTTCGACGCCCGGCACGATGCCGCGCACGGCGCGCACGGTGGGCGCCATCAAGGCGCTCTGGGCGCTGTCGGACATGGCCGCTGACTTGACCTGACCGGCCAGGAACTGGCTGAGCTCGAGACTGGCCGCGCGTAGGTTGCGCTTGGCGTCCGGGCTCAGCTGGCGGATCGCCTTTCGCGCCTCCCGGTAACCCTCTATGCGGATGCTGACCTTTAGCGGCGCGTTCTTCGGTCCCTTCGCCGCCATCGGTCAGCCTCCCCACATGATCTCTGTGTCGCCGTCGTCTTCGCCGCGTGGTGCCTTGCCTTCGCGCTGCCTGGCCTGTTCGTCCAGTATGTGTGCAGCGGTGACCCATCCACGCTCGCCGTGCCCGTACCAGGTACCCGGTGTGGGCGCTGGCTGGCCGTCAGCGTCCAGGCCCCATGCGGGGATCCCAGTTGCGACGGCCAGCGACAGCAGCAGCCTGCTTAGACTCCGGCGAGGGTAGGGTCCGGCTCTTTCTCCTCCGCGCCCGACGTCAGGTCGATCACGTAGGACTCGCAGAACTGGTTCATCGGCAGATCCTTGGCGATGGCGCCAGACCGGCGCGCCGACAGCCAGCAGGCGTAGTACAGGTGCGCCATCCGAAGATCTTTGGTCAGGGTGGCGAAGGATCCGCCCTTGACCTGCTGCTCGAAATTCATGATGTCGCGAGAGTCGATCGTCAGGTCGATCGGTTCCCCTGGATCCCCGTTCCCGGCGTCGCGCCGGATCTTCAGGTCGATCATGTGGTCGATTCTCCCCCGTTCGGGTGATAGTCGGGCTTGCCGATGATCGGCCAGGCGAAGCTCGACATTTCGGTCGTGCGAGCCTCGCCGCCCACGGTGGGCGCCTTGACCTTGACGGTACCGGACCACGCCTTGTGCTCGGCCGCGATGTCTGGGTGGTGATCGACACGGAAGGCGACTTCCTCGCCGTCGTGGCGCCAGGCCCAGTCGCTGATGCCGTTGTCGCGCCAGTCGCTGTAGCCCTCCCAGGTCAGCGCGTAGTCGGGATCAGCTTCCTCGCGTGCCTCGCCCTCAGAGCCGGGCCCGCAGTAGGAGTAAAGCTTCTCGCCGTCCTCCGTGTTGTTTTCGATATTCCAGGTCTTCACCTGGCACTGAAACTGCTCTTCGTCTGGCGCCGTGCCAACGGTGAACGTGAGCGTCTTCAGCTTGCGATTGTGGATCGTCACCAGACCGTTTCCTTCCCTTGATCAGACAGCCGTTATCGAACCTTCGCAGCGTACGACGTACGCCGGTCGCGGTGTACCGCCTTGCATCCAGGCGCCCGTCTGAGCGCCCGTAACACTGAGCTCGGCGCCAGCCTCGAGCGCGGCCGCCACGTCGAGCGTGATCGCCCAGAGTCGCTGTGTCCAGTTAGGTTCGCCTGGGTCCGCCAGCACGTAGGCGTCCAGCCGGACGTTCGTCGGCCCGTCTGCGCAGAACGAAGCGTAGTCCCAGCTGGGCGACCCGATGATCACAGCCGGCGCTGTAGCGGCCGCGGGCGCCATCGGGTCGAAGACAACGCGGTCGCCCAGGGGCTTCCCGGTTCCGTCGTCGACTTCGGCGACGACTTCGATCAGGCTGTCGATCCAGCCCTGAAGAGCGCTGGCGTACTCCGCCCCCGTCATCATGCGAACGCCATCGGAGCGTGCTTACCGATGCGCAGCATCCGGTCGATATCAGGGTCGAAGCTGGCGACGCGCGTCTGCCCCTGGTCGCCGGCCGATAGCATCATGTCGCCCGACCGGCGCCGGATGATCCAGCGGATCGCCAGCCGGACCGTGCCCAGGATCATCGCCTGGTCTGGCGCCTTCAGCGCGCCGGACTCGCTCTCACCACTGGTCGCCAGATCCCACTGGTGCCCCTTTCGGTCGGTCACCCAGTCGATCGCCGCGCCCAGGCAGACCGCTATGTCGTCATCGTTCTGACTGACCTGCTGGTTGCGCGCCATGTCCAGCTTGACGTCCGTAACCGTGGGCGGCCAGACAGCCCAGCCGGTCGGCGCCGGGGTGACGTAGAACCGGGAGTGCTGGACACCCACGCCGGCACCCGTGACCGTCCAGGTCAGCCGCCCCCAGCCCGCGGCCGGTACCGGGCCGATGGCCGCCGTGAACGTCTTACCAGCGTCGGCGGTAGCGCCCGACCCGCTGGACGTCGACAGATCCGGCCAGACGACCAGATAGGTCGCTGCCGTCGTCAGGTCGCCCTGCGGAACGTCCAGCTGGCTGCTGATGTAGTCGCCTACGTCCACACGATCACTCCACCGTCGCCCGTAGTTGCTGGCCAGTGTAGGCGATCCGAAGATCGCCGTCGCTGCTGGAAACGCGAAGACGCCCGGGGATGGCCACGCCTGGCGCACCATCGCCCGTCGCTGCCGCCGTTAGGCCCCCCAGCGCGGCCGCTGCGGTCCCGGCGCGAGCTCGAGCACCAGACGCCGCGGCGACCAGCCCGCCCAGGCTGGCGGACGCTGAGCCTTCGGTTCCGCTGGCGACGTCCAGCACGGGCCCGACCAGGAAGGAGGCGTTCGCGCCGCTGACCAGGTCCGGGCAGCCGAAGCCCAGTTTCAGCCAGCCGTTCTGGCTGGACATGGTGATCAGGCCCTGAGTCTCTGGGAACGTGTACGGGACCGTTCCGGCCCAGTGCTCGAAGGTCTGATAGACGGCGAAGTAGGCTTCGCCCGGCTCGACGTCGACCGGATCGTCGAGCGCGATGATCTGCCAGGTGTTGGGCGTCTGGGCCGCCCACTCGAATGCCCCGACACCCAGGGGCGTCACGGGGTCGAGCACATTCCAGAGCGACACGAAGGCCGGGGACGGCGCGCTGGGCAGGGTGCCGGGGATCCTGAAGCGGATGCCGCGGCACGGCGCCAGCGACGACACGCTGAAGCGGCTGCCCAGGCTGAGCTCGGTTGTCGTGTCCAGGAACTGGCCGCCCGGCGCCCCCCAGTCGAAGAACTGGTCAGCCATGGGCGATCAGCTGGCCAGCGGCAGCGACTGGTCGAGATCGCCGGCCGGAATGCTGAACGCCGTGCCGGCCGTGACGCTGCCGCTGGACACGATGCCGGACGCCCCGAAGGTCCCGGCCGAGCTCGCCGACCAGCGGCTGAAGTGCGTGTAGTTCTCCGTCGTGGTGACTTCGCCCGATGTCCAGGCGACCGCGTCATCCGACGTCGACGCGCCGCCCGAAGCGGCCGCTTCGGAGACTTGCTTGCGAGTTGCGTTGGCCGCGGCGTTGGCCGTGCCGTTCGCGCCCGGATCGCCAGTGTGCAGCTTGATCCAGGGGAAGGCGGCGTTCAGCGCGTCGAGCGCGACGTTTGCGCCAGCGGCGCCAAATCCGACCGTCATCTATCCCCCTGATTTGTCCACAAGCTGTGGACGGCCGGCCAGGGGATCCACACCAGAAAACCCTGACCGGCCGCCGCTCGAGGTTAGGCGCTCTCGCCGTCACCCGTGATGGTCAGACCCTGCACAGCGTCCGGCTTATACATGACCCACCAGGCGCTGTAGCCCCAGATGCCGAGCTCGATCGCTTCGGGCCCTTCCTTCTCCTCGTAGGTGAAGCGGAGAAGGTCGGACTCGAAGTAGATCGCGTCGTCGCGGCCGAGCGTGTAGAGCCGGCCGTCGTCGAGCTCGCCCGGTGTGGCGATGAACTGGGTGCCGTGCCAGACGCTGCCGCTGAAGGCATTGCCCAGCGACGCGACGCCAGCGGCGTTGTTCGGGCCCATGTTGAAGCCGGGCAGCACGATCTGGCGGCCGGTCGTGTCGGCGAGCTCGAGCACCATGCCGAAGCGCCGCGGCGACCCGAAGATCAGATCCGGGGGCGCGTTGCGCGTCGCGAAGACGTTGGTCATCGCCCGGATGATCCGCTTGTTGTAGTGGGTCGAATCGGTGATCGCCACCGAGCCAGACGCCGTCATGAGGGACGGGTTGGCCTGCTCGATGATCAGGACCGTGCGGCGCTCGACCAGCGTGTCGCGCTTCCGAACCAGGCTCGAGAAGATCAGCTGATCGACGGCCGGCGTCGCAGAGTCGATCAGCTGACGGCTGACCTTCTGCTTGCCGGTGATCGTGATCGGCGTGACCGTGTCGACGTCGCTGTCCCAGTCGGGGGAGTCGACGGGCGGGTCGAGCTCGGCCGCCTGGACTCCGACCGGCGCGTCGGCGGTTTCCTTCGGCAGCGTCATCGGCCGCGGGTCGTTGCCCAGCGGGATGTTCGTGATCGCGTTGGTCAGCGGCCGCCCCATGGTGGTGCGACGGGCGAACATGTCCGTCATCCACTTCGGCGGGATGACGCCGCCACCCGCGCTCGAGGTGGTGAGCGCGCGAACCTGCTCTTCCGGCAGACCGCGGTCGCTCAGGACGAACTGGCTGGACTCGACCAGCCGGCGCGCCGCGTGGCCGTCGCCCTGCTTCGCGTCCCGGATGTCCCGGAAGAGTGAACGGTTGCCGGTCGCCCGGTAGTGGCCGGGGTCCCGCGGGTTGGTCTGGGCGCCGCCCACGGGCGACATGCTGGCGCCAACGTGGGCGCGCGTCGCGTCGGCAACCGAGCTCGAGCCGAACTGGCCGTCGTCGCCCTGGCGCTGGCCGCCGGTCAGCAGGGCGATCTCCCGCTCCTGGGCGGCGATCTGGGCATTCTCGCGCTCCTGGTCGCCCAGCAGCTTGATCTCCGCGGCCATGTTCGTCATCTGCTCGCCCATCTTCTGGACTAGGCCACGCTCGTTATCGTTCAGGGAACGATTCTCAGCGTGCGCCTTGTCAGTGATGGCGGCGATCGACTTCTCAAGCTCCGCATACTGGCCCCGCAGATGTGCGAGGTACTTGTTTCCCACGGTTCCCCCTTCAGGGTGTCGAATGATCTTCGACGTCGCCCTTCCGGGGTGTCCGCCTCGAGCCGCTTCCGGGGTGTCCAGCCTGCCAGCCGGGATGCCGTGGGCGCGAGTGTCGGGGTGCCGTGTCGCGTCTGCTGCCAGCCAGGCTAACAGATCTCGTATGGGCTGGGATCCCTGAACGCGCGCCGGATGTAGCGACCTACCTCGCCGGGCCCGGTTCCGTGACGGAACGAATCTTCCGTCGTCGACAGGAACGGCTTAGCCGCCCAGTCGTCGCGATCGTGGGCGCCGAACACCTTCCAGTCGCGCTGGCAGAGCTCGGCCGGCAGCCGGGCAGCGTTGGCCACCAGCGACCGCTTCGCCAGCCGGGCGCCGCCCGTCAGGTAGTGCGACTGGGCGTCACGCATCACAGCGGCGAAGGCGTGGCCGTTGACGGTCAGCGGCGAGTGAGTCTCGTAGGCGACCTGGTCGGCGACGTCGACGCCGTACCGGTCGGCGACCAGGTTCGCCGTGCGCTCGATGACGTCGGCGCTGGCGTCGTCGCCGCCAAACCGGCGCGCTTCGGCCCAGGCCTTCACCGAGCCGCGGTGCTGGTTGGGGATCTCGCCCACCTTGTGCATCACAAAGAAGTCATCGTTCATGATCACGAAGCGGTCGCTGAGCTCGTCGACGGCCGCCCGGGCAATGGCCTGCCACTGCGACCAGGTCTGAAGATGCTTGACGTCGTGCCAGCGCTCGAGCAGCCCGATGTCAACGCGATCGAAGATCTCGCCGCCCGGCCGCCAGTGAACGGTCCGACGATTCAGCCAGTCCGGCCGGCCACCCAGGACGAAGACGCGGCCGAGCTCGCCGAAGTTGCCGTGTAGCGACCGCAGCGAGTAGCGAAGCTCTTCGGACTGGTGCGCCGTGGTCGGCGACTTGCTGAAGCGCCGGACGAAATAGACAGCGTCGATCTCGCCCATCAGACCAGGTCCGCTGCCTTCGGCAGAGTGCCCAGCCACGCGAAGAGCTCGGCATCCTTGTCGGGCGCCTTCAGCACGCCAGCAGCGCGCTCGATTTCGTCGCTCGAGTATCCGAGCTCGGCCAGGGCGTCGCGTAGCCGGCGCTCGCGATCGTCGACGATCGCCGGTCGGGAACGGTGGCCGGCGTCGCGAATGCCGTGCACGCTGGCGCTGGCGCCGTAAGCGCCCTCCGGCACCAGGGCGACCTCGAATAGGTCGACCTTGACGCGCTGGATCCAGTTCGGAAGCTCGAGGTTCGTCTCAGGGTCGACCCGAAACTTGTTACCGCCGTCGACCTCCCGAAACCCGACGCTCAGCTGGTCGAGCGCGCCATCGTTCGCGAGCTCGAGCGCGTTGTCGCCGTCCGGCGTCTTGCTGACGTAGCCCTCCCAGTACAGGCCGGAACGTTGATTCTTCGCCGTCCGGGTAACGCCGATCAGCTTTCCGCCCCGGTACATGTGTCGGTCGGCGACCTTGATGCGCTGAAGCGCGCTGAACTGGTGATCGACGGCGCCCTTTGTGAATGACTCGTAGAGCCAGCCGTCGCCGTAGACATCGATCCACTCGTCCCACGGTACGGCGATGCCGCGGACCGTCCGGCCGTCGCCGCCCTTGGCTCGAGTCCAGATCTCCAGATCGCTGCTGAACTGCCGGAATTCGGTCCCCGCGGGGACGGTCGGCGCTTCCGTCGTGGTGCTCATTGCGTCCCCTCAATCGCGGGTGATTGGTCAACTTCGGCCGTCGCCTGGATGGGCGCCGGCTGGGCTGTCGGCTCGAGCTCGGCCGCGGCGCCACCCAGCGGCTGGCGATCTTCGATCTCGCGGATCTCATCCGGCGTCATCCAGCCGCGGCCGCCGCTGGCGATGGCATGGGCTTCGTAGCGAGTCTTCGTGTCGCCACGCAAGATCGCATCCAGGTTGTTCTGGGCGAACTGGTTGCGCGGCATCTGCTGGGTGTTCGTTTGCTCCCAGGCCGGGATCAGGCCGGCCAGCGCGCTGAACTTGATCAGGTTGACTGCGTCCTGCTCGATGTTGCTGTATTGGCGCGCCGAATTCATGCCACCCAGCCAGCCGACCGGAAGCATGAACGTGTTTTCAAGATCAGTCAGCGAGAACTGGCGCGCTTCCACCATCTGCCCAGCTTCGGGCGACCAGGCGACCGGCTGAAACTTCGTGTTGCCACCCAGGGCAGCGATCGTCCGGTCGCGCTGGGACGCCAGCCAGGCAGCCTTAGACGCTGCGAGCTCTGTGTCCGTGACGTCGGGATCGTCCGTGTAGAGCAGCCCTGTCGGTACCCCGTGGTTGGATGACACGCTGAAGGCCTGATCTTGCTGAGCTTCGGCCAGCGCCAGCGTCTGCCCCTGGGTTTCCCAGACCCCCAGACCGCGAAGAGCGCCCACTTCGCCCGGCATTTCCCAGTGCAGGATGTCGCCTTCGCTGAAGATCTTCGACCCGATTTGATAGATCCGGCCGGCGCTGTAGTCGTACGGGTCGACCCAGGCGACCTGGCAGGCGTCAGCCGCAACACCGACCCAGCCGATCGGCCAGGGCGTCATCGGCGAGCGCACGGCAACGCCGATCGCGTTGCCGTGCCAGAGCATGTCGATCGCCGCGTCCGCCTTCACTTTGAACGGCGTACGCCGGCCGGGACCCTGCCCAGCTGGGAAGGCCAGGAAGCCGGGCTGAGTGGCCAGCCGGACGGCCGAAGAGTCCGGCAGGATCCGATACCCGTAGGTTGGGCTCGAGCCCAACAGGTGCGCATACATCATGGTTGCGCGCCAGGCGCCGGGCGACTTCAGCATCCGCGCCAGGCGCGCCGTGGGCAGGAAGCCGTACGTCGCCCGGAAGGCGGCGATCTCTGCGATCAGCGTCGCGCCGGCCTCTCGAGCGTGGCGCCGGGGCAGACTAGGCGCTGGTCGCGCTATGACCGGCCGCCGCGCTACCGCGCTTGCTGCCGTCAGCCTGCCCAGGCCCATCCGTCTCCCCCTTCGGCGAGCTCGCCGAAATGTGCTCAGCGTACGTAGCCAGCGCGACGCCGGCTAGTCCCCCGATGATCAGGGTAGCCGGCAAGCCCAGCAGCAAGAAACAGCCAACCAGCGCGGCGAGCCCGCACAGTGACTGGGCCAGAGCGTACTTCATACGACCACCATTCCCCCGCTTCGCAGTGATTGTGCCAGGTGCGCGGCGCCGGCCGCGGCGTAGGCGGCATCAACGTGGCCGGCGCGGCGCGTGTAGCGATACCCGTCGCCCATCGGATACTTGCGCGCCTCGAGGATGTGTCGCGTCAGCAGCGGGTCAGCGCCATGCTCGACCTGTTGGCCGCGCACCAGGGCGACCAGGCCCTGACAGGCGCCGGCAACGTCCGTGATCTCTTCGTGGCGCCGGACACGTCTCATGCTCGAGCCGAACGCCGCGGCCGGGCCGCCCGGGAACCAGCCGAATTTTCGCGGGCGGATCCTGCTGACCAGTTCGTTGACATCGTTCACCAGGTGCGGCATCTGCTCGAGGCCCCACGACTTGACGACGTCCAGCTTGATCCGACCATTCGGCGCCTTCGCTGCGGCGACCAGCGTCGCGTGGGCGGCGTCCGGGGCGACGTCCAGGCAGAGCACGACGCGCGTGCGGTCAGCGTCGAGCGTCATCCGGACGTCTTTGCAGGCTTCCCAGCTGGGCGGGTCAAACAGGGTGTCGAGCGCCGTGACCCGCTGGCACAGACACTCGGTCCGGAACGTCCCCGGTTCGTCTGTGATCAGGTCGAGCGCGATGTCGCGGATCTTCCGGAAGTAGCCCATTGACGGGTTGGCAGCCTGCCAGCCAGCCAGGTCCGTCAGCGCGCAACCATCCGGCGCCGACCACTCGAAGATCGCGATCGTCGACAGCTTGCCGCTGATGGCCGCGGCACGAAGCCGGTTCAGCACGACGCTGTCTTCCTCGCCAGCGTTGCTAATGGCCACGATCAGCGAGTCATAGACGGCGCCCGTCGTCTTGCTCAGTGCCGCCCAGGCCTTGTCGTCCTTCTGCTGCCGGATCTCATCCATGATCAGCAGGTCGACCGTCAGGCCTCGAGCGGCGCCGGGCGTCGACGCGCTCACGCGGTAGCGCCGGCCGCCCGTCAGCCGGATCTCTGTCGACCCTGAGCCCTCCCAGCGGCCGGGCTTGCCTCGCTGGTTGTGCAGGAATTCGGACGCCAGAACATCCTGCTCAGCCGCAAGATCATATGCGTTTGACCAGGATTCCTTAGCGGTTTCCACCTTTTGCGCCGTGCCCAGGATCAGCCGCGCGCCCTTGATGAATAGCCAGTAGAGCGCGAGCACGGTGATCAGGAACGTCTTACCGTTCTGCCTGGCAATCAGCGTGACGATCCGGCCGAAACGCAGCGACCCATCCTGGTTGAGCTCGAGCGCGTGGATCAGCCACCAACGCTGCCAGGGCAGCAGCGTGACGCCCAGAACGTCGGTCGCAAAGCCGATGACGTCGTATCCCAGGCTGGCGTCGGGATCGTCCAGGTCGCGAAGCGGCCGCGTCCAGATCCTGGGCTCGGTTGAGCCCACCAGGCTGCCCTCGAGCCTGCCCAGCTGGTCGAGCCAGGCCAGATCTTCGTCGCTCAGCCTGAGCGCCGGATCCTCGAGCTCGGCCGCGTCGACGCCGGCAACGGCCAGCGTCACGACGCGACGCCCTGCTTACGGGCGCGCTCGGCCCGGTACGCCGCCATGACGTCAGCCGGCGTCGCCGCGGCGCCCACCTGGTCGGCCGGGACGTGGGTCGCGCCCGTCTTCTTGCTGCTGCCGTCCGCATTCGTGCTGTTGGCGTTGGGCCGCTCCGCGCGCGGGGCGCGAGCTCGCACGCTGGCGCCCAGCGATTCGAGCGACGCCTGAAGCTTCGGGCCGAGCTCGGCCAGGATCTTCACCGCGTCCAGGTACTTCACCAGCCGGCGCAATTCGTCCGTGAGCTCGAGCGCGAGCTCACCACTGGCGGCCGCGGCGAGCAGGGCCGCCTGGTTCATGGTGACGATCCGGAAGCGCTCGTATTCGTCCTGGGCGGCGTCGATCAGCTGGGCGTAACGCTCGGCCAGCGCCCGCATCGCCGCGTCGGCATCGGTCAGCGACGCCGCGGCCAGCGAATCGGACACTTCGGCCGTCAGCGTCTTCAGCGAGCGTCGTGTCCCGTTTAGACTCGACATCCTGGGCCCCCTAGTGGATCACAATTTGCGCAGGTCAGACG
>Ga0247830_10000113_pt1 | contig 23854 bp, 26 predicted proteins | sample 12C_Control_Day5_FD_207766 | JGI IMG/M metagenome (GOLD analysis project Ga0247830, IMG submission 207766) | Soil microbial communities from agricultural site in Penn Yan, New York, United States - 12C_Control_Day5 | ecosystem: Environmental > Terrestrial > Soil > Agricultural land | place...
TCCCTAACCCTCCCCCACAAGGGGGGAGGGAACCCGTAGTGTGCCGACCCATGGCTCACGTCACGCTGATCGGCAATCTGCGCCAGTTCACCGGCGGCGTAACCGAGCTCGACGTCGAGGCGGCCAACGTGCGCCAGCTGTTCGCCAGGCTCGGCGAGAAGTATCCCGACCTCCTGCCCCATCTGGAGACGGGCTCCGCGGTCGCCATCGACGGCCAGATCTACCAGGACGCCCTGTTGCAGGAGATCAGCCCCGACAGCGACGTCCACATCCTCCCGCAGATCGCCGGGGGCTGAGTCACTCCCCAAGACTGAAGGCAATATCGGAAATGGATGACTCGCGACGATGGCGCATACTCGCCATCCTGTTTGCCGTTCGCACCGCCATGGCATTCCAGTTCCAGAGCGTGGCCGTCGTGGCGCCGCTCCTCGGCCGCGACCTTGGATTGGGATTTGCCGACGTCGGACTGCTGATCGGTCTCTATCTCGCTCCCGGAATTGCCCTGGCGCTGCCCGGCGGAGCCATCGGACAGAGGTTCGGCGACAAGCGGGTCGTGCTCGCGGGGCTGGGCCTGATGATCGTCGGCGGGCTCGTCATGGCGCTCATGCCGTCGTGGGGCGCGCAAGTCACAGGCCGGCTGCTCTCCGGTGTCGGCGGAGTTCTTCTCAATGTCTTGATGTCGAAGATGGTGACCGACTGGTTCGGCGGCCGCGAGATTGCGACGGCGATGGCGATTTTCGTCAACTCGTGGCCGGCGGGCATCGCCATAGCGCTCGTTACGCTGCCGCCTCTCGCCGCCAGCTTTGGCACCGGGACCGTCTTCTTGACGGCAGTCGCGCTCATCGCCTTCGGCGCGGCGCTGCTCGCGCTCACCTACTCGGCTCCGGCGTCCGCCGCGGCACGATCACCGGGCGCTATGCCCACTCTGACCACGAGTGCGGCCGTCATCCTCTCGGGCATGATCTGGGGCCTCTACAATCTCGGGTTTGCGATGATCTTCAGCTTCGGCCCGTCCCTGCTGACGGAGCGCGGGATGCAGCTGACGGCGGCCGGATCCATCACCAGCACCGTGCTCTGGCTGGCTCTCGCGTCGGTGCCGCTGGGCGGCGTGCTCGCCGATCGCACGAAGCGGCCCTACGCCATACTGGTGGCAGGATGCCTCGCTTCGGCGCTGCTTCTGCTTCTCGCCACGCGCGTCGAGCCGCTGCCGGCCTTCATTGCGATCGGGATCATAGTCGGCCTGCCGGCGGGTGCGATCATGAGCCTGCCCGCTCGGGTCCTGGCGGCCGAGACGCGCGCGGTCGGGATGGGGCTCTACTACACGATGTTCTACTTCGCCGTAGGGGTCGGCCCCTCTGTTGCGGGCTGGATTGCCGCGCAGGCCGGAACGATTGGAGCGACCTTCGCCTTCGGCGCCGCCGTCCTCGCGGCCTGTCCCCTTCTGCTCTGGGTGTTCCACCTCACGGCGGCGGCAGCCATGCGCGACAGGGAAGAAAGCTCCGCGCCACGCGGACTGCCCTGAGATCGCGCACGGCGCCTGCACGTGCTAGGAGCCGTGGCTTCACTCGAATCGACAACCGGCTTGGGCTTGCGACCTTGACCACCAGCGTCCTCACACGCGCAGGCGAGCGCCTCTACCGCATGCCGGTGCTGCTGCTCGTGCTGTGCGCCATCTTCTGGGCCGGCAACACGGTGGCCGCTCGGCTCGCCATCGGCGAGATCGATCCTTTCATGCTGACCGCGCTGCGCTGGATAGCGGTGGCGGCGGTGCTGTGGCCGATCTACGGAGGGGAGATCCGCGCGCACTGGGGCGAGATCCGGCGGCGGCTGCCTTGGATCGCGCTGCTCGCCATCCTGGGCATGACGGGCTTCAACGCGCTCTACTACGTCGCCGCCCACTACACGAGCGCCATCAACATCGGCATCCTGCAGGGCTCGATGCCGATCTTCGTGCTGGCCGGCGCCTACCTCGCCCACGGCTCGCGCGCGGGCCTGATCCAGTGGGCGGGCGTGCTGATCACGGCGCTGGGCGTTGTGGTGGTGGCGACGCGCGGCGCGCCGCTGGCGATCCTCGAGGTCGAGCTCAACAAGGGCGACCTCGCCATGCTGGCGGCGTGCGGCCTCTACGCGCTCTACACCGTGGCCCTGCGCGACCGCCCGGCGATGCCGGGCAACGCCTTCTTCGCCCTGCTCGCGATCATCGCGGCGGTGACCTCGCTGCCGCTGGTCGGCTACGAGTCCTACATGACCGGCTTCAAGCTGCCGACCGCCATGGGCCTGCTGGTGACACTGTGGGTGGCGATCTTCCCCTCGTTCCTGTCGCAGATCTTCTACCTGCGCGGCGTCGACCTGATCGGGCCGGGGCGCGCGGGCGTGTTCGTCAATCTGGTGCCGGTGTTCGCGGCCGTGATGGCCGTCACGCTGATCTCCGAGCCGTTCGCGCCGTTCCACGCCGCCGCCCTGGCGCTCGTGATCGGCGGCATCTGGCTCGCCCAGCGCACGGGAACGCGCTGACCGACCCCCACCCTCAAATGGACCGCGGCGGCGCGATCGGCCTGCTACCCAGGATCTGCTCGAAACGGCGCGCGTAGAGCGACCAGGCCTGCGGGTTGATGAGGCGCGGCGGCGCGTTGCCGTCGAGGGCCTCGAGCAGCTGCTCGGCGGCGATCTTGCCCATGTTGGCGCGCGCCTCCCTGGTGACGCCGGCCGTGTGCGGGCTCGCCAGCACGTTGTCGTACTTCAGCAGGGGATGATCGGTGGGCGGGGGCTCCTTGTCCCACACGTCGAGCCCGGCGCCGGCGATCTTCTTGGCTCTCAGCAGCTCCTCCAGCGCCTTCTCGTCGTGGATGAAGCCGCGCGCGGTGTTGATGAAGAACGCCGTCGGCTTCATGCGCGCGAACTGCTTCGCCCCGATCATGCCGCGGGTCTCCTCGGTGAGCGGGCAGTTGACCGACACGAAGTCGGCCTCGGCCATCAACGTATCGAGCTCGACCTTCCTGGCGCCGCGCCGCGCGACCTCCTCGGCGGAGAGGTAGGGGTCGTAGGCCAGCACCGGCATGGCAAACAGGCCGCGGCAGAGCTCCGCCACGCGGCTCCCCACGTTGCCGAGCCCGACGATGCCGATGGTCTTGCCCTGCGCTTCGTTGCCAATGTAGGTGTTGCGGTTCATGCCGTCCTCGCGGCGCATGACGCGGTCGGTCTCGATGATGCGCTTCGACAGCGTCAACAGCATCGCGAGCACGTGCTCGGCGACCGAGTGGCGGTTGCCCCCCGACTGGTTGACCACCAGCACGCCGACCTCCGTGCAGGCCTTGACGTCGACCGTATCGTAGCCCGCGCCGTTGCTCGACACGATCAGCAGGTTGGGCGTGCGCGCCAGGAAGCTCTTGGTGACATGGTAGGTGGCGGCCAGCTCGTCGCGCGCCGCGCCGATCTGGAAGGCGTGTGCAGCGGCGAGGATCGGCGCCACCGTCGCGTCGGTGCTCTCGTTCTCGAGCTTGTCGAGCCGCACGTCGGGACGGGCGCCCAGGATCTGCGTGAAGATGGGGTGCGCCACATACGTCACGTAGAACACGCGCTTGGTGTTTGCGGGCATGTCGGGGCCTCGTGCGGGGGAGAGCTGCGAAGGGCGAATGGAGGCTCGGACTATGCCGGCATCGGCGCCCTCGCGCAAATCCCGCCTGCCGCGCGAGACCACGACAAATCATCCCAGCCCGCACGGCCAGGGCAGCGCTTCCAACGTCAGCCGGTAGCGACAGTAAAGAGCGTGGCCAGAGCCAACGCCGCGAGCGCGGTGGTGGCAAAGATCACGCCCCACACCCAGCCATCGTCCAAAGCCACGGCTTCCGCCTTCGCGTCCTTGCCGACCAGCACGCCATTGCCTCGCATGTGTTTCCGCATCACTTGCTCCATTGGCTGTCGGCCGACAGATCGCAACCCGCCGGGCTCCCTGCCATCCCCACAATGGGGGAGACCTGGAGCCTGGTGCGCGAATGTGATCTGGCTGTGGGGCTAGGCAGCCCGGCGGTCAGGCAGAATCAGCGGGGCGGGCTGGGTCCGCGGCCTGGCCGGCTGGAACGCCATCTGCCAGTGCGCGGCGCAGTAGGGACGGCCGCCGATGCGGGGAGCACCGCAGAAGTGGAACTCCGGGTGGCGCGGGTCACCGATCGGCCAGCGGCAGTCGTTGCTCTCGAGGGTGTCTACGGTCTTCAGCTTCTTGATTTTCTTGGTCATGTAGGCCTGTGAGGTACGCGGTCCGATGGCCGCAAAGATAGCTCGTCCATATGTATATGGTGCGGTCTTTGTGCAGTGCAATATGTAAACGTGTGCGACGGGGTAGCACGCTACGAAGGTCGATGGCCCACAGCGGTCCGCAGGCCGGCCTCAGCGTGATCCGGCCCGGCCGCCGGCCACGGCCTGATGCAGCAGCAGCACCGGCACGAGGCCGATGAGGACGATGGTGAGTGCGCCGAGTGCCGCCTGCTCGAACTGCTCGAGCCCGGCATAGCTATAGACGTGGGTTGCGAGCGTCTCGAAGTTGAACGGTCGCAGCAGCAATGTGGCTGGCAGCTCCTTCATGCCGTCGACGAACACCAGCAGCGCGGCAGCGCCCAACGCCGGTAGCAGTAGGGGCATGTGCACGCGCCGGAGCGCGGAAAAAGCCGTCTCGCCGAGCGTGCGCGCCACCGCGTCGAGATTGGGCGAGAGCCGCTCGAAACCGGCCTCGAGCGCGCCGAGCGACACGGCGAGAAAGCGGATCGAGTAGGCGAGCACCACCACCAGCAGGCTGCCCGACAGCAGCAGGCCGCTCGACACACCGAGGGTCGCACGCAGAAACGCATCGACGTGGTTGTCGAGCGCGGCGAGCGGGACCAGCAGGCCGACTGCCAGCACGGTGCCGGGCATGGCGTAGCCGACGCCAGCGGCCCGCACGACCGTGCGCACGAGCACGGTGGGCGCCAGGCGTCGCGCATAGGCCAAGCCGAGGCCGGTCAGCACCGTGACGACGGCGGCCACCGTCGCGACGCCGACGCTGTTGCGCGTGGCGCGCCAGAAGCCCGCAGCGTAGGCGTCCGAGATGTGGGCCAGACCCTGCATGAGCAGCACGGCGAACGGCGCGGCGAAGCCGAGCAGCACCGGCAGGGCGCATGCTGTGGCAGCCAGCATCCCGCGCCAACCCTCCAGATCGGAGAACGGGATCGAGCGGTAGCGCCCGGTGGTGTGGTGGAACTGGCTCCTTCCGCGCGCCGCGCGCTCGGCCGCCAGCAGCACCACTACGACCAGCAGCGCTACGAGCGCGATCTGCGCCGCGCCGGCGAGGCTGGAGCGCTGCAGCCAGGTGACGTAGATGCTGACCGTCAGGGTCGAGACCCCCAGATACTGCACGGCGCCGAGATCGTTGAGGCACTCCATGAGCGCCAGCGCCACGCCGGCCGCGAGCGCCGGCCGCGCCAGCGGCAAGGCGACCGACCAGAACGTGCCAGCGGAGGTGCGCCCCAGCGTGCGCGCCACCTCGAGCACGCAGACGGACTGCTGCACGAAGCTGGCGCGCGCCGAGAGGTACACATAGGGGTAGAGCACGGCCGACAGGATGAGCACGGCGCCGGTGAGCGAGCGCACCTCGGGGAACCAGTAGTCCTTGACCGTGTGCCAGCCGAACACCGCCCGCAGCGCACCCTGAATGGGCCCGGTGTAGTCGAGCAGCTCCACCCAGGCGTAGGCGATGATGTAGGTCGGCATGGCGAGCGGCAGCACGAGCAGGCGGTCGAGCACGCCGCGGCCGGGAAAGCGGTACATGGTGGTGAGCCAGGCGGTGCCCGTACCGATGCCGAGCGTCAGGACGCCGACGCCGAGGAGCAGCAGGCCGGTGTCGGCGAGCGCGCCCGGGAGCACGGTGCGCACCAGATGCGGCCACACGCTCTCGCGGACGTCGAGGGAGAGCACGACGATGGTGGCGAGCGGCAGCGCCATGATGCCGGCGACCGCGACGGCGAACAGCGTCGCGCCCCAGGCGTCGCCCGGCCGGCGCAGCCATCGCGCCCAGGGGCGAGAGGCGCCGGACGTGTTCCTGCCCTGGTGCGCGAGGTCGGCCATGTCCGATTGGAAAGGGCGAAGACGGCCATGCGTCAAGGCCCGACCAGCGAAAACTTGCAGGCTTGCGTCAAGATTCGTCACCCGCGGCGCCGTGATGACGAAGCGAGTTACACCGGCACGATGCGGTCCTTGCCGAATGAGATGGTGACGCGGGTGCCCTGGCCCGGCGTGCTTTCCACGGCGAGCTTGGCGCCGTTGGCGGCAGCGAGCGCGCGCGTGAGCGGCAGGCCGAGCCCCAGGCCCGCGCGCTCTGCCTTGGGCGGCTCGCCCATGCCTGGGCTGGGGCCCATGCCCGGTCCAGTGTCGGTGACCGAGATGGTGAGCGGGCCGTCGCAGGTGTAGACGACGCGCACGGCCACGCGATCGCCCGCGCGCGCAAATTTTATGGCATTGGAGAGGAGGTTGAGCAGCATCTGCCGCAGCGCGAGCTCGTCGGCGACGATGCGCGGCAGGTGCGCGGGCACGTCGGCCGCAAGCTCGAGGCCGGCGCGCTCGGCAAGCGGACGCGCCACCGTCAGGCAGCCCTCGACCACGGCCGCCGGATCGAGGTCGGCGAAGGAGAGCGTCGGCAGCGCCGTGCGGGCTCGGTCACCCTGCAGCATGCTGTCGACGACGCCCAGCGCATGGCGGGCGCTGCTGTAGATGTCGCAGGCATAGCTCTTGTAGCGCGGGTTGGCGATCGGGCCGAAATGCTCCGACTTCAGGATCTCGGCGTAGGCGATAACGGCGCTGAGCGGCGTGCGCAGCTCGTGCGCGAGCCAGGCATCGAGCGCCACGTCGAGGTCCACGCCGTGTCCGCGCCGCGCCAGGCCGGAGACGGGGGACTGCGGCCGTGCGGCCAGGGGCTTCGCTTCGGGCTTGGCTGCCGTCGGCGCCGCATGCAATGCCGTGACGAGCATGGCGGGGCCGGCCCCCGGCATCTCCCGCCGCTCCACGCGGCAAGCAAGCTGCACGAGCCCGCGCGCGGTCCAGAACGTCAGGGATGCCGGCTCGTCGACGTGGTCGGCTTGTGCGCGAGCCATCTCGCGCAGGCGCTGCAGCGCAGGCATGGCGCAATCGATGGCGATCGGAGGCGCCGCTCTTGCCGGGTCGAGGCCCCAGAGCGCCCACCCCTCCCTGTTGGCGTCGAGCAGCAGACCGGCATTGGCGTCGATGACCAGCGCGGGGCGTCCGGTGCTCGTGGTCGAGCCGCGTGCGGGCTCCTCGTCCAGGACGTCACCGATCGGGCTTTGCGGGGCCGGGCACATGCCTGCGGAACGCGCCTCGAAAACAGGCTCGAATCAAGGGATTGCAAGCCTGGGTAACGCCGAATCGGGCGCTCAGTCCATCGGCGGCGCAGGCGGCAGCCAATTCTCTTGTTCGCAACTCGCGCGCCCTTGTGTGCAGTGCACAATATTGGTGTAGGCACGCGGCGCGGACTGCTTCGGCCGGCCCGCGCCAAACAATCTGCAGGAGATGACCCATGACCGACCAGGCCTCCTTCGAGATCCCAACCACGGTTCGGGAGCTCGCCGAGCGCAACGTCCAGCAGGCGCGCGCGGCCTACGCGCAATTCATCGATGCGGCGCGCAAGGCCCAGGAGGTGGCGGCCAAATCCTCCGACGCGATGGCGGCTGGCGCGCGCGAGGTGCAGGCCAAGGCGCTAGGCTATGCCGAGAGCAATGTCGACGCGAGCTTCGCCTTCGCCACCGACCTGGCGCGCGCCCGCGACGTCAAGGAGCTGATGGCGATCCAGCAGCGCTACGCCGCCAAGCAGACGCAGACCTATGCCAAGCAGGCCCAGGAGCTCGGACGCCTGATGGCCGACGCCGCCAAGGGCGCGCAGCGGCCTGCTTAGAGCCTGGCCGGCTCTCAGGTCCCAGTCCGCCACATGCCGCGCATGCGGGCGGCTAGGTCCACTGTCGTCGTGGGGCGCCGCGGGTCGCCGGAAGCGGATGCGGTCGGCGCACGCCAGGACCGCAGCTCGAAGTGCTGTGCGATGGCTGCCGGTATGAAGCGCGTGCGCGCGGCATAGACGTGGCCGTCGCCGCGCTTTGCTTGATTGTGCACGTAGAAGCGCTGAGGCACAACCAGCACCAGCGCGTCCTTGGCGCGCGTCATGGCGACGTAGAGCAGCCGCCGTTCCTCCTCGATCTCCTCGACGCTTCCGGTGGCCATGTCCGAGGGGATGCAGCCGTCGACGACGTTGAGGACATAGACCGCCTTCCATTCCTGACCCTTGGCGGAGTGGATGGTCGACAGGATCAGGTAGTCCTCGTCGAGCAGCGGCGCGCCGGCTTCCGCGCTCGACGCTCCCGGCGGATCGAGCGTGAGGTCGGTGAGGAACGCTTCGCGCGAGGGATAGCCCGCAGCGATGCGCACGAGCTGCTCGAGATCGCCGGAGCGCACGACGGCATCCGCATAGCGGCTCTCGAGATGGGGCTGATACCATTGCCGCACCAGCTCGAGCTCAGCGGGCCAGCCCGCCTGCGCAGACAGACCCTGCATCAGCCCCACCAGATCGCGCCAGGCATCGACGGCCTTGGCGGGCGGGCGGAACGTCGCCAGCGCATCGATCGCGGAACGTCCGGCCATGGCATCGAGCACCTTGGCGGCGGTGGCGGGGCCGAGACCGGGGAGCAGCTGGACGACGCGGAAGCCGGTGACGCGGTCGGTCGGGTTCTCGGCCCAGCGCAGTACCGCCAGCATATCCTTGACGTGTGCGGCTTCCGTGAACTTGAGGCCGCCGAACTTGACGAACGGGATGTTGCGGCGCGTGAGCTCGATCTCGAGCATGGCCGAATGGTGCGAGGTGCGGAACAGCACGGCCTGCTCCTTGAGCGCCATGCCGCACTCGCGGTTTGCCAACACGGCCTCGACGATCAGCCCGACCTGGCCGATGTCGTCGGCGACCGAGACCAGCGCCGGCCGCTCGCCATCCCCACGCGATGAGCGCAGGTTCTTGGTGAACTGCTCGCGGGCGAGGCCGATGACAGCGTTGGAGGCGGCGAGGATCGGCTGGGTCGAGCGGTAGTTCTGCTCGAGCCGCACGATCGTTGCCGGCGGGTCGAACCGGCCGGGGAAGTCGAGGATGTTGCGCACGGTGGCGGCGCGGAAGCCGTAGATCGCCTGTGCGTCGTCGCCGACCACGGAGAGGCCCCTGCCGTCCGGCTTGAGGCCGCCCAGGATCGCGGCCTGCAGCGCGTTGGTGTCCTGGTACTCGTCGACCAGCACGTGATCGAACAGGGCGGCGACCTCTACGGCCAGCTCCGGCACCCGCATCAGTTCGCCCCAGTAGAGGAGGAGGTCGTCGTAGTCGAGCACGCCCTGGGCCTGCTTGGCCTCGACGTAGGCCGCAAACAGCCCGGTCAGCTCGTCCTTCCACTCCGCGCACCAAGGGAAGTGCTTCAGCGCCGCCTCCAACGGCTCGGTCGCATTGACCGCGCGCGAGTAGATGGCGAGGCATGTGGCCTTGAGGGGAAAGCGCCGCGCCTGCTCGGAGTAGCCGAGATCGTGACGCACGAGGTTCATGAGGTCGGCGGAGTCCTCGCGGTCGTGGATGGTGAAGGCGGGATCGAGCCCGACCGAGGCCGCATGCATCCTGAGGATACGCGCGCCAATGGCATGAAAGGTCCCCGACCAGCGGATCGGATTGCGCCCGCTGCGGCCCGTCTCACCCAGCGCTGCGGCGGCGATGCGCTCGACCCTGCGCGTCATCTCGGCGGCGGCCCGGCGCGAGAACGTGAGCAGCAGGACGCGGCCAGGGTCGGCGCCGTTGACGATCAGGTGGGCGACCCGGTGCGCGAGCGTATTGGTCTTGCCGGAGCCGGCACCGGCGATAACGAGCAGCGGCGCGGCGATGTTGGCGCCGCGGCCGGCGACGCCGTGCTCGACGGCGCACCGCTGCTCCGCGTTGAGTGTGTCTAGGTAGCGCGCGCCAAACATTGCCGGAGACATCGCCGGGGCCAGGTGCCATTGCCGATGCAGCGATCCTGATCATGATTCGTTCGCCCACCCAAGCTCAGGCGAAGGCAGATCAAACCGGGCCTCGATAGCCACTGCTGACGCCGGACGAGTTGCGCCATCATGACTTGCCTGTGCACGCTCAGGGACAGCGCGTGGTAGCCGATCTCAGAATCGAGCTAAGGGCCCCTATGGCCTCCGCCCGCATCCTGCTGGTTTGCTCGCTCGTCGCGGCGCTCGCGGCGTGCCGGACGGAGGCGCCCAGGCAGTCGCTCAAGGACCACGGGGCCGCCGCACCGGCGGTTCGCGCTCCCGCAGCCGTTGCCGCGCCTGCCCCTGCCCCCGCAGCCGTCACAGCTCCGGCGCCGCCACCGGCTCGCACACCGGCAGCGGCGATGGCCGAGTCCGACCAGACCAAGGATCAGCTTCACGCCCAGTGCTGGGACCGGTACCGCGAATACCTCGTCGGCGACAAACCGAGATCGTTCGAGGAGAAGCTCTCCGCCGACAGCGCCTGCCGGCTGATCGTCTGCCCGACCTGCCCACGCTGAGCTGCATCCCCTCCTCGAGGGACGCCAGTTCGGGTTCTGCGCAAACGCAAATCGGACGGGGACGCGTCTGCGCGGCCCCGTCCGATTTCACCCGGACAAACTTGAACGGCCTTGGCTACTCGCTGCCGCCAGCGCCGCCAGAGAGGCGCTCGTGCTCGCGCCACCAGCCCTGCGCCCCGTATGTGATCTCGTCCGACAGATAGGATGGAGAGGGCGCCTGCCGCCTTTGAACGGCCGCAACAGCATCGGTTGGAGGCGTTTCCGGCAACCGCTTCTGGTAGGCGTAGACCCTGGTCTCTTCCTTGCTTTTCTCTGCCTGGCTTTGCGCGTTGAGCGGGGCCGCCAGACCGCTAAAGAGACTGGCAACGAGCACGGCTGCAGCGCTCAAGGATAGACCCGCAATGATCTTCATGTTGGCCTCCTGTTTCTACCGTGCACTTCCAAACTGAGTCGCTGAGGCTTGGCAACACTTCAATGACGGATAGATGACGGGGGAGTGCTCGCCGGAGCACGCTGCGCATTCGTTGTCGCGAGGACCCCAACACTCTTTGGTCCCCATTACATCCTCGTAGCTGCGCTCTTGATCGAAAAGATGCGGCGACAGCAGGGTTTGCGCCTCGGCGCCCTGGGGTAGTTCCCTATATTTTTCGCCACCCGCGAAGCTAGGCTCCACAGCCTCCTGGACCGCAATTCCAGCCAACCGGAGGTTCGCATGCGCTGTATGACCGCGATTCTTGGGGCTTTCGCATTGGCGTTGACAGGGACAAGCGTCCAGGCGGCGCCCCCCGGCAGCGCAGCAGGTGATTTGCGATCTGCCGCCGAGGCAGGTGCCAGCCGCCATCAGGTCGCGTATCGGCTTTGTTGGACGGAGGGCGGCACCCGGCGGTGCCGCTGGGCCGACAATGCGCGCATCTATGGCTACCGCGGCGCGGCCCGCAGGGCAGTTCCCCGGGTCTACGGCTACACCGCGTTGCCGGCGGTGACCGTGAGCCCCTCACCTGCACCCGCCGTCGTCTACAGCGCAGCTCCAGTCTACAACTACGTCCCGCCGCCTCCGGTGATCTATCCGCCCGGCCCCAGAAATTGGTCGAACCCCGACGCATACCCAGCAGGCTCCACCAGCTGGTGGCGCGTTCTGGATCACGAGGCTCAGCAGGGAAGCGGCGGCCCTTAGGCCCGCGCGACCGCGCTGACGCAAGTTGAATGGCGAGGAGCCCGACCAGAGCGGCGCTGGCTCAGCCGGCCGGCTGCCGCCGCCTGCGCGCGAGCTCCCGCTCCAGCTGCCGCAACCGATCCTCGTCAGCCTGGCTCGGAAAACCCCGCGCAATACTGCGCAGCACAAGGTCCTTCTGCAGCGCTATCTCGCGCTCCAGGGTCCGGATGTCACACGTGGACGGCTTCTGCTCCATGCCTGAAAACGGCATAGGTCAGGCACGGTTCCCCTTTGGGGGCATGCCTCACATAGAATGCGCGCGCATCTGCTCTATGAGACTGCACCCCCGCGCAGTCGCCATCCATCCCGAAGCCTTGTCCTCGACAACGTATCCTTCGTCGGCGAGCTGCCGGACCAGCGGCAGCAAAGCCGGAGTGAGGTTCCGGTTCGGCTGAGCAGCGAGTGCGCGAACCAAGGCGAGCTTCTCTAGCGTCATGCAGCTTCCCCCGTCACGGCTTGAAGCCAGCCGTCTAGACCCCGTGGTCCGACGCCGCGACTCAAATGGTGTTAGCGAATGTTGCCCGGCGAAGCTCCAGACCTTGGGGGAAACGACAGCTTGATCACGGCACGAAGCCGGAGCGGACCAAAGTGGGGCCGGAGCGCAGCGAAGGAGCGCCGATGGCGGGTGTGGTCTTGGTCGCTGTCGCGGCAAAGCATCGCTCGAGATTTCGACAACGGCTTGCCGCCGAGGGATGCGTCGGCGTCGCCGGTGCGCCCCCAAAGGAGCGGCACACCTCCGCGAGCTTCACCTTGTCGAGCCAGCCGTCGCGAACGCCGCGGTCCACTGCCCAACAGTCGGCCTTCATCTCGTTGCCGCCGACATGGTGATGAGCGCATTCGTGGTGATAGACGAACAACCGCACGCTTTCGGGATAGCGCTGGAGCATGCTCGGGTTGATGACGAGCACACCCCTGTCAGGGATGGAGATGCCGAGGTTGGGGAGGCGGACGTCGAGCACGTTGCGCACGCGACCGCACCGAACGATGCGTCCGGCGATCTCCAGCGTGCCGTCTCTCGCGTCCCGCACGGCTGGCGAAGCGTCGGTGCGGTGACCGGCCGTCATTGCAGCAATGGCAATGACGCCAACAAGCATCCCCCGGCCCAGCATTGATCCCCTTCCCTCGAACCGCGGCCGTTCTAGGGATCAGGATTGCCGGAATTGCGGCAGCTTGGGCGGAGCTGTGGCGGCGCTTTGGAAGGGGGTCGATGACCTCGGCGCGAAAAGCACAATGGGCCCCCGGACGATCCCGGGAGCCCATTTTGGATCCCCATCTTGAATCCAAGACGGATCGACGCTCAGAACTTCATCTTGTCGAGCCTGTCGAACAGGGCCTTGGCATCGAGCTCGTCGCCGGCCTGACACGCATCGTAAGCTCGCAGGGCCAAGCGGCTCACACCAGCGAGCTGCTCAGGCGAGATCTTGGCATACTTCTCGCGGTCGAGCTTCTCGAAGAAGCCCTTGTAGGCCTTGCCGCAGTCCATCTTGCCCTGGGCCATCGCGGCCGGGGAGGCGAGCACGGCAAGGGCAACGAAGGCAGTAGCGATACGCTTCATTGTAGTCTCCCTATCTTCAGCAGCGCCGGAACTCCGCCGCCAGCTGAACACAGATACGGGCCCAGGAACGGATAGTTTCAGCCGGCCATCTCTCGCCTGATCACAAACGCGGCACCAAGCGGCGCCGCGTTTGCGAGCAGGGTTGAAACTTTGCGAGCATCTGCGCGTATCTTTGATGCAATGAGCGAAGAAGAAGACATCGACGGGCTGGCGGCAGAGTACGTCCTGGGCACCCTGGACCCAGCCGAGCGCCATCGCATCCACGTGCGCAGGCAAATGGACGCAGCCCTGTCCGCGGCCATCGGAGCGTGGGAACGTCGGCTCGCACCCCTGAACGAGCAAGGACGGGGCATCACGCCGCCCCCACATCTGCTGGACGGGATCGTGTCGCGCGTCACCGGCGAGGCGGCACCAGCATCCGACGTCGTGGCCTTGCGCCGGACATCTGGCCGGCGTTGGGCGCTTGTCGTTGGAGGCAGCGCGCTCGCAGCTTGCCTTGCGCTGGCGGTCGTCTGGTCGGTGACCCATCAGCCGGCGCCGCAGGAGCACAGCAGGCTCGATTGCGGCAAGCTCTACAAGGACTTTTGGCAAACCCGCGATCCGCAGACCTATGCGCGAACCCCGCCGGAGCAGCTGGCGGGAATAAGTCGCATGGCCTTGCGTGCCTTCGATGCCTGCCAGGCTGGTGACGAGCAGGATGCCAAGGCCCTGCTCGCCCGCCTTCTCGGCCGAAGTGGAGAAAGACCTTCTCCCTCCGAGCTGCGCCGCTCCACTTGAGCTAATCTAAAGCATCTCGAACACGCGGATCTGCACCCGGTCGGGCAGGCGCGCTGCGGTGGCGACGAAGACGCTGCGGTTGAGCCAGTCGTGCGGGCCCGCGGGCGCCTCGAAGGTTGGCACGGTTCGAAAGTAGACGAGCGCCGGGTCGACGGCCTCGCCGCGGTTCATTCGCTCCATGACATCAGGCGGCGCGCGGCGCAGGCCGCGGTTGGTGACGGCGATCTCGGCGCCGTCACGCGTGCGGATCGAGTAGCGCGCCTCGAGCTCGACGACGCCGTCGCCGCGCACGTACTGCCAGTCGGCGCCGCCGGGGACGATCTCGGCCTCGAGCCTGGGTCCCGTCACGCGCCCGCCCAGGACGGCGATGATGCGCCGCCGCCCGTGCGGCGTGGGCCCGAGGTCGCGGATCGGCCCCACCTCCACATCGATATCGCACACGTGCACGAGATCGGGTGTCATCGCGACCGTCGTAGGGGCGCAATAGGCGTCAGCCGTATTGCGCCGTTGGCTCCGACTGCACGGCAAGGCGGCGCAATGCGCTTCGCTATTGCGCCCTACGCCGCCCAACAACATCAATACGTCTTGGCCTTCGCCGCCGGCCCCTTGCCGCGCACCTCGTTGACGGCCTGCTGTGCCGCAACCGCCATCAGGCGCACATCGTTGAGGATCGTGCACATCTGGAAGCCGGCCTCGAACCGCCTCAGCGCCGTCGCCGGCCCGTCGGTGTGCACGCCGGCGATCAGGCCCCGCTTGCGCGTGGTCTTGACGATGGTGTCGATCGCAGCCAGCACCTCCTTGTCGGTGGGGTCCAAGGTCGGCGGTTTGCCGAGGCTGAGCGACAGGTCGGACGGGCCGACGTAGACGCCGCTGATGCCCTTGACGGAAAGAATCTCCTCGAGGTTGTTGACGGCGGCCCGCGTCTCCACCATGGCGAACAGCAGCACCTCCTCGTTGGCCTTCTGCCAGTAGTCGGCGCCGTACTGCGATGCGCGGTAGGGCCCGAAGCTGCGCTCGCCCATCGGCGGATAGCGGCCTGCCCGCACCAGCGCCTCGGCCTCGGCCTTGGTGTTGATCATCGGGCAGATGATGCCCATGGCGCCCGCGTCCAGCGCGCGCATGATCTGGCCCGGATCGTTCCAGGGCACGCGCACGAGCGGCGTCGCATCGCCCGCGCTCTGGATCGCCACCAGCATCGCGACCGCATCGTTGATGTTGCCGGCGCCGTGCTGCATGTCGATGGTCACGCTGTCCCAACCCTGTGCCGCGTACACCTCGCACGCGAATGGATCTGGGATCGCCGCCCAGCCGCCGACGCAGTTGACACCGTCAGCGATCTTCTTCTTGAGCAGATTGGCTTTCATATCGTTTCACTCCCTCAGTGGATCTCGTCCTGCTTGGCAAGCGCCTCGCGCAGCTTGGCGACATTGAAGCCCGGCGCGCGCGCCATCTCCAGGATCACGGCCTCCTTGCGCGCCAGCAGATCGCAGGCCGCCGGGATCTTTGCCGCCAACCCCTCGGGGATCGTCACCGCGCCGTGCCGGTCCGCATGCACGATATCGCCCGACCGCGCCAGCATGCCCGCGACCCGCACCTCCTTGCCGAAGTCGTGCAAGTGCACATGCGCATGGCTCGGCATGATCGAGCCCGCGAGCGCCTGGAAGCCAGGCGCCCACTGGTCGATGTCGCGGATGCAGCCGTCCGTTACCACGCCGAGCAGCCCGAGCCCCTTGTGCACGGCGCTCATCACCTCGCCCCAGAAGGCGCCGAAACCCACGTCGGCGCCGTCGAGATCCTGGATCACCATGATGCCGGGCGCGGGCTTGGCGGCGATGTACTCGTAGTAGGCGATGCGCTGCTCGCGCTGCTTCTTGCCGTCGAGCTCGTGCGCGTGCGTGGTGCGGATCGTCGCCGTCTTGGCGTAGCCGACGATCGGGGGGAGCTGCGGGAACGGGCACACCAGCGGCTTCACCGTAAAGCCCGTCAGCCGCCGGCCGGGATCGACGATCTCCAGCGCGTTGCAGATGGTGGGCGTGTCGTAGGTCTTGAGCTTCTCCAGCAGCGCAGCGTCGATCACAGGACTCTCCCGGTACAATTGGGCGGACGATAAATCGAAACGTGTCATACCGGGGCTTGTCCCCGGTATCCAGCCATCTGCAAGCGACGGCGTGATCGGCCCGCTGGATTCCGGCGGCAAGCGCCGGGATGACGCGGGCGACGCGCAGCCGGGTGACTCATGCCGCCCCCGCCTGCTGGATGCGCCCCTCCTCAACACCATGCTCGCGCGCGGCGGCAACGATGGCGGCCCACGTATCGTCGGGCAGCGGCACGCCCTCGGCAAGACGCTGCCGGCGCATGCGCTGCTCGGGCTCGCCGGGGATCAGCACCTCGCCGCCGGCCGTCACCGGCTTGGCACCCTTGAAGTAGGCAACGTAGCGGGCGACATCGGGCGAGAACAGCCCTTCGGGGTCGATCACGGCAGGGTTGACGTAGAACGACAGCATGCCGTTGCCGCGGAAGCGGTCCCCGCGCTCGCCGCCGAGGCCCGTCGCTTTCATGCCGGTCAGCGAGCCGCCGAGCAGCTCGCAGATGAAGGCGAGCCCCGAGCCCTTGTGGTCGCCGAAGGCGCGGATGGCGCCCGTGCCGGTGCCGGCCGTGCGCAGGCTGGTGGCCGTATACGGGCCGTACAGCACGTGCGGATCACCGCTGATCTTGCCGTCGATGTCGATCAGGGCGTCGTCGGGGAGCTTCTTGCCGCCCTGGCTCGCCACCAGCACTTTGCCCTCCGCGACAACGGACGTGGCGAAGTCGAGCACGACCGGCGCCTCGCCGGGCCTCGGTATGCCCACGCAGAACGGCGCGGTGGAGAGCCGGCGCTCGGTGCCGCCGAACGGCGCCACCAGCACGCTGCCCGAGGCATTGACGAAATGCACCGAGACGAGCCCGGCCTCGGCCGCCATCTCGGCCCAGTCGCCGACCCGGCCGATGTGGCCCGCATTCTTCAGGGCGACCATCGACAATCCCATGGCCTTGCACTTCTCGATGCCGATCGCCACCGCCTGCGGCGTCACGGTCTGACCGAAGCCGTGGAGGCCGTCGACCACCGCCAGCACCGGCGTCTCGGTCACGATCTTGGCCGTCCTGTCCGGGTGCACCACGCCGTCGCGCTTCCAGCTCAGATAGCGCGGCACGCGCGCCACGCCGTGGCTGTCGTGTCCTGTCAGATTGGCAGATACCAGGTACTTGCCGATGCGCCCGGCCTCCGCCTTGGAGCATCCCGCCTTTGCAAAAATCTCGCTCACCAACTCGGTCAGCGGCCCCGCCTTGATCGTCACCATTTCCCGCGCATTCCCTTCCCCGACCTAGCCCCGCAGGGCCGCGCCCCACCATAGTGCAGGCGGACGCCCAAGTCATCGTACAAGTCCTGCAAGTCATCGTACAAGTCGGACGGACCTGCATGCCCGACCCGCGCGGTTGAGCGATTGCAGGTCGCATGCGACTATGCTCGGAGCAATCGCATCGAGCATTCGCAGGGCGGCAGGGCAGCATTGCATCGCAGCAACCGGATCGCGGTCGTCGGCGCGGGCCTCGGCGGATTGACCTGCGCGGGCTTCCTGCAGCGCGCGGGCTTCTCCGTCACCGTCTACGAGCAGGCGCCCGCCTTCTCGCGCATCGGCGCCGGCATCATCCTGAGCGCCAACGTCATGAAGGTGCTCCGCCGCCTGGGACTCGAGCGCCGGCTGCTCGACGTGGGCATCCGGCCGGACGCCTTCGTGAGCCGCGCCTCCGATACCGGCGCCACGCTGCACGAGCTCACGCTCGATGCCGCCGGCGAGGCCCGCTTCGGCGCCCCCTACATCAACATCCATCGCGGCGACCTGCATGGCGTGCTCGAGACGGCGCTCGCGCCCGGCACGATCGCCTTCGACCATTGCCTCACGGGCCTCGATCGCAAGGGCAACGCCCTGGAGCTCGTCTTCGCCAACGACGCGCGGCACGAGGTCGACATCGTCGTCGGCGCCGACGGCATAACGTCGAAGGTGCGTGAGAGCCTGTTCGGCCCGGAGCCTCCACGCTTCACCGGGCGCGTCGCTCATCGTGCCATCTTCCCGATCGCGCGCCTGAACGGTGCCACCATGCGCGACTGCACGAAGTGGTGGGGCCCCGACCGCCACCTGCTCGCCTACTTCATGACGACAAGGCGCGACGAGGTCTACCTGATGGGCAGCGTCCCGGCCGCAGCGTGGGAGAGCACGGAACCGTCGCTGCCGCTGCCGCGCGAGGCCTTCGTCGCCGCGTTCGGCGAGTTCCATCCCGATATCCGCCGCGTGATCGAGGCCGCGACCGAGGTCACCGTCATGCCCATCTGCGACCGCGAGCGCAACGACCGCTGGAGCGGCGAGCGCATCGTTCTCCTCGGCGACGCCTGCCATCCCGTGCGCCCCTACATGGCCGCAGGCGGGGCCATGGCCATCGAGGATGCGGCGATCCTGAGCCGCTGCCTCGCGACCATCGGCGACGACGACCCCGCCGAGGCGTTCCGATGCTACGAGGCCACCCGCATCCCGCGCGTCGGCAAGGTGCAGCAGATCTCCGTCGACAACAGCTGGCTGCGCGGGCCCACCGAAACCGACTGGTTCTTCTGCTACGACGCCTGCACGGCGCCCCTGACCCAGCCGGCCTGAAGGCCCGGCAACACGAGCGAGGCAAAGCGTCCATGAGCAAGCCCGACACCTTCGCGCCGCGTCCCGACGGGATGGTCGCCCGCGATCTCGTCGGCTATGGCGAGTTCCCGCCCGATCCCGCCTGGCCCGGCGGCGCCCGCATCGCCGTCAACTTCAACCTCAACGTCGAGGGCGGCGGCGAGTCCACCCTCGCCAACGGCGACGAAGTCTCGGAGGGCATGCTCAACGACATCGGCGTGCCGACGTTCAGCGGCCGCCGCGTGCCGCTCGTGGAATCCGTGTTCGAGTACGGCAGCCGGCGCGGCGCCTGGCGCCTCCTCGACATCTTCCGCGAGCATTCCATCTCCGTCAGCGTGCTCGGCGTCGTCCGCGCGCTGCAGCAGAACCCGGCCCTGGCGACGGCCTGCGTCGATCGCGGCCACGAGATCGTCAGCCACGGCTACCGCTGGATCGACTACGGGTCCGTACCGGAAGCGGTCGAGCGCGAGCACATGCGGCTCGCCATCGACGGCTTGACGGAGCTAACCGGCGCAAGGCCGCTCGGCTGGATGACCGGCAGGCCCGGACCCAACACGCGGCGCCTTCTCTCCGAGGCCGGCGGCTTCCTCTACGACCGCGACTCTCTTGCCGACGAGCTGCCCTACTGGGTGCGCATGCAGGAGGGCCCGCACCTCGTCATCCCCTACTCCTACGAGACCAATGACAACCGCTGCAACGAGAACAGCGGCTTCTCGACGGCCGAGCATTTCTTCGCCTACATGCGCGACGCCTTCGATCTCCTCTACCGCGAGGGCGAGCGGGGCTCGCCCAAGCTCCTCTCCATCGGCCTGCACGACCGGTTGATCGGCCGGCCGGGACGCGCCGTCGGCCTCATCAGGCTGATCGAGCATATGCGCCGGTTCGAGGGCGTGTGGTTCTGCCGCGGCATCGACATCGCCCGCCACTGGCACCAGCATTTCCCGCCGCAGCCCGGATAGGCGCCGTCGGGAAAGCCGGTCAGGAGACCGGCTCCTTCGACCGCTTGGCGCGTCTGCCCTTGCGCGGCGGCGTCTCAGGCGGCGGCTCGCTCAGCTTCGCCAGATCGAAGCTCCACAGCTCCTCGATGAGGCGGATCAGCTCCGCCTCGCGCGCCTTGATGTCGGCCGCGAGCCACTGGCTGCGCCCGCGCAGGTCCTCGTTGATGGCCGGGATCGGCGCGCCAGCAGTATTGAAGTAGACGTCGAGCTTGCGCGCCAGGTCCTGGTTGCCGGCGCGATCGTTCTGCAACTTCGTCACGAGCACGAGATTGCCGAGCGACTCCGTCGATCGCTCCCGCTCCGCGGGGTCGGGATGCCAGACGCGCCACTGGCTGTTGGCGCCGAGCTTCCGCGGCAGCACGTGCTCGACGGTCACCTCGCTGGGCGTCAGGCTGAACGGCGTGCCGCCTGTCTTCTGCTCGGTGAGGCGCATGAGCAGATGCTTGGCCGCCGGCGCGTTGCGCTCGTGCAGGTCGCGCAGGTTGTGCTGAACGGCCCGGAGCTCCTGCCGCGTGAGTTCGAGGGGGCTGTCGGCCCGGTCGAGGTCGCGGCCGTTGCGTATCGCTGCCACCACCGCGCCGAACCGGCGCGCGCGCTTGGAACCCCCGATCCCCAGGATGCGCACCGCGAAGGCGAGACGGTCGAGCTTGCCCAGGAAGCGCGCCAGGCCGTCCGCATCCCTGCCCTTCTCGAGCCACCACAGCATTGCCGGCGGCACCCAGTCGGCAAACGAGTGCCAGCCGAGATAGCGCAAATACCTGCCGACGGCGGCGGAGTGCGGCGAGCCCGCGTGCCGCGCGCTGCGAATGTCGTCGAGAATTATCGCCGAGGGCCGCAGGACGCGCTCGATGAACGGCTGTGCGCCGCCTGTCTCGGTGGCAATCGCCCTGATGTCGGAGATCACCTTGCCTTCGGGCAGTCGGTACATGGCGCGGATGTGGGTGAAGAGCTGCTCGAAATCGCTGTCGGCGCGCGTCTCGGCCTCGTCCCACAAAGCCTTGACTGCCGGACGCGAGGCTTCCGGCACGCTGCCGAGCAGCTCGGCCTTGAGGATGTCATTGCGCGCCAGCGGCTTGCCTCTGGCATTGAGCACCTCGAACAGCCGGTGTGCCTGATCGATGTCGGGCGCGACCATCTGCACGATGCAGCACCGTTCGAGCAGGAACTGCGCGAGCCTGCGGCGGTCGGCCAGGTCGTAGCCCGTCAGCGCCGCGACGAGGTGGTCGCGCACGTCGACGATGCGCTGCTGCGACGGCGAGAGGTCGGTACGCTCGGGGAGGAGGCGGGTGGCGCCGGGAGCGCGCACGTGCTTGAGGAAGAAGGCCTCGTCGGGCTCGCCGATCGACAGGCGCGGGTGCGGCTTGGCTCCCAGCGCGCCGCCGATCGCGGCCTGCACGCGGATATTGGGCAGCTCCGGGTCGAGGTCGCGCAGGATGCACAGCAGGATGGTGAGCGTCGTCAGCCTCTGCAGGCCGTCCACGACCTCGAGGCTGCGCATCTGCGGGCGCTGCCAGGGCTTCAGGCGCGAGGGCGGCTGGGGCCGCTCGCGCTCGATGAACAGCATGGCGCCCAGGAAGTAGACGCCGTTGTCGCCTCCGGCGTCGAGGCTCGGCACCGAGGTGATGTCCTCGAGCAGCTTGCCCGCCTCCTGCTCGCCCCAGGAGAACGAGCGCTGGTAGGGCGGAGCCTGGATGTAGAAGGGGTTTGCTAGCAGGTCTCCGACCGACATCGTCAGGGCAGTGAATGGCAACGCTTGCGCATTGGACGGCATGAACGCGCTCACCGGTTGAACCTGCAATTGAGTGCACAGTTGAAGTGGCGGCTGCAACCGAACATCGCACTTGCACGTGCCCGGGGTTTGTGCTCCGCGACACAGGGGCTTGCTGCGCGCCGTCGTCGGGTCCAACCGCCAGTTGCCTGCACGCCACAACGACCGAGAGAGGGCATCATGCCCGCTGCCGCCTACGCACTTGTCCGGCCTCTGCTTTTCACGCTCGACCCCGAGCGGGCGCACGAGCTCACTCTCAGATCGCTGGAGGCCGGGCTCTATCCGCGCGGCGCCGGGCCCGACGACAAGGGGCTGGCTGTCGAGGCGCTTGGCCTGACGTTTCCCAATCCGCTCGGCATCGCCGCAGGCTTCGACAAGGACGCGCGCGTGTGCGCGGCCGTGCTCGGCATGGGCCTCGGCTTCACCGAGATCGGCACCATCACGCCGCTGCCGCAGGCCGGCAATCCGCGCCCGCGGCTGTTCCGCCTCGTCGCCCAGCGCGCGCTGATCAACCGGCTCGGATTCAACAACGAGGGCCACGCCGCCGCCCTGGCCCGGTTGCAGCGCCACCGGCCCCAGGGCATCGTCGGCGTCAACGTCGGCGCCAACAAGGACGCAGCCGACCGCAGCGCCGACTACGTCGAGGGCGTGCGCCGCTTCTGGGACGTGGCGAGCTACTTCACCATCAACATCTCCTCGCCCAACACACCGGGCCTGCGCGACCTGCAGGCGCCCGCCGCGCTCGATGCGCTGCTGGCCCGCGTGCTCGAGGTGCGCGCGCAGATGCTGGCCGAGGGCCGATCGAACCGGCCGATCATCGTCAAGCTCGCGCCCGACATCGCCGAGGCCGATCTCGCCCCGGTGGCCGAGGTGCTGCTGGGCCGCGGCGTCGATGGCATCGCGCTCGGCAATACGACGCTGTCGCGCGCCGGCATCGGTGATGCGCCGCGCGCACGGGAGGCCGGCGGCGTCTCGGGCAGGCCGCTGTTCCACCGCTCCACCGTCATGCTCGCGCGCCTCTATCGCCTGACCGAAGGCCGCGTGCCGCTGATCGGCATCGGCGGCATCGACTCGGGCCCCGCGGCGATCGCCAAGATCGAGGCCGGCGCCACCCTGCTGCAGCTCTACACCGGCCTTGTCTTCGAGGGCCCCGGCCTCATCGCCCGCATCAAGCGCGCCATTCTCCAGTACGTCGACCACCGCAAGCTCGCCCGCAGCACCGACGCCACCGGCCGCCGCGCCGCCGAATGGGCCTCCCGCCCCCTCGACAAATAACCCCCTGCCGGCTGCTACCATCATACCCACCAACCGAAGCGCCGAGCGGGCATCCACTAACGCCTTCGCCTGTGTCCTGGGTGCCGGCCTCCGCCGGCATGACGTCTGAGGATACGGAGTGCCTCGCCGCCCCTCACGTGTAGATCATCTTGCGGGTCATGCCGCCGTCGACGATCAGCTCGGCGCCAGTCACGAAGGCTGCCTCCTCCGACAGCAGGTAGGTGACCGCCGCCGCCACGTCGTCGGGCACGCCGACGCGGCCGACGGGATGCTGGGCGTGGTCGCCGGGCTTGAGGGGCCCATGCCGCCCCGTGTCGATCCAGCCGGGCGACACGCAGTTGACCCGCACCTGTGGCGCCATCGTCATCGCCAGCGCATGCGTCAGCGCCGCCAGCCCGCCCTTGCTTGCCGAGTAGGCGAGCGTATTGGGCTCGGACATGTGCGCGCGCGTCGAGGCGATCGTGACGATGGCTCCACGGGCTCGTCTGAGATCGGACTCCGCCACCTTCGCCAGCAGGAACGTCGCCGTCAGGTTGGTGGCGAGCACCTCGTTCCAGGTCGCGAGCGCCGTCTCGGCCAGCGGCGCCGTCCTACCGAAACCCGCGTTAGAGACGATGGCATCTAGGCGCCCCAGCCGGCTGCGCGCCACCGCCACCAGGTGCTCGACGTCCGTCTCCTTGCCGACGTTGGCCTCTATGGGGATGCCTCCGGTCTCGCCCGCAGCCGCGCTCAGCGCCTCGCCGTCGACATCGACCAGCGCCACCTGCCAGCCCTGCCGCGCCAGCCGGCCAGCCACCGCGCGCCCGATGCCGCGCGCCGCCCCGGTGACGATCACGCCCCGGCTCTTGCCGTTTCCACCCATGGCCGAGACAGACCAGAAATCCGCCCCTCGCGCGAGAGCCGAGAATGGCTTGGGTAAAGGGGATATGTCCGCGAGCTGCGTCCGCTTCCCTCCCCCACAAGGGGGGAGGGATAGGGA
>Ga0247830_10000114_pt1 | contig 23814 bp, 21 predicted proteins | sample 12C_Control_Day5_FD_207766 | JGI IMG/M metagenome (GOLD analysis project Ga0247830, IMG submission 207766) | Soil microbial communities from agricultural site in Penn Yan, New York, United States - 12C_Control_Day5 | ecosystem: Environmental > Terrestrial > Soil > Agricultural land | place...
GGGCAGGGGAGGGGGGGAGTCCCTACGCCGAAGGAAAAGCAATCTCACGACGTCTGCCGCCGTGTCTCCCCCCACCCCTAGCCCTTCCCCACAAGGGGGAGGGGAATCCGTGCTGCGGGCCGCGTCATGAGGCTGTCGCGCGCAGAGAGGAGCGTGCTGGTCGACTGGTGGTTCACGGTCGACCGGGTGCTGCTTGCCAGCATTCTGGCGATCGTCGGCACCGGCCTGCTGCTGTCGCTAGCGGCCAGCCCCTCGATCGCCGTCAAACGCGGACTACCCGTCTTCTATTTCGTGGAGCGTCACTTCGTGTTCGCATTCGCGAGCGTGGTCTTGTTGCTGGCCGTGTCCCTCCTTTCCCAGTCGTCGGTGCGGCGGCTTTCGCTCATGGTGCTGATCGCAGCCTTCGTTCTGATGGGCGCCGTCGTGATTTCGGGCGCCGAGATCAACGGCGCGCGCCGATGGCTGCATCTCGGCAGCTACTCGCTACAACCCTCCGAGTTCGCAAAGCCGGCGTTCGTCGTGCTTTCGGCCTGGCTTATCGCCGAGAGCGAGCGGCGTCCCGACATGCCCGCGATGCTGCTCGCGACCGCTCTCTACCTGACGTTCGCGGCGCTGCTCCTGATGCAGCCCGACGTCGGCCAGATGCTGCTCGTGAGCCTGGTGTGGTGTGCGCTGCTCTTGCTCTCGGGCCGTCCGCTCGGGTTGCTGGTCGCGATGGCTGCCGCGCTGGGCGGCGTGCTGCTGGCAGCCTACAAGAGCCTCGGTTACGTGCGCCTGCGCGTCGATCGCTTCTGGCACCCTTCCGTTGGCGATACCTTCCAGACCGACCGGGCGCTGCAATCCTTCATCGAGGGCGGCTTCTTCGGCAAAGGCCCGGGCGAGGGCACCATCAAGACCGTGCTGCCGGATGCGCACACGGACTTTATTTTTGCCGTGATCGCCGAGGAATACGGCGTGCTTGCCTGCCTCGTCATCGTCGGGCTGTTCGGGCTGGTGCTGGTCCGGGTGTTCTCGCGCCACGTCGATCGGGCCAATACGTTCGCTCCGCTGGCGGCGGCGGGCCTTGTCCTCCTCGTGGCGCTGCAGGCCATCATCAACATGGCGGTCAACGTCGGGCTGATCCCGGCCAAGGGCATCACCTTGCCCTTCATGTCGAGCGGCGGCTCCTCCATGCTTGCAGTCGCTCTGACAATGGGCATGCTGCTGGCCGTGACCCGGCGCCGGCCCGATCCGGAGCACGTCAGAAAGCCGGGGTTCGTGTCGAGACCCGCAATTTGAGCAGGGCGCGGATGACGGCTGCGGCGGCGACAAGGTCGGTGATGCTTGCGGCGGGCGGCACCGGCGGCCACCTGTTCCCTGCCTTCGCGCTGGCGCAGGAGCTCGGCCGGCGCACCATTCCCGTCGATCTCGTGACCGACATGCGCGGCGACCGGTACGGCACGGACTTTCCCGCGCGTGCGGTCTACCGCGTCCCATCCGCCACGATCGCCGGTCGCTCGCCGATTGCCGCCGCCGGCTCGGCGTGGATGCTGATGCGCGGGGTTGCCGCGGCCTTCAGGCTGCTGGGCCAGGTGCGGCCGGCTGCTGTGGTGGGCTTCGGTGGCTATCCGGCCTTTCCGCCACTGCTTGCGGCCACGCTGCGGCGCATTCCGACGGCGGTGCACGAGCAGAATGCCGTCTTGGGGCGAGCCAACCGCATGCTGGCAAAGCGCGTGAGCGCCATCGCCACATCCTTCGAGCTCACCAGGTTCCTCGAGGGTCCGGCGCTCGCCCGCGCGCGTCTCACCGGCAACCCTGTGCGCGATCAGGTGATTCAATGGGCCTCGCAGGGCTATCTGGCACCCACACGCGAAGGGCCGTTCTCGCTGCTGGTGTTCGGCGGCAGTCAGGGCGCACGCTTTTTCTCCGATGCGATCCCACCGGCGTTGACGCTGCTTCCGGAGGCAATCCGCGCCAACCTTTTTGTCGTGCAGCAGTGCCGCGAGGAGGACTTGGCCCGCGTCGAATCGGCCTACCGGGCCGCTGGCGTGCGCGCCCATCTCGCCACATTCTTCGCCAATCTGCCCGAGGAGATGGCAAAGGCGCACCTCGTCATCGGCCGCGCCGGCGCCTCCACGGTTGCCGAGCTTACCGTCATGGGCCGCCCGGCGATCCTCGTGCCGCTGCCGCATTCGATCGACAACGATCAGTTGCAGAACGCCACCAGGCTTGCCGAATCGGGGGCAGCCTGGTGCATCGAGCAGAAGGAGCTGACGCCCGACCGGCTTGCCGCCGCAATTACCAGGCTGCTCTCCTCACCGCAGGTGCTGGAATCCGCCGCCGCATCCGCCAAAGGACAGGGCCGGCCGGACGCCGTAGTCCGGCTCGCCGACATGGTTGAAGAGCTGGTAGGCAGAGGCGAAAAAAGCGCGTAAGGCTGCTATTAACTAAACGGGCGGCGCACGAAGAAAAACGAGGGAAATACAACTGATGCAAATGCCTGACGAGATGGGGCCCGTGCATATTCTTGGCATCGGCGGCATCGGCATGAGCGCCATCGCTGAGATCCTGCACGCCAAGGGCTACACCGTGCAGGGCAGCGATCAGAAGGACAGCGCCAACGTCCGGCGCCTGCGCCTCAAGGGCATCCGCGTCTTCGTCGGGCATGATCCCATCAACTTGATCGGCGCGCGCTACATCGTCATCTCGACCGCCGTCAAACGCACGAATCCCGAGCTCGAGGCCGCCCGCGCCAAGGGCTACCCCATCATTCGCCGAGCCGAGATGCTGGCCGAGCTGATGCGCCTCTATGCCACCGTGTCGGTGACGGGAACGCACGGAAAAACCACTACGACATCGCTCATCGCCCACATCTTCAAGACCGCGGGGCTCGACCCGACGGTGATCACCGGCGGCATCATCAACGAGTGGGGATCGAACGCGCGCCTCGGCAACGGCCAGTGGATGATCGTGGAGGCCGACGAATCCGACGGCACCTTCATCAAGATTCCGAGCCAGATCGGCGTCGTCACCAACATCGACCCCGAGCATCTCGACTACTTCAAAACCGTCGAGAACATGCATCGCGAGTTCGAGATATTCTTCCGCAATATCCCGTTCTACGGATTGGGTGTGGCCTGCATCGACCATCCGGTGGTTGCCGACATGCTGGAGCGCCTGGAGCTGCGGCGCGACGGGCGCCGGCTTCTGACCTACGGTGTGACGGCTGGCGCTGATCTCGTGCTCAAATCGGCCCGCGTCGAGGGCGGGCAAACCTTCTTCGACGCTGATCTCGGCGCGCGCGTGCGCGGCGGTGCCCGTGGGATTCGAGGCTGGAGCGTGCCGCTCATCGGCCATCACAACGCCCTCAACGCCCTGGCGGCGATCGCCGCGGGCAGCGAGGCGGGCATCGGCGACGATACGCTGCGCAAGGCGCTCGCGGGCTTCTCCGGCGTCAAGCGCCGCTTCCAGCCGACCGGCACCTGGAACGGCGTTACCATCTACGACGACTACGGCCACCATCCCGTCGAGATCGCCGCCGTGCTGAAGGCGGCGCGCGCCGGCGCGCGAGGGCGCGTCATCGCCGTGGTCGAGCCGCACCGCTACACGCGCGTGCGCGATCTTTTTTCCGAGTTCGCCGCCTGCTTCAAGGACGCCGACAGCGTCGTCGTCACGCCGCTCTACTCCGCAGGCGAGCTGCCGATCGACGGTATCGATCACGTGGCCTTGGCGGAGGCGATCCGGGCGACCGGGCATGGCGGCGTTGCAACCGTCGACAACGAGCGCGAGATCGCGGGCGCTCTCAAGCGCGTCGCCGCGGCCGGCGACATGGTGGTGTGCCTGGGCGCCGGCAACAGCACGGAATGGGCGCACAACCTGCCCGAGTGGCTGGCCGGCGAACCGATGCGTGCCGGAGGGGCCGCATGAGCTTTCCCGATCTGCTGCTCGAGATTGCGGTGCGGATGCCCGATCTGCGCGGCCGGGTGGCGGCCAACGCCATGCTGGCGGATATCACCTGGTTCCGGGTGGGTGGTCCGGCGCAGGTTTTGTACACGCCGGCGGACGCCGCCGACCTAGCCTATTTCATGGAGCGTTTGCCGGCCGAGCTGCCGGTGACGGTGATCGGCCTCGGCTCCAACCTGCTCGTGCGCGACGGCGGCGTGCCGGGTGTCGTCGTCCGCCTCGGCCGCGGCTTCTCGCAGATCACCGTCGAACCCGGCAACCGGCTGCGCGTCGGCACGGCTGTTCCCGACGTCAAGCTATCGCGCGCCGCGGCGGATGCGGGGATCGCTGGCCTGGCTTTCTATCGTGGCGTGCCTGGATCGGTCGGCGGGGCGCTGCGCATGAACGCCGGGGCGCATGGTTGCGAGACCAAGGATGTGCTCGTCGAGGCCCGTGCCGTTGATCGCAAAGGCACGATTCATGTGCTCCCGCTCGAGGCCATGCATCTCAGCTATCGCCACTGCGGCATACCCGGTGATTTCATGTTCACGGAGGCGCTGTTCCAAGGGACACCCGGCGATCCCGCCGAGATCCAGAAGCAGATGGAGGAGGTGGCCGAGTATCGCGAGGCCAACCAGCCGATCAAGGAGCGCACGGGCGGCTCCACCTTCAAGAACCCGCCGGGCTCGAGCGCCTGGCGGCTGGTCGACGCCGCGGGCTGTCGCGGCCTGCGTGTGGGCGGCGCCAAGGTGTCCGAGATGCATTGCAACTTCCTGATCAACGACCGCAACGCGTCGGCCGAGGATGTCGAACGGCTCGGCGAGACCGTGCGCGCTCGCGTGCGAGAGACCTCTGGCGTGACGCTCGAATGGGAGATCATCCGCCTGGGTCTTGCCAAGAGCGGCCGACCGACGGGGGCAGCCATGGTCGAGGCGCTCGCGAAATGAGTGCGCGCGCCGGACAGCGGCGTTTCAACCGCGTCGCCGTCCTGATGGGCGGCTGGTCGGCGGAGCGCGAGGTGAGCCTGCGCTCGGGCAAGGCTTGTGCCGATGCGCTGGAGAGCGCCGGCTACAAAGTTGCGCGCGTCGATGCCAGCCGCGATCTCGCCAAGGAGATCGAGCGAGTTGCTCCGGAGGTCTGCTTCAACGCGCTGCACGGGCGCTGGGGCGAGGACGGCTGCGTGCAAGGCCTACTCGAGGTCCTGGAGATCCCCTACACCCACTCTGGCGTGCTCGCCTCGGCGCTCGCCATGCACAAGGAGCGCGCCAAGCAGGTGATGCGCGCGTCGGGCATCCCCGTGCCGGACGGCAAGGTCGTCGCCCGCAGCGAGGCGGCGCGGGCGCACGTGCTGCCGCGCCCGTATGTGCTCAAGCCCGTGTCGGAGGGCTCGAGTGTCGGCGTGTTCATCGTCCCAGAGGACCACGAGCACCCGCCGCAGGAGCTCAACGATCCAGGTTGGGCTTTCGGGGATGACCTGCTGGCCGAGCGCTTCATCCCCGGACGCGAGCTCACCTGCGCGGTGATGGGCGAGCGCGTCCTCGGCGTCACCGAGATCGTCCCGGCGCAGGCGCTGCGCTTCTACAACTACGAGGCAAAGTACGCGGAAGGCGGGTCGCTGCACGTCCTGCCAGCCAAGCTTAAACCGAATGTTTACGAATTGGTGCAGAAGTTAACCTTGACGGCCCATAAAGCATTGGGCTGCCGCGGCGTGTCACGGGCCGACTTTCGCTACGACGACACGGATGGCGGCACGGGCGAGGTTGTGTGCCTGGAGGTGAATACGCAACCGGGCATGACTGCGACCTCGCTGGTTCCCGAGTTGGCCGTGCATGCTGGACTGACGTTTGCCGAGCTCGTGAGCTGGATGGTGGAGGAGGCAAGTTGCGACAGATAGGGACCGGGCCGATCTGGTGGCGGGCGAGCCAATCGCCAGCGCCTTCGGCACCTCCCGCAACAAGCGCAACACCCGCCACGATCAAATCCCGTCGTCCTCTCGTTGCCCCGCGCCGGCACAAGCGCAGCAGCTTCTGGCCGATGCTGCCGGCCGCGGCGGCGGCACTCGGGGCCGCAGCCGTCTTCGCGCTACTTCCCGGGTCTGGAAAATCGGCCCCGCAGTTGCAGCCGGCGCTTGCCGAGCTCGAGCGCTTGCTCGACCAGGCCGGCTACGGCCTGACCCAGATTGTGCTGACAGGTCACCGCCTCACTCCCGACAGCGACGTGTTCGACGCCATCGATCTTGGCTCAACGCCGACCCTTCTGAGCTTCGACAGCCGCGCTGCGCAGGCGCGCGTCGAGCGCCTGTCCTGGGTCGAGCGCGCAAGCATCGAGCGCGTGTTCCCGGACCGCCTCGACGTCCACATCACCGAGCGCGCGCCGTTTGCGGGTTGGCGCCTCGGCTCACGCACCTACCTGATCGACAAGACCGGACGCGTGCTCGCCGCCGTGGCGGCGAACGCCGCGCCGTCCCTGCCGCGGGTCGCAGGTGAAGGTGCCCCTGCGGGGGCGGCTGCACTCTTTGCGCTTGTTTCCGGATACCCAGCGCTTGCCAACCGGCTCGAGATTGCAGAGCGCGTCGGCGAGCGGCGCTGGAGGCTGCTGCTGGTCGGCGGAGGCACTGTAGAGCTGCCGGCAGAGGGCGTCGCCGAGGCGCTGGCGCTGTTTCCCGAGCTGGCGCAGGCCGCCGCGCGGGCGGGCGCCAACGAGATTGATCTGCGGGTTGCCGGCCGCACGCTCGTGCGCATGTGGCCGGAAAGCCGTCAGGTCGTAGGACAGCTGTCGGGCGCGCGTGGTGGCGCTGACGGAATGTGAGCGAGCGTCGGAGTCGTCGCGTGACAGCAAGTATCGGGTCGGGCAGGCAGGCTGAGCAAGTCGTCGGCCTTCTGGACATCGGCAACAGCAAGACGGTTTGCGTGATTGCCGCGATTGCCCGGCCGGCAAGCGGGTCGGTGGCGGTGCGTGTTGTCGGCGTCGGCGTTGCACCCACTCGGGGCCTCAAGGGGGGGCTGGTGGTGGCGCTCGACGACGCGGAGCAGACGGTGCGCGCCGCCGTGGCGCAGGCCGAGCGCGCTGCCGGCGTGTCGGTGGAAGACGTCTACCTGTCCGTGGCGTGCGGCCGACTCAAGTCGCGCACGTTCACGGCCAAGACGGAGATCGAGGGACGCGTGGTTGTCAGTGCAGACATCGAGCGCCTGATGGGGGCCGCGCGCGCGCACGTCGAGCGCGACGGGCGCACACTGCTGCACATGAACCGTATCTCGTATCGGCTCGACAGTGCCGCAGGCATCGGCGAGCCGTTGGGTCTCGCCGGCAAGACGCTCGGCGCCGAACTGCACGCCGTCACCGTCGACGAGGCCCCGCTGCGCAACCTGATCCACGTCGTCGAGCGCGCCTATCTGTCGGCTGCGGGCCTCGCTCCGGCGCCATACGCCAGCGGACTGGGCGCGACGACCGAGGAGGAGCGCCAGATCGGCGTGGTGGCGATCGACATCGGTGCAGGCACAACGACCATGGCGTCCTTCGCCAGAGGACATCTGCTGTCGACCGACGTTGTGCCCGTCGGCGGCAACCACGCCACCTTCGATCTTGCGCACGCGCTGGGGGCTCCCGCACACGAAGCCGAGCGAATCAAGAAGGAATATGGCACTCTGGCAAGAGTTGTCTCGGACGATCACGAGGTGATTGAGTACGCGCAAGCCGGCGAGGACGCCGGCGGCCGAGCCCAGACTACCAAGGGAGAGGTGCGCACCATCATCCGCGGCCGCATGTTGCGTCTCTTCGGTCACCTCGCCGGCCGGATCGAGCGTTCCGGCGTCGCCCAGCACACGATGCAGCGCATGGTGCTGACGGGCGGGGGCAGCCAGGTTGTTGGGTCGGGAGAGTTTGCGGCCGACTTCTTCGCGCGCCCCGTGCGCGTTGCGCGAAGCGAGCCGCTGGAGGGCATGCCGGCCGGCCTCGGCGGTGCGGCGTTCTCCACGTCTGTCGGCTTGTTGCAGGTTGCGCTCGATCCCAGCGCAGGCACGCGGGGGGATCGGGGAGGTCGCGAGGCAGGCGGCTATTTGCGGCGTATGGGACAGTGGCTCCGGGAAGGATTCTGAGGGGCTGGCGATGATGAAACCGCGCATTGCCGTGATTGGCGTGGGTGGCGCAGGCGGCAACGCCGTCAACAACATGATCGCCGCCGGTCTCACCGGCGCCGAGTTTGTTGTCGCCAACACCGATGCCCAGGCGCTCGATGCTTCGAGCGCCCAGCACCGGGTGCAGTTGGGGCAGCGGCTCACGGAGGGCCTGGGCGCCGGCTCCAAGCCCGACATCGGGCAGGCCGCCGCCGAGGAGGCCATCGAGGAGGTTCGCTCGGCGATTGCCGGCTGCCACATGGTGTTCATCGCTGCCGGCATGGGCGGCGGCACCGGCACTGGCGCTGCATGGGTGATCGCGCGCGCCGCCAAGGACTTCGGAATACTGACGGTAGCGGTGGTGACCAAGCCCTTCCAGTTCGAGGGCTCACGGCGCCTGCGCATCGCTGAGGCGGGCATCGCCGAGCTCAAGAAGCACGTCGACACCCTGCTCGTGATACCAAACCAGAACCTTTTTCGCGTCGCCACCGACCGCACGACGTTCGCCGAGGCCTTCGTTCTGGCCGACCAGGTGCTCTATTCGGGCGTTGCCTGTATTGTCGACCTGATCGTCAAGGAAGGACTCATCAACCTCGACCTCGCCGACGTGCGCACCGTCTTGAGCGGGATGGGCACCGCCATGATGGGGACCGGCGAGGCATCGGGCGAGCAGCGTGCGATCGTCGCGTCCGAGGAAGCCATCGTCAATCCGCTGCTCGACGATGTCACGCTCAAGGGTGCCAGGAGCCTCCTTCTCTCCATCACCGGTGGCCGCGATCTCACGCTCTGGGAGGTGGACGAGGCTGCCAACCGCGTGCGCCAGGAGGTCGATCCGGACGCCAACATCATCGTCGGCGCCACCTTCGATGAGACGCTGGGCGACAAGGTGCGCGTGTCGATCGTGGCCTCGGGCATGTCGCGGTCGCATGCCCAGCAGCCCGCCGCCGAAGTCGCCCCGGTCTGGACGCCGCAGCCATCCAGCCCCCCGGCGCCTCCAGCCGAAGCCACGAGCGACTTCCACCGCCGCCTGAGCGCGGCCATCGACGAGGGTGCGGAGCGCGACGCCGGTATCGAGGACATCGTTGTTCCCGAAGCTCACCGCGCTCCCGGCGAGGTGTACATCCAGGAAGGTCCCCCACAGTTTTCGCCGCTGCCGCCGGCGACGTGGGGGAAGAACCGTACTACCAATACTGAGCCGGGCGCTGCCGACGCCGCGCGGGGCGGCAGACCTGTTCCGGGCGTGGAAGATTTCCCACCGCATGCCCAGCGTGAGTATTGGGCCAAATCAGGCGAGAACGAGCCTCGCGCGACCCCGCCTGAGCCGCCATTCGTGTACCAGCGGCAGCCCGAGGCGCCGGCGCCCAAGACCAGCCTGCTGCGCCGACTGACGGGAGCGGGCCGACCGGGCAAGGATGATGCTCCCGCACCCAAGAATTCGAGCAGTAGAAACGGCTCGGGTGATGGTGAACAACAAGTTGATCTACCGGTCTTTTTTGGGCGAGGTAAACGTTAGGTTGCAGTCCATTGCAGCAACGCCCTCTGCGGCTGTCCGGTAACACAATGAAAGAAACCGTGATTTGTCCACATTCCACACAGTGCATATCGTTTGATTCATTGGACCGAGCAGAATCAAGCCCATGGGCCGCAGGGAGGCTCAAACTCAAGGGCACGCGTTCGGGACAAGCAAGGGGGGCGCAGGATATCCGATAGAGGAATCGGGGGTCCTGAGCCGATGAGGGGATCGAGGGACGGCGCACAATGTCCAAGCGATTTATCGGGTCGCGACAGACTACGATCGGGCGCGAGATCGAGCTGTCGGGTACGGGAGTGCACAGCGGCGCGCCGGTCTCGATGGTTCTGCATCCCGCCGATGCTGATACCGGCCACCGCTTCCTCGTCAGCAAGCGCGGCCGCATCATCTCCGAGATTCCTGCCGACGTCCGCTACGTCAAAAACCTGACCCTTTGCACCGTGCTCGGCGACGACGCCGGCGTGACGGTCGGAACCGTCGAGCACCTGCTGGCCGCGATGCGCGGTCTCAACATCGACAACTGTTACATCGAGATCGATGCGCGCGAAGTCCCCATCATGGACGGCAGCGCGGCCGCTTTCGTCGAGGCAATCGACGACGTCGGCATTCGCGAGCTGTCGCAGCCGCGCAAGTTCATCAAGGTGCTGAAGCCGGTGCGCGTGCAGGACGGCGATTGCTGGGGCGAGCTGACCCCGCATTCGGGCTTCCACCTCGACGTCGAGATCGACTTCCCGACGCCGCTGATCGGACAGCAGCGCCTCGCTCTGGAGATGAGCTCCGGCGCGTTCCGCAACGAGATCGCGCGCGCCCGCACCTTCGGCTTTATGCGCGACGTGGAGAACCTCTGGAAGGCCGGCTTGGCGCTCGGCGCCTCGCTCAGCAACACCATTGCGCTCGCCGACGACCGCATCATGAATGCGGAGGGGCTGCGCTATCCGCAGGAGTTCGTGCGTCACAAGATGCTCGACGCGATGGGCGATCTGGCGCTGGCGGGCTCGCCGCTGCTCGGCGCCTATCGGTCGGTTCGCGGCGGTCATCGCCTCAACGCGCGCGTTCTGCAGGCGCTGCTTGCCGACAAGGACGCCTGGTCGCTGGTGCGCGCTCCTTGGGTCCGTGACGCGGTCGCGGTCGATGTGTCCGTCGGCGTCGCTGCCGTCAACTACGCTGCCGACCGCACCTGACCGGTTTGCGCCGAGGCGGGTGCGCGTGCGGACCGTGACGAGCCGGCAACTGTCGCGAACATACTGAGCGACCACCACAATTTGGCGGCAATGTGGAATGCATAGTCGTGCTCCATGCCGCAGGGTGAGGTAAGGCCAGCGGTTGGTGAGCGTCGGTTCGTGTGCTACGGCTAGCAGAAGCGCACCAAGTCAAACCGGCGCAAGAACCGGAACGAGCAACGGGGACGAGGCCAATGGCAATTCGGGCGACAGCGCCGGCGTTTCGTGCGCGTGCCAGCATGCTCGGCCGCGTGCTGAGCTGCCTGTTGGCCGGCGGGTTGCTCGTTGGCTGTGCCTCCTCCATCGACTCCGCCAAGGTTCTCAACCCAGACCCGCCCGACAAGATGTATGCGCGCGCCGACGCGCTCCTCAACGGCGGTAACTACTCGGAAGCCGCGCGCAAGTTCGAGGACCTCGACCGCGACCACCCCTATTCGCCCGAAGCGCGGCGCGCCATCGTCATGGCGGCCTACGCCTACTATAAGGCCGGCAAATACCCGGAGGCGGTCGCCTCGGCGCGCCGCTACACGACGCTGCATCCCGGTACCAAGGACGCCGCGCTGGCGCACCACATCATCGCTTCGGCAAACTTCGACGAGATTCGCGATCCCTCCCGCGACCAGACGGCGACCCGCAAGGCGCTCGCCGAGCTCAAGACGCTCGTGCAGCGCTACCCGGACAGCCCCTACGGCAGGCAGGCGGTCAATCGTATTCGCCTAGCCGAGGACGCGCTGGCCGCGTCGGAGATGAGCGTCGGCCGCTACTACCAGCAGCGCAATAACCAGGTAGGCGCCATCAATCGCTACAAGGTGGTCGTCACCGAGTACCAGACGACGGCGCACGTCGAGGAAGCACTCTACCGCCTCGCCGAGACCAACATGGTGCTCGGCATCGTCCCCGAGGCGCAGACAGCCACCGCCGTGCTCGGGCACAACTACCCGAACTCGGAATGGTACGGGCGCGCCTTCGCCCTGCTCAAGTCGGGCGGCGTGAGCCCGCAGATCAACCAGGGGACCTGGCTCAGCAACGCCATCAAGGCGGTCACTCCGGGCGGCCAACAGCAGCAGAAGAAGCCCGAGCCGGCTGCCGCGCCCGCGGAGCCGCCGCCGGGTCTGCCGAAGCCCGAGGATCTGCCGACGCCGCGGGTGCCGAGCGACGTGCCGGTGTCGAGCGCCCCGAGCAAGCCGCCGATGGGTCTCGCGCAGCGCACCCAGTAGCGCAGGCAGAGGGCTTCCCCAGCCATTCCGCGCCTCCTCTCTGGCTTTCGCGTTGGAGCGGAGGCATCTTGCGCGCATGAAAGCGACAAGTGCGGCCGGCAAGCCGGTCGACAAGTTGACCGAGGCGCAAGCGACGGCCGAACTTGAGCGGCTCGCGCGCGAGATCGCGCACCACGACGAGCTTTACTACGCGCAAGATGCTCCGGAGGTCTCCGACGCCGACTACGACGCGCTATGCCAGCGCAACGCGGCCATCGAGGCGCGCTTTCCTGCGCTCGTGCGCGACGACAGCCCGTCCTTGCGGGTCGGCGCCGCTCCGGTCGCGGCCTTCGGCAAGGTCCGCCACAGCGTGCCGATGCTTTCGCTCGGGAACGCCTTCAGCGAGGAGGACGTGGTCGATTTCATCGCCCGCGTCCGTCGCTTCTTGGGCCTCGGCGCCGATGCTCCCGTCGAGCTGACGGCCGAGCCGAAGATCGATGGGCTCTCGATCTCCCTCACCTACGAGAACGCGCGCCTGGTGCAGGCGGCGACGCGGGGCGACGGCACCGAGGGCGAGAACGTGACGCCCAACGTCGTGACGATGCGCGATATCCCCCGCCGACTCGCCGGCAAAGGTATCCCTGAGCTGATCGAGGTGCGTGGCGAGATCTATCTGCGCCACGACGATTTCCAGAAGCTCAACGCCGAGCAGGCCGAGGCCGGCGCCAAGGTGTTCGCCAACCCCAGGAACGCGGCGGCGGGCTCCCTGCGCCAGCTCGATGCCTCCATCACCGCGCGCCGTCCGCTGCGCTTCTTTGCCTACGGCTGGGGGGCCGCCAGCAAGCTGCCGGCCGATACCCAATCGGGCGTGTACGCAAGCTTCCAGCAGTGGGGGTTGCCGCTCAATCCGCTGATGCGTGTGTGCGATACGCCGGAGGCGGTCCTCTCCTTCCATCGCGAGATGGAGAAGAACCGCGCCTCGCTCGGCTACGACATCGACGGTGTCGTCTACAAGGTCAACAGGCTCGACTGGCAGCAGCGGCTGGGCTTCGTGTCGCGCGCGCCGCGCTGGGCCATAGCCCACAAGTTTCCCCCGCAAGAGGCGATGACGCGGCTCAACGACATCGAGATCCAGGTGGGCCGCACCGGCGCGCTGACCCCGGCCGCCAAGCTCGAGCCGGTGACGGTCGGGGGCGTGGTGGTGTCGAACGCGACGCTGCACAACGAGGACGAGATTGCGCGCAAGGACATCCGCATCGGCGACACGGTGATCGTGCGCCGCGCCGGCGACGTCATCCCGCAGATCGTGGGCATCGTTCCGGACAAGCGGCCCAAGGGCGCCAAGCCCTACGAGTTCCCCGAGGTATGCCCGGCGTGCGGCTGCTCGGCCGTGCGCGAGGTCGACGAGCGCACGGGGCGCATCGATGTGGTGCGGCGCTGCACGGGCGGCTTGATCTGTCCGGCGCAGGCCAAGGAGCGGCTCAAGCATTTCGTGTCGCGCAACGCCTTCGACATCGAGGGGCTGGGCGAGAAGCAGATCGAGCTGTTCTACGACGAGGGTCGGACACTGCGGCCGGCCGACATCTTCACGCTCGCCAAGCGCGACGCGCGTCTGCCCGCCGACAAGCGGCTCGCCGAGAAGAAGGGATTTGGGGCCAAGTCGGTCGAGAACCTGTTCACGGCCATCGAGGCGCGGCGCAAGATCCCGCTCGATCGCTTCATCTATGCGCTGGGCATCCGCCACATCGGCGAGACGACTGCGCGCGACCTGGCAAAGGCGCTGGGCAGCTTCGAGGCCCTCCGCGCGGCCGGCCTGGCGGCCGCCAAGGGCGGCAAGGACAGCGACGCCTACCAGGAGCTCGACAACATCGAGGGCATCGGCGCTACCGTGGTCGACGCGCTGATCGACTTCTTCTCCGAGTCCCACAACCTGGAGGCGCTCGACGATCTTCTCGAGGAGGTCGAGGTCGAGCCGTTTGTGCGGGCGACCGCCACCTCGCCCGTCACCGACAAGACCGTGGTGTTCACCGGCACTCTCGAGAAGATGACGCGCCCCGAGGCCAAGGCGCTGGCCGAGCGACTAGGCGCCAAGGTGACGGGGTCCGTGTCGGCCAAGACCGACTATGTGGTGGCTGGCGGCGACGCGGGCTCCAAGCTCGTCAAGGCGCGCGAGCTCGGGGTCAAGGTGCTGAGCGAGGAGGAGTGGCTGGCGCTCGTCGGCCGATAAGCAAGGGGGGAGGCCGGCTGCGGATGTTGTTCGATGCGGCCGGGGCCATACGCTACGCGGCCCGGCCGCATCGAAGGCGCCGGTACGCACGACAAAACCGGCGGCCTGCGGCTATCAAAGCCCGCAACCCCTTACCATTCCCCCAACAGGAGCTTAATCAATCGTGAGTTCGCACTCGACCCAGCGCGACAGGAAGCGATCGAGCCAGGCGTGCACCCTGGGCGCGTGGTCGATATGGCCCTGGATGTGCTCGTGCCGCTCGCGGGCGCCCTTCATGCCGAGGCGCGCGTTGTTGTGCCCGGTCCAGCGGTGCACCTGGGCGTAGGTGATCTCGGGGTGGAACTGCAGGCCGATGGCCGCGCCGTAGGCGAAGGCCTGATTGGGGTAGGCGCCGGAGGACGTGGCGATGAGCCGCGCGCCGCTGGCAAGCTCGAAGCCCTCGCGGTGCCACTGGTAGACGTGATCGGGGAAGGGACCGAAGCGAAGCCCATCCTCGGTCGCGGCGATTGGGTAGTAGCCGATCTCGGCCAGCTCCTCGGGGTGGAAGCCGACCTTGGCGCCGAGACGGTTGGCAAGCATCTGGCCGCCGAGGCAGATGCCGAGAAAAGGCTTCTCCTCCTCGAGCGCGACGCCGATCCACTCCGTCTCCCGGCAGATGAACTCGTCCTTGTCGTTGGCGCTCATCGGTCCGCCGAAAACGACGGCGCCGCAGTGCTTCTCGAGGGTCTCGGGCAGCGGGTCGCCGTAGCGCGGCTTGCGAATATCGAGCGCGTAGCCGTTGCGGCGGAACCACTGCCCGACGTGGCCCGGATTGGAGTTTTCCTGGTGCAGCACGATGCAGACGGGCTTCTTGGCCTCGCCGATGCGCAGGCTGCGCGGCAGGGTGCCGCCGGCGCCCGCTTCGGGGCTATCGGGGGATTTGGCCTCGAGCATCGCTTGCGCTGCTTCCTCGCTGCTTCAACAAGACTCCGACAATGGGAATCACAATTCTATGCGGCAAGATGCGCATGGCCAATGCCAGGAAGGGATTGATGAGGCCGGGCACGACGACGCGCAACCCCAGCGCGAACCCATAGTAACCGGCCCGGGCCACGCTGTCCGGGGCGGAGGGGGCAACCAGATAGCGGTAGAGCGCGTGCTCGGCTCCCATGCGGGCATGAAACCGGGTGTTCACCGGGCCCGGGGCGACGGCGGTTATCCTCACGCCTTCCCCTGCCGTTTCCGAGGCGATAGCTTCGCTGAAGGACTGCACGTAGGCCTTGCTGGCGTAGTACACCGCTTGGTTGGGACCGGGAGCATAGGCGCCGAGCGAGGAGAGATTGAGGATGCCGCCCCGGCCGCGCACCCGCATGCCCGCCAGGAAATGGCGCGTGAGCGCGGTGAGCGCGCGCACGTTGAGGTCGAGGAGCTGCGCAATCGCGTCCGGCGCCTGGTCGTGGAATGGGCCCGCTAGCCCCATGCCGGCACTGTTCACCAGGACGTCGGCATAGGCCCGCTGCGCTGCCAGCGCAGCCTCGATAGCGGGGATGGCATTTGGCCCGGTGACGTCGGCGGGGACGGCAACGGCCTCGACCGCGAACTCGGTGCGAATGCTCTGGGCTGCAGCCTTGAGCGGCTCGCGCCGCCGGGCGACCAGGATCAGGTCGTTGCCCCCTGCTGCGAAGCGTCGGGCCAGCGCATAGCCGATGCCCTCGGAGCCCCCGGTGACGACCACCATGGGCTTCAAGCCTTCGTAGGCCGCCAGCGCCTGGGTGTCTCGCTGCCACCGGCGCCGCCGCCAGAGTTGCATGATGCCGGCCACTACCTGCCGCCCTTCAGGTTCCCGCAATGGGCAGTGCCGACGTTGCTGATGGCGAGCTTCTCCATGCCATGACCGTACGGGCGCGCCGGCTTGAGTGCGGCCTCGCCCCTGCGAACCTCCGCTATGCCCGGCGAAAGGCACGGCCAGTGCCAGGTCGCGTAGGGCCCAAAGACGTCGCTGATGATGCCGGCGTCACAAAGGCCCTTCTCGGCGCAGTAGCTGATCGCATCGAAGAACTCGACGAAGGCGAAAAGCTGGCTGTTGGAGGGCGTCTTGGCCGCACAGTCTCCCCGGCAGAAGATGTAGTCGTAGATTTTCTCGCGCAGCGGCAGCATTTGCGGGTTCTGGAACTGCATCACGAAGTTTATCGCGGTCGTCGAGCGGTCGTCGATCTGCTTTGCCACGCTGTCGCGGTACTGATGGAAGGTGGCATAGCCGCCGCCGATGGCCACAATCAGTCCGACCCATGTCGCCAGGATGCTCGATAGGTCCTTTGCGCCCACGTTCGCCCCCTTGCGCTGCGGCCGTTTTCGAGGACGGCAGGGTATTGTACGCGGCGGCATCGGGCTGGCCCAGCACCTGGAGCAGACCATGCCGAGCTCTTGGCGGTTTCCTCGCCGTCAGCTCCGGGCCAGCTCTCCGAGCCTGACGCGAAGCGCAGCCTCGTCGCCGGCAAAATCGCCGGCGATCCACCAGGCTTCGAGCGCCCTCAGCAGCTCGCCGATGCGCGGACCCGCCGGCACGCCGAGTGCCATGACGTCGGCGCCACTTAGAGGAAACCGGGGCGGCTGCCAGCGCTCGGGCAGGGTGAAGCGGTCGCGCCAGAGTGGGTCGTCGGGGGCGTCGCCCGACCGCGCCCAGGCGATCAGCACCAGCTGCCGATATGTGGTCGCGCTCTCAGCGTAAAGGCAGGCCCGGGCGATGGATTCCGGCGCGCCCGGGCCAATGGCTGGGGGACGCATGGCCGCCAGCACCAATTCGGCATGTTCCTCGTTGGAGAGCCGCAGACGGTCGCGCAGGCGATCGGCGTCCTCCGGGATCTCGACCGCCAGCGCGCCGAGCCGCAACACCGCATCCGGTGTCAGCGCGAGCGCCCCTTCGATGTCTGCCAATCGGCGGAGCAGATGGGGCCGCGGCGCAACCGGAAGCACATAGGTGGCAAGCCCGTAGCCCTGCATGGTGGCGACGAGCTCGGGCCCGCGTCGCGCCGCCAGCAGGCGCAGCAGCTCCTGGCGAACGCGCTCAGCCGACAGGATCGCCAGACCCTCGCGCTCGGCCACGCAGGCGCCGAGGCCGTCCGTGTCGGGCGGGCCCTCCCCGTACTCGGCCGTGAACCGGAAGAAGCGCAGGATGCGCAGGTAGTCCTCGCGGATGCGCGCCCTGGCATCGCCGATGAAGCGCACGCGGCGCTGGGCGAGATCGGCATAGCCTTCGAGCGGGTCGAACACCTCACCGTCGGCCGCGCAGTAGAGAGCGTTGATCGTGAAATCGCGGCGGCGCGCGTCGGCCGCCCAGTCGGCGGTGAAGGCCACGGTGGCGTGGCGGCCGTGCGTCTCCACGTCCTCGCGCAGCGTGGTGACCTCGTAGGGCACGTGCTCGGCGATCACGGTGATGGTGCCATGGGCGATGCCGGTGGGCACTGCAGCGAGCCCGGCGGCTTTGGCGGCGGCGATCACCTCCTCGGGCGGGGCGGCGGTGGCGAGGTCGATGTCGCCCACCGGCCGGCCGAGCAGCGTGTTGCGCACGGCACCGCCGACGGCGCGGGCCGCAAACCCTCGGCTCGCCAGGGCGCTGAACACGGCTTGTGTCGCAGGCCGGACGAGCCATTCGGCATCGCTGAGACGGGGAGGAGCCGGCGCGGCCATGGCGGGTGCAGCTACTTGAGGGTGCCGGGCTCGATGCGCCCGTCTTTCATGCGCGGCGGGGTATAGACGGCGCCCGGCGGCGCGCCGGGATTGATGGTGGCGTAGTAGATGAGCGTCGCGCCGACCAGCAGGGCCCCGGCGATGAACAGCCACACCAGCGGCGCCTCGTTGATGACGGTGCCGGCCGTGGAGCTGCGACGGGTCAGCAGAACGTAGGCGATATACATGGCGCTCGGCAGCAGGAACAGCAGCACATTCTCGACGACGATGCGGATCATCGCTGGAACAGCCTCTGCTGCATGTTCTTGAGCATGCCGGCCGTCGCTCCCCAGATGTAGCGATCCTCATAGGGCATGGCATAGAAGTGGCGCTCGCGGCCGCGCCAGGAACGCGTGTCCTTCTTGTGGTTGGCCTCGTCCATCAGGAACGCCAGCGGCACCTCGAACACCTCGATCACCTCGCGCGAGTCGATCTTCGCGGTGAACCCAGGCCGCACCAGAGCCACAACCGGACTGATCTGGAAGCCGGTGCCCGTGCGATAGCTGTCGAGATAGCCGAGCGGCTCGATGAACCCTGCGTCGAGGCCGACTTCCTCGTGCGCCTCGCGCAACGCACAGTCGACGGGCGTGGCGTCAACCTTCTCGACCTTGCCGCCGGGAAACGAGATCTGGCCGGGGTGGCTCGGCATGTCGTGGGCGCGCTGCGTCAGCATCACGGAAAGGGTCTCGCGCAGCACGATCGGGATCAGCACGGCGGCCGGCCGCGGCGGCGCCATCACGGCTAGGTCGTCGACAAACTCCGGGTTGAGGTCCCAGTCGCTTGGCCCCAGCGCGCGGCCGCTGCGCGGATCGAAGATGGCATCGGACGGGGCGGCCAGCAGGCCTCCGCGCGCGCGGGCGCGCACGCCAGCCTCGGAGAAGGGATCGGCGATGTCGTCGAGCGGCATGTTCATAGCGGGGAGACTACCACTGCGCCCACGGGCGTTGCCACTCGGCGGCACTACCGGTTGCGTCCGCGCCTCGAGGGCACGAGATCAGATCAAGGTGCGAGGCTTGAATGCGTTGTCGCTGAGGGTTCTCTGGACGATTGTCGCCGATGGCACACTCAGCTCGGCGACAATCATTGAGAGCGATTGGCCAACGCTCTCTACGTCGGTGGGAAGCCAGATGTCGAATGTGTTTTTGTCGGCCCCGGCGTAGTGCAGCAGCAAGAACTGATCTCCATTTTCGGACCGAAGTTGCAACAAACTGTAGGCGTCGAACTCGTCCTCGCCTTGCTCAAGGGACAGGCCTCTCTCTCGCGCAAAGCTCTCCAAGTTCAATTTCACGAGCGCGACGGGTAGATAGTCTGCACCTGGTCGCAAAGGCGTCGTCACTTGTTTCATGGGTATCGCTTCCAGATGGAGGTTACGGGTATGCACGCCAGCATACCATCACTCCAGACACCTTGTTCGCCGTCGCGCCACAAGACTTGCGAAACGAGGTCGAAGCTCGCCGGAGGAACGACCGAGGTTGGCGACACGTCAGTTTCGAATTGTATCCCCTCCTCGTCATCGGGCAGCGGGCCGAGGTAAGCCCTCACAGTTGGGACAGCATGAAACCGTCCAGCCGTCCCGCAAATCTTGAGCGTCCTGATCTGCATATCAGCGTCTGCTTCCGTCTGTGTCACCGCGTTTGCCCTGCGATGATACGGTCCGCTCACACATTTCCCCCAAAGGACAATCCAATCTCAAAGAACAGTTTAGCACGTGCCATCAAGAACCGGTGAGCTTCGATGTTTGGCCTGCTATGGGCCTCCGCACTTGGGTTCACATGTCCCTGTCGCCCAGGTAGCGGCTCCACAGCTCGTCGGGGACATCGCTCTCGTCCCACACGCCGATCAGGATGCCGCGTCGCTGCGACTTGCCGCGCCGGTCGCGCATCTGCTGCTCTGATAGGGTCGTGCGCTGGGAGAGGCGCAGGCCCCAGGCATTGAGGGCCGCCATTAGGCGCTGCCGTTCGGCCTCGAATTGAGGGTCGGTGCCGAGGTCGCGGAACTCGTTGGGGTCGGTGGCGAGGTCGTAGAGCATCGGCCGGAAACCCGGGGCGTGGATGAGCTTCCAGCGCTTGTCCGCCACCATGAAAAGCTGCGCAGCGCGCGGCTCGATCCCGAGCTTGGCCGAGAATGGTTGCAGCGAATAGTCGTACTCGCTGATGGCGAACCTGCGCCATCGGTCGGTGCTCGAGCCATTGAGGAACGGGACCAGCGATCGGCCTTCCAGCCGATGGGACTGTTCGCCTGGATCGGCGCCGAGGCTCTGCAGGAATGTCGGAATGAGATCGATCGATTCGACAAGCTCGTCGCAGGTCGTTCCGCGCGCTGCGTCCGCGCTGTCCGAGGGATCGTAGACAATCAGCGGGACCTTCACGGACGGCTCGTGAAACAGGTCCTTCTCGCCCATCCAGTGGTCGCCGAGATAGTCGCCGTGGTCGGAGGTGAACACGATCAGCGTTTTGTGGAGGAGGCCGCGATCATCCATGAAGCGGAACAGCAGCCCGAGCTGATCGTCGATCTGCTTGATGAGCCCCATGTAGACGGGAATGACCTCCTCGCGCACCTCTTCGCGCGCAAACGTCGTGCCGACACGGCGCTCCATGAACTCGGCGAGAAGCGGATGCGGGTTGCGGCGCTCCTCCTCGGATCGGGAGACGGGCAGCACGTCGCTCGCGCCGTACATGGCGTTGTAGGGAGCAGGCGCGATGTAGGGCCAGTGCGGCTTGATGTAGGAGAGGTGCAGACACCAGGGCTTGTCGCCGGCCTCCATGATGAAGTCCATGGCACGCCGGGTCATGTAGGGCGTCTCGGAGTCCTCCTCGCGAACGCGCGCGGGCTTCCGCGCGTGGCGCATGGCCCAGCCGGAGGCGAGCCGGTTGCCCTCGCCCTGCGCCGCATTGGCCCAGTCGTGCCAGGGGTTGTCGCCGGGATACCCCTTTTCATTCAGCCAACGGTTGTAGCGTGGCACTTGGCTGTCGTAGCGCCCGTCCGGGCCCACCCCGTGCAGGCCGTCGTCGCGCTCGTAGGGGTCGAAGCCGCACTCGGCGACGCGCACGCCGATGATCGAGCTGGGATCGATGCCGAGGCGCTCCATGCCTTCCTTGTCGGCGCGCATGTGCGTCTTGCCGACCAGCACGCAGTCGACCCCGAGCGGGCGCAGGTAGTCGCCGAGCGTCATCTCGCCGACCTTGAGGGGCACGCCGTTCCACGTGGCGCCGTGCGACTGCACGTAGCGCCCCGTATAGAAGCTCATGCGCGAGGAGCCACACACCGGCGACTGCACGTAGGCGCGCGTGAAACGCACGCCCCTGGCCGCCAGCTTGTCGATGTTGGGAGTGGCGAGCCGCGGATGGCCGTAGCAGGACAGATAGTCCCACCGCAGCTGGTCGCACATGATGAAGAGGATATTCTTGGTGCGGCGGCTCATGTGTCCGAGGTCGTAGGTTGGGTTAGCGCGGGCACATGGGATGAGATTGCAAGACCAACGTCGCTCCGCGCGTAACCCAACATTGGTCAAAACGTGCGGGTGTTGGGTTACGCGCGGATTTGGCGTCGAGCGCAAATGTCGCCCGTCTCGTCCGCGCGTAACCCAACCTACGCACTTTGATGCATTTCACCGCTTGTAGCGGCCGGTGTCCATCTCGCCGCGATCCACCCGGCGCGAGAACTCGGTGGCGCCGCCGGAGGCCAGGATGCGCGCCTGCTCGACCCAGTTCTCGCGCTCGATACGGCCCTTGAAGTCGAGGGACTGGCTTACGCGATCGATGTCGGCGGCGGTCCAGTTGGCGATCTGCTCGTAGGCGACGACGCCCATGGCGTTGAGCCGGTTCTCGATCAGCACGCCGACGCCGCGGATGCGCTTGAGGTCCTCGCGTGGCGCGGAGCGCAATACCTTGCTGTCCGCCGTTCCGCGCTGGGCCTGGTCAGGCTCGGCGCTGCGGTAGACCTCCGCGCGCACGGAGCGCAGGGAGCCGATATCCGACCGGGCGGCAGCGCGGCCGGCATCGGATGCCTCGTCCCCGGTTCCCTTGGCGGAGTGCTCCTGGATGGCGTCGGCGAGCTTGACCGGGCGGGGCGCGGCTGCAGGAGCGACGGCCGGCGGCGAGGGTGTGTGCGTGCCCTGGTCGTACTGGCGCGAGAACTTGGTATCGCCGCCGCGGCTCAGGATCTGGGCCTGCTCGATCCAGTTCTCGCGGCCGATGCGGCCTTCGATTCCGAGCAGCTTCTCGAAGCGCTCGATGTCGGCGGGCGACCAGTGGGCGATCTGCGAGTAGCGGGTGACGCCCTGAGTAACGAGGGCGCTCTCGACTTCTGCGTCGATGCTGCTGATGCGCTGCAGGTTGTCGCGGGTCGCGGGTGCGGCCGGCCGGATCGGCACCACCGGCTCCGGCGGCAGCGGGGCAGTGGGCACTGTCCTCGGCAATACGGCGGCAGGGGCGGCCGCAGCCGCAGGCCGGGTTGCGAAGGCCGCGCGCTCGGAGACATCCGGTGCAACATAGGGTGCCGCGGGAGCGGGCACAGGTCGAGGCGTGGAAGCTGCGACCGCCGCAATTGCGACGTCGGCAACCACGCCCGCTGCACCACCGGTCGAGGGACGCGGTGAGATCGCCGGCCCCGGAATTGGGCGGCGCTCGCCCTCATCCGGTGTCGGCGTCGCGCTTGCCGCCTCGCCTCTGGCGCGCCGCGTGGCAAAGTAGGTCTCGCCACCCTTTGCGAGCACCTGCGCCTGCTCGATCCAGTTCTCCTGGCTGATGCGGCCGCCGAGCCCCAGCGCCTCGCCGATGCGCTTCACCTCGGGCTGCATCCACGCCGCGATATGCTCGTAGCGGTCGACGCCGAGCTTGTTGAGCGCGGCCTCGATGCCGGCGTCGATCAGCCGGATGCGCTTGAGGTCCTGCGCCGGCGCGCGCTCGGCCTTGGCTGCCGCGACTGCTGCCGCTGCGGGACCCGGGGCCGGTTTCGGCGCAGGTGCCACGGGCTTCGGTACCGGCTCGGGTGCTGGAGTGCGGGCAAATCCACCGGGGGCGCGCTGCATCACCTCGGGCAGCGGCTCGACCGTGCGTGCGGCAGGCAGGGGCGCGAGCGCCGGAGTGAACAGACTGCGCCGGATGAGGCAGGCGAGCGCTGCGCCGATGAAATAGGCCGCTGCCATGAGCAGCAGCGTTTGCACGAACAGTGCAACCATACTCGACCCCCACACCGCGCGCTCGAGCGCGCGGCATCGTCCCCTTCACAGCATCCCTACGACTGGTCGCCGACCCGCCGGCTGCAAGACAGCCAGCCGATGACGAGACCGACAGCGAACGCCGCCGCCAGCCACCAGATCAGCTTGTAGGCGAGGTAGTCCATAGGCCTTTGTCCCTAGTTGGCCTGGCGCGGGTTGGCCCGCACAGTGAACTCGATACGCCGGTTCTTCGCCATGTTCTCGTTGCCGTCGTTCGGCGCGACCGGGCGCGATGCTCCGTAGCCGACAGGCTGCAGCTGCGCGGCATCGACGCCCGCCTCTACGAGGTAGGTTACCACGGAACGGGCGCGCTTGAGCGACAGCTGCTGGTTCATGATCGCGCTGCCCTCGCTGCTGGCGTGGCCGGCGACCTCGATCTGCATGCCGGGGCAGGTCTTGGCGGCCTGCGCCAGCCGGTCGAGGGTGGGGAGGCTCGCGGGAGCGAGCTCGGCGCTGGCGAACTCGAACGCGATCTGGCCGGTTCGCACCAGGCCCTGCAGCTGGTCCTCACACGCCTTGGCCTTGATATCGACCGCGGTCTGAGGCGGGCTGCGGACCGCGGCCTCTGGCGGGGGCGCAGGGGTCGGAGCCGGTTTGCTCTCGGGTGGCGCCGGGGTCGCGGGTGCCGGCGGCGGCTGGCTAAGAATCGGCGCCGGCAGCGAGGCCGTAGCCGCCGGCACACCC
>Ga0247830_10000116_pt1 | contig 23637 bp, 21 predicted proteins | sample 12C_Control_Day5_FD_207766 | JGI IMG/M metagenome (GOLD analysis project Ga0247830, IMG submission 207766) | Soil microbial communities from agricultural site in Penn Yan, New York, United States - 12C_Control_Day5 | ecosystem: Environmental > Terrestrial > Soil > Agricultural land | place...
CGTCGGCCTCGATTTCAGCCGCGTAGTCGAGCACCGTGTCGACGCTGCCGGAGGCCGGCTCCTTGGGCTCGCCGCGCGTTGTCGTCTGGTCAGGGTCGCGCACCACCAGTTGCGGCTCAAGGCGCCCATCCGCGAGCGCGGTATCGATTCCCGCTCGCAGCAGCACGTCGTCAGGGGTCGACCCGAATGCTTCCTGCAACCTGCGACGGTAGCTGCGCTCCTGCAGCCAGTTATAGAGACCCACCGCGCCGATGACCACCGCGCCGATAACCATCAGGCTCAGCTGCAGGTCGCTCATGGACCACCGCCCGTCAGGCTGCGGCCTCCCTCAGTTTCAGTGCTTCCTCGATATCCACCGCCACCACACGCGAGACCCCCGGCTCCTGCATCGTAATGCCCAGCAGCTGTTCGGCGATCTCCATGGTGATCTTGTTGTGGCTGATGAACAGGAACTGCGATTGCTGCGACATCCTCTTGACCAGCTCGCAAAACCTTTCGGTGTTGTGATCGTCGAGCGGCGCATCCACCTCGTCAAGCAGGCAGAACGGCGCGGGGTTGAGCTGGAACATGGAGAATACCAGCGACAGCGCCGTGAGGGCCTTCTCTCCGCCTGACAGCAGGTGAATACTGCTGTTCTTCTTGCCGGGAGGCTGAGCCATCACCTGCACGCCCGAGTCGAGTATCTCCTCGCCCGTCAGAATGAGATGCGCCCGGCCCCCGCCGAACAGCGCCGGAAACATCTCGCTGAAATGGCGGTTCACCTCGTCGAAGGTATGTTGCAGCCGCTCGCGGGTTTCCCGGTCGATGCGGCGAATCGCGTCCTCCAGGGTTGCCATGGCCTCAGTGAGGTCGGCCGACTGCCCGTCGAGGTATTCCTTGCGCTCCCGGGCGGCGTTCAACTCTTCGAGCGCGGCGAGATTGACGGCGCCGAGGCTTTTGATCTCGTCGTTCAGGCGATTGATCTCGCCCTGGAGCGCGCCCGGACGCATGCCCTTCTCGAGCTGCTGCGCGACCTCTTCTTCCTGAGCCCCGGCCTCCGCCAGCTGCTGGGCGTATTGCTCCTCGTTGAGGCGAGCTTCCTGCTCTTTCAGCCGCAATTCCGCAATGCGCTGACGCAGTGGCTCGAGCGTTTGCTCGATCGTATGACGCTCTTCGTCCGTCGCCTTGAGCGCGGTTTCCATGCCTTCCAAGGCGTCCCGGGCCTGGGCCAGGGCCTGCTCCCGCTCGGCGCTTGCAGCCAGTGCTTTTTGCAGGCGCGCCTCAAGCGGCGCCTCATCGAATCCCGACAATTCCTGAAGCCGCGATTCGGCCGCCGACTTCAGCCGCTGCAAGCTTTCAGAAACGACTTTAAGAGAGGATTCTACTTCAATGATTTTATTTGAACATGACTGCTTGTGGAAATGCGCCTGATGGGCCGCTTCGCGCGCTTCCTGCAGCGCGTTACGCTGGCGCTCCAATACCGATTCCGAGCGACGATAAAGATCGGTAGCCATCGCCAACTGATCGCCATGCTCGCGCAGCTCACCCTCCAGCTCGGCCACTCGCCGGTCAGCGGCTTCAGCTCCCGCCGCCGCTGCGGTTGACTGCACATCGATCTCGGCGATCTCCGCCGCCACGCGCTCGATCCGTTGCGTGACCCGCTCGTCGAACTCGGTCAGCTGCAATGCCTGCAACTCCAGAGCGTGCCGCTGCTGCTGTTTCTCGTCGATCTCCTGGCGCAGCTCGTCAAGCCGCTGGCGCCGCGCCTCCACCTCTTTTTCGGCCGCCGCGGCGGCCTCGCGTGCCTGCCCGCATTGCGCGGCCGCCTCCGCCAGCGCGTGCCCCAACTGCTCGATTTCGCGCTGCCGGCTCAGGACGCCGTGCAGCTCGCTGTCCGGAGCATGGAAGCTGACCGTATGGCGGGTGAAGCTGTGCCCTTCCCGCGTGACCAGCACCGCGCCTGCCGGCAGCCGCTCGCGCGCCGCCAGCGCAGCCGCTCCGTCCTCGATGACGTAAACCTGATGCAGCCAGTCCTCGAGGACGGCCTGCAGGCGGGTGTCGCTGCAGGTGACATAGCGTCTCAGGGACTCGCACCCGGCGAGCGCCTCGATCGGCGCGCCCGCGCCCTCAGCCGGGATGAAGGCAGTGATCCTTCCCGGTGGCGGTTCGCCGAGCCACGCACCGGCCTGGTCCATGCGCTCAAGACCGATTGCATTCAGGCGCTCGCGCAAGGCCGCTTCCAGCGCATCTTCCCAGCCGGCTTCGATCCGGATCTGCTGCCAGAGCCGGGGCGCCCGGGCCAGCCCCCGCGCTTCGAGCCATTCCTTGGTGCCGGCGCCGCGCGCCAGCCTTTCCTGCAGCTGCGTCAGCGCGTGCAATTGCGCTTCCAGGCCCGCCGCGCGCTGACTGGCGGCTTCCTGAGCTGCGTCTTTCTCGCGAAGCGCTCCCTCGGCTGCCGGCAACTGCTCTTCGTCCGACTCGAGCGCGGCGCGCAGGCCGCCGAGCGCCCGCTCGAGGCCGCTGATTTCTTCCCGCAGCTGGCCGAGCCGGACCGCGTCGGCGGGCTGCAGGGCAAGCCGCTCCTCGCGTAATCGGCTGGCGCGGCTTTCGAGCTGCTCCATGGTCTGCCGGGCATGCTGGCGCTTCGTCTGTTCGACCCCCATCGCCTGCTCTGCCATCGCCAGCGTCCGCTGCAACTCCTCGTAGCGGCTGCGCGTCGCCCTGAACGCCTCTTCTGCGACCGGCAACTTCTCCTGCTCGGCCTGGACCGTCGCGTCTCGTGTCGCGACTTCCGCCGCGGCTTGGGCGAGTTCCCCTTGCAGCGGCCCGAGGCTCGCCTGCGCCGCATCCGACTGCTGATGAGCCTGGTCCATCTGCGCGCGCAGGTCGGCCAGGTCGCGCTCGAGGCGCTGCCGGTTATCCCGCAGGTGCGCGAGTTCCTGCTCGAGCCGCGCCGTCTCCGCGTTCGCTTCGTAGAACGCGCCTTGCGCCGCGTGAACCTCATCGCTGCTCCGATAGTGCCGGGCGCGCAGGTCCTCCAGGCGCTTCTCGGCGTCGCGCAGTCGAGCGGTCTCGCTTTCGAGCTCGAGCGTCACGCGCTCGATTTCCTTGAGGTGGCGCCCGCGCTGTGCCGCCGCTTCCTGCTTCCGGAGCAGGAACAGGATGTTCTGCGCCGTGCGCACGCGCCCCTGCAGGTCGTGATAGCGCGTGGCCACCTCCGCCTGGGCGTGCAGGTGCTCGAGCTGCTTCTCGAGTTCCGCACGCACGTCTTCGACGCGGGCGAGATTGTCGCGAGTGTCCTTGAGCCGGTTCTCGGTCTCGCGCCGGCGCTCCCGGTAGCGGGAAACCCCGGCCGCCTCCTCGAGGAATACTCGCAGCTCTTCGGGCTTCGCCTCGATCACGCGCGAGATCATGCCCTGCTCGATGATCGCGTAGGCGCGGCTGCCCAGGCCCGTTCCGAGGAAGATATCGGCGACGTCGCGGCGCCTCACGTGCGTGTTATTGATGTAGTAGGAGGTCGCCTCCCCGTCGCGCGCCAGCACGCGCTTGACGGAGATTTCGGCGTAGCTCGACCACTGCCCGCCCGCGCGCCCCAGGCTGTTGTCGAAAATCAGCTCGACGCTCGACCGGTTGACCGGCTGGCGCTGACCCGAGCCGTTGAACAGGATGTCCTGCATGGTGTCCCCGCGCAGGTGCTTCGCGGAGGTCTCGCCCAGCACCCAGCGCACGGCGTCGATGATGTTCGACTTGCCGCAGCCGTTGGGGCCGACGATGCCTACCAGTTGTCCGGGGACGGGGATGTGAGTGGGATCTACGAAAGACTTGAAACCTGCGAGATTGATCTGTTTGAGTCTCAATTGAAGGTTCTTAGGTGAAGTTGTCTGTGTGGTTATAATTCGCAGGCTGTCACTGGGTCGCTAGTTTAACGGAATCGTGCGCCGCAATAAATGCCAACCCGCCCAAAACGTGCGCTGGAAACCTTTCCCAATCCGTCCCCGGCCCGCGACTATCGGATTCACATGGAAATACCGGAGTTTACCTGCCTGTGCCCGCGCACCGGTCAGCCGGATTTCGCGATACTCGTGCTCGACTACGTTCCCGACCGGCGTTGCCTCGAGCTGAAAAGCCTCAAGCTTTACGTCTGGTCGTTCCGCAACGAAGGCGCATTCCACGAGGCGGTGACCAATCGCATCCTCGACGACCTGGCGCGCGCCGTGCGCCCGCGCTTCATGCGGCTCACCGCGCGCTTCTACGTGCGCGGCGGCATCTTCACCACAGTCGTTGCCGAGCACGTGAAGACGGGCTGGAAGGCGCGGCCTGCGACCGACCTGTTCCCGATGCCTGCATCGCCCAGCACCCGCGGCTAGGGGGCCGGTAATCCCCAACACCTTATAATTCACGCCTTTTCTCAAGGCCGTTTCAAAAAATTGAAGCGGGCCGCCCCGTCGTGAATCCCAATCTAGATCGGCTGCAGAGTTATCCCTTCCAGAAGCTGAACGACCTGCTCCAGGGCACGTCGCCCGCGGCCAGGCCGATCGCGTTGCACATCGGAGAGCCCAAGCACCCGACGCCGGCATTCATCCGTCAGGTGCTCGTGGAAAACCTGGGGGGGCTTGCCAGCTATCCGACTACGCTCGGCGACGAGGGATTGCGCATCGCCATCGCCGGCTGGCTCAAGCGCCGCTATGGGCTGAGCCGCATCGATCCGCAGACCGAGATCGTCCCGGTCAACGGCAGCCGGGAAGCGCTGTTTGCGTTCGGACAGACCGTCATCGATGCCTCGCGCGGCGACGCCGTGGTCGTGACGCCCAACCCGTTCTACCAGATCTACGAAGGCTCCGCGCTGCTGGCCGGCGCTTCGACGCAGCACCTCAACAATGTTCCGCAACAGGGGCACGTCTACGATTTCGACCAGCTGCCCGAAGCGGTATGGCGCCGCACGCAGCTCATCTATGTCTGCTCACCGGATAACCCCACCGGCTACGTCATGTCCCTTGCGGAATGGCAGCGCCTGTTCGAGCTGTCCGACCGGCACGGCTTCGTCATTGCCGCCGACGAGTGCTATTCGGAGATCCATTTCGACGAATCGAGTCCGCCGCTTGGCGCCCTGCAGGCCGCGCAACAGCTCGGCCGCGCGGCCTATCCCCGGCTTGTGGTGTTTTCCAGCCTGTCCAAGCGCTCGAACGTGCCGGGAATGCGCTCGGGGTTCGTCGCCGGGGACGGCCAGATCCTGAGGAAGTTTCTCCTTTACCGGACCTACCACGGCTGCGCCATGAGCCCGCCGATTCATGCGGCGAGCATCGCCGCCTGGAGCGACGAGACGCACGTCATCGAAAATCGCAGGCTCTACCGTGAGAAATTCGACGCCGTGATCGATATCCTGCGTCCGGTGCTCGACGTCGAATGGCCGACCGGTGGCTTCTATCTCTGGCCGCAGACACCGATGCCGGATACCGAGTTCACGCGACGCCTCTACGTCGAGCAGGGTGTGTCCGTGCTTCCGGGCAGCTACCTGGCGCGCGAAGCCCGCGGCGTCAATCCGGGGGCGAACCGCGTCCGCATTGCGCTGGTGCCCGCACTATCCGAATGCCTCGAGGCCGCGCGCCGGCTGCGCGCTTTCGTCGAATCGGTGTAGCAGCGCCCCGCCGGGTTAGAATCGCGGCTATGGAAGAATTGCAGGCAATCATCGAGGAAGCGTGGGAGCGGCGCGGCGAACTGAGCCCGGGGACGGCGCCGGCCCGGGTCGGCGAAGCGGTCGAGCGGGTCATCGCCGCGCTCGATTCGGGCAGCCTGCGGGTCGCGGAGAAATCCGTGAAGACCTGGGTCGTGCACCAGTGGATCAAGAAGGCCGTCCTCCTCTCGTTCCGGCTCGAGGACAACGCCCCGATGGCGGGTGGCGCCACCCAGTACTTCGACAAGGTCCCGGGCAAATTTGCCCGCTACTCCAGGGAGGACTTCGCGCGCGGCGGCTTTCGCGTCGTCCCGCCGGCAATGGTGCGGCGCGGCGCCTACATCGCGCGGAATGTGGTGCTCATGCCCTCTTACGTGAACATCGGCGCGCATGTCGACGAAGGCACGATGGTGGACACCTGGGCCACGGTCGGCTCGTGCGCGCAGATCGGCAGGAATGTCCACTTGTCCGGCGGCGTCGGGATCGGCGGCGTGCTCGAGCCGCTGCAGGCGAATCCGACCATCATCGAAGACAACTGTTTCATCGGCGCCCGCTCCGAGATCGTCGAGGGTGTCGTGGTCGAGGAAGGCTCCGTGTTGTCGATGGGCGTCTTCATTGGCGCGAGCACCCGCATCTACAACCGCCAGACCGGCGAAACGCTATACGGGCGGGTGCCCGCGGGATCGGTCGTGGTGCCCGGCAGCCTCCCCGCCGCGGACGGCAAATGCAGTCTCTACTGTGCCGTCATCGTCAAGCAGGTGGACGCCCGGACTCGCGCCAAGACCAGTATCAACGAGTTGTTGCGCGACGATTGAATCCCGCTGGCCATCGGGGCCCGGAGGGGGCAAAATTGGCCACCCTGCCGGCATCGGATCCGACCGGCGGGTGCATCAATGAATAACAGACTCCGTAACAGGGGAAGGAGATCGCCATGTTCGTGACGCCGCTCTTCAAGCTGATGGCCGAGAAACAGGCCTCGGACATGTTCTTTACGGCCGGCGCGCCGATCCAGATCAAGATCAACGGCGTGGTCATGCCGATCAACAACCAGAATCTCGACCCCGAGCAGTGCAAGAAGATCTGCTACGAGCTCATGAGCGAGACCCAGATCAAGGAGTTCGAGTCCATCCACGAGATGAATTTCGCTCAGAGCGCGGGCGAAATGGGGAATTTTCGGATCAATATCTTCCGCCAGAAGAACACCGTCGCGATGGTGATCCGCTTCGTCAAGCCGGATGTGCCGGCCTTCGATTCGCTGGGACTTCCGCCGATACTCAAGGAAGTCATCATGGAGAAGCTGGGCCTGATCCTGGTGGTCGGCTCCACCGGCTCCGGCAAGTCGACGACCATGGCTTCCATGATCGACTATCGGAACAGCAACCGGACGGGCCACATCCTCACCATCGAGGACCCCGTCGAGTTCGCGTTCAAGCACAAGAAGTCGATCGTCAATCAGCGCGAAGTCCGCGTTGACACGCAGAGCTACGCCAACGCGCTCGTCAGCGCGATGCGGGAAGCTCCGGATCTGATCATGATCGGCGAGATCCGCGATCAGCCCACGCTTCAGAACTGCCTGCTGTTTGCGCAAACGGGGCACCTGTGCATGTCGACGCTGCACGCGAACAACAGCTACAACGCGCTGAACCGCATCATCAACTTCTTCCCCCGCGAAGCGCGCGACTCGCTGCTGGCCGATCTCGGTATCGCCTTGCGAGCCGTCATCTCCCAGCGGCTGGTGCGCACGGTGGATGGAAGGCGCGTGCCGGCGGTGGAGGTCCTGCTGAACACCAAGCACATCCAGGATCTCATTACGAAAGGCGAGATCGACCAGATCAAGGATGCCCTGGAGCAGAGCCTGTCGCCCGGGTCCCAGTCCTTCGAGCAGGCGCTTTTCGGGCTGATTCACAGCGGCAAAATCTCGGTTGAAGAGGCGATGGCGCATTCGGACTCGCCGACCAACCTGCACTGGCTGCTCAATAATGCGCCCAAGCCCTCCGCCGGCGCGCCTTCAGGGACGGGCCAGCCGGGCGCCCCGAAGAAGTCGGACGACATTTCCACCATCAAGCTGAATCTCGACGCGCTGGGTTGAGGCGCCGTCCACCGAGACCGGCTCCGCCAGGCACGGTCGGCGATCTGGTCGACGCAGGCACGCGTCGCTTTCGCACCGCGCGACTGCAGTTCGGCCACGGCACCACGAGTCCGAGGGACGAGGCCGCCTGGCTGACCCTTCACGCGCTGGGGCTTTCGCCCTCGGCGATGGGAGCGCCGTCCCGGCGGGTCCGTCCCGAAGACGCGCGCCGCGTTCTACGGCTGTTCGACCGGCGAATTCGCAGCCGCAAGCCGGCCGCGTACCTGACACGTGAAGCGTGGCTCGGAGATTTTCGCTTCTACGTGGACGAGCGGGTCATTGTCCCGCGTTCGCACATCGCCGAGCTGCTCATCGATCGCCTCTCCCCGTGGGTGCCCGCACCGGGCAGAGTTCGCGCGGCACTCGACCTGTGCACGGGATCGGGCTGTCTCGCCGTGTTGCTTGCGCGTGCGTTTCCGCGCGCACGCGTGGACGCCGCGGATATCTCGAAAGCCGCACTCGCCGTCGCCCGGATCAACGTCGCCCGACACCGGCTCGCCAGGCGAGTGCGCCGGATCCGGTCCGACCTTTTTTCCGCGTTGCGCGGCCGGCAGTACGACGTGATCGTATGCAATCCGCCCTACGTCACCTCGGCCGTGATGCGCAGGCTGCCGCGCGAGTACCGCCATGAGCCGCGGATCGCTCTCGCCGGCGGCCAGGACGGTCTCGATACCGTGCGCCGCATTCTCCGCGAGGCGGCACGCCATCTTACGCCGGGGGGCCTGCTGGTCATGGAAGTGGGCAGCGGCCGGAGGCGGGTCGAGCGCGCCTTCCTGGACTCCGCCTTTACCTGGATCGAGACGGCGGGTGCCGGCGACGTCCTCCTCGCTCAGCGCGATCAGCTGACCGCGCTGCGGGCGCGAGGCCGAGCGTAGCCATCAGCTGGCGGATTTCGCGCGGCGGCAGCTCGACGTAGCGGCCACGCTTCAGGTTCCGCGGCAGGCTCAGGCCGCCGAAACGCACCCGCATGAGGCGGCTCACCTTCAGTCCCAGCGCCTCGAACAGCCGGCGCACTTCGCGGTTGCGGCCTTCGCGCAGCACGACGTGGTACCAGTGATTGGCGCCCTCGCCTCCCCGGTCCTGCACGGAGTCGCAGCGGCCCACCCCATCGCCGAGGCTGATCCCCGTCAGCAGACTTTCCTGCTGCTCCGGCGTCAGCCGCCCGAGCACGCGCACGGCGTATTCGCGCTCCAGCTCGTAGCGGGGATGCATCATCCGGTTGGCGAGCTCCCCCGACGTGGTGAGGATCAGCAGGCCGCTCGTATTGAAGTCGAGCCGGCCGACCGCGAGCCACTTCGCCCCGCGGGGCTGCGGCAGACGGTCGAACACGCTCGGGCGCCCGCCGGGATCGTCCCGGCTCACGATTTCTCCTTCTGGCTTGTAATACAGGAGCACGCGCGCCGGGGTCCTGTCCCTGCCGCCGCTCAGGGTCTGGCCGTTGACCTCGATGACGTCCGCGGGCCCCACCCGCGCGCCGATCGTCGCGGGAATGCCGTTGATCGTCACGCGCCCCGCGCGGACCCAGTCCTCCATGTCGCGGCGCGATCCGAATCCGGCCTGCGCCAGCGCCTTTTGCAGCTTGATCGTCGCGCCTTCCGGCGGCGCGATGCGGCTGTTCGCCACGGCTAGGCCTCCCGCCGCTCGAGCACGGCCTGCGCCAGCGTACCGCTGTCCACGTGCTCGAGCTCCCCGCCGACGGGCAGTCCGCGAGCGATGCGGGTCACCTTCAAGCCGCGGGCGCGCAAAGCTTCGCCGACATAGTGCGCGGTCGCTTCGCCCTCGACCGTGAAATTGGTGGCCAGGATGACCTCCTTGACGACGCCATCCGTTGCGCGCCGCACGAGCCGGTCCAGGTGGATCTCCCGCGGCCCGATACCGTCCAGAGGCGACAACGCGCCCATGAGCACGAAATACAGTCCCGGGTAACACTGCGCCTGCTCCATCATCAACAGATCGCCGGGTGCCTCGACCACGCACAGCATGGAGGCGTCCCTGCGCGGCGAAGCGCACAGCTCGCACACGGTCGCCTCGGCGTAGTTGTTGCAGCGCTCGCAGTGACGGACCCGATCCAGCGCCTTCGCCAGCGCCATCGCGAGCCGCGAAGCGCCCGGCTGGTCCCGCTGCATCAGGTGATACGCCATGCGTTGAGCGGATTTCGGACCGACGCCGGGCAGGCAGCGCAGCGCCGAAATCAGTTCCTCGAGGGAAGTCGAGGCCTTCATCGGCCAAGGCACAAAGCAACGGGGACAAGGTACCGGCCGAAACTGCCGCGGCGAAGTCGTCCCCGTCGTGATGTGCGACTGGCGACTTGTGCTTTCATGCTCAGAACGGAAGCTTCATGCCCGGCGGCAGCGGCAATCCCGCGGTCGCCGCCGCCATCCGTTCCTGCGTCGTCTTGTCGATCTGGCGCACAGCGTCGTTGACCGCCGCGGCGACCAGGTCCTCAACCATGTCACGGTCCTCGCCGAGCACTTTTGGATCGATGGTCACGCGCTTCACTTCGTGGCGGCCGGTCATCACGACCCTGACCAGGCCGGATCCCGCCTGGCCCTCGATCTCCATGACGGCGAGCTGTTCCTGCAGCTTCTTGACGTTTTCCTGCATGAGCTGCGCCTGCTTCATGAGGTTGCCGAGCCCGCCTTTCATTGTCGCGTCTCCATGGTTCACTGCACCGGTTTAATTGAAGAGCCGACGATCTGCGCGTCGAAGTTGTCCACCAGCTCGCGTACGAAGGGATCCTTCTCGATGGCCGCAATGGCCTGCGCCTGGCGCTGCTGCCGGTCGCGGTCCGCCACCGCCGCCGGCGAGGCGCCGGCGCTCTCCGCCGGCCGGATCGTGAGCTTGAGGCGGCCGCCGAGGTGCTGCTCGAGCGCCGCCCTGAGGCGCTCCTGGTACGGTCCTTCGAGCAAGTGCTGGTGGGACTGCGCGATCTTGAGCTCGATGCGCGTCGCGTCTCGCGTCACGAGCTCGCAATGCTGGGCGAGCATGCGGGCCATGCCGGTCAGGCCCAACTGCTCGACGAGATCCGGCCAGGCCGCGTCAGCGGGGTTTTTTTTTATCATCCCGGCGGCCGCGCCGGCCGGCGCGGCCGGGGCAGCCTGCTGCACGACCGTACGTGGCGCCTGCGCCAAAGCGCCCTGCTCGGCCGGCGCGAACGCCAGCATCCGCAACAGCGCCATCGTGAATCCCGCCCGCTCGTCAGGCGCAAGGCCCAGCTCCGCGCGCCCCTGCAGCGCGATCTGGTAATAAAGCTGCAGGTCTTCGGGCGAGAATCGCGAGGCCAGTTCGAGCACGACCGCGCGATCGGGCTCATCCTCCGGCACGGAGTCCGGCACCGTCTGCGCCAGCGCGAGCCGGTGCAGCAGGGAAGCCAAGTCCTGGAGGGCTGCCTCGAAAGAGAGGCTGAGCGACTCCATGCGCTCGGCTTCCTTGACCAGCGCCGCACCGTCCCCCTGCGCGAGCGCCCGAAGGATGGAATGCAGGTAGTCCTGCCCCACCACGCCGAGCATCGCTCGCACCGGCTCCCGTTCCACGCGGCCCCCGCCGTGGGCGATGGCCTGGTCCAGCAGGCTGAGGGCATCGCGCAGGCTGCCTTGGGCGGCGTGCGCCAGCGGCGGCAGGGCCTCCGGCTCGAACGGGATGCGTTCCGACTCCAGCACGTGCTGCAGTCGGCTCCTGATCTGGCCCTGGGGAATCTGCTTGAGGCTGAACTGCAGGCAGCGCGACAGCACCGTGACTGGAATTTTCTGCGGGTCGGTGGTTGCGAGTATGAATTGCACGTGCGCCGGCGGCTCCTCGAGCGTCTTCAGCATCGCGTTGAAGGCGTTGCGGGACAGCATGTGCACTTCGTCGATGATGAAGACCTTGTATCGGCCCGCGGTGGGCGCGTAGAGCGCGTTCTCCAGCACCTCGCGCATGTTGTCGACCTGCGTGTTGGAGGCTGCGTCGAGCTCGAGCAGGTCGACGAAGCGCCCCGCGTCGATTTCCGTGCAAGCGGAACAGCGGCCGCAAGGCGTCGGCGTGATGCCGGTCTCACAGTTGAGCGCCTTGGCGATGATGCGCGCGAGCGTAGTCTTGCCCACGCCGCGCGTGCCGGTAAACAGGTAGGCGTGGTGCAGGCGCTGCTGCGCAAGCGCGTTCCCCAGCGCACGGACTACGTGCTCCTGCCCGACCAGCTCGGAAAACGTCCGGGGGCGCCACTTGCGGGCGAGGACCTGCGTCACCTGGAATCCGTGAATCGTGATTCGTGAATGGTGAATCGAATTCTACTGCAAACGCGCTCGTTTTCCGCCGGTAACGGCGGCACGACTCGCGAGTTGCGGACTGCGAGTCGCTCAGAAGTGATACTGCGCCCGGATCTGGTGGAAATTGATGCCGTTGTTGGGCCGCTTGATGCCCGCGTTGGAGAGATGCTGGTAACGGTAGCCCACGTCCCACGCCCGCCGCGCGCCGAAGCGGTAGCCGAAGCCGATGTGGTCGCCGAACTGAAACTGGGTGCTCATGCGCTTGTCCCCGATCTGGGAGCGCGAGAGAACGTGGAAGCCGATCGCCGCCTCAGCGTACGGACCCTGCAGGTCGTTGCGCTGCCAGCGGAACACGGGCGTCAGCCCGAGCTCCGTGATGTCTCCATTCTGGCCGGGGCGCTCGTCGTGACGCCAGTAGCCCAAACCGGCCTCCCAGTAGCCTCCCACGTGCCAGGCTGCGCCCTGAAACCAGCGCTTCTGCCAGTCCCACTGCAAAGCCACGCGGCCCATGTCGGTGCCGTCGCCGCGACCGGCCTCGAGGGCGATCCCGTCCACGGCCCCCGCCGGCATCCCCGGCATTCCGAGCACGAGCGCGATGAATAGTGCAGAAAAGGTCTTCTTCATGTCCTAGTCCATCCCTGCGCGGATGATAACCCAACCGGGGCGGCGACGACGCGCCTGCAGAGAACGCGGCCGGTCGCGCCCCGACCGTGTCCGGACGGGCAACAGGAAAGGCGAGCCTTACCCCCGGCACTTGCAAAGAATAGCTGTGGCTGCTTCCTTCCGGACCTGACCAGGTTCACTACCATGCAATGCGGGGAGGCCCGCCGCAGTGAATTCTACGCAGTACGGCGCCCGGTCGCTACCGCCGGCCGAAAACTTTACAAGCACGCCGAATAGTGATTCCATTTGTGCAAGAACACGATCCCGCCGGCTCGCCCGGGCACAATCGGAGGAATGCATGGCCACGAAGTCCATCGAGTCCGTCCTGCAGGAGAACCGCGTCTTCCCGCCCAGCGCGGCCTTCAGCAAACAAGCCAATATCCCCGGCATGGATGCCTATCGCAAGCTGTGCGCCGAGGCGGAAAAAGATTTCGAGGAATTCTGGGCCAAGCTCGCGCGCGAGCATCTGCTCTGGCACAAGCCCTTCACCCAGGTTGTCGACGAGACGAAAGCGCCGTTTTACCGGTGGTTCCACGACGGCGAACTGAACGCGTCCTATAACAGCCTCGATCGCCATCTCAAGACCCAGCCCGACAAGACCGCCATCATCTTCGAGGCGGACGACGGCAAGGTCACCCGCATTACCTATAAGGAGCTCCACCGCCGCACCTGCATGATGGCGAACGGGCTGAAGTCGCTCGGCATCAAGAAAGGCGACCGCGTCATCATCTACATGCCGATGTCCATCGAGGTTGTCGTCGCGATGCAGTCGTGCGCCCGCATCGGGGCGATTCATTCCGTCGTCTTCGGCGGCTTTTCCGCGAAGAGCCTGCAGGAGCGCATCATCGATGCCGGCGCCGTGGCCGTGCTGACCGCCGACGGGCAATTCCGCGGCGGCCGCGAGATACCCTTGAAGCCCGCGGTGGACGAAGCCCTGGGCATGGGCGGATGCGACACGATCCGGTCCGTCGTGGTTTACAAGCGCACGGGGACCGCCGTTCACTGGGACGCCAAGCGCGATCTGTGGCTGCACGATCTGCTCAAGGGACACTCGGAGACCTGCGAGCCGACGTGGGTCGGTGCGGAGCATCCGCTGTTCATCCTTTACACGTCGGGCTCGACCGGCAAGCCGAAAGGCATCCAGCACTCCACCGGCGGGTACCTCCTGTGGAACATCCTGACGATGAAGTGGGTGTTCGACTACAAGCCCTCGGACGTCTTCTGGTGCACGGCGGACGTCGGTTGGGTGACGGGCCATTCCTATGTTTGCTATGGTCCGCTGTGCTGCGGCGCGACCGAGATCATGTTCGAAGGCGTGCCGGTCTATCCGGACGCCGGCCGCTTCTGGAAGATGATCCAGGACCACAAGGCCACTGTTTTCTACACGGCGCCCACCGCCATCCGCTCGCTCATCAAGGCCGGCAGCGACCTGCCCAGGAAATACGACCTGTCTTCGCTGCGCATCCTCGGCACGGTGGGCGAGCCGATCAACCCGGAAGCCTGGATGTGGTACCACGAGACCGTCGGCGGCGGGCGCTGCCCGATCGTCGATACCTGGTGGCAGACGGAGACCGGCGGGCACATGATCTCGCCTCTTCCCGGGGCCACGCCGACCAAGCCCGGCTCGGCCACCTTTCCGCTGCCCGGCGTTTTCGCCGACGTCGTCGACGAGACCGGACACTCTGTCGGCAAGGGCAAGGGCGGTGTGCTGGTCATCAAGCGGCCATGGCCCGCCATGCTGCGCACGATCTGGGGCGACCCCGAGCGCTTCAAGAAAACGTATTACCCCGAGGATTTCAAAGGCCGCTACTACCTTGCGGGCGACGGCGCCTCTTATGACGAGGACGGCTACATCCGTATCATGGGTCGCATCGACGACGTGCTGAACGTCTCGGGCCACCGCCTGGGCACCATGGAGATCGAATCGGCGCTCGTCGCCAATCCGAAAGTCGCGGAGGCCGCGGTGGTCGGCCGGCCGGACGACCTCACCGGCGAGGCCATTTGCGCGTTTGTCGTGCTCAAGCAGGCGCGCCCCAACGGGGAGGACGCGAAAAAGATCGTCCGCGAGCTGCAGGACTGGGTCGGCAAGGAGATCGGCGGCATTGCCAAGCCTAAGGATATCCGGTTCGGCGACAACCTCCCGAAGACGCGTTCGGGGAAAATCATGCGCCGCTTGCTGCGCTCCATCGCCAAGGGCGAAGCGATCACCCAGGACGTGACGACGCTGGAGAACCCCGCGATCCTTCAGCAGCTCAGCGAGACGGCGGGCTGACGCTCGCGAGGAGAGAGGCGAAGGAGTGAGGCGAGCCCCTGATCGGGTTCTGCCTTGACTCCTCTCTCCTCGCATCTTTCTTCTCTTTGCGCGAGGCGCGTATGATCCGGCCGAGCATCAAGGGGCAGCGCCTGGTAGCGTTGTTCCTGCTGGGCCTGCTCCTGTTCAACTATCCGCTGCTGGACCTGTTCGGGGGACCCGGCCGGCTGTTTGGCATTCCCGTGCTGTACGTCTACGTCTTTTCCGTCTGGGCACTGATGATCGTCCTGATGGCGATCGTGGTCGAGAAGCGCGACGACTGAAGGCATGCTGACCGCGCCGGTCATTGTCCTCGCCTCCTTCGCCTACGTCGGGCTGCTATTCGCGATCGCGTCCTACGGCGACCGGCGCGCCGACCAGGGCCGCAGCATCATCGCCAACCCCTACATCTACGCGCTGTCGCTCGCGGTTTACTGCACCTCCTGGACCTTCTATGGCAGCGTCGGGCGCGCGGCCACGAGCGGCATCGGCTTCCTGCCGATCTACCTCGGCCCCACGCTGATGGCGGCGCTCTGGTGGTACGTGATGCTCAAGATCATCCGCATCAGCAAGCGGAACCGCATCACCTCCATAGCCGATTTCATCGCATCGCGCTATGGCAAGAGCCAGATGCTGGGCGGACTGGTGACGATCATCGCCGTGGTCGGCATCGTCCCCTACATCGCGTTGCAGCTGAAAGCCATCTCGAACACCTTCTCGATCGTGCTCCGCTATCCCGATGTTGTGATGCCCGCCAAGCACGGGGCGCCGCTGTTCCTCGGCGACAATACGTTCTACATCGCGATGCTGCTTGCCGCCTTCACGATTCTTTTCGGCACGCGCCACCTCGATGCCACCGAGCGTCACGAGGGTCTGGTCGCCGCGGTCGCCTTCGAATCCCTGGTCAAGCTGCTGGCGTTCATCGCCGTCGGCCTGTTCGTCACCTTCTGGATGTACGACGGTTTCGGCGATATCTTCAGCCGTGCTGCGGAAGCGGTCGATACCAGCGCGATGCTCATGCTCGGCGGCGGCACCGGCGACTACGCCAGCTGGGGTTCGCTGACGCTGCTCTCCATGGCCGCGATCATGTTCCTGCCGCGCCAGTTCCAGGTCACCGTGGTGGAGAACGTGGACGAGCGGCACCTCAACAAGGCCATCTGGCTGTTCCCGCTGTACCTGCTCGCCATCAATCTCTTCGTGCTGCCGATCTCTTTCGGCGGCCTGCTCCATTTTCCCGGTGCGGCGGTCGACGCGGATACCTTCGTGCTCACGCTGCCGATCTCCGAGGGCAACGCCTGGCTCGCGCTATTTGCCTTCATCGGCGGGCTTTCCGCCGCGACCGGCATGGTCATCGTCGAGACCATCGCGCTGTCGACCATGGTCTGCAACGACCTGCTGATGCCGGTGCTGCTGCGCATGAAGGCGCTGCGGCTCACCGAGCGCCGCGATCTCTCGGGGCTGCTGCTCGGAATCCGCCGCGGCGCGATCGTGCTGATCCTGGTGATGGGCTACCTGTACTTCTACCTCGCGGGCGAGGCCTATGCGCTCGTGTCCATCGGGCTGATCTCGTTTGCCGCCGTCGCCCAGTTTGCGCCCGCCATCATCGGCGGCATTTTCTGGAAGGGCGGAACGCGCAATGCGGCCATGTCCGGGCTGGCCGCAGGCTTCATGGTCTGGGCCTACACGCTGCTGCTGCCGTCCTTCGCCAAGTCGGGATGGCTCCCGATCACCTTTCTTTCCGAGGGTGTCCTCGGCGTCGAGTTGCTGCGGCCGCAGCAGCTCTTCGGGCTGCAGGGACTGGACGACATTACGCACTGCCTCTTCTGGAGCATGCTCGCCAACATCGGCTGCTACATCGGCGTGTCGCTGCTCGGCCGCCCGAGCGCGGACGAGCACAGGCAGGCGACCTTGTTCGTGGACGTGCTGCGGCATCCCTCGGCGGCCGCGCACGGATCCCGCTTCTGGCGGGGCAGCGCTTCGGTCGAAGACCTGCAGAGGCTGCTGGGCCGCTTTATCGGCCCGGAGCGGGCGCGGGACGCGTTCGCGGCGTTTGCTCGAAGTCGCGGCGCCGACTCCCCCGCCGCGCTCGGCGCCGACGCCGCTCTGGTGCATTACGCCGAATCCCTGTTGGCGGGCGCCATCGGCAATGCCTCGGCGCGCGTCATGGTCGCCTCGGTGGTCGAGGAAGAGCCGCTGGGACTGGACGAGGTGATGAACATCATCGACGAGGCGTCGCAGGTTCTGGCCTACAGCCGGCAGCTCGAGCTGAAGTCACGCGAGCTCGAAACCGCGACCGAAGAGTTGCGAAGCGCCAACCAGCGTTTGCAGGAGCTCGACCGGCTGAAGGACGACTTCATCTCGACGGTCACGCACGAGCTGCGTACGCCGCTCACCTCGATCCGGGCCTTCTCCGAGATACTGAACGACAATCCCCGGCTCGACGACGCACAGCGGAACAAGTTCCTCGCCATCATCATCAAGGAATCCGAGCGCCTCACCCGGCTGATCAACCAGGTGCTGGATCTTGCGAAGATCGAGTCGGGGAACGCCGAATGGCACACGAGCGAGATCGACCTGCGCGAAGTAATCGAGGATTCGATTGCGGAGGTGAGCCAACTGCTCAAGGATCAGGGCATACACCTCGAGACCCGCCTGCCGCTGGAGTTGCCCGCCATACTCGCCGACCGCGACCGCCTGCTGCAGGTCATGCTGAACCTGCTGTCCAACGCCGCCAAGTTCTGCGACCGGCCGGGCGGCAGGATCACCGTCGGGCTCGCCCGGCAGCGACACTACCTACGGGTCGACGTGACCGATAACGGCGCGGGCATCGGCGAGGCCGACCAGGAGATCATCTTCGAGAAATTCCGCCAGGCCGGGGACACCCTGACTCAAAAGCCCAGGGGGAGCGGTCTCGGGCTCGCCATCTCGCGCCAGATCATCAACCACTTCGGCGGCCGGCTCTGGGTGAAGAGCCGCCGGGGCGAGGGCTCGACCTTCTCCTTCACCGTTCCCATCCAGCACGGCGGGCCGGTTTGGGGTCCGACCGCCGACTGGGTCGCCGGGACCGCGGTCGGCCCTCGCGCGCCGTGACGCGGTAGTCCAATGCCTCACAAGGTACTGATCGCCGAAGACGAGCCGAACATCGTCCTCTCGCTGGAGTTCCTGCTGGGCGGCGCCGGTCACGATGTCACGGTGGCGAGCAACGGTGCGGACGCGCTGGACCTCGCGGAGAGCGTGCGGCCGGACCTGCTGGTGCTCGACGTCATGCTGCCCGGTGTAGACGGCTTCGAGGTTTGCCGGCGAATCCGCGGCAATCCCGCAACTCGCGATACCCGCATCCTCATGCTGACCGCGCGTGGGCGCCAAAGCGAGATCGACAAAGGCATGGCCGCCGGGGCCAACGCCTACATGACCAAGCCCTTCGCGACGCGCGAGTTGCTCGACGCCGTCGCTCATCTGCTGGCCGGCGCCAGCAAGCAGGCGTAGCCGTCAGTGGTCAAGTCAAGCGGGGGGCGCCCTCGTCGCGCAGCTTGCCTGCTGGTCCGCCGGCTCAGTGGTTGAGATAGTCGAGCGCGTAGCCCTGGCCGTAGTGCGTGCGCACCGTGACGCCGGCGCCCGAAATTTTCTTGCGCAGTCGATGGATGTAGACCTCGATGGCGTTGTGGCTCACGCCTTTGTCATAACTGTAGAGCTGCTCCACGAGCTGCTCCTTGCTCACCACCCGTCCGAACCGCTGCACGAGCACCTCCAGCACACCGACTTCGTGCAGCGACAGCGATAGCGTCCGCCCGTTGACGCTGGCTGTGCGGGCCACCGTGTCGAAGCCCAGGCCCCCGTAGACGATCGCGGGCGCGGCTCCGCCCTGCTGCCCGCGCCGCAGCAGCGCGCGCACCCGCGCCTGCAGCTCGCTCAGGCTGAACGGCTTGACCAGGTAATCGTCGGCGCCGAGGTCGAGCCCGAGCACCTTCTCCTCCGGTTTCTCGCGTCCCGACAGGATCAGCACCGGCATCGAGGGGTTGCGACGGCGCAGCCGCTTGAGCACTTCGAAGCCATCGAGCTTCGGCAGCCCGAGGTCCAGAATCACCAGGCCGAACACGTCGTCCTTCAAGGCCTCGTCGGCGGCGACGCCGTTGGCCACCCAGTCGACCGCATATCCCGACTGGGTGAGCGAGAACTGGAGCGCCTCGGCCAGCGCCGAGTCGTCTTCGGTGATCAGTATCCTCAAAGCTTCCCCCTTGAGGCAACGCGCCCATCTTGCACTGCAGCATGCGGAGGTCCCGCCGCCCGCGCCAATTCTAAGTCGGGGGTTCAGGATTTTGTAAGGATTTTTCAATAGCATGAGTTCGTCGGAAAAGAACAGGAATTTCAATCCGGTCCGTTCACTAGGAGGGCTCCATGCAATTGTCCGCGAAGCACCAGGAATACTGGCGCAAGAACCTCGTCATTACGGCGATCCTGCTTTTCGTCTGGTTCGTCGTCACCTATGTCGAAGGGTGGTACGCGAGGGAGCTGAACAGCATCACCTTCCTCGGTTTCCCCCTGGGTTTCTACATGTCCGCCCAGGGCTCGCTGATCGTCTATGTGGTGATCATCGGCATCTATGCGCGCTACATGAACAATCTTGACCGCGTCTACGGCGTGCACGAGGGAGAAGACGAATGAGCCAAGCGACCTTCAGCCACAAGTCTTTCAATCAGCAGCTCAAGAAGTACTACGGGCTCTACACCGGCGGGTTCCTCGCGTTCGTGCTCGCGCTCGCCGCGGCCGAGCAGATGGGCATGTCGCGACAATGGATCGGCTACTGGTTCCTGTTCGCGACCATCGCGCTGTACGCCATGATCGGGATCATGAGCCGCACCATGGACGCGGCCGAATACTACGTCGCCGGACGCCGCGTGCCGGCTTTCTTCAACGGCATGGCAACCGGCGCGGACTGGATGAGCGCCGCCTCCTTCATCGGGATGGCGGGCACTCTGTACCTTGCCGGCTTCGACGGGCTTTCGTTCGTCATGGGGTGGACCGGCGGGTACGTGCTGGTGGCGCTGTTCCTCGCGCCCTACCTGCGCAAGTTCGGCCAATTCACGATCCCCGATTTCCTGGGCGCCCGCTACGGCGGCAACATCGTGCGCGGCATCGGCATCTTCGCCGCCATCCTGTGCTCGTTCACCTACGTCGTCGCCCAGATCTACGGGGTGGGCATCATCACCAGCAGGTTCACCGGTCTGGAATTCGGCATCGGGGTGTTCGTCGGCCTGGCCGGCATACTCGTGTGCTCGTTCCTCGGCGGAATGCGAGCGGTGACCTGGACGCAGGTCGCGCAGTACATCATTCTCATCATTGCCTACCTCACGCCGGTGGTCTGGCTGGGCGTCAAGCACACGGGCATCCCCGTCCCGCAGTTCGCCTATGGTCAGACCCTGCAGAAGGTCGGCGAGCTGGAGAAGAAGATCACCGCCGATCCGAAGGAAGTCGAGGCACGCGGGCTTGCCAAGGCCGCCGCAGCCGAGGCTACTGCGGCGCTGAAGGACGTGAACAAGGCGATTGCCGACCGGCGCGCGTCGCTGGAACAGCGCCTCGCCAAAGCCAAGTCGGATAACGCGCCGGATCACGTCCAGAAATCCATCAAGCAGGCGCTCGACAACACACCTACCGATCCGGACAAGGCAAAGGAATACTGGTCGGCCCGGAAAAACCTGGGAGCCAATGCCAACCCTCCGCGACCTCACGCGACCCCCTATGTGGGCAAGGACGAGGCGGCGCAGCACACGGCGCGACTCAACTTCCTCGGCATCGTGTTCTGCATGATGTTCGGCACGGCGGCGCTGCCGCACATCCTGATGCGCTACTACACCACCCCAAGCGTGAGGCAGGCGCGCACCTCGGTGTTCTGGTCACTGTTCTTCATCTTCCTGCTGTACTTCACGGCGCCCTGCCTCGCGGTGCTCGCCAAGTTCGACGTGTATTCGAACCTCGTGGGCAGCCGGTTCGCGGAGTTGCCGGCCTGGGCGGCGGCCTGGCGGCTGGTCGACCCGGCTCTGCTCACCATCACCGACCTCAACTTCGACGGCATCGTGCAGCTCGCAGAGATCGCGATCGGCGGAGACATCATCGTGCTGGCGACGCCGGAGATCGCCGGGTTGCCCTACGTGGTGTCGGGGCTGGTCGCGGCGGGCGGATTGGCGGCGGCGCTTTCCACCGCTGACGGCCTGCTGCTCACTATTGCCAACGCGCTGTCGCACGATCTGTATTACAAGATCATCGACCCGCATGCGACCACCGCGCGGCGCGTGACCGTCTCCAAGGTCCTGCTGCTGGTGGTAGCCCTCATTGCCGCATGGGTCACGTCGTACAAGCCGGGGAACATCCTCTTCCTCGTCGGTGCGGCGTTCTCGCTGGCCGCCTCGGCATTCTTCCCTGCCCTGGTGCTCGGCGTCTTCTGGAAGCGCGCCAACAAGTGGGGGGCGATCGCGGGCATGGTCGTCGGGTTGGGTCTGTGCATGTACTACATGAGCGTGACCTATCCCTTCTTCCGGGACCTCCTGGGCATCACTGCGCCGATCGCGTCCTACCAGTGGTTCGGCATCAACGCGATCTCAGCGGGCGTGTTCGGCGTGCCTGCCGGCATCCTCACGATCATCATCGTGAGCCTCCTGACGCCCGAGCCGGCCAAGGACGTGCAGGACCTGGTCGACCACGTGCGCTACCCGGTGCTGTCCGGCGACATCGACACCCGGGCGACGTAGGGCACCGCGGCAAACGTTCGGGAACAAGGCCCGCGCGAGCGGGCCTTGTTTTTTCAGACTTCGAGATCCTTCACGAGGTGGGCCAGGTCGGCCCGCTCTGCGTCCAGGATGAGGCGCCGCGTCGTCTTGGGGTCGAAGCGGTTCAGGTGATGGATCACTCGCCGCACCCCGTCGGGCTCGTGCGCGTGGTGGCACGCCATGCCGTACTGATACCAGATGGGCGAGCCCATCGGCTGGAGGCGGGCCGCCTGCTCGAGCGCCTCCATCGCGGCGCGGTGCTCGCCCAGCGTGGCGTGCGCCAGCCCCATTCCGTACCAGGCGCGATCGAGACGAGGATCGAGTTCGACCGCCGACCGGAAGCGCTCGATCGCCTTGCGCGGTTGCCCCGCTCTTGCGTAGACAAACCCGAGGTTGAAATGAGCGGTTGCGTCGCGCGGGTCGAGCCGCAGCACGCGCTCGAAGCACTCGATCGCCTGCACGTCCTGCCCGGTGAGCGCGCTGCGGTACGCCAGCGCGTTGGCCGCCCGCCGGAACGACGGATCCGCCTCAAGCGCTTGGCGGTAACCGTCCATGGCGAGGTCGTGCCGGCCGACGATCTCGAGCGCCCTTGCACGGAGATAGTGGCGCCACTTGTCGAAGTTCATCGGCACATTATGCGGGACAACCCGACGCCGTGGGCGGGCCGGCTTCAGCCGGACGCCCGGATTGCCTGCTAAAATTCGCACCTCCGGAGAGGTGGATGAGTGGTTTAAGTCGCACGCCTGGAAAGCGTGTGTACGGTGAAAGCCGTACCGCGGGTTCGAATCCCGCCCTCTCCGCCACGAACCCCGTGTATCGTGAGTCTCTCGTTTCACCCTCTCTGCGGACCTTCACATAACAATTTCACCAACCATGGCCACGGACAATGGACCTTCAGCTGAGCGATAAGACGGCCCTGGTCACCGGCGCTTCCCGCGGCATCGGACGCGCCATCGCGCTCGGGCTCGCGCGCGAAGGCGTGAGACTCGCCATCACGGCCCGGCGCGTCAACCTGCTCGAGGAACTGGCAGGCGAAATCGCCGCCGGGGCGGCCAGGCCCGTGATCCTGGAATCGGATCTTTATCAGGAAGGCTCCGCCGAAAAGCTGGCCGCAGAAGCCGGCAAAACACTGGGGCGCATAGACATCCTGGTGAATGCCGCCGGCGGCAGCCGCCCGTTTCCTTTCGAGGCGACCAAGGAGCAATGGGCAGAGGCGTTCACGGTGAATTTCATCCGTCTGCGCGAACTCTCCCATGCGGTCATCCCGACAATGAAAGCGGCAAAATGGGGCCGCATCGTCAACATCACCGGCAGTTCGGAACCCCGGGGGCTCAATGCGGCGAATTCCGCCAAGGCCGCCGTGCATGCCTGGGCCAAAGGGCTGTCGCGTGAAATGGCGGCCTACGGCATCACGATCAATTGCATCCAGCCGGGCCGCATCGTGAGCGAGCAGATCCTCCGCTTCCATCCCACCGAAGAGGACCGCCGCCGGTTTTCGCAGGAGAACATCCCGATGGGCCGATTCGGCGAGCCGGAAGAACTGGCGAACCTGGCGGTGTTCCTCGCCTCTCCCCGCGCCGGCTACATCACAGGCACGGTCACGCCGGTGGACGGCGGCATGAGCCGCTTCGCTTTCTAGACCGGTCGCCATGCCGGCCGATATCCTGTTCCTGACGATCGCGCGCGCGCTGGTGGAGGTCGCCGGCATGCTGCTCCTGGGCCAGGGTGTGCTGTGGCTGTTCGGGCCCAAGGCCCGGGAAGGCAACTTCGTCTACGATCTGTTCGCAATGGCAAGGGCCAGCCACAGCCAGACCAGGACGATGAAAGTTACCAAACCGATGTGGGAGTCGTGAACGAAACGGGGGGTGATGGCCCGCGTGGCCTTGACGAGGGGGCGGGTT
>Ga0247830_10000117_pt1 | contig 23559 bp, 23 predicted proteins | sample 12C_Control_Day5_FD_207766 | JGI IMG/M metagenome (GOLD analysis project Ga0247830, IMG submission 207766) | Soil microbial communities from agricultural site in Penn Yan, New York, United States - 12C_Control_Day5 | ecosystem: Environmental > Terrestrial > Soil > Agricultural land | place...
GGGTACCTCCGTGGGGGCGTCGACCGTGATCACCCGCGCCGCGGCCGCATCGGCGCCCAGCACGATCGGGGTCGCGTTGCCGGACACGTCGACGGCGACGACGTCCATCGCCTCGTCGCATCCGGCGACCCCGACCATCAGTGTCGACGCATCGAGCCACCCGAGGACGGTCGTGGGGCGATCGGCGTCGGGCAGAGCCGGTCGGGCCACACGGGGGCCGAGGGCGATCGTCGCGACGCGATCGGCGCACGTCTCGCCGACATCGAAGGCCTGCAGCGTCCCCGTCGGAGGCAGCCGGAGGTTCCACGCCGACTGGCCGACGTCGCCTCGCCATCCGTCGGTGAACCCGGTGCGGTCCCCGAGGTCCATCGAATGGATCTGGGGATAATCGCCCGCGTGCTGGGCCGTCCAGACGAGGTGCTGTCCGTCGGACGTGAACGCGATCGAGGTGAACCGCGTCCCGCCCTTCGAGAACACGAGCGGCACCGGATCGAGCCCCTCGTTCGTCGACAGCCAGATGCGCTGGCGTCCCCCGCGATCCACGACGAAGGCCAGAGCGAGTCCGCTGGGGTGGTAGGCGATCTGGAGGTATCGACCGACCGGCAGGTCGTCCAGCCGATCGACGCGCCCGTCGTCCATGAACCGCTTCTCCGGCGGGCGCGAACCGGGCGTCGCGAACACCAGGGCGAGGCCCTGTGGGTGGCCCCAATCGAAGGCGCGCACGCGCTGGCCGGTCGCTTCCAGGTTCGGATCGTCGCCTTCGATGCCGCGGATCTCGAGATCGCCAAGGAGCACGCGGTCGCCCTGCGGTCCCCAGGCGAACGGCCCCGCGTCGGGGACCTCGAACAGACAGCTGAGGCGTCTCCCCGACGGATCGACCACCCAAGCCTTCCCCTCAGCCACGAATGCGACGGTCTGCCTCGCGTTCGCCGAGCCACCGATGCACGATGCAGGGATCGGATCGCCGTTCCCGAGCACGGCGATCGGCGAGGGGGTCGCCGAGGGGCCTCCGGTGGCGACCGTGGACCGATCGTCATCGCTCGCCGGCGGCCGATCGGTCGTGCACGTCGACGCCAGCAACAGCAGCGCGACCACAAATGGGGTGTTCCGACGTACCCGCACGGCCCCGACCTCCCGGCCGAGGGTATCCCCGAGCGGCACCGCGGGGCAACGGATCGACGCCGCCGATGCGACGACGCCTCAGGCGGCTGTGAGCAGCGGCGGCCGCAGGTCCAGGCCGAGGTCTGACTCCAGGGCTGCGGCCGCGCGGAGCAGCGTGACCTCGTCGAGCGCCTTCGCGGTGAGCTGCAGACCGATGGGCAGCCCGTTCGCGTCGAGGCCGCACGGCACGCTGATCGCCGGGACGCCGCCCAGGTTCGCCGGGATCGTGAAGATGTCGTTCAGGTACATCGCCATCGGGTCGTCGGCCTTCGCCCCGATCGAGAACGCGGTCGTCGGCGACGTCGGCGAGACGAGCACGTCGAACCGCTCGAACGCCGCTGCGTAGTCCCGCAGGATCAGGGTGCGCACCTTCTGCGCCTGGCCGTAGTACGCCTCGTAGTAGCCGGCCGAGAGCGCGTATGTGCCGAGCATGATGCGGCGCTTCACCTCGGGACCGAAGCCGGCGCCGCGCGTGCGGAACATCATCTCGATCGAGTCGTCACCCTCGACGCGCAGGCCGTAGCGTACGCCGTCGTAACGGGCGAGGTTCGAGGATGCCTCGCTCGGCGCGATCAGGTAGTAGGCGCTGAGCGCGTACTCCGCGTGAGGAAGCGCGGCCTCACCCACCTCGGCGCCGAGCGCGGCCAGCCGGTCGACGCCCGCGCGGACCGAGGTGGCGACATCGGGTTCCACGCCTTCCCCGAATGCCTCCGCGAGCACGCCGACGCGCAACCCGGCAACGCCCTTGTCGATGCCGTGCGCATACTCGGGCACGTCGGCGTCCAGGCTCGTGGCGTCGCGGTGGTCCTTCCCCGCCATCACGCCGAGCAGTGTCGCGGCATCGCGGACGCTACGCGTGAACGTACCGACCGTGTCGAGCGACGACGCGAACGCGATCAGTCCGTAGCGGCTGATGCGGCCGTAAGTCGGCTTCAGGCCGACGACACCACTCAGCGACGCCGGCTGGCGGACGGAGCCGCCGGTGTCGGTGCCGAGCGCCCAGACGGTCATGCCGCTCGCGACCGCCGCGGCGCTCCCTCCGCTCGAGCCACCGGGCACGGTATCGAGGTCCCAGGGGTTGTGCACGGGACCGAACGCCGAGTTCTCGTTCGAGGAACCCATCGCGAACTCGTCGCAGTTCGTCTTGCCGACGAGCACGCTGCCGGCCCCCGACAGGCGCGTCCACACGGTGGCGTCGTACGGCGGCACGTAGGTCTCCAGGATCTTCGACCCACACGTCGTGCGGATGCCCTTCGTCGTGAGCACGTCCTTCAGCGCGAGCGGGATGCCCGCCACACCGGTCTGCGGCGCACCGGTCGCGAGATACGTGTCGAACGCGGCCGCGCGCTCGAGCGCGACCTCGGGCGTCGGCGTGAGGAAGGCCGCCACCCGCCCGTCGAGATCTTCCCGCCGTGCGATCGCCGACTCGGCCAGGGCGACCGCGGTGATCCCGCCGTCGCGCAGGCCCTCGGACAGTTGGGAGCCCGAACGGTCGCAGAGCTCGGTCACGACCCGGTCTCCGCGATCTTCGGCACCAGGAATCGCTCGTCGGCGGAGGCGGGTGCGTTCGCGACCGCGGCGTCGTGGGAGAGGCTGGGCTCCGGCGAGTCCTCACGGAAGACGTTCACCTGAGGGATCGGGGAGGCGGTCGGCGCCACGTCGTCGGCCGCCACCTCGCCCACCTTCGCCGCGTGCTCGAGGATCACGGCGAGCTGCTCGCGCATCGTTTCCTTCTCGTCGTCCGTGAGCTGCACCCGCGCGAGCTTGGCGACGTGGTCGATGTCGATCTCCACCGGCATGGGCGGCAGTCTAGCCGCGCCGGGTCAGGCCCAGGTCGGGCCGGGGCGGTGCCGGAGCGTCCGGGCCCGACGGGAGCGGCACGGGTCCGGTTGGACCGCCCTCCACGCCGGTGATCGAACCCTGGTGACGCTCGATGTCGCCGACGACCATCGCTCCGGCGAGCGCCGCGGCCGCAAGGATGAGGTGCCAGACACCTATCCCCCACGCGACCGGCGAGAGATCGACGACGTACGTCGCACCGAGGACCTTGTCGCCGGCGTCCGCCACTTGAGCGACGATCAGCACCCACGGCCAGGCGGCCGCGACCACGCTCGCGACCGAGGCCGCCAGGAACAGCGCCCACCAGACCCTGGGGAGCGCCCGCCGAGGCGTCGACCCGGCCCGCGCGGCGGAGATCGTCGCGAGCTCGCGCACGCACACGTAGGGCATCACGAGGTTCGCAAAAGGGATGAACCACCAGATCACGGCCATGCCGGGCTTGTGGGTCGGGACGGACGGGCCTGGCACCGCCCACAGGTTCTCGTAGGCCCGCGCCTGCCAGACGAGCCAGCACACGGCGGTCGCGAGGAACGCCAGGCTGCCGACCCACACCACCGCGCCGATCGCGCCGGGATAGACCGTCGAGAACGCCGGCTGGGCAGACGACCCCTCCGGCGGAAGGAAGAGGCGCACCTGCCACTCGGCATCGGAGACCGCGCGCGTGATGGCCACGATGCCCGTGACCGACAGGATCGCCGCGCTCGAGAGACAGGCCCATCTCGCGACCCGCCCGGGCGTTCCTGGCTCGCGGAACCGATAGGTCGTGCCGAACGCGCTCGCCATCGTCAGACCCCCGACCCGAAGCGCGGTTCTACATGCGCGGCGATCGCGGCGGCCACCAGGGTGTTCCCCACGAGCCAGACGTCGGTGATCGGCCCCACGCCGCCGGGCACCGGCGTGATCGCCTCAGCTTTGGCCGCGACCGAGTCGAAGTCGAGATCGCCCGTGAACCTCGTCGCACCGGTCACGGGGTCGGGAACCGCGTGGAAGCCGACGTCGACGGCGATCACGCCCTCACGGACCATGTCGCCTGTCACGAGCCCGGGGCGTCCGGCGGCCACGATCAGGATGTCGGCCTGGCTCGTGGCCTCCGCGAGGCGTCCCGATGCCGCCGTCCGACTGTGGGCCGCGATCACCGTGGCATGCCGCTCCAGCGCGAGCCACTGCGCCGGCTTGCCGACGCTCGTCGAGCGCCCGACCACGACCACGGTGCGACCCTCGTAGAAGGTCGCCGGCTCGGCGCCGGTGGACTGCGCGTACGCATCGAGCAGGTAGAAGCACGACGCGGGGGTCGACGGCACGAAGCGCGGCCGGCCGAGCGCCAGCAGGCCCGCGTTCTCGGGATGCTGCCCCTCGATGTCCTTGCGCGGATCGACCGTCGCGTTCACGACGGCCTCCGGCAGGTGCGCAGGGAGGGGCCGCAACACGAGCACCCCCGTGACGCGTGGGTCGGCGTTGACCTTGCCGATCGTGGCGAGCACGTCCGGCAGCTCCACGGTCAGCGGCAGGCGTTCCGAGACGTAGTGGTAGCCGAGCCCCTCGGCGAGGTGCCGAACATGCCGTTCGTACGCGGCGGCTCCCGCGTCGTCGCCCACCGTGATCGTCGCGAGACCGGGAGTGACCGACGACATGCGCAGCACGCGGAGCTCATCGTCGATCGTCGCCCGGAGCGTCGCCGCGAGCGCGACCCCGTCGATCACGGTCGCGTCCATGCGTGTTCAGCTCCGGCCCAGGCGCCGCGCGAACTCGGCCTCGTCGATCACGTCGACGCCGAGCGTCTCGGCCTTCGCGAGCTTCGAGCCCGGGCCCTCCCCCGCCACGACGAACGATGTCTTCTTCGACACGCTCGACGCGACCCGGGCGCCTGCGGCCTGCGCGAGCTCGGTGGCTTCCTCGCGGCTCATCGTCTCGAGCCCGCCGGTGAGCACGATCGACTGCCCCTCGAGCGGCCTCGGGCCCTCGTCGGCCGCCCGCTCGTCGGCCGTGCGCACACCGGCGGTCCGCAGCTTCTCGATCAGCGCGAGGTTCTCGTCTTCGTCGAACCACTCGCGCACGGTCGCTGCGATCTCCGGACCGATCTCGGGCACGGCGTCGATCTCGTCCTCGCTCGCGGTCGCGAGCGTGGCGACTGAGCCGAACGCGCGCGCGAGCACCTGCGCGACGTGCGAACCGACGTGGCGGATGTTGAGCCCCACGAGCAACCGCCAGATCGGACGATCCTTCGACGCCTCGATCTGCGTCAGCACGTTCGTGATCGCCTTGTCCTTGAACCCGGGCAGCTGAGAGAGCTTCTCGGCATCGAGCGCGTAGATGTCGGCGGGGTCCTCGATCAGCCCGGCTTCCAGCAGGCGCATCACGGTCATGTAGCCGAGGTGCTCGATGTCCATCGCGCCGCGACCGGCGAAGTGGAACAGCCACTCGATGCCCTGGGACGGACACCCCCGCTTGTTCGGGCACCGGTAGTCGGCCTCGCCCTCGGGCCGCACGAGCGGTGTGCCGCACGAGGAGCAGGTCGACGGCATCTTCCAGCGCCGGGCACCCTTCTTCCGTTTCGAGAGCACCGGGCCGACGATCTCGGGGATCACGTCTCCGGCACGTCGGACGATCACCGTGTCGCCCTGCCGGACGTCCTTGCGCCGCACCTCCTGCTCGTTGTGCAGCGTGGCGTAGGTGATCGTGACGCCTCCGACGAACACGGGGTCGAGCACGGCGAACGGCGTGACCTTGCCCGTGCGCCCCGTATGGACGTCGATCTTCTTCAGCCGCGCGGTGCGCTCCTCGGGCGGGAACTTGTACGCGATCGCCCAGCGCGGGGCGTGGCTCGTGGCACCCAGCTCGCGCTGCAGATCGGTCTGGTCGACCTTGATCACCGTGCCGTCGATCTCCCAATCCACGGAGTGCCGGTTCGCCTCCCAGTGCTGCAGGAACGCCTTGACGCCATCGATCGAGTCGCGTGCCTCGGTGGTCGGTGCGACCGGCAGCCCGGCCTTGGCCGCCCAGTCGAGGAATCCGAGGTGGGAATCGAACGTGATGCCGACGGCGTCGCCGAACGAGTGGACCCAGAGCCGCAGGGGCCTCGAGGCGCTCACCTTCGGGTCCTTCTGACGCAGCGAACCCGCGGCGGCGTTGCGCGGGTTCGCGAACGCCTTGCCGCCCGCCTCGAGCAGCTGCTCGTTCAGCTGCTCGAACGCGCCGACCGGGAAGTACATCTCGCCTCTGATCTCGACCACGGAGGGCGGGTCGTCGACGCTCAGGGTTCGCGGGATGCCCTTGACGGTGCGGACGTTCGACGTGATGTCCTCGCCGACGCGTCCGTCGCCGCGGGTCGCTGCCTTCACCAGGCGCCCCCGCTCGTACGTGAGCGCGCATGCGACCCCGTCGATCTTCAGCTCGCAGGCGTAGCGGGCCTCGTCCCCCACCCCCCGCTCGATGCGTGCCGCCCACGCGTCGAGCTCCTCGAAGCTGAACGCGTTGTCGAGCGAGAGCATCGGCGCCCGGTGGGTCACCGGTGCGAACAGGTCGGCTGCGGCGACGCCGCCCACGGTCACGGTCGGCGAGTCCGGGGTCTGCAGCTCGGGGAACCGGTCCTCGAAGTCGCGGAGCTCGCGCATCAGCTCGTCGTACTCGGCGTCGGCGACCTCGGGATCGTCGAGTACGTGGTACCGGTAGCGGTGGTGCTCGATCTCGGACCGCAGCTCCTCGACGCGGACCTTGGCATCGGCTCGCTCACGCTCGTCGGGAGCCCTTGCCGCGCCGGTCGTCTTCGCCCGAGGGCTCACGCGGCGATCTCCACCCCGCCGGCGACCCCGATCTCGAGGCCGGCGACGATCACGCCCCCGTGGACCCCGGGCACCTGCCGCAGGTAGTGCAGCGAGCGATGGAAGCCGCCGGGCTTGCCGAGCACCGCCTGGACGCCCGCTGCGGCGGCGTCGGCGAGCATGCACGTGTCGGCGATCACCGCCAGGCCGTCGGGACCGCCGCCTCCGCGACCCCGTCCCAGCGTCGTGGACACCCCGACCCCAGACAGCGACGGGGACAGCGCCACCGTGATCGGCTCGCCACCGCGGCGCTTGACCCCGAGCTTCATGCGCTTGCGCGATCGGATGTAGTAGTCGCCGTCGCACGCGACCGTGAGCTCGTGTAGCTGCTCCCCCAGGAAGCGGCCCACCTGGTCGACCACCGCCCCCCGGAACGTGAACATCGGCCCCACGCCGGCGCTCGTGGCCGCCTGCACCATCTCCTTCACGATGTCGGGCGCATCGGCAGTGATTCGATCGAGCGGTCGCTTGCTCTGGCGGAACGCCGGATACCGCAGGGCATAGCTCTGCAGCTGTTCCCAGAAGCTGAGTGCGGCCGCGCGCGATTCCTCGGCGTAGTCCTCGGGTGCCGAGATGTGCAGCACCAGATCCTGCACCTGGATGTCGAAGCTCTTGGCGCGGCGCCGTAGCAGCTTCAGGGTGGGATCCCTTCCTCTCGGCTCGGAAGGCGATGATAGCCGAGGCAACCGACGGCTCCGAGAGCCACTGACGACGCGGCCCAGCGACTCAGCGCAGCGACTCGACGATGCGGCCGCCGCCGAGGAGCTCGTCGCCTCGATACACGACCGCCGCCTGCCCGGGCGCGACCGCCCGCTGTGGCTCACGGAACTCCACCCGGAACCCCGTGGGCGTCGCCTCGACCACCGACGGGACGTCGTGGCCGCGATAGCGGATACGCACGTCGGCCTCGAACGGTTCGTCGCCGGGCGTTTCGCCGGCGACCCACGACGCCCGGTCGGCGACGAGCCCTCGGCGTGACAGCAGCTCCTGGGAGCCGACCACGACGCGGTTGTGCGCGGCATCAACCTCGAGGACGTAGGCCGGCTCCCCCACCGCGACGCCGAGGCCGCGCCGCTGGCCCACCGTGAACCCGAACGTGCCGTCGTGCTCGCCGAGGACCCGGCCGCCGGGGTCGACGACCTCGCCCCCCGGGTGCACGAGGGCCGGCGCCTGCGTTCGCACGAACCCGCCGGCATCGCCGCTCGGGGCGAAGCAGAGCTCCTGCGAGTCGGGCTTCGTCGCGACCGGGAGGCCGAACCGCTCCGCGTGCGCCCGCGTCTCGCGCTTCGGGATACTCCCCACGGGGAAGAGAGACCGCGCGAGCTGACGCTGGCCCAGCATGTGGAGCATGTACGACTGATCCTTGTCCGCGTCCGCACCGCGGCGCAGATGCCAGGCGCCGTCACGTCCGCGGTCGGTGCGCACGTAGTGCCCGGTCGCCACCATGTCGACCCCGAGCTCGTCGGCCCTCCGGAGGAACGCGCCGAACTTGATCTCTCCGTTGCACCGGGCACACGGATTCGGGGTGCGCCCCGCGTCGAGCTCGGCGACGAAGTCGGCGATCACGCGCTGGTCGAACTCGGCCGTCAACTCCGCGATCTCGAACGGGAACCCGCCGATCCGCGCCACCGCCTCGGCGTCGGCCCGGGCCGCCGGGCCGCAGCAGCCGTGCTCGACGCCGTCGAGATGCACGAGACGCATGTGCGATCCGATCACCTCGTAGCCGAGCTCGGCGAGCAGGCATGCGGCGACGGACGAGTCGACCCCGCCCGACATCGCGACCAGCACGGAACCCTTCGACGTCATGACGACAAGGCTACCGTCGAGCCGCGGTCAGCCGACGCGCCGAGGCCGTGGTCCGTCCGGCTATCGTTCCGCGCATGATCGAGGCGCGGTTCGACGACCTGACCGGGGCTTCGGACTCGTTCCGCCTCATCGGACCCGCGGGCGTGCTGGAGGCGCTCCACGCCGGGGAGGTCCCCGGCGTGCTCGCCGCCGCCGAGGGCGCCGTCGCCCGGGGCATGTGGGTGGCCGGATTCGTCTCGTACGAGGCGGCGCCGGGCCTCGACCCCGCGATGCGGGTACGGGAACGGGCCGGCGGCGACCCCTTCGCTCGGCTGCCTCTGGCGTGGTTCGCGCTGTTCGAAGACCGCGAGCGCACCACACTGCCGGAGCCGCAGGAGGGCACCCCTCGGGGATCGGCCGACGTGTGGCGTCCTTCGATCGATCGAGCCTCCTATGACGCCGCGATCGCACGCATCCGGGAGCACATCGCAGCCGGCGACACCTACCAGGTCAACCACACCCTGCGGCTCCACTCACGGGTGCAAGGCGACGAGCGGGGACTCTACCGCGACCTCTGCTACGCGCAGCGAGGCGCGTACGCCGCCTACCTCAACCTCGGCCGGTATCGGGTGCTCTCCGCCTCCCCCGAACTGTTCTTCCGGATCGACGACGGCCGCATCACGACGAGGCCGATGAAGGGAACGGCGCCCAGGGGCCGGTGGTCGGCCGAGGACGACGAGGTAGCGGCCGGCCTGCGGGGATCGGTCAAGGACCGGGCTGAGAACGCGATGATCGTCGACCTGCTCCGCAACGACATGGGAAGGATCGCCCGCACCGGCACGGTGACCTGGAGCGACGTGTTCGACCTCGAGCGCTACGAGACCGTGTGGCAACTGACCTCCACGGTCTCGGCCGAGCTCGAGCCGGCGACGCCGTTGATCGACGTCTTCCGCGCGCTCTTCCCCTGCGGTTCCGTCACGGGGGCACCCAAGGTCCGGACGATGGAGATCATCGCCGAGCTCGAGGATGCTCCGCGCGGCGTGTACTGCGGTGCCGTCGGTTTCCTCGCCCCGACCGGGGCAGACGCCCCCGCCGCCCGGTTCAGCGTGCCGATCCGCACGGTGCTCCTGGACACCGAGAGCCAGAGCGCCGAGTACGGGGTGGGGGGCGGCATCACGTGGGGGTCGAGCGCCGAGGGCGAGTACGACGAGACGGTAGCCAAGGCGCGGGTGCTCACGACCAGACGGCCGCGGTTCGAGCTGTACGAGACGCTCCGTCACGATCCCGGGAAGGGGTTTCGCCACCTCGACCGGCACCTCAGGCGCCTCCGGGAGTCGAGCGCCTACTTCGGGTTCGCGTTCCACGAGCAGGCCCTCGTGCAGGCCGTTCACGAAGGAGCGGGTCGGTTCCCCGATCGGCCCGCCCGACTCCGCGTCTCCATAGATCGCCGCGGGGCGATCGACGTCGGCGCGACCGCTCTCGTCACGTCGCCCGAGCCCGTGAGGCTGGCGATCGATCACGGCCACCCTGTGGACCACAACGACCCGATGATGTTCCACAAGAACAGCCTGCGCGGCGTCTACGAAAAGGCACGTGCCCGCCATCCCGACGCCGACGAGGTGCTGCTCGTGAACGATCGCGGCGAGATCACCGAGGCGACGATCGCCAACGTCGCCGTCTCGCTCGACGGGCGGTGGGTGACCCCGCCCCTCGATGCCGGACTGCTGCCCGGCGTGGGCCGTGAGGTCGCCCTCGAGGAAGGCTGGCTGGTCGAGGCCACCGTGCGGCTCGACGACCTACGTCGAGCCGACGCGATCGAGCTGGTGAGCGACGTCCGCGGGCGACGTCAGGTGATGCTGGTCGACTGAGCACCGAGCTCGCGTCGGCTACTCCGGATCGACCGGAGCCCTCTCGCCCGGGAAGAGGAAGGGACGAACGCCGTGCTCGTCGAGGGGGCAGGCGCAGAGCGGGCAACGGGGTGGCTCCTCGTACACGAGCACGGTTCGCTCGCAGTACGGGCAGGCGCCCTCGCGCATCGCAGGAGGCTCGGCGGTCTCGTTCGTCATAGAGGTTGTCGCGCTCGGGGGGAGCGGTCCCACCCAGTGTCGGCAGCCCCCGTCCCTACCTTGAATCGGGGAGGCGGACCGGTCTCATCATCTCCGCGAGAGGCGATCTTGGGCGCTCGCCGAACCCGCCCCGCTATACCCCGTCCGGGGGAAGCCTCGACGGCCGACCCGGCAACGGAACGAGGCCCTCCCGAAGGGAGGGCCTCGTGGTCGGGTCGGATCGTCGGTTTGGGTGTCAGGCGGCGGCCTTCCTGCTCTTGCGCTTGCCGCGAGGCACGTAGCTGTGCACGGGCTCGTGCTGCCAGCAGAACTGCCACTTGTTGTAACGCGAGAGCTTCGTCTCACACCCTCGCTCGGCGCAGACGCGGTCGCCCGCGTACTGCCGGTTCGGACGCGGGAGCGTCCGGACCGATGCTCCCCGGTACCTCTCCTCTGCCACGTCGTTCACTTCCTTTCGGACGGGACCGGCGGACGGCTCGGGCGTCGGTCCCGCTTTGCACGTTCTTCGAACGGCGAGCGGCATCGGTTCATTCCACGAGGTGAACGGCGTGTGACTGCATAGGTTCCGGCCATTGGCCCTTCGAACCGATGCAGGGGTCAGGAGCCGAAGTCGGGGTCGCGCTTGTTCAGGAATGCCCGCATGCCCTCACGCTGGTCGGCGGTGCCGAACAGCTCCAGGAAGAGCCGCCGTTCCTGCGCGATCCCCTCGGGACCTGGCGACGCGACGGCCGCGGCGATCGCCGCCTTGGCGGCCCCGAGCGCCTGGCGCGGGCCCCTTGCGAACCCTCGAGCGACCTCGACCGCTGTCTGCAGCACCTCGGTCGCCGGGACCACGCGGTCGGCGATGCCGAGGCGGAGGGCCTCGTCGGCCCGCACGAGACGCCCCGAGTACACGAGGTCGCGAGCACCCCCCGGGCCGATCAGGTGCGTGAGTCGTTGCGTGCCTCCCGCCCCCGGGATCACCCCGAGCTTGATCTCGGGCTGCCCCACGGTCGCGTCGTCTGCCAGGAAACGCAGGTCCGTCCCGAGCGCGAGCTCGAGCCCCCCACCGAGCGCGAAGCCGTTGACCGCCGCGATCGAGATCGTGGGGATCTCCCCGAGCAGGTCGCAGGCCGCGCCAAGCGCGTCGACGCTCGGACGCACCTCGTCGGGACCCCACTCGGCCATCGCCTTGATGTCGGCGCCGGCGGCGAAGATGCGTTCGCCGCCCCACAGCACGAGCGAGCCGACGTCGTCGCGCTCGGCGGCGTCGCGGATCGTCTCTAGGAGCTCCGTTGCGAGCCGCAGATCGATCGCGTTCGCCGGTGGGCGGTCCATGCGGATCACCCCGACGCCGTCGTCCACCTCGAGGCTGACGTGGTCGGTCATCGTGGCGGCGATGCTACCGGCCCTGGGCTCCGGCCGTCGCGATAGAGGCGAGCGATGCACGCACGCTCTCGCCGAACGGCGTCACGGAGAGGCCGAACCGCTCCGCGGCATCAGGCGCATCCGCTCGCCCGTGCGCGGTCAGGGCATCGACCACGTGCATGCTGACGTGGCGTCCGAGCAGGGTCGAGAGCCGGGAACGTGCGGCCTCGCCCTCGAGATGCTCTGCGGCTGCGCCGGAGCCGGCGAGCATGCCAAGCACGTCGTCGGTCGTCACGCTGTCCGGGCCCTCGAGGGCCCACGTCCCGGCGAGATCTCCCTCGAGATCGTCGGCGACCGCGATCGCTGCGGCCAAATCACCGACGGCCACCGGCGCGACCGATCGCCGGCCCGGCCCCCACGCGATCGGCGGCGATCGGAGCGCTCCGGCCACCGTGGCGATGAACCAGAGGGACCCGGCGCCGACGACCGGAGCACTGCGGATCACCACATGCTGCAGACCCGACGTGGCCACGGCCTCCTCGGCGAGGCCTTTGGCCCGCAGGAACGGCACCGCCGACTCGGGTGAGGCTCCGGGCACCGAGGCGAACACGATCCGCTTCACTCCGGCCTCTCGAGCGGCGGCAACGGCTCGCACGGTCGACACGTGGTTCGCATCGAACAGCGCATGGTCATCGGGCTGGTCCGGCCCCCCGACCAGGTGCACGAGCGTGAACACCCCGCCGAGCACCTCTGCGAGGTCGTCGGCAGCGTCGAGCCGACCGAGCGTGACCTTCGCCCCGAGCGCACGGAGCGGCTCCGCGGCCGCGGGATCGCGGATCGCGGCCCGGACCTCGTCCCTGCGTGCGAGCAAGGGCACGAGCGCGTGCCCGACCGGCCCCGACGCGCCGGTGACCATGACCGTCATGGGCGCGATGCTACCGAGCGGCCACTCAAGGCACCTGCAACGCTCGTTGCACCTGCAACGCCCTGCTACCATCGGCGCGTGGAACGGACGGGACACGACTACGCCGACGTGATGGATCAGTTGCGCGCCAGGGGACTTCGCATGACCCCCCAGCGCCGCGCGATCGTCACGGAGGTCATGCGAACTCAGGGGCACATCTCTCCCAGCGTGATCGCCCGCACGGTGCAAGGCGAGATGCCGGGCGTGAACGCGTCGACCGTGTATCGCACCCTCACCCTGCTCGAAGAGGTGGGCGTCCTCTCGCATTCACACTTGGAGACAGGCGCCGAGTACCACAAGACCGAGGAATCGGAGCACGTGCACCTGACGTGCGGGCGATGCGGCAAGGACGACCCGCTCTCGCTCGACGAGGCGCATGCGCTGCAGGATCTGATCCGCCGCCATCACGGGTTCGAGGCCGACCTCACCCACTTCGCGATCACCGGGCGCTGCGAGGCCTGCGCCACGAATGCCGGCTAGAGCCGCCGCGACTCACGACCGGCTCGCTCGGCTTCCGCCTGCGCCGGGAAGAACCCGAACGGCAGCTCGAGACGGTTCGCGGCCATCAGCGCCTCGTCCGCCAGGATCTCCGCTGTGCGACCGTCGGCCACGATCCGCCCGCCGTTCATCACGAGCGACCGAGGGCAGAGCTCAAGGGCGTACGGCAGGTCGTGGGTCACCATCAGCGTCGTGATGTCGAGCGAGCGCAGGATGTCGGCGAGCTCGCGGCGGCTCGCCGGGTCGAGGTTCGACGAAGGCTCGTCGAGCACGAGGATCTGAGGGCGCATCGCGAGCACCGTCGCCACGGAGACGCGGCGACGCTGCCCGAAGCTCAGGTGATGTGGCGCGCGATCGGCGAAGGCTTCCATACCGACCGCGGTGAGTGCCTGGACGACCCGCTCGTCGAGCTCGTCGCCGCGAAGGCCGAGGTTCGCCGGCCCGAAGGCGACGTCGTCGCGGACCGTGGGCATGAAGAGTTGATCGTCGGGATCCTGGAACACGATGCCCACCCGGCGGCGCACCTCCTGAAGGTGTTCCTTCACGACCGGCAGCCCCCCCACGCGCACCGACCCGGCCTGCGCCGCGTGCACCCCGTTCAGGTGCAGCACGAGCGTGGTCTTCCCGGCCCCGTTGGGGCCGAGCAGCGCCACCCGCTCACCGGTCACGATCGCGAGGTCCACACCGAACAGCGCCTGGGTTCCTCCCGGATAGGCGAACGCCAGGTCCTTTACCTCCAGGGCCGGTCCGATCACGGGTTCGATCGTCTCGGTCATGCCTGTTGCACCCACGCGATCGCGCAGATCGGCAACGCCACGATCGGCAGGATCGACGCCGTGAGCCACTGCCTGGTCGTGGCGTGCACCTCGCCCATCTCCGGCATCGTGCCCGAGTACCCGCGCGAAAGCATCGCGAGGTAGACCCGCTCGCCGCGCTCGTACGCCCGGATGAAGAGCGCCCCTGCGCTCTTCCCGATCGCCCTCGTCTGCCAGATCCACCGACCTTCGAACCCTCGCGACTGGCGAGCGATCCGCATACGGCGCATGTCGTCGGCGATCACGTCCATGTAGCGCACCATGAACGAGGCGATCGACGTGAACGCCCTCGGCACACGCAGCCGGTCGAACCCGGTGAGGAACTCCGCCATCGTCGTGGTCGCCGCCAGCAACGAACTCGCAAGCACCCCGATCGTGGCCTTCGCGAGGATGTTCCACGCCCCCCAGAGCCCCTCGACCGAGAGCGAGACGCCGAGCACGTCGACGCGTTCACCCTGGCCGACGAACGGCAGGAAGAACGCGAAGGCGACGAACGGGATCTCGATCGCGAGGCGGCGCAGTAAGAACGTCGCAGGGATCGACGCCCACGCTGCGGCGAGGAGCACCAGCGCCGCGTAGAGCCCGAAGGCCCAGAACGCCTCCCGAGGGGTGGCCACGACGATCAACACGAAAAGGAACTGGGCGACGAGCTTCGTCTCCGGCGCAAGCCGGTGCACGGCGCTGTGGCCGTGGAAGTAGAGCGCGTGCGCGTGGCTGCCGCTCACAGCTTCGAGCTCAGCCGGCCGTGGCCGACGCCCGCGTCTGCGATGCTCCGTCGGCTTTCGGGCGACGGGCGTGGAAGATCCCGAATAGCAGGAGCGCGATGCCGAACGTGATCGCGACGCCGACGATGCCGGCAAGTCCGGTGCTGAGCGACTCGTCCTTCACGCCGTCGACTCCGTACTCCGCCAACGGGCTGTCGGTGAGATCGTGATCCTCGGCCGTGTCGATGAACCCCTCGTCGGTGGCGACCTTCTCCAGGCCGTCGGGGCTCGAGCTCGCCAGGGGACTCACGAGGAACGCGAGGCCGAGCGTCACGATCAACCCCCCGATCACGATCGCCGCGAAGCTCTTGCGGGTCGCCGTCATCGTCACGACCTCCCCACCGCCACGTCGGAACCGAGCTGGAGCTCTGGCATCAGGTCGTGCGCCGCCCCGTAGACGAGGTCGGGCCGGACGGCGACGACCGCGCCGACCGTCATCGCGGTGATCAACCCCTCGCCGATACCCACGAGGAAGTGCACGCTCAGCATCGCGGCCAGCACCGTGCTCACGGGCGCGTTGCCGCTGCCTCCGATCGCATACAGGATCGTGAACGCGAACGCGGCGATCACGACGGAGAGGAGGGCGGCGACGAACGAGGCCGCGACGACCGATCCTCGACTGGCCGGCAGGAACTTCCTGATGCCGAAGAAGATCGCGAGGCCGGTCCATCCGGGGATGATCGAGATCAGCAAGATGTTGGTGCCGAGCGCCGTCAGGCCCCCGTCGGCGAACAGAAGCGCCTGCACCACGAGCACGATGGCGACCGCGATCGTGCCGGCCCACGGACCGACCATGATGCACGCGAGCGCCCCACCGAGCAGGTGTCCACTCGTGCCCGCGGCGACAGGGAAGTTCAGCATCTGCACCGCGAAGACGAAGGCTGCCACGAGCCCCGCCATCGGCGCGAGGCGATCCGAGAGCGACTCCTTGGCTCGCATCAGGGAGTAGCCGATGCCACCGGCCGACACCACCCCCGTCGCGACCGAGACCCCGGCGCTCAGGAACCCATCAGGAACGTGCACCGATGCTTCCCTCCCATCTGCATGTACGCGTACATCCGTAGCGTTGCATGTGCAACGTGCTGCATGAAGCCACCTCGAGGCTACCGAGGGATCGCCGTGTCCGTCAAGGTTGACGGGTCGGTGCACAGCTTCCGGCGTGGGGTCAGAATCGAGGGATCTCTCGGTAGTCGCCGAACACGACGGTGAGGGCGCGCACGATCTCGCCCTCGGTACACCGCGCGCGAGCGCACGTGATCAGCGGCTCGATCAGGTCCATCTCGTCGTCGGCCGCGGCGGAGACGAGCGTGGCGAGCGCGCCGTCGGCCGCGGCCTGATCGCGCTGCGAGCGGGTCGCGGCGACCGCAGCCCGTTGGGACGCCTCGGCCTCGGGTCCGATCACCAGGGTGTCCACGCTCGGCGAGGCGTGGTCCACGAACGCGTTGACCCCAACCTTCACGAGGTCGCCGGACTCGAGCCTGCGCTGCTCCGCGAACGCGGCCTCGGCGATCAGCTGCTGGAACCACCCTCGCTCGATGCCCGCGAGCACACCCTCGAGCATCGATCCGTCGCCCATCTCGTCGATGTGGGCGAACAGTTCCTCGGCGCTCGCCTCGATCTCGTCGGTCGCCCGTTCCACCACGTACGAGCCACCGAGCGGATCCGCGACGTCGGCGACCCCGCTCTCGAACGCGATCACCTGCTGGGTCCGCAGGGCGAGGCGTGCGGCATGTTCCGTGGGCAGCGCCAGCACCTCGTCGAGCGCGTTCGTGTGCAGCGACTGCGTGCCGCCGAGCACGGCGGTGAGTGCCTCCAGCGCCGTACGGACGACGTTGTTCATCGGCTGCTGTGCCGTGTTCGACACCCCTGCGGTCTGCGTGTGGAACCGCAGGCGCCGGGCATCGGTATCCGTGACCCCGTAGCGCTGGCGGAGCCAGCGGTCCCAGATACGGCGGGCGGCCCGAAACTTGCCGAGCTCCTCCAGCAGGTCGATATGGCTGTTGAAGAAGAACGACAGCCCCGGCACGAACACCGTGGGATCGAGGCCGCGCTGCAGGCCGAGCTCGACGTAAGCGAAGCCGTCGGCCAACGTGAACGCGAGCTCCTGCGCCGCGGTCGCTCCCGCCTCCCTGATGTGGTACCCACTCACGCTGATCGGATGGAACCTCGGCACGCGGGCGGCGCAGAACGTCATCAGGTCGCCGATCAGCCGCAGGTGGGGGCGTGGGGGGAAGAGCCACTCCTTCTGCGCGATGTACTCCTTGAGGATGTCCGTCTGCAGCGTGCCGCCGAGGCGTTCCCACGCCACCCCCTGCCGCTGCGCCGTCGCGAGGAAGAACGCGAACGCGATCGGCGCTGGCCCACTGATCGTCATCGAGGTCGTGATGTCGCCGAGCGGGATACCGTCGAAGAGCTCCTCGAAGTCGTCGAGGGAGTCGGTGGCCACGCCGCACCGCCCGACCTCCCCCTCGCTGCGCGGGTCGTCGGAGTCCAGGCCCATCAGGGTGGGCATGTCGAACGCGACGCTCAGCCCACCCTGTCCTTGATCGAGCAGGAAGCGGTACCGAGCGTTGGTTTCTTCGGGGGTGCCGAAGCCGGCGAACTGGCGCATCGTCCAGACTCGGCCCCGATACATCGAGGGGTAGACACCGCGCGTGTACGGCGGCGATCCCGGCAACCCGAGCGCGGCGCCGTCGTCGCGAGGCGATCCGTCCGCGGGGCCGACGAACGCAGGGATCGGCTCGCCCGACAGCGACGTGTGCGAGCGGTCTTGGCGCGGGGGTCTCACCCCGTCGTTCGCGTCGCTCATCGGACCTCCGGGCTGCGGTGGGCCGCCGGCGTCCCCCACCGGGGGGCGCGACTACCCCGCGGCCCTGTCGACCAGCATAGCGGCGGCACCGTACGGATCGATGCGCCGCTCGGCGAGGTCGCCCGCGAGCGCGGGGTCGGCCGCGAGCGCCGTGGCCACCTGCACGCGGAACCGCTCGGCGGCGAGCGACTCGACCTCGCGGAGAAGACGCACCCGGCGCCGCTCGGCGAGCGTGCCGGTGGCGCCCAGGTGCGTGCGATGGGCCTCGATCGCCTCCCACAGGGCCTCCACCCCCCCGTGGTCGATCGCCGAGGTCGAAAGCACAGGGGGATCCCAGTCGCGAGCGACCCCCAGATGCAGCATCTGGCGCAGCTCGCGCACCACCTCCTGCGCACCCTCGCGGTCGGCCTTGTTCACGACGAAGACGTCGGCGACCTCGAGGATGCCCGCCTTCGCCATCTGCACGGCGTCACCCATCCCCGGGGCGAGCACCACGACCGCGGTATCGGTGGCCGCGGCGACGTCGACCTCGGCCTGGCCCACGCCGACCGTCTCGACGACGACCCGCGCGTACCCGGCCGCGTCGAGGATCCGGACCGCCTCGGGCGCCGCGAGCGCCATGCCACCCAGGTGACCGCGGGTGGCCATGGACCGGATGAAGACGCTCGGGTCGGTCGCATGCTCCTGCATGCGGACACGGTCGCCGAGGAGGGCGCCGCCGGTGTACGGGGAGGTCGGGTCGACGGCGAGCACGGCCGCGCGCAGCTCGCGCGCCCGGCACACGCGCACGAGCTCGGCAGCGAGCGTGGACTTGCCGACCCCTGGCGCACCCGTCAGGCCGATCGTGGCGGCGCGACCCGTGCTCGAGAAGATGCCCTGAGAGAGGGCCTCGAGGCCCGGATCCCCGTCCTCTACGGCGCTGATCGCTCGAGCGACGGCGCGTCGGTCGCTCCCCAGCACCCCGCGCACCAGCTCGTCGACGTCCATGAAGCCAGCCTACCCGCGGCCCTCGGGGCCTTCGGCGCCTGCGGGGGCGGCGGCGGGGATCGCCCGGAGCGCATCGCGCAGCGAGCGGCAGTACGCACGCTGCCGCGAAAGCGCGGGGTCCTCGCCGTCGCCCACGCGTGAGGCCACCATCGCGAGATTCACCTGCTCGCGTTGGAGGCGATAGAGCAAGCCCGCCGCCCGTGGACCGGCCCGCCGGCGCATCGCGCGCCTGGCCGCCCGCCGTCGCCGCGGGTGCTCGAGGAGGTGGAGCTCCGCGGCCGAGATGCCGTCGAGACCGATCTCGCCCGCGAGCGCCTGGTGGAGCCAACGCCGCTCGCGGCGCCGAGCGAGCGTCACCGCGATCGCGACGAAGACCAGCAGCGGCAGACCCTTCACCGCGGTCGCCACTACCACGAGCAGGTAGTCGGCACCGGTCCACGGCTCCGCCGGGAACAACGTCAAGAGCGGCGAGTTCCACACGAAGTGGGCCAATGCCGCGAGAGCGCAGAGACCCGCGCCCACCAAGAGCCGGTGTCGCAGAGGCTCCGTCGCACGGCGCGAGACGACCACCCCGATCGCCATGCCCACCAGCCCCGTGTACAGCACGTGCCCGTAGAGGCCGCCGGCCACGACCCGCAGCCAGAAGCCCTGCACCACCCCCGACGGCTGGCCGCCGAAGACCGCCATGAAGTAGAAGACGTCCTCGACGATCGCGAACCCCAGCCCACAGATCGCGCCGTACACGAACCCGTCCATCACGTCGTCGACCTCGTCGCGGGCGATCAGGTAGATCAGCACCACGCCGCAACCCTTGAGGATCTCCTCCACGAACGGCGCCGTGAGGGCGGCCGTCCACCGCGCGGCGAACTCGGGGCCGCCGAGACGGGCGACCGTGAGACCCCATCCCGCATTGCCGATCGCGGAGAGGGTGGTCGCGGCGATCGCTCCCCAGACGAACGCAGCCACGAGCAGCGGCACCGGCTCCCGCTCGTACAGGTCGAGTACGTAGACCACGAGCACCACCGGCAGGCCGTAGAGCGCGAGGAGGAACCACGACAGCGCCCACCCGCTCGGCGACATGCTCCGGTAGAGGCTCTGCTCGGCGAGCGACACGATGCCGGTCAGCCCGACGATCAGCACGAAGAGCCAGAACGCCGGCAGCTGCGGCTGCAGGAATCGGGCGTGATGCAACCGCCGGCCGAGGCGCATCTCGCGGGAGCTCATGCGGCCGGACCGACGATCGCGGCGCTCACCATCGTGCTCAGGTCTCCGTCGACGAACGCCAGCAGACCCTCCGGGGCGAGGCCCACGAACACCACCCCCTGACGGTCGGGCGAGATCACCGCGGTCACCTCTCCCTCGACCGCCGCGCCCGACTCCGCGTCGATGCCCACGAACGTGTACCGCTGCCCCTCGATGCCCTGGTCGAGCACGACCGGGGTGAGCACTTCGGAGACCGAGAGCTGGTCGAGCGACTCCTCGAGCACTTCGTCGCGGACATCGACCGCCAACGCTTCGGCGTCGCCATCGAATGGACCCCATGCGACGGTGACGAGGGTGCCGCTTCCTCGGGTGACACGCACGAACGCCCGGTCTCCTACGGAGCCGGGCTCCGCCGGCTCCCAGCCCGTGAGCGGCTGGACCGAGACGACACCGGGGATCGACACGGGCGCGCCGGCCGGCTCCGCCAGCGCGGCGGCCGCGACGAACCCCCCCAGCGTGGTGACGAGGATGACACCCAGCACCGCCAGCACGGGCAGCCATCGCCGGTCGCGGACCCCGCGCCGCATCCACGGCGACGCGTCGGGCCGGGGCGGCGTGGCATCCGTCACCGGCCGGGCCGGCTCATGGACCGACAGCAACGACGCGAAGCGCGCGAGACGCCGAGGATGACGCAGCATCCCGTGCACGTGCACGCGACCCGTGACCACGTCGGCGAGCACCGCGCGTCCGTCGCGGTGCAGCGGATCCGGCAGGCCGGCACGCAGCGGCGCACCGGCGAGGGCAAGCAACCGATCGGCCGGCGCCACCACGTACAGATGCGCCTCGGCCGCCACGCCGTCGGAGACCGAGACGGCGCCGGCCGACAGCCGGACCGTCACGGCGACGTCGGCGTCGGGCGCCTCGAGCACGACGACCGATGATCGCAGGTGGGCCGCGCGCTTGGGCTCCCGCGCCAGGTGCTGCTCGAGCAGACCGGCCAGCAGTTCCGCGAGCCCGCTCGGCTCCGAGCCCTCGAGCTCGACCTTCACGACGCTCACGGCTCGATCAGCACCTTCGTCGCCAGCCGGCGATCGAACCGTTCGTAGCCGATCGGCGCATCGTCGAGCGAGAGGCGATCACTCACGAGCGGCAGGGGGTCGAGCGATCCTGTCTCGACCCGGCGCATGACCTCCTGCCACTCGCGGTGGATCGGGCAGACGCCCGTGAACCGGATGTCGAGCGCCCGAGCCCAGGCGACGCCGAGCTGCAGCTCCACCGACTCCCCCGCGTAGACGCCCGCGACGACGACCCGGCCGCCCCGACGCACGACCGTGGTCGCGTCGGCGTACGCGACGGCCGCCCCCACGGCGTCGATCGACGCGTCGGCGCCTCGGTCGCCGGTGGCCTCGGCCAGCACGCTCTCGGCGCTCCGCTCCCCCACGTGCAGCGGCGTGGCACCCGCGGCGTCGGCCAGCGCGAGCCGGGCCGGCTCACGGTCGAGCAGGAACACGCGCTCGACCCCGAGGGCTCGCAGCGACGCGGCGGCGCACCACCCCACCGGACCGGCCCCGAACACGGCGACGACGTCGCCGGCGTCCGCACCCGTGAGGGAGGCCGCGTGGAAGCCGGTCGTGAGCACGTCGCCGACGAACACCGCTCGCTCGTCGTCAACGCCGGACGGAACCGCAAGCAGGTTCACGTCCGCCCACGGCACGCGCACAGCCTCCGCCTGGGTGCCCGGCAGGTCCCCGCCGAACGGCCCGGCGCCGAAGACGGCGGCGTGTTCGCACAGGTTCGTCTGTCCGTGCGCACAGAACCAACAGGCGCCGCACGCCGCCGCGAACGAAACCACGACCCGGTCGCCGGGTCGCACCGAGCGGACCGCGTCGCCCACGTCCTCGACCACGCCGACCGCCTCGTGGCCCAGAACCGCACCAGGGGCGGTGGGCGTCTTCTCGTGCAGGAAGTGCAGGTCCGACCCGCAGATCGCCGAACGGGTCACGCGAACGAGCGCGTCGGTGTGCTCCACCAGGGTCGGCGCGGGCACGTCGGCCACCCCGACCTTCCCCGGCCCGACGAAGACGACCGCCCGCATCACGCCTCGTCGGGAAACCTCGTCGGCACCGTGCCGCAGACCACGACCAGCTCATGCGCCGCCTGCACGTAGCGCAGGATCGTGGGCAGATCGCCTCGCACGCGGAGCTTGCCCTGCATCATCGCTCGGACCGGATCGAGCTCGCCGCGGACGACGTCCTTCCAGCGGCGGTACGTCGCCGAGATCACGAACGCCGCAGCCGCCCCCTCGTCCGGCGCGACCAGCGTTCCCGATCGGCAGGCGCCGTGCCACAGGTCGAGGTAGCCCCAGACGTCGGACGGCACTCCGCGATCGGGGTCCGCCTCGACCACGAAGCTGATGTCGCCCTCCCAGTCCGAGGCGGCCTCGCGGTAGTCGGTCGACGCGTTGATCTCGTCGGCCAGCGCGCGGAACCACTCCTCCCGCGGGAAATCGAACATCCCCACCTCCCCTGCCGGCATCAGCATACGGACGTCGTCCGGGGGCGGCGCCGGTCAGCGCAGCGCGTCGGAGACGATCACGGCGACGGCGATCAGGTTGAACGCGGCGTGGCCGACGATCGGCGAGAGCAGGGTCGTGCGCCATTCGTAGACGAGGGCGAGACCGAGACCGGTGACGACCATCGTGATCTGGAGCGCCACCGCGTCGGGCCAGGGACCCGGCACGTAGTGGATCACGCCGAACAGCAGCGCGGAGACGATCGCCCCGAGGGCCACACCGTGTCGGTCGCGGATCGATCGGTAGATCAGGCCTCGGAACAGGAACTCCTCCGTGATCGGCGCCACCACGACCGCGAACACCGCGAAGACGACGAGCTCGAAGCCCCGCAAGTCTCCGGTCACCTGCTCGGGCACGGCGACCTCCTCGTTCGTTACCGCGGCGAGGATCGCGATGACGATCGCCGCCGCGATGCCGGCCACGATGCGCACGGCGATGCCCAGCCCGGCGCCGATCGCGATCTCACGGCCGACACGCGAGGACGGGACGAGACGCAGGGCGTCGCGCCACCCCGCATGCCGCGTCCGGAGCCAGATGAGCAGCGTGCCGACCATCACCACGTCGACGACGATCCCCTGCGCGATCTCGCTGACACCGCTCGCGCCCCCTTCGCTGGTGTCGCCGAGCGCCGCGAAGAGCGGGGCCGCGGCGAGCGAACCGAGCACGAAGCCGAGGAGCACGACGCCGAGGGTGGGCAGGAACCGCCAGGTGACCTTCGGGCGACCGTCAGGGAGCGTCGCGACCGAGGGACCGGACGCGCTCGCCGCGCCGATCGGCGACCCATCGGCGCGCAGATCGGGTCGGGTGGGGGGTCCGGGCATCATCGGCGGATTCCTAGGGGAGGCGGATCGCCGGATCCTCGACGCGGCGAACCTCGACCCCGAGCGCGCGTAGCTTCTCGACGAACCCCTCGTAGCCGCGGTCGAGGTGG
>Ga0247830_10000118_pt1 | contig 23496 bp, 23 predicted proteins | sample 12C_Control_Day5_FD_207766 | JGI IMG/M metagenome (GOLD analysis project Ga0247830, IMG submission 207766) | Soil microbial communities from agricultural site in Penn Yan, New York, United States - 12C_Control_Day5 | ecosystem: Environmental > Terrestrial > Soil > Agricultural land | place...
GGCTGCTTGAGGATCGGCTCCAGGGCGGCAGCCAGCGGCCGCGTCACGATGTCGTTCAGCCCCCCGGGCGGAAACGCGTTGATGATGGTGACGGGACGCGCGGGAAAAACCTCCTGCGCCGATGCCGCTCCGGCCGCGAGCGCTGTCGCGGCGGTTCCTACGACGAAACGACGACGATCCATGCGTTGGTTCCTCGGCTGGGTTCCGAATGAACTTCTCAATCGTCCAGGACAGTATTCGCGCATGTCCGGCCACCCCGCAACAAGCACTTGCGGCAAGCGCCCGGTCAATTGTTTGAACTCGGATTTTCGGACCGATGCCTGGCGGGCGGAATTGGCCGGCGCGGTCGGCAGGCGGCTTCGGCCGAGCCGTCGGGTTGACCAGACGCGCTCAGCGGCCCCGCTGCGTGGCGACCGCGCCGCCGCGCCAGGTCTTGCCGGACTTGCAGCGCCGGCAGACGCGCTCGCCGGACCACTCGCTCAGGAAGGGTGTCTTGCAGACGAGACACGGCCGCGTCTTGGGCTCGACCGGACGATCGGTCTCCGGCTTGGTGTGGTCGTGGCTCACGATGTCCTCTATTTCAGGTTGCAGGGGCCCCTGAGGCCGGCGTCCGCGGGACATGCCAACAAGACCGCGACGATGACGCCGCGGTCTCTCTATTCAGACGGCATTAAAAGCAGCGCCTGGGCCCTCTCGCCGACGCTCAACCCTTGAAGGGCTTGGCGGCGGCGGCCTGGGCCTTCTCGAACAGGTGCTGCGTTGCGCGCGTCGACAGATCGAAGAACTCCTTCGTCTGCTCGGCCGCCTGCGCCGCGAATCTCTGGCTGAACTCGCTCTGCAGCTTGGCGATCTCGGGAAGCGACTTGGCGGTGGCCATGGCCTGCATCGCAGCGAAGGCCGCCTCGACATTGGCCGTCAGGTTCTGCGCGATCTTGTCGTTGAGCAGCTTGGTGCTGCCCCAGGCGGTGTCGGCGATCTCGGTCATCACCTTGGCGCCGTCCTGGGCGGCGGTGGCCGTCTTCACGTAGAAATCCTTGGAGGCGGCAACGCCCTGCTGCGCGAAAGCCTGCAGGTTCTCCGGCACGCGCGCGTCCTTGAAGAGCTTCTCGGCCTGGTCGAAGGCTTGCTTTCCGAATTGCTGGTTCACGGTGCGATCCATCGGTTGCGGGCTGCGGGGGCTGGCGCCTCGGCGGCGCGTGCTCGTTATATGGGCAACTCATTGTGCATTGCAATATCAATTGTGCGCCGCCGCATCACGCTTGCGTGAACCAACGTGAGCGGCCGTTACCCAGAATCGCGGGCGCGGCATCGAGCGGCTTGTATCGACACGCCGACCCGCGCATGTAGGAGACCCATGATCGTCATAACCAGAAACGGCAAGACCACCGTCGTCACGGGCTGGCGGGCCTGGCTGATCGGAGCCGTCGCGTTCGTGGCGGCGTGCGGCCTCATGTTCCTGATCGCGTTCGTCATGCTTGGCGTCGCCATCACGGTCGGCGCCGTGTTGCTGATCGTCGTGCCGGTCGCGATCAGCCTGGCGCTGATTGCCTCGCTGTTCCGCCCACGGCGCATGTAAAGGGGATCGACATGGACGAGACGACGATCGACCGCGAGGCGATGGGGCGACTGGCAAAGGCGCTGGCGTTCATTTGTGGCGGCGATCATCCCACCACCGTTGCCCTGAAGGCCGCCGCCGAGAGCGGCACCGAGCGCGACATCAAGAATGCCCGCTCGCTGTTCCTCAGACTGAAGCCGAGCGACCGGCGCGCGGCGCTGGCGATGCTCGCCGACTGATCCCGCGTCGCCGGGCATCGCGCCATCAGTGCCGCCACTTCCTGCGCGGCCAGGTGCCGCCGCCCTGCGCGCGCCGGTCGAGCGCCGTGGCAAGGGCGATCAGGCGCTGGATCAGCGGGCGGATGTGCGGGATGAGCGTCCGCAGGCGCACGATCTCGGCGCGCTGGGCATCGCTGATCGACTCCTTCTGCCAGGCCGCGAGCTGGCGCGCATGCACGGCCAGCAGGTCGAGAGCGTCCTTGGCCTCCTGCAGCGTGAACGCGACGATCGGCTGCGGAAGTATGGCGTCCGGGTCGACGAGCAGCTGCTTGATCCGGGAGATGTCGGCCTTGAGGATGTCCTGCGCGCCGTCGATGAGTTCGCCGATCCGTGGAAGCGCGGAGATGGGCAGCGACGCCGGGGCGGCGGATGGCTCGACAGGCATGAGCGCCAATATAGTGCGAAAAGCCCGCTGCACCAGTTGCCGAGCGGATGCGACCAGCGATCAGCCCGGCCGGTCGCCCGCCAGCGCGCGGAGTGGCTCGTTGCGCGACGGGCGTGCGGCAAGGCTCACCCCGGCCAGGATCAGCACGAAGCCGACGATGTGGAACAGCATCAGCCGCTCGCCGAGGATGGTGGTGGCGAGCACGGCCGCAAACAGCGGTATGGTGTGCAGGAACGCGCTCGCCCGCGGCGCCCCGACGATGTCGATGCCGCGGTTCCAGGCGACATAGGCGAGGATGCTCGTGAACAGCGCCGCGTAGAGCACGGCCCCTATCGTCAGCGCGTCGGGGAGCAGGCGATAGCCCGCCCAATATTCCCAGACCGCGAACGGCACGCCGCCGACAATCGATACCCCGGCAAGGGCGAACAGGAAGCTCATGGGGTGCACGGGCGGACGCAGCCTGAGGCACGCGCAATAGATCCCCCAGAACACCATGTTGACGAGGATGATGATGTCGCCGCTGTTGAAGCTGAGGCTTGCCAGCCGCGCCGGATCGAGCTGGCTCACGATCGCGAGCACGCCCAGCAGCGAGATGAGCACGCCCAAGAGCTGGCTCGGCCCCAGGCCGTCGCGGAACAGCAGGTAGCTCGCCGCCACGATGAAGACCGGCGAGACCGAGCCGACCACGCCCATGTTCAGCGCCGTCGTATACTGCAGGGCCACGAACTGCAGGGTGCCGAACGCCACACCCCCCACCAAAGCCAGGAACGTCATCACGCCGGCGCTGTCCCTGAGCTTCGGCCAGTCGGCCCGCACCTGCGGCCAGGCAAATATGCCGATGAGGACAAGCACCACCACCCAGCGCAGCAGCGAGACGGTGGCCGGCGGCGCGTGCCCGGCGAGAGCGCGCGCCGCGATATGGTTGCCGGCCCAGCAGGCCGCAGCCAGCGGCAGCAGGAGATAGGCCGCCGCCTGCGATCTCAGGAACGAAACCACCCGCAGTCCTTCGTCTCTCGTGCGCGGTGACGCACTCGACAATAGCCGCAGCGCTCATTGCACAGGCCTTGTGCACCCACAAGCCGCAAGCCATGCGCCGGCGTCGCAGCAGATGAGTGGCGGGATAGTGCACTGTGAAGTCGGGAGATAGCAGCTATCAGCGCTCGTGTTGCCGACAGCGCGCCTCCGGAGGCGACCCTCGTCGACCCCCGGGGATCCGCAACCATAAAAGAAAACAGGACGCCTTAGCGGGTAAGGCGTCCTGATCTAATGACCCGCTGGTGCGGGGTTGAGCGGGTCGTCAGGACAACGGGCCACACGCAAATCTATTCTCGCCGCCCCGCAAGATTTTTTGTTGAGAAGGCTCGGCGGCCCTCCAGGTCTTGGCGTGCGCCGTCGTTCCTCGCGCACCTAGCGCACGCGGATGTGCTGGTGCGCATGTGCGCGGCCGTCGCCGTGGGCGTGCCGCTCCGTCTCGATTTCCGCAGGCACGACAAACAGTTGGCCGTGCCGCACGCCGCGCTCGGCGATCACGTGCTCGGCGAAATGCTCCACCTCCGGCGTGCGGCCCTTGAGCACCGCCACCTCCATGCAGGTCTCGTGGTCGAGCGCCACGCGCATGGTCGCCACCGTCAGATCGTGATGCTCCTGAAACGCGCTTACGAGCCGTTTCGGCAATTCGCGCCGCCCCTGCTCGTACACATAGACGAGGCCCGCCACGCAGTGCGAGGCGGCTCCCTCGGGCCGGCGTGTGCGGGCGATGCCGGCGCGCACGAGATCGCGCACCGCCTCCGAGCGGTTCTGGTAGCCGCGGGTCTCGCTCAGCCTGTCTATTTCCTCGGCAAGCGCTGCATCGATCGTGATCGTGATGCGTTGCATGAAGACCTCACTCCATAGCTTTCGTGCCACATTGACGCGAGTATGATCTTTTTCTGTCGACATCATACCGACCTCCCCGCAGCGTCAGCAATGGGACGAGCCGGCCTAGGCCGCGCTTTTGGGGGATTGTAATGCGTATCCGCTCTCTGGCCGCGGGCCTCATCGGCCCTGTCGGGCTCGTGCTCGCCGCCGACGCCGGCAATGCCCAGCAGCAGCCGCAGGGGCAGCTTCCGCCGATCACCGTGACGCCGCCGCCTGTCAAGAAGAAGTCGGCCACACCTCAACCCAAGCAGCAGCCCACGGGGCCGGCCACAGCCCAGCCCGCGGCCGCGCCGCAGGCGGCGAGCCCGGATGCGGATGCGGTCCAGTCGATCGACCCCGCCTCCAACGCGATCGGCAAGGCGCAGTCGGCAAGCCAGGGCGTGGTGCTGGCCCCCGAGCTCGAGGCCCGCCCCATCTACCGCACGGGAGAGCTGCTCGAGGCCACACCCGGCCTCGTCGTCACCCAGCACAGCGGGGAAGGCAAGGCCAACCAGTACTTCCTGCGCGGCTTCAACCTCGACCACGGCACCGACCTCGCCATCACCATCGACGGCATGCCCGTCAACATGCGCACGCACGGCCACGGCCAGGGCTATGCCGACACCAACTTCATGATCCCCGAGATCATGCGCGGCCTCGCCTACCGCAAAGGCCCCTACTTCGCGAGCGAGGGCGATTTCTCCTCCGCCGGCGCCATCTATCTCGACGCCGTCGACCGCCTGGAGAGGAGCTTCGCGCAGGTCGAGATCGGCAGCTTCGGCCATCGCCGCGCGGTGACGGGCATGTCGGCGCCGGTCGGTCTCGACGGCACGGTGCTGGTTGCGGGCGAGGCCGTGCGCTTCGACGGGCCCTGGGACCGTCCCGACGAGCTGCGCAAGCTCAATGGGCTCGCTCGCTACTCCCGCGGCAGCTACGACAACGGCTTCGCGCTGACCGCCATGGCCTACTCCGGCCACTGGTACGCGACCGACCAGGTTCCGCGCCGCGCCATCGAGGAGGGCGTCATCGGTCGCTACGGCAACATCGACCCCACCGACGGCGGCCTCTCCCACCGCTACAGCCTCTCCGCCCGCTGGAACGCGACGACGTCGGAGGCCGCCACCCGCGTCTCGGCCTATGTCATCAAGAGCGACCTGCAGCTCTTCAACAACTTCACCTATGTCCTGAGCAACCCCGTCGACGGCGATCAGTTCAAGCAGGCGGACGACCGCTGGATCGGCGGCGCCAAGGCCAGCCGCACGCACTTCTTCTCCGGCCCCGCCGGCTTGCGCAACGAGCTGACTGTCGGCCTCGAGACCCGCTACGACGCCGTCACGGTCGGCCTCTTCAATACGAAGGAGCGCCAGACCCTCTCCACCGTGCGCGAGGACGACGTGCGCGAGGCGAGCGTCGGCGTGTTCGGCGAGGCCACCCTGCGCTGGACCCCGTGGCTGCGCACCATCACCGGCCTGCGCGCCGACCTCTACACCGCCGAGGTCGCCGGCACGCTGCCTGAGAACTCCGGCAGCGCCCGCGACACGATCGTCAGCCCCAAGGCCGGGCTCGTGCTCGGCCCCTGGGCCAAGACCGAGCTCTACCTCAACGCCGGCACCGGCTTTCACAGCAACGACGCGCGCGGCACCGTCACCACGGTCGATCCCGTGACCTTGGAGCCCGCCCAGACGACACCCTTCCTGGTGCGCTCCAAGGGCGCCGAGGTCGGCCTCCGCACCGAGCCCTCCAAGGGCAACAGCGCCACGCTCTCCGTCTTCATCCTCGACTTCGACTCAGAGATCCTGTTCGTCGGCGATGCCGGCACGACGGAGGCGAGCCGCCCGAGCCGCCGCATCGGCAGCGAGTTCACGCTGCGCACCCGCCTCGCCTCATGGCTCACGCTCGACCTCGACGCCGCCTACACCCGCGCCCGCTTCCTCGAGGACGACCCCGAGGCGCCCGGCCGCCGCATCCCCGGCGCCATCGAGGGCATCGTCAGCGCCGCGCTCAACTTCGACAACGTCTGGGGCGGCCTGTTCGGCGGCATCCGCGTGCGCTACTTCGGCCCGCGTCCCCTGATCGAGGACGACAGCGTGCGCTCCAGGCCCAGCGCCCCCGTCTCGGCCCGTCTCGGATACAAGTTCGCCGACGGCCTGATCGTGCGCCTCGACGCCTTCAACCTCTTCGGCCAGAAATCGAACCAGATCGAGTATTTCTACGCCTCGCGCCTGTTCGCGGAGCCCGCCGCCGCCGACGACGTGCATCTCCACCCTATGGAGCCCCGCTCCTTCCGCCTGACCGCCATCAAGCAGTTCTGAGCCGACCGCTATCGAGATACGTCCTGCCCGCAACAGGCGTGACCGAGCGAATGCAGGGAAAAGCCTAGCCCTCCCGTCTCCGCGCGATCATCTCCATGCAGACCCGATAGCGCTCGCTCACCCCGTAGCCCAGCACATCGAAGCCAAAGTCCTGCAGGAGCAGATCGAGGCGGCGCCGCGAGAAATTGTGGTAGTGCTCGATTTCCGCCCAGAACGGATTGGCATTGCCCGAGTCCAGCAGGCGCCATGCGGCGCAGTTGTAGTGCGGCATCGAGACGAACAGGATGCCTCCGGGCTTCAGGAGACGCCGCGCGGCTTCCAGCCCGCGCTGCGGGAAGGGCATGTGCTCCAGCACATCGGCCATGCTGACAACGCTGCAGCTGCCGTCCTCGCCATAGTCGGCCATATCCACGCAGTGCGCCTCGAAGCCGAGCTTGCGCATGGCTTCCACGCTCGACGGGCGCAGGTCGATCCCGACCGGGTCGAAGCCGAACTCCTCCGCCGTGAACAGCAATGACCCATTGCCGAAGCCGACATCGAGCCATCGGCCCTGCGGCGCGCAATGTCGCGCGACCCGCTCGACCATCCGCGCGGAGTGGAAACGCGCCTGCTCGAAGCCGCTGCCGGGACGCTGGTTCTCGCTCGTCTTGCCGAAGATCACGGACAATACCTCGGCCGAGAAATAGCCGTCCGTGCAGACGTGCTCGCAGGCCGCACAGCGCATCCAAGTCATGTGAGGCGGCACGAGCGGGTGGTAGAGTGGATGTATGGTGCAATCGACGCTCCGCAGCTCGCTCATCTGCTTGCTGCTGCACAGCGGGCACCCCTCGAAGCGCACCCGAGGCTTGGCAGTGACGAGCGCCGTCTGCGGCTTTTGCCCGCCATAGGTAAAACTGAAGCTGATCGATGGAAACTTGTCGGTCATTGAAGCTCAGCCTGTCCCCGTGCACCATCCGTACCCAGCTTAGCTCTCAACATGGCAATCGTCGGATCACGCTATCACGGCGGGCGCCCCGCATGCCGCAGGCGCCCCAGCAGCTGTCGAGATCGCCAAGGGTTGACATCGAACAAAAAGAGAACATACTGCTCTCGATCCTCCTACTCGCGCCCCGAATTAAAGGGGTCAGCAGGCTCTTTCCTCTACACTCTGCGTCCGCATGAACCCGCACCCTCCCCTCCCCCGGATCTCCGAGCAGATCTGGGACATGAAGTACCGCCTCAAGGCGGCCGACGGCAGCGCGCTCGACCGCACGCTCGCCGACACCTGGGAGCGCGTGGCGAAGGCTGCTGCGGCCGCCGAGCCCAAGCGCCAGCGCGCGCGCTGGGCCAAGGCCTTCCGCGAGGCGATGGCCGACTTCGCCTTCATGCCCGCGGGCCGCATCCTCGCCGGCGCCGGAACGGGGCGCTCGGTGACGCTCTTCAACTGCTTCGTGATGGGCCGCATCGAGGACGACCTCACCTCCATCTTCGAGAACGTCAAGGAAGCCGCGCTCACCATGCAGCAGGGTGGCGGCATCGGCCACGACTTCTCCACGCTCCGCCCCAAGGGCGCTCTCGTGAAGAGCATCGGCGCGGACGCCTCGGGCCCCGTCAGCTTCATGGACGTGTGGGACGCCATGTGCCGCACCATCATGTCGGCCGGCGCCCGCCGCGGCGCCATGATGGCGACCTTGCGCTGCGACCATCCCGACATCGAGGCCTTCATCGACGCCAAGGCCGACCCCGCGCGCCTGCGCAATTTCAATCTCTCCGTGCTCGTCACCGACGCCTTCGTGCGCGCGGTGCGCGAGGACGCCGCATGGCCGCTGGTGTTCGACGGCAAGGTCTACAAGTCGCTGCCCGCCCGCGCGCTGTGGGACCGCATCATGCGCGCCACCTACGACTACGCCGAGCCCGGCGTCGTCTTCATCGACCGCATCAACGCCGCCAACAACCTCTCCTACTGCGAGACCATCAGCGCCACGAACCCCTGCGTCCCCGGCGACACGTGGGTGCAAACGTCGGAGGGGCCTCGCCCTGTGCGCGATCTCGTCGGACGGGCGTTCCAGGCCAGGATCGATGGACTGGATCACACGACGGGACCCGACGGCTTCTTTGCCACTGGCACCAAACAACTCGTCCGCCTGGAGACGGCCGAGGGCTACTCCCTCCGCCTAACCGCCGATCATCGCGTCCGCCGCGTAACCGAGATGACGCGCTACTCAGTCGATGCGGACTGGTGTGCAGCCGGCGCTCTGCGAGCCGGCGACCTGCTGCTCCTCAATGACCATCGCACCAGCCCGTCGTGGCAGGGCGACCTCACATTCGAGGACGGCTACCTGCTGGGAATGCTGGTCGGAGACGGCACGCTCAAGACCGATACTGCGGTTCTCTCTGTCTGGCGCCCAGCAGTTGCAGTCAACTGCACCGATCGCGCCGGCGTCGATGGCGTCATGGCCGAGGCGTTGCGCGCGGCGACAACGCTCCCCCATCGCGCGGACTTCGCGGGCTGGTGCCCAATCGCCGGCAGAAACGAGTATCGGCTCAAGCTCGCAGCATTGAAGCGACTGGCCGATCGCGTGGGAATGACCCCGCGCAGCAAGTCGATCACGCCGGCAGTCGAGCGCGCATCGAGCGACTTCTACAAGGGCTTCCTGCGCGGCCTATTCGATACCGACGGGTCCGTGCAAGGCAGTCAGGCAAAGGGGGTGAGCGTCCGGCTCGCGCAGTCGGATCTGCCGCGGCTGCAGGCCGTGCAAAGGATGCTGCTCCGCCTCGGCATCGTTTCGTCGATCTACACCGAGCGGAGGCCCGCGTCTTTGCGCAACCTGCCGGATGGCAAGGGCGGTCGCGCCGACTATGCGACGCAGCCTCAGCATGAGCTCGTCATTACCGGCGAGAACCTGCTGCAGTTTCGCGATCTAGTGGGTTTCGCCGACTATGAGAAGGGCTCCCGCCTTGATCTGGCCATCTCCAACTATCGCCGGGCCGCCAACCGCGAGCGCTTCGTCGTCAGAGTTACAGCGGTCGTGCAAGACGGCATCGAGGGGGTCTTCGACGTCAGCGTACCCGGCGTCAATGCCTTCGACGCCAATGGCCTCATTGTGCACAACTGCGGCGAGCAGCCGCTTCCCCCCTACGGCGCTTGCCTCCTGGGCTCCATCAATCTCGCCAGGCTGATCGACAAGCCGTTCACGGCCGAGGCGCGGCTCGATACCGCGCGCCTGGAGGCGCTCGCCGCCACCGCCGTCCGCTTCCTCGACGACGTCATCGACATCTCCAACTATCCCCTCCCCGGGCAGAGGACGGAAGCCAAGGCCAAGCGCCGCATCGGCCTCGGCGTCACCGGCCTCGCCGACGCGCTGATCCTCGCCGGTGCGCGCTACGGCTCGCCGCAGTCGCTGGCGCTGGCCAAGAGCTGGATGGCCGCGATCGAGGCTGCGGCCTATGCCGCCAGCGCCGAGCTCGCCCGCGAGAAGGGCGCCTTCCCCCTCTACGACGGCGAGCATTTCCTGGCGGCGCCGAGCGTCCGGCGCCTGCCCGAGGAGGTGCGCAAGGCGATAGCGCAGCACGGCATCCGCAACGGCCTCCTCACCTCCATCGCGCCGACCGGCACCATCTCGCTGCTCGCCGGCAACGTCTCCTCCGGCATCGAGCCGGTGTTCGACTTCCGCTACGAGCGCCGCGTGCTGGAGCGCGACGGCTCCGCCCGCACCGAGACGGTGGAGGACTACGCGCACGCCCTCTACCGCCAGATGTTCGGCCCCGGCGCGCCCCTGACGCAGGCCTTCGTCACGGCGGAGGAGCTCACCCCCCGCGCGCATCTCGAGATGCAGGCTGCGCTCCAGGCGCACGTCGACAGCTCCATCTCCAAGACCATCAACTGCCCCGCCGACATCCCCTTTGCGGCCTTCAAGAATGTCTACCTCGAGGCCTACGACCTCGGCCTCAAGGGCTGCACCACCTATCGGCCCAACGCCGTGACGGGCTCGGTGCTGACCCGCACGGCCGAGCCGCCGGCCCCCGTCGCGCTCACCCCCGCCGCGGCTGCCGAGCCTCCCCTGCCCGAGACTCCGCTGCTGCCGGGCCTCATCCTGCCCGACCGGCAGGGCGAGGTGGTCTACATGGCCAAGCCCCTCGAGCGCGAGGGCGCGCTCGCCGGCTTCACCTACAAGATCCGCTGGCCCGGCTCCGACCACGCCATGTACATCACCATCAACGACATGGAGGTCGCCGGTCCCGCCGGAGGCGGGCACGTGCCAAGGCGCCGGCCCTTCGAGATCTTCATCAACTCCAAGAACCTCGAGCACTATGCCTGGACGGTGGCGCTCACCCGCATGATCAGCGCCATCTTCCGCAGGGGCGGCGACGTCTCCTTCGTGGTGGAGGAGCTCAAGGCCGTGTTCGATCCCCAGGGCGGCCAGTGGATGGGCGGCCGCTACGTGCCGAGCCTGCTCGCCGCCATCGGTGGCGTGATCGAGACGCACATGATCCGCACGGGCTTCCTGACGCCCCCGCGCCAGCCGGGCGAGGAGGAGGCCTCCCCCGAGGCCAAGGCGCTGGCCGCCGGCGACCGCCGCGATCCAACGCAACCGCAAACCGGCCGCGCGAGAGCCTGCCCGCGCTGCGGCTCCCAGTCCCTGCGCCGCCAGGAGGGCTGCCTCGTCTGCGGCAACTGCGGCTATTCCAAATGCGGTTGAGGCGCCCGCCCGCACGACTCCGCCATGCCGAGGCCCGGGCTCCCCTCACGCCGGATCGAGACTTCGTGACGCCGATTTACCATCCAGCGCCTTGAAAACTCTCATCTGTCGTCACATTTCGGCTCGAAATCACCCCTACCCAGGAAGCCACTGGCACACTTGTTACGGAGTTTCGCCCACCCCATGGCCGGCCGCATCCTCAGTCTTGCTCCCCTGCAGCGGCGCTCCGAGGCGCCCGCTCCGGTGGCGCTCGGCTTCCCGCAGGACCTGCCGGCCCGCCTGCACTTCTGGCGCGGCGCCTCCGGCACCCGCTACGTCCACACCGTCTACAGCCTGATCGAATGCCCACCCCTGCCGCGCGCGCTCTACCTCCTCGTGCGCCGCAACAGGGAAGGCCGCCGCGAGGTGCTGCACATCTCCTGTGGCGAGAGCGACGCGCCGACCCTCAACCTCGCGCATGTGCGCCAGCGCGGCGCTCAGCTCGGCGCCAACGAGGTGCACGTGCACTTCCTGGCCGAGACCGAGGCGCAGCGCCGCCTGCTCACCTGCGACCTGCGCGCCGGCCAGTTCGGCGCACTGAGCGCCGAGCCCGCCGAGGCCGCGCGCCACTGAGCGCGTCGTCTCGCGCCTGACCGCGTGATCCCCGCGCCCAATCGCGTCATCCCCGCGAAAGCAGGGATCAGCCCAGATGCTGCCGATACAGGAACCGCCGCGGGTCGCCCGTGCGAATATCGCGGCGCGGCGCCGGCTGTCGGCGCGCCACGCGCAGCAGCCCGGCGACGTAGGGGCTCGCGTGCCCTGGCGTCCCGCAGCGCGCGGTGTGCGGGCCGATCAGCGTCAGCACCCGCGCGAGATCGGGCTCGCGAATGCCGAGCTCGGCCAGATGCCGCAGTGTGCTGATGAGATAATCGAGGTTGTTGCCGGACTTGCCGCGCCCGCCGCGGATCAGCCGCGCCTGATGCACGGGCGGCAGCTGCCCCGCGTAGCTCGGATGCCCGCGCTCGACGATATAGGTGAGCGCCAGCACCTCGCGCCGATCGCCCATCAGCTCCACGGGCAGATGCGCCTCGCGATAGACGCCGTTGACCTGCTCGCGCGCCCGCAGATAGCGCACCGTCTCGGCGGCGCGCGAAGCCGCCACGCGATAGGCGATGCCCTCGCACGTGCGCCCGCGGTCGAGGCCCAGCACCAGGCCGGGGCGCGCCGCCGTACCGCGATGGTGGATCGAGTAGATGCAGAAGCAGCGCCGCCAGCCGACCAGCCGCGCGTGCTGCGCTTCCTCGTAGACGAACCCCGGCCGCCACATCAGCGACCCGTAGCCGAACACCCAGATGTCCATAGGGGGGCGCCTCAGCTATCGCGGCACGGTTCTGGTGCGCAGACAGCGCGCAGCGCCAAAGGTCTCCTCGCCACCCTCTAGCCCCGCTTCTTTTGCGCGCCTTTCGGCGCAGGCCTTGCTCCGCGATGCCGGGGCCTTGGTCGGCCCGTGATCGCATCCTCCCCGATCGTGGCGAGGGCTGCGCTGGCCAGGAACCCCGATCGCGTGAGACCGCGACGCACGGCTTCGTCGTCGATCGCCTCGAGCAACCCGGCATCGAGCGAAATGTTCGCCTTGACCGGGCGTCCCCGATCCAGAATGAGCGGCACCATGACGATGCTCTCACCGGCAGCGGCGTCGAAGCCCGAAGTCTTGTCGGCAATCACAGCCTGCACGCGCCGCGGGGGCTTCAGTGCGATCCCCCTGGCCGCCTGGTGCGATGCGAGCTCGCGGAGCGCGCTGATCGCATCTGCAATTGCAGCCTCGGGAGTGGCGCCGCCGCCGTGGCACCCGGGAACGTCGGGCACTCGAACGCCCCACGCATCCTTCGCGCCATCCAGAATGCCGACATAGTAGGGCACCGCTGCGCTCCTAAACCCAACCTGCGCTCTTGGCGATCGACCGCGCGACACCCGGCGACTGCTCCTTGTGGCGCGGAACCACGATCAACACGCCAGGCTTGGCGGAGTGCGTGAACTTGTCATGCTTGCCTCCAGCCTCCTTCACCCAGCCTTCCCGCTCCAACCGGGCGACGATCTTCCTGGTGCTGGTCTCCAAGGGCGTCGCCGCTCCGAACGAGGCGCAAATATATGCGCATTCACCCGCGGCATCAAGTGGCCGACGAGACCCCTCAGGACGTCTTGGTGCCGGGCCCATGCCGGCCGAAATCGGGCGCCTCGGTGTCTTGCCCGGCCTGGATGATGCCGCGCCGCGTCTCGCGCGCCTCGGCGAACAGGCGGTAGAGCGCATCGCCCTCGCCGAAGCGGATCGCGCGCTGCAGCGCGGTCAGGTCCTCGCTGAAGCGGCCGAGCATCTCCAGCACCGCCTCCTTGTTGTTGAGGAACACGTCGCGCCACATGACGGGATCGGAGGCGGCGATGCGCGTGAAATCGCGGAAGCCGCCGGCCGAGAACTTGATCACCTCGGTGTCGGTGACGCGCTCCAGGTGCCGCGCCGTATTGACGATGTTGTAGGCGATGAGGTGCGGCACGTGGCTGGTGATGGCGAGCACCAAGTCGTGATGGGCCGCATCCATCACCTCCACGTGCGATCCGCACGCGCGCCAGAAGGCACTGAGCTTCTCGACCGCCGCCTTGTCCGCGCCTTCGAACGGCGTCAGCACGCACCAGCGCCCGTCGAACAGCTCGGCAAAGCCCGACTCCGGCCCCGAATGCTCCGTGCCGGCGATCGGATGGCCCGGAATAAAATGCACGCCCTGCGGCACGAACGGGCTCACGTCGCGCAGCACCGCGCCCTTCACGCTTCCGACGTCTGTCACGATCGCGCCCGGCTGCAGGTGCGGCCCGATCTCCTCGGCGACCGCCCCGCACGCGCCGACCGGTATGCACAGGATCACCAGGTCCGCGCCGCGCACGGCCTCCGCCGCCGAGGCATAGGCGGAGCTCACGAGCCCGATCCGGATCGCGGTATCGCGCGTTTTGGGCGTCTGCGCGTGGCCGACGATGGTGTGCGCCAGCCCGCCCCGGCGCATGGCGTGGCTCAGCGACGATCCGATCAGCCCGAGGCCGATCAGCGCCACGCGCTCGAACATCGCACTCATGACCGGCCCAGGAAGCTCTTCAAGGCCGCGACCGCCTTGTGGTTGTCGTCCTCAGTGCCGATGGTCATGCGCAGGCAGTTGGGCAGGCCGTACGCCGCCACGCGGCGCAGGATGATGCCGCGCGCCTTCAAATGCTCGTCGGCCGCGATCGCATCCTTGGGCGAGGCGAAGTGGATGAGCACGAAGTTGCCGACGCTCGGCGTCACCTCGAGCCCGAGCTTGCCGATCTCCGCCGTCACCCAGGGCAGCCACTTGTCGTTGTGCGCCACGGCGTGCTCCACGTGCGCGCGGTCGGCGAGCGCCGCCACGCCCGCGGCAAGCGCAGGCGCGTTGACGTTGAATGGTCCGCGCACGCGGTTGAGGACGTCAGCTATGTCAGCCGGGCAGTAGGCCCAGCCGAGCCGCAGCGCGGCGAGGCCGTAGATCTTGGAGAACGTGCGCGTCATCACCGTATTGGACGTCGTGGCCACCAGCTCCAGCCCAGCCTCGTAGTCGTTGCGGCGCACGTATTCGGAGTAGGCCGCATCGATCACCAGCAGCACGTTGCCGGGCAACCCCTTGTGCAGGCGCCGTACCTCCTCGTTGGGAACGTACGTACCCGTGGGGTTGTTGGGGTTGGCGAGGAACACGACCTTGGTCTTGGGGCCAACGCTCGCCAGCATGGCGTCGACGTCTGCCCTGTAGCCCCTCTCCGGCACCGCCACGGGCTTGGCCCCGTTCGCCAGCGTGGCGATCTTGTACATGAGGAAGCCGTGCGCGCTGTAGACGGCCTCGTCACCGGGCCCCAGGTAGGCATGCGCGATCAGGTTGATCAGCTCGTCGGAGCCGTTGCCGCAGACGATGTGGTCGCGGTTGAGCCCGTACAGCTTGGCGATCGCGTCCCTGAGCACGGTCGAGGCGCCGTCGGGATAGCGGTCGAGCTCCTCCCCCACCGCCCTGTAGGCGGCGATCGCCTTGGGGCTCGGCCCCAGCGGCGTCTCGTTGGAGGAGAGCTTGATCGGCTTCACGCCGCCGGGCACGCTGCTCTCGCCCGGCACGTAGGGGCTGATGTCGAGGATGCCCGGCCGGGGGGTGGGCGCATTGCTTGCCATGGGTCGTCTCATCGGTCGGAGCGCGGAGCCCCGCGCAAACGCGCGGCAAAATAGGCGCATCCCCAGTGCTTGGCTAGCGTCATCCCGTGCCTTCCGCGCTCGCGGTCTTCGCCCGCGAGCACCGCCGGGATGACGCCCCCTGGTGGGACAGCGCTACTTCGCAAGCTCGCGGGAGCGTTTGGTGGCGGCGGCCACCGCCTCTGTCATAAGCTTGGCGAGGCCATCGGGGCCCATCAGCACCTGCAGGGCCGCAAACGTGGTGCCGCCCTTGGAGGTCACATTCTCGCGCAACGTGCCGGCACCGAGATCGGAGCGGTGCAGCAACTCGCCGGCGCCCGACACCGTCCAGCGCGCCAGCTTCTGTGCCAGCTCCGGTTCGAGCCCCGCCGTGACGCCGGCCTCCGCCAGGCACTCCGCCAGATAGAACACGTAGGCCGGGCCCGAGCCCGACACGGCGGTAACCGCATCGATCAGGCCCTCGTCGTCCACCCAGGCCACCTCGCCGATCGCCCGCAGCAAGCAGTCGCACGCCGTCCGCTGCGCCGCGGTCACATGCGCGTTGGGAACCGCCACGGTAATGCCGCGGCCGATGGAGGCCGGCGTATTGGGCATCGACCGGATCACGGCCGTGCCTCTCGGCAGATACTTCTCGAAGCCCGCAATTGTGCGCCCGGCCGCGATCGACAGCACGACCGTGTCCTTGCCGGCGAGCTTGCCCAGCGGCGGGAACACCTCGTCCATCACCTGCGGCTTGACCGCCGCCATGATCACGGCCGGCGGCTCGGGCAGCGAGCCGACAGTCGCGCGCGCCGCAAGCCCGTGCCTGGCCAGCAGCTCCTTGGCCCGCGGCGGCGGATCGGGGTCCTGCACGATGATGAGCCTGGGATCGAGCCCCTGCTCCAGCCATCCCACCAGCATGGCGGACCCCATGTTGCCGGCACCGGCGAGGAGAAGCGTTCCGTCGAGCTTGAGGGTCATGAGGGCTACCTGAGCAAGCGAGGCGATCCGAGCCTCGCGATCCTAGGCGGTGTCGCGGCCGCCGCCAACAAATGCCGCACAATCCCTAGCCGGCCGCGAACTGCACCGTGCCGATGGCCATGGCGACGGCGGCCTGCGTCGGGTCGATGACGGGGATGCCGAGCGCGGCCTCGAGCGGTCGGCGATGGCGCGCCATGCCGGCGCAGCCCATCACGATCACGTCGGCGCCGTCCGCCTCGCGCAGCTCGCGGCCGACCTCGATCATGCGCTCGAGCGTCTTCTCTCCCGCCGCCGTCTCCGCCACGCTCATGTTGAGCGGACGCTCGCCGGCAAAGCGCTCCATCAGCCCCATCTGGCGCATGTAGCGCACGTGCCGGCGGATCGAGCGCTGGCCGATGGCGATGACGCCGAGCCGCTCGCCGCGCGCTAGTCCCGTCAGCACGCCCGCCTCGTTGATGCCGAACACCGGGCGCGCCGTCGCCTCGCGGCACACGTGCAGGCCGGGATCGGAGTAGCAGGCGATCACGAAGGCATCGACCTCGTTGTTGCCCGCCACCAGCCGTCGCAACGGCAGCGTCACGCTCTCCACGTGCTCCTGCGTCTCGATGCCGTAGGGGCCCTCGCGCAGGGTCATGCACTCGATGTCGGGTCCGTCCGAGAACAGCACGGGCGCCAAGGCGTCAGCGAGGCCCTGGGTCACCACCTCGTTGGAGTTGGGGTTCACCACCAGGATGCGGCGGCGCGCGCGTGCTGGCATTGGGTCCTCCCTCGATCGCTCGTGCCCACTATAGCCCAGGCGGAAGCGTTTGCCGGGCTGTACATTGCCGCCATGGCCGGCGAGACTGCCGCGTCTTTTTCCGACGGGGAGCGGTCGTGACGCGTTTCGGCCTTGGCATCGATGTCGGCGGCACCTTCACGGATATCGTCGCCTACGATCCCGCCACCGGCCGCCAGGCGAGCCACAAGCAGCTCACCACCCATGCCGACCCCTCGCGCGGGGTGATGGCGGGCATCGACCGCCTGCTCGCCGACAACGACATCGCGCCTTCCGCCATCGGCCGCGTTGTGCACGCCACCACGCTCTTTTCCAACGCCGTCATCGAGCGCAAGGGCGCGCCGACCGGACTCATCACGACCAGGGGCTTCCGCGACACGCTCGAGATCGGCCGCGAGCGCAAGTACGAGCTCTACGACATCAACATCGTGAAGCCGGCGCCGCTGATCCCCCGCCATCTGCGCCTGGAGGTGCCCGAGCGCATGGCCGTCGACGGCGGCGTGCGCTTGCCCCTGGACGAAGCGGCCCTTCTCGATGCCGTGGCCAAACTGGCCGGCGAGGGCGTCAGCTCGCTTGCCATCGCCTTCCTCCACTCCTACGCCAACGCCCGTCACGAGCGGCAGGCGCTCGAGCTGATCGCGGCGCGCCACCCGACGCTCGCGCTTTCCGCCTCCGTCGACGTGGCCCCCGAGATCCGCGAATACGAGCGCGTCTCCACCACCGCCATCAACGCCTACATCAAGCCGCTGGCCGAGCGCTATCTGTCCTCGCTCGCCGCCCAGGTCGCCGCCCGCGGCATCGCCGCGCCACTGCTGCTGATGCTGTCCAACGGCGGCCTCACCAACATCGAGGAGGCCAAGCGCACGCCGGTGCAGCTCCTGGAATCGGGCCCCGCGGCCGGCGCGCTGGTCGCGGCCAGGCTCGGCGCCGGTGACGGCGGCGCCCACGTCCTCGCCTTCGACATGGGCGGCACCACCGCCAAGCTCAGCATCATCGACGACGGAAAGCCCATCGTCGCCTACAGCTTCGAGGTGGCGCGCGAGCGGCGCTTCATCGAGGGCAGCGGCTTGCCCGTGCGCATCTCCACCCTGGAGCTAATCGAGATCGGCGCCGGCGGCGGCTCGATTGCCCGGCTCGACGACATCGGCCTCCTGAAGGTGGGACCGGCAAGCGCGGGCTCCGAGCCCGGCCCCGCCGCCTACGGCCGTGGTGGCAAGCTGCCGACCGTCACGGACGCCGACCTCGTGCTGGGCTTGCTCGATCCCGCCTACTTCCTCGGCGGCACCATGCCGATCGATCTCGAAGCCGCGAAGGCGGCCCTCGCTCCGCTCGCGGAGCGCGCGGGCCTCGCCGTCACGGACCTCGCCTGGGGCATCCACGACCTCGTCAACGAGAACATGGCCAACGCCGCGCGCGTGCACATCGCCGAGCACGGCAAGGACCCGCGCCGCTACACCCTGCTCGCCACCGGCGGCGCCGGCCCGGTGCATGCCTACTACGTCGCCAAGAAGCTCGGCTTGAAGCGCCTGATCGCGCCGCGCGCGGCCGGCGTCGCCTCGGCGCTCGGCCTGCTGATCGCGCCCGCCCGCGTCGACCGCGTGGCGACGGTCGCCCGCGAGCTCGACCGCATCCAGTGGCCCGACCTTGAGGCGACCTTCCGGGATATGGAGACCAAGGCGAAGGCGGTGCTGGCCGCAACGCTGCCCGACGGTGCCGCCCCCGCCATCACGCGGCTCGCCGACATCCGCTACGTCGGCCAGGCGTCCGAACTCGTCGTCCCCTTGCCCGCCGGCCCCTACTCTGCGGCCTCGCGCGGCTCCCTGATGCAGGCCTTCGAGCAGGCCTACGTCGCCGCATTCACGCGCACGCCGCCGACCACCCAGATCGAGATCATCAACGTGCGCCTGAGCGCCAGCCTCGACGTCGAGGGCGCCGCCCTGCCCCGTCACGCCCGCACGTCCGCTACCGCAAGCCCGCTCAAGGGCACGCGCCCCGTCTTCTTCCCCGAGTTCCGCGACTTCCGCCCCACCGCCGTCTACGACCGCTACGCGCTCGCACCGGGCGACGCCTTCGACGGCCCGGCCATCGTCGAGGAGCGCGAGTCGACCCTCGTCATCGGCCCCGGCGGCCGCTTCCAGGTCGCGGCAAGCGGCAGCCTCATCGTCACCATCGGGTGAGAGACAGTGGTATGACCGAGACATCCAGAGCAGCAACCAACCGCCCCTTCGACGCCGTCACCCTCGAGATCCTGTGGCGGCGCACGATCTCGGCCGTGGACGAGGCGGCCAAGGCGCTCAGGCGCACGTCGTTCTCGACGCTGGTGAAGGAGTGCAACGACGTTCAGAGGATCGCTTCGATGCCCTTGCGCTTGATGACATCGAGCAACGCGAGTGCCGGGCCGGACGGACGCTTTGCGCCACGTTCCAGTTGTGACAGGTAGCCGGTCGTGAGGTTGAGGTAGCGAGCGAACACGGCCTGGCTCATGCCGGCCTTTTCGCGTAAGCGCCGGATCTCATCGGGCGCCAACGGCGCCGGCGGTGCAGGGGCCCTGTCGCCCAGAATGCGCATGGTGATCTTGTCGGCCGTCGTCGCGGTCAACAGCGTGCCGCGTGTGTCCTGGGCGAGCTCCAGGAGAGCAGCATCCAGGCGGGCGTTGCGTTTAGTCTTGATCATGCATCCCCCATGCGGTGAACTATAGCGCCGTGAACCATAAAATGCAAACCAGACCCACACGTTGACGAGGCCGGAAAGCTCTGCTTGGAAGGGCTCATGTCTCACTCACCCAGAGCAGCAACCAACCGCCCCTTCGATGCCGTCACGCTGGAGATCCTGTGGCGGCGCACGATCTCGGCGGTGGACGAGGCGGCCAAGGCGCTGAGGCGCACGTCGTTCTCCACCCTCGTCAACGAGTCCAACGACTTCGCCTGCGTGCTGACCGACGCGACCGGCCAGTCGCTCGCCCAGAACACGGAGAGCATCCCCTCCTTCATCGGCACGCTCCCTGTCACGGTGAAGGAGTTCATCAAGCAGATCGGCCTCGCCAACATGGCGCCGGGCGACGTGCTCGTCACCAACACGCCGTGGATCGCCACCGGCCACCTCAACGACATCACGGTGGCCAAGCCCATCTTCCGCCACGGCCGCATCGTCGCCTTCGCCGCCTCCACCGCGCATGCCCCCGACATCGGCGGCAAGGTGCGCTCCGTGGAGCCGCGCGAGGTGTTCGAGGAGGGCTTCCACATCCCCGTCATGAAGTTCATGAACGAGGGCAAACCCGACGCCACCTTCCTCAAGCTCCTGCGCGCCGCCGTGCGCACGCCCGACCAGACCGAGGGCGACCTGTGGGCGCAGATCACGGGCCTCGACCTGCTGGAGCGCCGGCTCGGCGATCTCATGGCCGAGTACGGCCTCGACGATCTCGACGTGTTCGCCGGCGAGATCCTGGGCCGCTGCGAGACGGCCATGCGCTCAGCCATCCGCGCGCTCCCCGACGGCACATACATGCACGAGTTCCAGACCGACGGGCTCGAGCAGCCCTTCACCTACAGGATCGCCCTCACCGTCGCCGGCGACCGCATCAGCGTCGACTACGCCGGCACCAGCCCCCAGGTCGATCGCGCCATCAACTGCACGATGACCTACACCTTTGCCATGACGGCCTATGCGCTCAAATGCGTGCTGCTGCCCGAGCTCCCCAACAACGAGGGCATCTTCCGCTGCATCGACGTGTCGGCGCCAGCGGGCTCCATCGTCAACCCGCGCTTCCCCGCTGCCGTCGGCGGCCGCATGGCGACGGGCCACTACCTGCCCTTTGCCGTGTTCGGCGCGCTCGCATCCATCATCCCTGAGCGCATCATGGCGGCCTCCGGCTCGCCGCTCTGGAGCATGATCCAGACCGGCGTGCGCGCGAACGGGTCAACGTACGCCAACGTGCTCTTCTTCAACGGCGGCATGGGCGCAACTCACCGCAACGACGGGCAGAGCACCTACGCCTGGCCCAGCAACGTCTCCAACGTCCCCGTCGAGCTGATCGAGCGCAACGGCCCGCTCGTCGTGCACAGGAAGGAGCTTCGTTCGGGAAGCGGCGGGGCCGGCAAGTTCCGCGGCGGCCTCGGGCAGGAGATCGAGTTCGAGGTCATCTCCGACACTCCGATCGGCGTCATCTTCATGGCCGAGCGCTGCCGCTTCCCGGCGCCCGGCATGGGCGGCGGCGAGGCCGGCGCGCGCGGCGAGGTGCGCATCGACGGGCAGGAGGTCGATTATCGCCGCAACGTCGTGCTGACCAAGGGCCAGCGCATCCTTCTGAGAACACCCGGCGGCGGCGGCATGGGCCCGCCGGCCGCGCGTGACCCCGATGCCGCGGCCTCGGACCGGCGCCAGGATTATGCCGGAAACTGAAGCGAATTCACGAATGAACACCAGTTTGTGAGGTGTCACTCCCGATACAGGGAAAACCGAGGCTTGGCGCGATAGTGGCCCTCACGGACGCCACACACACCAAGTCGAAGGAGCCTCGCCATGAAGACCACCCTGATCGCCATCGCGCTTGCCGCCGCCACCACCATGGCGGTCACCCCCGCCCTTGCCCACTGCGGCGGCAGCCACGGCAAGGCCTACCGCGCCGCCCAGGGCAAGAAGCCCGCCGCCACCAAGGAAGCTGCCGCCAAGTCGGTCGCGCCGCAGGCGGGCCAGCCCGGCGTGGTTGCCTCGGCCACCCAGTCCGCAGTCGACGGCTCGGGCGCCACCTTCTGAGACCCCTCGATCCCAGGCAGCAGCAAGGAGCAAGGAAGCCTCGGCCGGGCGCCGGGGCTTCCTTCGTTTCACACCCTGTTGTCGCCCGCGATTTGACAGCTCGGGGGCCGGTTGCGATGGCTTGGGCCGCACGCTGACCCCGAGAGGTCCGATGGCCCTGGACGTTCGCAAGCTCCGCTACTTCGTCTCCGTGTTCGAGGAGGGCAGCTTCAGCCGCGCCGCGGAGCGCGAGAATATCGTGCAGCCCGCCCTCTCCACCCAGATCAAGCAGCTCGAGACCGAGCTGTGCGTGAAGCTCTTCGAGCGCTCCACCCAGGGCATCCAGCCGACACCCGCCGGCCAGCACTTCTACCGGCTGAGCAAGGACCTGCTGCGCACGCTCGAGGCCGCCGGCCAGCAGATGCGCGACTTCGGCGGCAGCATCTCCGGCTTCATCCGCGTCGGCATCATGCCGTCCATCTGCCGCGGGCCGCTGGCGACCATCCTGACCCGCTACTCGGATGCCTACCCGGACGTGGAGATCAAGATCCTGGAGGCCTACAGCGGCACGCTCGCCGACCAGGTGATCGCCGGCGCCCTCGACTTTGCCATCTGCAATCGGCCGGCCTCGCAGACCGAGCTCAAGCTCCGCCTGCTGCACCGCGACCGCGTCATCCTCGTCTCCGGCCCCACCAAGAAGCTTACCCCCTGGAAGCCCTGCCGTCTCGCGCACATGCCGGACCTCAAGCTCGTCCTGCCGTCCTCGCAGCATTCCCTGCGGCGCGTCCTCGACAAGCACATCAAGGCCGGCCGCATCAAGCCTACCCGCATCATGGAGATGGACGGCCTCGGCGCCACCATGCGCTTCGTGCAAAGCTCGGACTGGTCGACGACGCTGCCCAGCGTGGCGGTGATCGACGACGCCAAGTCCGACACCTTCATCATGAGCCCGATCGCCTCGCCCGAGCTCAGCTCCGACATCTATGAGCTGCATCTGCCCGCGCGGCCGCTGTCGCTGCCGGCGCAGAAGCTCGTGCAGATGGTGCACGAGGAGCTGCTGCGCACGCCAAGCTATCTGAAGGTCAAGCACTAGCCATAGCGCGAAGCTATCTCGGATATACTTTGTTATAATTTGATCTGGGGTAGCGCCCCTTCTATCCATTGGCAAAACACGACTGCTGGGCTCAGCTTTGAAATCCGCCGCGACAAGGCGGTGCGGCCGGGCCCATTGGGGAACGCCCATGCCATCGGCGCGCTGCAGGCAGCGAGCAATCACGTCATTCCCGCGAGCGCGGAGCGCGTCAGCGGGAATCCAGCGTCAAGGAATGACCGGCATCTGGGACTGGCTTCCCGCTCTGCGCTTCGCTTGGCGGGAATGACGATGGCGGAAGCGCGCGCAGCCGGACGCAAGGCCGTGGTGATCGGGGGCTCGGTCGGCGGGCTCTTCATCGCCAACATGCTGCTGCGCCAGGGCTGGAAGGTCGACGTGTTCGAGCGTGTCGGCGAGGGGCTCGCATCGCGCGGGCTCGGCATCGCGCGGCACGGCGAGCTGCTGTCGATCCTGGTTGCCGCCGGCGTCAGGGAGGAGGGCCCACCCGGCATCGCCGTCACCGGCCGCAGCGCCTTCGACAGATCCGGCAAGGTGATCGCGCGCTTCGACTACCCTCAACACCTCGGCGCCTGGAGCGGCGTCTTCAACCCGCTGCACGCGGCATTCC
>Ga0247830_10000122_pt1 | contig 23180 bp, 18 predicted proteins | sample 12C_Control_Day5_FD_207766 | JGI IMG/M metagenome (GOLD analysis project Ga0247830, IMG submission 207766) | Soil microbial communities from agricultural site in Penn Yan, New York, United States - 12C_Control_Day5 | ecosystem: Environmental > Terrestrial > Soil > Agricultural land | place...
AGCGCAGGCAGCGCGTGCACACGCGCAGCTTCTTCTGGACGCCCTGGAGGACCGTCCGCACGCGGCGGAGGTTGGGGTTGAAGCGCCGGTGGGTCACGTTGTGCGCATGGCTCACCCGGTTGCCGAACTGGGGACCCTTGCCGCAGACGTCGCATCGCTGAGCCATCTCACATCACTCCTGGGCGCCGGAACCAGCCTGCTCCGGGCTCGCATCCGCAAGGGCCGATCTGGCCTCCCGGGCGAAACTCCAATTGTAGCAACGTGAAACGGGCTGTCAAGCCGCGTCCCTGGCCGCGGGCATCATGCTATAGTCTCGGCCTCGCGATCCCTTCACGTCGCTTCGCAGCTCCATGGTCCAGTTCAACTTCGCCGAGAGGACGATCAAGGCCAAGGTCGTCTACTACGGCCCCGCCCAGTCGGGGAAGACGACGAGCCTGGAGCAGATCCACCGCCTCACCGACCCGGGCGGCGCCAACCGCCTGATCTCGCTCAACACCGCCCAGGATCGGACGCTCTTCTTCGACCTGCTTCCCTTCAGCCTGGGCGCCGTGGCCGGCTACGACTTCAAGATCCAGCTCTATACCGTCCCGGGACAGGTGCAGTACAACGCCACGCGCCGCGTGGTGCTGGCGGGCGCCGACGCGGTGGTCTTCGTCGCGGACTCGCGCCGCAGCGCGGTCAAGGAGAACCAGGCCGCCTTCGAGAACATGAAGGTGAACCTGCTGGCCAACCGCCTGGTGCCCGAGAAGGTCCCGCTCGTCATCCAGTACAACAAGCAGGACCTGCCCGACCCCATGTCCCCGGCCGAGCTGGACAAGCTGCTGAACCCCTGGAACCGCGCCGTGTTCCCGACGGTGGCGGCGGAGGGCAAGGGGGTGATGGAGGCCTTCACCGCCGTGGTGGAGGCGATGCTGGGATCCATCGCGGTCAAGTACAACCTCCGCGAGAAGGGCCTCGACCCGCAGGACGTGCCGGCCATCGTGCGCCAGGCCTTCGCCGCCGTGATGAAGCAGGCGGAGGCCGAGGCTCCGCCCTCCGAGCCGGCCGCACCCGCCCGGATCGTGGTCTCCCAGCCGACCGATACCCTGCACGCCGCGGCGCCCCCGGCATCGACCGAAGCCGGAGGGCTCGTCTCGGAGGAGCTGCTCCACCGCTCGATCCGCTCCAACGTCGAGCTGGCGGAGTCGCTGGCGGGGCTGGCGCGCGAGATGACGCTGGGCCTCGGCTCGATCCTTTCCCATGCGGAGCTCCTGCTCATCTACCGCGAGGACGCGCGCGAGAAGCGGGCGGCGGCCATCCGCGCCATCCAGGGCGAGGCGACGCGCCTGCGCGGCCTGGTCCAGACGCTGGGGCGGCCCGCCGCCGAGGGGTCGACACCGACGTCTCCCGCCCCCGCGCCATCGGCCGCGGCTGTGCCCGCGCCCGCGGCGGGCGGCTTCGACGAGGTGCTGCGCCAGGTCGTGCGAGGCGCCCAGGGCGCGCTCGACGGCCGCGGCGTCTCGGTCGAGGTCAGCGTGCCGCCGGACACGCAGCCGCCGCGCTGCCCGCCGCGGGACCTCGAGCGCGCGCTCGTGAACCTGCTGGAGGGGATCGCGACCGCCGCTCCGCCACGCACGGCGGTGTCGGTCCGCTGCGAGCGCAAGCCGGTGCTCTTCCGGGGACGCGAGGGCGAGACGCGCCGCGACTTCCTCATGCTCTCGATCGCGCAGGCCGGGGCTCTCGCACCCGAGGAGCAGAACCGCCTGCTGCAGGCCGATCCCGCCGCCATGGGCGGCGCGGCGGCGCTCGTCCGCGAGATGGGTGGGTTCGTCCGGTTCGCGCCGTTGCCGGAAGGCGGCCTGGAGACGCGGGTGTTCCTACCCGCGGCCTGACGAGCGTGGGGAGCGTATCGCTCCGCTCGGTCCTCGCGATCGCGCTCGTCCTGCGGGCCGCTGCGGCCTGCGTCCACGCCGCACAGGGGCCCGGGCCGAGCGCGCTGTTCGACGAACGGCCGTTCCTCCTGGTGGCGCGCTCGCTGGCGGAGGATGGACGCTTCGCCACCCGCCCCGGCGGGCCGCCCGACGTCATCCGGGGCCCGGCCTATCCCGCGTTCCTGGTGCCGTTCGTCGTGGTCGGAGGCGACACCGTCCTTGGGCCCGCTCTCGCACAGGCGGTGCTCGGCACCGCGACGGTGTGGATCGTGGCCATGGCGCTCCAGCGGCGGCTGAGGCGCGAGGGCGCTCCCGAGCCCATGGCCTCTCACGCGGTGCGGCTGGCCGCATGGGCCTGCGCCCTGTCGCCCATCGCGGTGCTGTGGGACCGCTTCGTGATGTCGGAATCGCTGGCGACGTTCCTGCTGGCCGCGGCCGTCGCGCTGGCCTGGGAAGCGGCCCAGGGCTCTCGTCCCCTCGCGGCCGCCATCGGCGCGGGAGCGTGCGGGGCCGCGTTGGTGCTCGCCAAGCCGGCCTTCGTTCTTCTGCTGCTCGTGCTCGCGGTGCTCCTGGCGCGGGCCGGCCGGCCGGTTCCGGCGGGCGCGCTGGCCGCCACGGCCGTCGTCCTGCTGCTGCCGTGGACGCTGCGCAACGCGCAGGTCGCGGATCGCGCGAGCCCGGCCGGCCTCGGCTCCGGCCTCTTCCTCTACGCGGCGACGTTGCCTCGTGCGTCCGACGGCGTGCCGGTGATCGACGATCCGCGCGACCAGGCCGCGGCCGAGCGGTACCTCGACTACGACACCCCGGTCGCGGACCGCGTGGCCGCCGACGCGGACTTCCGCCGCCGCGCGGTCGAGCGGATCCAGGCGCGGCCCCTCGCCTACCTGGCCTCCTGGGCGCCGAGGGCGATACGGTTGTGGGTGTCGTCCCACGCGGAGGCCTTGCGGCCCCTCCACATCCCTCGTCCGATCCGCGTCGTGATCGCGCTCGCCTTCGGGGCGGTGGCGCTCGTCGCGCTCTCGGCGCTCGTCCTGCCCGCCGGCCCGCTGCGGCGCACCGCGCTGGCGCTCGCGGTCGTGCCGGCGTACACCACCCTGGTGCACATGCCGCTGGCGGCAGGCTCGCGGTACGCGGTGCCGGCGTGGCCGTTCGTCTGGTGCCTGGCCGCGCTGGCGGTCGCCGCGCGCTGGAACGCGCGCGCGCCGGCCCGGCCGTGAGGCGGGCGGCGCCGTGCGCGACGCGGGTCTGCCGATGACGTCGTCCATCGGCCGGGCGACCTTCGTGTCGGGCGTCGTGGACGGCGTGCTCGCGCTTGTCGCGCTGGGCGTGACGCCGCTGCTCGTTCGCCACCTGGGGACCGAGCCCTACGGCGTGATCGGCCTCGTGACCGTGCTCAGCACGCAGCTGTCGACGCTCCAGCTCGGCGTGGGGCCGGCCCTGCTGCGCGCGCTCGGAGAAGCCCGCGGCCGAGGGGACGCGCCCTCGCTTCGGGCCACGCTCGAGGCGGGAGCGATGCTGTCGGCCCTTTCCGCGCTCGCGATCGGCGCGGCGTCGCTGGTCCTGGCCCCGCGCGCCTGGAACGACGCGTTCGCCACTTCCGCCGCGGTGAAGCCGCAGGCGCTGGCGGCCGTGCCCGCCACCGCGCTGCTGCTGGCGCTGCAACCCCTGCTGGCCGTCCTCTACGCATCGCTGTCGGGGCTCGAGCGCTTCCCGCTCCTGAACGCGATTCGCCTCGCGCACGGCCTCCTGCGATCGGCGCTCGGCGCGTGGGCGGCGGTGCGCGGCGGCGGGTTGGTGGGCGTGCTGCTGGCGCAGGCCGCCGCGGACGCGGTCGCGATCGCGATCGCGCCCCTCGTCTTCCGGGCGGCCGCTCCCCCCGCGCGCGGCCACGCGCCCTTGCGCTCGGCCGCCGCCCAGCTCTTGCGACTGGGAGTGCCCCTGAGCGTCGCGGGCATCGCGTCCGGCCTGCTGCTCGACGGCGACAAGATCGCGCTCGGCATGCTGCGCTCGGTGGCGGAGGTGGCCTACTACACGGTGCCGCTGGGCGTCGTCGGCCGACTGGGTTCCTTCGCCGGCACCGCCTGCATCTTCCTGGTGCCGCGCCTGGCCGCGGCGGCCGCGGCGGGCCGCAGCGAGGAGAGCGCGCAGCTGGCCGCGCGCGCCACGCGGCTGGGGTTGTGCCTCACCGCCGCCGCCGCCGCGCCGCTGCTCGCCATAGCGCCCGAGCTGCTGTCGCTGTGGCTCGGACCCGCGTTCTCCGAGCGAGCGGCGCCTGCCGCCCGCGTGCTCCTGGTCGGCCTCGCCGTCCAGGCCTCCATCTACGGAGCGCACGCCGCGATCCGGGCCCGCGCGCCCGCGTCGACGCTCGCCGTCGTCTACGCGCTCGAGCTGCCGGCGTTCGCCCTGATCCTCTGGCTCTTCGTGAGGCCGTGGGGCGTCACCGGCGCGGCCTTCGCCTGGGCGCTGCGCCTCGCGCTCGACGCCGTCCTGCAGCACGCCCTCGCCCGGCGCAGCCTGGGCACCCCTGTCGTTCCGCTCGCGTTGCCCGCCCTGGCGGTGGGGGCTCTCGCGCTGCTGGCCCTCGCCTGTCACGCGGCCGGTCCCGCCCTGCCCGCCGGCGACCGCGACTCGCTCCGGCGCGCGCTCTGGCTGGCGCCGAACCGGGGCGCCGCATGAACGCTCCCGCGGCGCCGGATGTCAGCATCACCGTCGTCGCGTACAACTCCGAGGAGACGCTCGCGGCCTGCCTGGGCTCCGTGATGGCGCCTGTCCGCGCGGGCCGCGCGGAGCTGATCGTAGTCGACAACGCGTCGCCCGACGGGTCGGCGGCGCTCGTCGCGCGGGACTTCCCGGAGGCGCGCCTCATCCGCTCTCCCTCGAACCTGGGATTCGCCGGCGGCATGAACCGCGCGTGGAGCGCATCGCGTGGGCGGTACTGGCTCCTGCTCAATCCCGACGTGACGGCGCCCGCCGGCGGCGTGGACGCGCTGGTGAGCTGGGCCGACGCGCACCCCGCGGTGGGCGCCGTCAGCCCGGAGCTGGTGGACGAGGCCGGCCACGTGGCCTGCGCGGCCCGACGCTTCCCGTCCATCGCCCGCAGCCTGCTCGAGCTCTCGCGCCTCCACCTGCTGCTGCCCGATGCGCTCCGCGCGCGCGTCTTCCTCGGCTCGTACTGGCGTGGCTCGGAGGACCGGCTCGACGCCGACTGGGTGCCCGCCACCGCGCTGCTCGTGCGGCGCGACGCGGTCGCGGCCGCGGGCGGCCTGGCCGAGGACCTGCCCTTCTACGGCGAGGACACGGAATGGTGTTGGCGGATCGGCCGCGCGGGCTTCGCGATCGGCCTGTGCGGCGCCGTGCGGTTCGTGCACCGCGAGAGCGCCAGCGCCCGCCGCACCTTCGGCGAGGAGGAGCGGGACCTGCGCCTCTGGCACGGCATCTACGCCGCGGTCGAGCGCATGCGCGGCCGGCTCTACGCCCGGACGCTGACGCGGATCGCGCGCGTCGCGTTCGCGCTCGAGGCGCGCCATCCCGGCCGCGGGCCCGAGCAGCGCGCGCACGCGCGCCGCCACCTCGTCGCCCACCGCGCGTTGCTGCGCGGCTGGCGGCCGCAGGCGCTTCCCGGCTCGGCCCCGCCGGGAGCGGGTGGGGTCGCATGGAGCTGAGCGTGGTGATCCCGACGCGGGACCGTCCGGAGCGGCTGCTGGAGACGTTGACCGCGCTCGTCGCGGCCGCCGACATGAGGGTGTCCTGGGAGGCGATCGTCGTCGACGACGGAGGCGCGCCGCAGTCGCTCGCACCCGCGCGGGAGCTCCTCGTCGAGCGCCGTGCCCCGGTACACCTGCTGAGCCAGCCTTCCCGCGGGCCGGCGGCCGCGCGCAACCGCGGCGCGCGCGAGGCGAAAGGCCGCGTCCTCGTGTTCCTCGACGACGACATGCTGGTGTCGCCCGGCTTCTTCACCCGCCACCTCCGCGCCGTCGACGGGAACCCGGGCTGCTGGGTGGTGGGCCGCATCACGCATCCCGAGGCGCTGCGCCAGTCGCCCTTCGGGCGCTATCGCCACGCGCGCTGGGAGGAGTTCCACGAGACACACGCGTCGCGCGGACTGCAGGAGACAGGCGGCATCAGCGCCGCCAACCTGGCGCTGCCCGCGTCCGACTTCGCCGCGCTGGGCGGGTTCGACGAGGGCTTCGCGCTGGCGGGGTGCGAGGACCGCGAGCTGGCGTTGCGCGCCCGCGCCCGCGGCCTGCGCATCCTCTACGATCCCGAGAACGTCGCCCTCCACCAGGACTGGGCCACGACGCTCCCGCGGTACTGCGAGAGGCAGCGGGCGTACGCCATCTCCGACGTGCGGCTGTGGCGGCGGCACGGCGACGCCTCGCCGCGCGCGGAGCTGATCGCCGCGAACGCGCCCGTCGCTCTGTCCGACGGTCCGCGCCGCATCGCACGCAAGCTCGTGCGCGCCGCGCTGGCGACGGCGCCCGCGCGGGCGATGCTGCTGGGCCTGGCCTCCGCCGGCGAGCGGCTGGTCCCGGACAGCGCGCTCACGCGCCGGATCTACGACGCGGCCGTGTCGGTGGCCATCTTCCGCGGCGTGCGCGAGGGGCTCGTGCGCCACCCCGACGCCACCTGAGCATGACGACCGTCTGCCACCTGATCGACGCGAGCGGCGACACCGCGTACTTCCGCGCGATCGCGCGCCACCAGGACCGCGCGCGCTGGCCGGTGACGATCGGGTCGATCGCACCGGCCGGCCCGCTGCAGCGCGCTATGGCGTCGCTCGACACGCCCACGTTCTCGCTGGACGGAGCGCCGGGCTGGAGCGATTGGACGGCCGCGCGGCGCCTGGCGTCCCTGCTGCGCGAGCGCTCGGTCGGCGTCCTGCACGCGCACTGCTTCTTCCCGACGCTGTGGGGGCTGCTGGCCGCGCGCCTGGCGCGCGTGCCCTTCGTCTTCACGCGCCACCACTCGGACCACCACCTGCGCCTGGGCAGGCGATGGCACACGCGCGTGGACGGCTGGTGCGCGCGCCGCGCCGCGCGCGCGATCGCGGTGTCGGAGGCCACGCGCCGGATCATGATCGAGCGGGAGGGCGTGCCGGACGCACGCATCGCCGTCGTCTGGAACGGCCAGGACGCGCCCGAAGCACCGACGGAGGACGCGGTGCGCGCCACGCACGCGTCGCTGGGCCTCGACGGCGTGCCCGCGGTGTGCCTGGTGGTCGCCCGCCTGCACGAGGAGAAGGGGCACGCCGTGCTGTGGCGCGCGCTGCCCGACGTGCTGCGGGAGGTCCCCGGCCTCGTCGTGTTGTGCGCGGGCGATGGCCCGCACCGGCCTGCGCTCGAGGCCGACGTGCGGCGTCTCGGCCTCGGCCCCGCCGTGCGCTTCCTCGGCCAGCGCTCGGACGTGCCCGCGCTCCTGTCGCTGTCCTCGCTCGTCGTGCTGCCGAGCCTGGCCGAGTCGTTCGGCCTGGCCGCGCTGGAGGCCATGAGCCTGGGGCGGCCGGTGGTCGCGAGCCGCGCGGGCGGCCTGCCCGAAGTGGTCGCCGACGGCGAGACAGGCCTGCTGGCGGACGTGGGCGACGCCGCCGGGCTGGCGGCCGCGATGCGCGCGCTGCTGTCCGACCCGGGCCGCGCGCGCGTGATGGGCGAGGCGGGGCGTCGCCGCGCCTCGATGTTCACCGGCGAGCGGATGGTCCGCGGATACGAGGCGGTGTATGCCGGGCTCTGACGCGCCCGACGTCAGCGTGATCGTCACCAGCCGGGAGCGCCGCGAGGCGCTCGTCGCCACGCTCGACGCCCTCGCGACGCAGACGGCGCCGCCGTCCGCGTACGAGGTGCTCGTCGTGGACGACGGCTCGACGGACGGCACGTACGAGGCCGTGGAACGGCTGCGGCCGCCGTACGCGCTGCGCGTCTTCCGCCACCCGGAACAGCGCGGCGTGTCCGCCGGACGCAACACCGCGATCGCCGAGGCGAAGGGGCGCGTGCTCATCCTCTTGAGCGACGACCTGCTTGTTCCGCCCGGCTTCGTGGCCGCACACCTGCGCGCGCTCGCGAGCCATCCGGGAGCCTGGATCGTCGGCGGTTTCCGCCAGCTGCCGAGCCTGCGCGAGACGCCGTTCGGCCGCTACCTCGACGACCTGGAGGAGGGCTTCACCCGCGCGCGCCAGCACGCACCGGTTGGCGACGGCCTGTGGGAGCTTCGGTGGCCGACCGCGCGCAACCTCTCGCTGCCGCGCGCGGACTTCCTGGCGACGGGCCCGTTCGACGAGCGCTTCCGGTCCACCTGCGAGGACCAGGACCTGGCCATCCGGGCCCGCGCGCGGGGCATCCGCTTCCTCTACGACGCCTCCATCGACTGCCTGCACAACGACCAGGCGGGCGACCTCGTCCGCTGCTGCCGCGCGCAGCGGCGGGGCACGCACGACACGGTGCTGTTCTGCGCCAAGCATCCGGCCGACCACTCCGGCTCGCCGCTCGAGCGCGCCAACGGGCCGCTGCGCCTGCGGGACGGCCCCGTCACGATCGCCCGCAAGAGTGTGGCGTGGCTGCTCGCGCGCGATCCGGTGATGGGCGCGCTGCAGCGCGTCGTCCCGCTGCTCGAGCGGGCGCGCCTGCCCGAGCGTTGGCTGCGGCGCGTGTACCGCGCGCTCATCGGCCTCCACACGTTCCGTGGCTGGCGCGACGGGATCGCGACGCTCGCCCGCCAGGATGGCCACGCGCGATGAGGCCCTCGATCTCGGTGGTGATCCCCTGCTTCAACCACGCGCGCTTCCTGGCCGAAGCGGTCGGGAGCGCGCTGGGCCAGACACGGCCGGCGGTCGATGTGATCGTGGTGGACGACGGCTCCACGGACGACAGCGCGCGCGTGCTCGCGGCCTGGGCCGGCCGCGTGCGCGTCGTGCGCCAGGGGAACCGCGGCGTGGCGGCCGCGCGCAACGCCGGCGCCGCGCTCGCCACGGGCGACCTGCTCGCCTTCCTGGACGCGGACGACGTGTGGCTGCCCGAGAAGCTGGCGGAGCAGGCCGCCCTCTTCGCGGCCTCGCCCTCCCTGGGGCTCGTGCACTGCGGGGTGGAGGATATCGACGCGGAGGGCCGCGCGCTGCGGACGCGCCTCGACGGGCTGGACGGGCGCGTCGCGGAGGAGATGCTCCTGTTCCGGCGCCCGGCGATCCTGGGCGGGGGCAGCGGCGCGGTCGTCACGCGCGCCCTGTTCGAGCAGGTGGGCGGCTTCGACGAGGCGCTCGCGACGTCCGCCGACTGGGACCTGCACCACCGCGTCGCGCGTCGCGCGCCCGTCGGCTTCGTGCCCCGAGTGCTGCTGCGTTATCGCGTGCACGGCGCCAACATGCACGCCGACGTTGCGCGCACGGCGCGCGAGATGCAGGCCGCGTACGCGAAGGCCTTCGCAGAGGACGAGCGCCTGCGGCCGCTGCGCCGGCGCGCGTACGGCGGGCTGCACGCGATGCTCTCCGGCTCCTACCAGGCGCAGGGGCGTCTCCTGCCCGCCGTGCGCCACGGGCTGCGCGCGCTCGCGTACGACCCGTCGCGGATCGGGCGCTTCCTCGGCTATCCCCTGCGGCGTCTCCAGCGGAGCCCGTCCTAAGGTGGGCGCGGTGCTCTACGTCTGCTACCTCGGAGTCGACGAGCCCCTTGTCGCGACGCAGGTGCGTCCGTACCTCCGCGAGCTGGCCGCGCGCGGGCACGAGGTCCACCTCCTGACCTTCGAGCCCGCCCGGCGCGAGGACGCCGCCGCCTGTGCGGTCACCCGCACGCTGGCCGCCGAGGGCATCACCTGGCACGCGTTGCGGTATCACCGCCGGCCCTCGCTGCCGGCGACGCTCTACGACATCGGCCGCGGCGTCGGGCGCGGCTGGCGCCTGGCGCGCCGCCACCGCATCCGCCTGGTGCACGCGCGATCGCACGTGGGCGCGGCGGTGGCGCTGGGCCTGCGCGCGCTGCAGCGCGTCCCGTTCGTGTTCGACGTGCGCGGCCTGCTGCCCGACGAATACGCGGACGCCGGCCACTGGCGCCGCGGCGGACTCAAGTACCGGCTGGCCAAGGCGGCCGAGCGCGTGTTCTTCCGCCGCGCGGGCGCACTGGTGGTGCTGACCGACGCCGTGCGCGCGGACCTGGCAGCGCCCGGCGGCCCGCTCGCACTTCGGGATCCGGCCGATGTGACGGTCATCCCGTGCTGCGTGGACCTCGCCGCCCATCCCTGGGACGAGGCGGCCCGCGATGCCGAGCGGTCCCGCCGCGGATGGGAGGGCCGGCGCGTCCTTGTCTACGTCGGGAAGCTGGGGATGTGGTACCTCGATGCCGAGATGGCGCGTTTGTTCGCCCGCGTGCGCGCCCGGGACCCGCGCGCGTTCCTGCAGATCCTGACGGCGAGCCCGTCGGACGCCCTGCGCCGCGCGCTCGCGGACGCGCGCGTGCCGGCGGAAGCCTTCGACGTGCGCGCCGTGGCGCCGCACGAGGTGCCCGCCCTGCTGCGCGCGGCCGATGCGGGCCTGTCGCTCATCAAGCCCTGCGCATCCAAGCGCTCGTCCTCGCCGACGAAGGTGGGCGAGTACCTGGCCGCCGGCCTGCCTGTCGTCTCCACCGCCGGCATCGGAGACTGCGACCGCATGCTGGGCGACGGACGCGGCGTCGTGCTCGACGCCCTCGACGACGGTGGGCTCGATCGCGGCGCCCTCGCGCTGGCCGCGCTGCTGGACGACCCCGCCACGCGCGCCCGTTGTCGCGCGTTCGCCGAGGCCGAGCTGTCCCTGGAGAAGACCGGAGGCCCACGCTACGCCGCCGTCTACGCGTCGGTGCTGGAGGAGGCGTCCGCGTGACGCTCGACCTGCTGGCGCTCGTGCCCTACGCGCTCGGCACCACGCCCAGCCAGCGGTTCCGCATCGAGCAGTGGGCGCCGCTGCTCGAGCGCGACCACGGGATCCGCGTCCACTTCTCCCCGTTCGCGGACGCGCGGCTGGGCGCACTGCTGGCGCAGCCGGGCCGCGTGGCGCGCAAGGCGGCGGCCATGGCGCGGGCCACGGCCGCGCGGGTGCCGGAGGCCCTGCGCTCGCGGCGCTACGACGCGGTGCTCGTCCATCGCGCCGTCTGCCTGGCCGGTCCCGCGTTGCTGGAGCGGGTGCTGGCCTGGAGCGGCTCGCCCTTCCTCTTCGACTTCGACGACGCCATCTGGCTCCGTCACACCTCGGGCGCGAACGCGCTCTTCGACCGCCTGAAGTTCCCGGGCAAGACGGCGACGCTGTGCCGCCTGGCCACGCGCGTCGTGGCCGGGAGCGAGTACCTGGCGGGCTGGGCCCGTCGGCACAGCCCGCGCGTGGACGTCGTGCCCACCAGCATCGACGTCGCGGCCTACGAGGCGCGCGGGCGCTCCGCGAACGGACGCGTGGTGGTGGGCTGGACCGGCAGCGCGACCTCGATGACGCACCTGGAGCGCGCGGCCCCGCTGCTGCGCCGGCTGGTGGCGGCGCGGCCGGTGGAGATCCGCGTCCTCTCCACGCGTCCGCCGGACCTGCCGGACGTGCCCGTCGTGTTCCGGCCCTGGACGCCCGACAACGAGGTGGACGAGATCCGGACCTTCGACGTGGGCATCAAGCCGATGCCGGACGACGAGTGGGCCCGCGGCAAGTGCCCCATGAAGGAGCTGCAGTACCTCGCGCTCGGCATCCCCGCGGTGTGCTCGGCGGTGGGGGGGACGCGCGAAGCGGTCCGTCACGGCGACAATGGCTACCTGGTGTCGACCGAGGACGAATGGATGGAGGCGCTGCTGCGCCTCGTGGACGACGCCTCGCTGCGCGCGCGCCTGGGCGAGGCGGGACGCCGCACCGTGCGCGAGCGCTACGCCTCCGAGCGCAGCGCGGCGCTGTTCGCGGCTTCGGTGCGCGCCGTGGCGGGCCGGTCGTGACGGACACCGACACCGAAGCGGTCCGCCAGCACTCGCGCGAAGCGGCCGGCTTCACCGCCGGCTACGGCCAGCTGGCCCAGGACCCGTACGCGTCCTGCTTCGCCTACAGCCGGCGACGGCTCGACCTGCTGCTGGCGCGCCTGCTGCCGGAGACCTCCGCTGAACCGCGCGTCCTGGACGTCGGCTGCGGCACCGGGCACCACCTGAAAGCGCTCCGCGCGCGCGGGTACGCGGCGGTCGGCGTCGACGGGTCGGGCGCGATGCTGGCGGAGGCCAGGCAGACGGACCAGACGGCGCCGCTCGCGCAGTCCGGCGTCGACAGGCTGCCGTTCCGGTCGGAGGCGTTCGATGCCGCGGTCTCGATCGAGGTCCTGCGCTACCTCGACCAGCCGCTGCCGATGCTGCGCGAGATCGCCCGCGTGCTGCGGCCGGGCGGGCGGTGCCTCGTCACGGCCGTGCCCTGGCTGAGCCTCAACGGCTACCCGCTGCTCAACCGCCTGCTGCCGGCGCGGGCGCAGGGGTTCTCGCCGCTGCGCCAGCACTTCACGAGCGTGGGCGGCCTGAGGCGGCAGCTCGAAGCGGCCGGCCTGGAGGAAATCGAGGTGCACGCGGTGTACTGGGGCCCGGTGAACTGGGTGGAGCGCCTGGCCCCGTCGCGGCTCCCCGCCTTCCTGCGGCGCTGGGAAGCGGCGGACGAGCGCGCGTCCGCGCGGGGCTGGGGCCGGGCCACCGCGAACATGCTGCTGGCGGTCGCGCGCAAGCCGGAGGGCGGGGCGTGAGCGAGCCGCGTTTCCCGCGCGGCGTCTTCACGCTCAGTCTCGACTTCGAGCTGATCTGGGGCACGCACGACCTGTTCGGCACGGACGGCTTCGCGGAGGCCTGTGCGCGCGAGCGGTCCGTCGTGCTGGACCGCCTGCTGGCACTCCTGGCCGAGCACGAGATCTCCGCCACCTGGCTCACGGTCGGCCACCTCATGCTGGAGCGCTGCGGCCGCGCGCATCCGGAGGTGGTGCGCCCCACGCACCGCTGGAAGCCCGACGACTGGTTCTCCGCCGACCCGGGCGGCGACGAGGAGACGGCGCCGCTGTTCTTCGCGCGGAGCCTGATCGCGCGCATCCGGGCCTGCCCTGTTCCGCAGGAGATCGGCGGGCACTCCTTCTCGCACGTCATCTACGGCGACCCCGGCTGCTCGCGCGCGGCGGCCGAGAGCGACCTCGACGCGCTTGTCGCGGCCGCGGAGTCCCTGGGCCTGCGGCTCGAGAGCTTCTCGTTCCCGCGCAACCGCGTGGGGCACCAGGACGCGCTAGGTCCACGCGGGTTCAAGGTCTTCCGCTCTCCGGAGCCGGCCTGGCACCTGGCGCGCGCGCCCCTGATGCAGCGGCTCGGCCACCTGGCGGACGTGCTGCTGGCCCGCTGTCCGCCCGTCGTGTTTCCGCGCCGCGAGGCGGACGGGCTCGTCTCCGTCCCCGGTTCGATGATCTACTTCCCGATGCACGGTCCGCGACGGTTCCTGCCCGTGTCGCTGCGCGTGCGCCGCGCGCGCAAGGGCCTGGCCGAGGCCGTGCGCCAGCGCGGGGTGTTCCACCTGTGGACGCACCCCACGAACCTGGCGGACCAGACGGAGGCGATGCTGGGCGGCCTGCGCACGATCCTCGCGGACGTTCGCGCGCTGCGCGCGCGCGGCCTGCTCGAGGTGCGGACGATGGGCGCGCTGCATCCGGCCGGCGAGGCGACCGCATGATCCCGGCCCAGGCCCCCTGGCGCGGCCCCTTCCTGCTGGCCCTGGGCCTGCGCGTCGCGCTGGCGGTCCTGCTGCACCTGTTCGTGAGCGAGCTCGCGTTCGCGCCCGACCAGGCCACCTACGACTTCTTCTCCGGCTGGCTCGCGCGCTACTGGTCGGGCGACACGCTCGTGTACCCGGGCAAGCTGCAGGCGCCAGGGCCGAAGGCCTACTACTACATCGTGGCCGCGCTCTACTACGTGTTCGGCGCGTTCCCGATCGTGCCCAAGCTCGTGAACGCGCTGGTGGGCGCGCTCACCGTGCCGCTCGCCTACGACGTGGCGCGCCGGGTCTCGGGGCGCGACCCGGTGGCCCTGCGCGCCGCGACCTGGGCCGCCCTGTTCCCTTCGCTCGTGTTGTGGTCCTCGCAGAACATCCGCGACGTGTGGATCGTGCTGCTCATCGTCTACATCTGCCGCGAGGCGCTGCGGCTGCACGAGCGCGTCACCGTCCTGGGCGCGCTGCGCCTGGGCGCGGCCGTGCTGCTCATCGGGCAGTTCCGCGCCTACATCCTGTTCGCGGTGACGATCCCGATCCTGATTTCGTTCCTGGTGCGCGGTCGGGCGCACCTGGTCCGCAACGCGGTGCTGGGCATGCTGGTGGGGGCCGTCGTCATCTATGCCGACCGCGCCGCCGGCCAGGACCGCCGGCTGCGCTTCGTCGACCTGGAGGCGCTGCAGGAGATGCGCCACTACACCGCGGTGGGAGGCAGCGCCTACCAGGAGCAGGTCGACATCTCGACGCCCGGCCGCGCGCTGGCCTTCCTGCCCAAGGGCCTCGCCTTCTTCCTGTTCGCGCCCTACCCCTGGACCATCCGCAACGCGCGCCAGCTGGTGGCGCTGCCCGAGATGCTCGTGTTCTACGCGCTCATCCCGTCGATGATTCGCGGCGTGCGCGAGCTGTTGCGCGGCCGCTCGCCGGGCGCGCTCATGCTGCTCCTGATCACGCTCAGCATCACGCTCGGCTACGCGCTGGGCGAGGCCAACGCGGGCGCGGCCTACCGCCATCGCTCGCAGGTGCTCCCGTTCCTCCTCATCTTCGCCGCCGCCGGCTACGAGGCGAGGCGCTCCAGCGCGTCGCAGGACGCGGACCTGCCCGAGGTGGCCTGAGCATGTGCGGCATCGCCGGGATCGTGTCCTTCGCCGGCGGACCCATCGAGGAGCCGCGCCTGCGCCTCATGGCAGGGGCGCTGGCGCACCGCGGGCCGGACGCCGAGGGCGTGTGGATCGACGCGCGCGCGGCCCCGTCGGTCGGCCTCGCGCACCGCCGGCTCTCCATCATCGACCTCTCGCACGTCGCCGATCAGCCCATCGCCAACGAGGACGGCACCGTGCGGGCCATGCTGAACGGCGAGATCTACAACTTCGCGGAGCTGCGTCGCGCGCAGGAGGCCACCCACCACTTCCGCTCGCACGGCGACACCGAGACCATCGTCCACGGCTACGAGGACGAAGGGGACGCGATCGTGGAGAGGCTGGACGGCATGTTCGCGCTGGCCCTGTGGGACGCGACGCGGCGCCGCCTCCTGCTGGCCCGCGACGCGTTCGGCAAGAAGCCGCTCTACTACTGGACCGACGGGCGGGAGCTGCTGTTCGCGTCCGAGATCAAGGCGCTGCTGGCGGGCGGCGCTCCGACCGCCTTCGATCCCTCGGGCCTGCCCGAGTACCTGGCGTTCGGGTACGTGCCGACGCCGCGCACGCTCTTCCGTGGCGTGCGCCGGATGCCGCCCGCGACCACGATGGCCGCGGACGCGCAGGGCGTGGGGGAGCCGCGCGCCTACTGGGACCTGCGCTTCCCGGCGCCGGACGAGGTGCGTCGCGTTTCGCTGGCCGAGGCCGCGCAGGGCGTCCGCGAGAGGCTCGACGCGGCGGTGCGCAAGCGGCTGATGTCCGACGTGCCGCTGGGCGTGCTGCTCTCGGGAGGCGTCGACTCCGGCGCGGTCCTGGCGCTCGCGTCGCGCGCGTCGTCGGCGCCCGTCAACACCTTCACGCTGGGGTTCGAAGGCCCCGCCTTCTACGATGAGCGGGCCCCGGCCGCGCGCATGGCCGCGCACGCGGGCGCCCGGCATCACGAGTCGGTGGTGCGCCCCGAGGCGGCGTCGCTCGTGACCACGCTGCTGCGGCATCACGACGAGCCCTTCGGCGACTCGTCCGCCCTGCCCACGTACCTGGTCGCGCGCGAGGCGCGCAAGCACGTGACGGTGGTGCTCAACGGTGACGGCGGCGACGAGACCTTCGCCGGCTACGAGCGCTTCCGCGCCGAGCTGATCGCGCACCGCCTGCCCGCGCCCGCGCGGGCCGCCCTGCGTGCGGCCGCGTCCCTGCTGCCCGCCGGCCGCACCTCCTACGGCACGCTGCGCCGGCTGCAGCGCTTCGCGCGCAAGTCGGCGCTGCCCTTCCTCGAGCGCACGCTCGCCTGGCACAGCTTCTTCGAGCCGCAGACGCTGCGCGAGCTGGGGCGCGACGCGCCGATCGACCTGGACGCGGTGCTCTCGTCGTACCGCGAGGCCCTCGCGCGGGTGAACGGCGCCTCGCACCTGTCGCGCCTGCTCTACCTGAACGCCCGCTGCTACCTGCTGGACGACCTGCTACCCAAGATGGACCGCATGACGATGGCGCACGGGCTGGAGGCGCGCAGCCCGTTCCTCGACCGCGAGCTCTGCACGTACGCGGCGTCGCTCCCGGACGGGTTCAAGCGGCGCGGCGCCAACGGAAAGGTCGTCCTCAAGGAGGCGCTGCGCGGGCTGGTGCCGGACGACCTGCTGCGCCGGCCCAAGCAGGGCTTCGGCCTGCCGCTGGGCGAGTGGTTCCGCGGCGACCTGCGGGAGATGGTGTCCGACACGCTCATGGACAGGCCGCGCCTGGCCGCGCACCTGCGGCTCGACACCGTGCGCAGCCTGTGGAGCGAGCACCTCTCGGGCCGGGCGGACCGCGGGCACGCGCTGTGGACGCTGCTGGTGCTGGAGCTCTGGATGCGGGCGCACGACTTCGCGTGAGCGGAGCGCGGCCGGCGGAGATCGCCGCCGAGGTCGTGTTGCTCGCGACCCTTGTCGTGGCGCCCTGGCCGTTCGGTGGCGCGCCCGATGCCGCGCGTTACGCTCTGTGCGCGGCGGCTCTCAGCGGGTGCGCGCTGGCGGCGCTGTCGCGGCGCGAGACGCCGCTGGTCACGCTGCGCCTGGCCCAGGCGTCCGTCCTGCTGCCGGCCTGGGGGCTGCTCCAGGCCGCCTTCGGCCGGGGCGCCGGCTGGCCCGCGTCGATCGAGGCGGTGCTGGTGCTGTCGACGATGCTCGCCGTGCTCGTCTTCTGGAACGGGCGCGGCCGCGATCCGCGCGCGGCCGACCGGCTGCTGGCGGCGGTGCTGACGGCCTGCGCAGCCCAGGCGGTGTTCGGCGTCGTGCAGTCGCGACTGACGCCGGCGCGCGTGTACGGCCGCGCCTCCGAGCTGGTGACCGCCCCCTTCGGCTCGTTCGTGAACCACAACCATTTCGCGGGCCTCGTGGAGATGGGAGCCGTGCTGGCCGCGGGCCTCTCGGCCGCGCGCGCGCGCCGGGACGGCGCGAGCCCCGGCGCGCTGGCCCTGCTCGGGCTCGCGCTGGGCCTCGTGCTCGCGCACCTCGCGAGTGGCAGTCGCGGCGGCTTCGTGGCTCTCGTCTGCGGCCTGGCCGCGCTCGCGGCCGCGCATGCCGCGCGCGGCGCGCGCTCGCCGCGGCGGGTCGCCGTGGGCCTCGCGGCCGGAGTGGTCGCGCTGCTGGCGGCGGCCCTCGTGCTCGCGCCCGACACCGCGCGGGCCCGCCTGGCGACGCTCGTCTCCGGCCGCCCCGACGCGTCGGCGAGCTACCGCGTCGAGGCCGCGCGCGCCACGCTGCGCCTCCTGGCCGCGCACCCGCTCGCGGGGGCCGGCCTGGGCTCGTTCGCGGACGCGGTGACGCTCCGCAAGCGCGCCCACGGCGAGGTGCGGCTGACGCACGCCGAGACCGACGCGCTGGAGCTGGCGTCGGAGGTCGGGCTGGCCGGCCTGGCGCTCGCGGGGGTGCTCGGCCTGGCGTGGTCTCGCGGCCTGCGCGAGCGGCTGCGCCGGGGCCGCGACCCCTACCGCCGCGACGTGGCCGTGGCCGCCGCCTGCGCCGCGGGCGCGCTGCTCGTCCATTCGCTGTTCGACTTCGGCCTGCGCCTGCCCGCGCTCGCGCTTGTCTGCGCGTCGCTGCTCGGGCTCGCCGCTTCGCCGCCGCGCGACGCGCCGCGCCTGGTGCGGCGGCGGGTCGCGCGCCTGGCCACCGCGGCGGCGCTCGGGCTGCTCGCGGTCGCCGGCGCCTGGCGCGCGTGGGGCGCGCACGCGCTCGAGGAGGCGCTGCGCATTCCCGACGGCTCGACGCGAGCGGCCGCGCTGGGCTCCCTGATCGGGCGCCATCCGTACCTGCCCGAAGCCTGGCGCGCGCGTGGCGTCGCGCTGGGCGGCCTGGCGTCATCCGGCGGCTCGCTCCACCCCGACCGCGCCGCACGCGCCGCCAACGACCTGGTGCGCGCGATCCTCCTCCGTCCGTCGTGGGCCGAGGCGTGGGCCGACCTGGCCTGGCTGCGGCTGGCGAGCGGCGACGTCGCGGGCAGCCGCGAGGCTCTCGCCCGCGCGCGTTCGCTCGATCCCACGCACCTGCCGATGGGCCTGCAGAACGCGGACCTGGTGTTCCGCCTGGACGGCCCCGAAGCGGGGGTCGAGGAGCTGGCACGCGTGCGCGACGCCAACCCGGGCTGGAATCCGCTCGAGGCCCTGCGGAGGGCCGAGCGCCACACCCGCGACCCCGACCTGCTGGCGCGCCTGTCTCCCAAGTAGCTGCCCCCGCGGGACTTGTCGGTCAGTCACACGGGTGTTACCCTGTGATGCGGGTGGAACCGGCTCTCAGGCCATGAGCGTTGCGATTCCCCCGGATGGCAGGGTGGAGATCCGGCTCGTTCGCGTCTTCTCCCGGCTGAACGTGGGCGGACCCTCCCTCCACGTGATCCACCTGGCGGTCGGCCTCGCACCGCTGGGGTACGAGACACGGCTCGTGATCGGTCGCGAGTCGGCGCGTGAAGGGAACCTGTTGGATCTGGCGCTTGCGAGAGGTGTGGACGTCGTTCCCCTTCCGGGACTCGGGCGGGACGTCCGGCTGCTGGGCGATCTCCGCGCCCTCTTCGGCCTGTGGCGCCTGCTGCGCCGCGTCCGCCCCCACGTCGTGCACACGCACACCGCGAAGGCCGGCGTCGTCGGCCGGCTGGCCGCGTTCGCCGCGCGCGTGCCTGTCGTCGTCCACACCTATCACGGCCATGTGCTGCGCGGCTACTTCGGCCGCGGCGCCACCGCGCTCATCCGTGTGATCGAGCGCGCGCTCGGCGCCTGGTCCAGCGCGCTCGTGACGGTCTCCGACTCCGTCCGGGACGACCTGGTGGCGCTGGGTATCGCGCCCGCCGCGCGCATCCGCGTGGTCCCGCTCGGCCTGGAGCTGGACGGCCTCGCGGGGGAGCTGCCGCGCGGGGCACTGCGGCAGCAGGCGGGGTTCGAGCCCGACGCGCCGCTCGTCGGCCTGGTGGGCCGCCTGGCGCCCATCAAGGACGCGCCGACGTTCCTGCGGGCGGCGCGAACGCTCATCGAACGTCGGCCCGAGGTGCGGTTCAGCGTGGTGGGCGACGGCGAGGAGCGGCCCGCGCTCGAGTCGGAGGCGCGCGCGCTCGGCCTGTCCCGCGCGGTCTTCTTCCACGGCTGGCGGCGGGACCTGCCCGCGGTCTACGGGGACCTGGACGTGGTCGTGAACTGCTCGCGCAACGAAGGCACGCCCGTCGCGCTCATCGAGGCGCTGGCGGCCCGCCGTGCCGTGGTCGCTACGGCGGTCGGCGGCACGCCCGACCTCCTGGGGCGCGGCGCCTTCGGCACGCTGGTACCGCCGGAGGACCCGGCCGCGCTGGCGGCCGGCGTCGAGCGCGCGCTGGCCGATCCGGGCGCCGCGCGCGCACGGGCCGATGCGGGCCGCGCGCACGTGCTGGCCCACCACGGCGTGCGCCGGCTGGAGCGCGACCTGGATGGGCTGTATCGCGAGCTGCTGGCCGCGCGGGGGATCGTGTAGGCGGCATGGGCCTGCTCGCTCTCCTGGCGATGGCGGCCTCGCTCGTGATGTGCGCGGCGATTGTCCCGCTCACTGCCCCGCTCGCCCGCAGGCTGGGCGCGATCGACAGGCCGGGGCCGCGCAAGCATCATCCGGCGCCGACGCCGCGCCTGGGCGGCGTCGCGGTGGCCTGCTCGTTCCTGGTGGTCGTGCTGGTGGGGTTCTTCGTCGCGCCGCGGCTGCATACGATCGAGTGGCCGTCCCTGCAGGTCCCGCTCGCGATGCTGCGCGAGGCGCCGCGCGTCACCTCGAAGCTGATGGCTGTGCTGGCGGGGGCCACGCTGTGCCTGCTGGTGGGCATCCTCGACGACGTGCTGGGCCCGCGCTTCCCCGTGCTGGGCAAGCTGGCGGGCCAGCTGCTGGCGGCCGTGGTGGTGGTCGCCGGCGACGTGCGCACGTCCCTCCTGCCCTACGAGTGGATGAACGTGGTGCTGACGATCGTCTGGCTGGTGGGCATCACGAACGCGTTCAACCTGCTCGACAACATGGACGGCCTGGCCGCCGGAGTCGCCTTCGTGGCCAGCCTCGTGTTCCTGCTGAACGCCTGGCTGCTGGGCGAGCTCTTCATCGTCCTGCTGCTGGCCGCGTTCATGGGCAGCCTGGCCGGCTTCCTCGTCCACAACGCGCCGCCGGCCCGCGTGTTCCTGGGCGACAGCGGCAGCCTGTTCATCGGCTGCGCGATGGGGTCGCTGACGCTGCTCGAGCGCTACGTCTCGCACGCCTCCAGCTCGCTGTTCCCGGTCCTGATGCCCGTGGTGGTGCTGGCGGTGCCGCTCATCGATACCGTCATGGTGGTCGCCGTGCGGCTCAAGCAGCGCCGGCCCATCTACGTGGGCGACCGGCTGCACCTGTCGCACCGGCTTGTCACGCACGGGTTCTCTCCGCGCGCCGCGGTCGGCTTCCTCTACCTGGCCACGTTCTTCCTCGGCCTGGGCGCGGTGACGCTCGCCCACGCCGACTTCATGGTCAGCGTGCTGGTGCTCGTGCAGAGCCTGGGCGCGGTGGGGCTCATGTTGTGGCTCGTGTTCCAGCGGAGAAGGGCGGAGTGATCGCACCGTCCGCCCTGGCCGCGATGATGCTGCTGGCCCGCCCGGCGGTACAGTCTGTCGCGCTGGAGCGCGACACGGCCCGGCCCACGCTCACCATCTGGGCTTCCGAGCCCCTTCCCGCGCCCCAGGCCCAGCGGGCGGGCGACCAGCTCACGCTCATCCTGGACGCCGACCTGGACCCGGGCACGCAGGCGCCCCTCCCGCGGCCGCCGCTCAAGGCCGTGCGCCTCGTCCCGCGTGAGGGCGGCCTGGCGCTGGAGATGACGATCGATCCGGCGGTGCCGCACCAGATCGAGCGCGACGGGCGCAGGCTGCGCGTCGTCTTCGGCGCTCCGCCCAGGGCGCCCACCGACGTCGCGGGGCTGTGGGTCTCGCTGTTCCCGGCCGTCACCGAGCCGGAGCCGCTGGAGGCGCCGCCGGTCGAGCCGGGGTCGGCGGACGACTCGGAAGAGGGCCTCTCGGTGAGCCGCGTCAAGCTGCGTCCATCGCTCGAGGCGCTCTACGTCTCGGCCGACAGCACGATCGAGACCCCGCAGCCGACGCACGACGACTACTTCGAGCTGCGGCCTCGGCTGGCCGCGCAGGCGCCCGTGGGCGAGGCGGTGCTGGCCGCCGACTACGAGGGTCGGTGGCGGCGTGGGTCGGGCTTCTCGGACATCCAGCAGGCCAGCCACCAGGTGAACGGAGGCCTGGAGATCCCGATCGGGATGCGGCTGCGGCTGCGCGCGGCGGAGCACTTCGCGGTCGGAACGCTGGAGACGCGGGAGGTGGATCCCGGCGGGGAGTACTTCTTCGGCCTGGGCCGGTTCAAGCGCAACCGCTTCGGCGTGGCCGCGCGCCTCACGTCGGCCGGGCGCTTCCAGGGCGAGGCGGGCGCCTACTGGGAGTCGCTCGAGGTCGAGGACGACGCGGCCTTCTTCGACTACGACCGCCGCACGATCGAGGCGCGCCTGGGGTACGAGCTGGGCCCGCGCATGACCGCGTCCCTGACGGGCTCGCACGAGGAGATCCCGACGCCCAGCGAGCGGCCGCTCGCGGAGTCGAGCGCGACCACGGTCGGGCTCGAGCTGCGCGGCGAGCTGGGGCCGCTCACCACGACCGAGATCATCCTGGACCTGCGCGACCAGTCGACGCCGCTCGCCGCCGAGGGCGGCCGCGACTTCCTGGGCGTGGTGGTGGCCGCGCGCGTGCGCCGCGAGCTCGGACGCCAGTCGATGCTGCAGCTCGCCGCCAGCCGGGCCGCGTTCCCTTCGTTCTTCGAGCAGAACGCGTTCTACCTGGCGTCGGCGGTGGGCGCGGAGCTGGAGGTGCCAGCGCCCCTCTCTCTCGTCCTCCGGCTGGCTGCGGGGTACCATTGGAACGACTACCGGACGCCAGCCGCCGCGCTGGACGAGCCGCGTCGGGACCGCATCTGGGACGCAGCAATCGGGCTGTCTCGTCCGTTGACGCGGTTCGCCTGGGTCCGGGCCGACTACCGGAGGGAGCGACGCGACTCCAACCTGGACCTCTTCGACACCACGACCTACGCGTTCATCGCCCAGGTCGGCCTCGGCTTCCTCGGATCTCCCGGGCGCTGACCATGTCGATCCTGTCGCTGCTCGTCGCGCTGCCGCTGCTCGCGCAGTCTCCTCCGCCACCTGTCTCGCCCGAGTACCGTGTGGGCAGCGGGGACGTGCTGGAGGTGGTGGTGCTGGGCAACGAGGACCTGTCGCGCACGCCCACCGTCCAGACCGGCGGCACCGTCACGCTGCCGCTGCTGGGCGAGGTCGAGGTGGTCGGGCTCACGGTGCCCGAGATCAAGGAGAAGCTGACGGTGATGCTGGGCCGCGACTACCTGGTGCGGCCGCAGGTGGAGGTCACGGTCAAGGAGTACCAGAGCCAGTTCGTCACCATGCTGGGCGAAGTGGTCGCGCCGGGGCGCAAGCCGCTGCGCGGCCACACGCGGCTGGTGGACGTGCTGGTGGACTCGGGCGGGTTCACGCCGCGCGCGTCGGGCGAGGTCACGGTCACGCGCATGGACGGCACCTTCGAGGACGGCACCCGGATGCGCACGCTGCGCTTCGCCTCGGGCGCGCTCACGGTCGAGGCGCAGGGCGGGCTGGAGACGCCGCTGCGCCACGGGGACATCGTGAGCGCCCAGCCCAAGCACTACGTGACTGTCGAGGGCGAGGTGAACCGGCCGGGCCGCTTCCTGCTGGAGGGCGACCTCACCGTGTCCGGCGCCGTCAGCCTGGCCGGCGGCCTCACCCGCTTCGGCAGCAATGGTGTCAAGCTGCGTCGCGTGGACACCGCCACCGGCAAGACGAGCATCATCGACGTGGACCTGAAGGCCGTGCGCAAGGGCGAGGACCCGGACCTGCACCTGCAGCCCAACGACGTGGTGATGGTCT
>Ga0247830_10000123_pt1 | contig 23162 bp, 52 predicted proteins | sample 12C_Control_Day5_FD_207766 | JGI IMG/M metagenome (GOLD analysis project Ga0247830, IMG submission 207766) | Soil microbial communities from agricultural site in Penn Yan, New York, United States - 12C_Control_Day5 | ecosystem: Environmental > Terrestrial > Soil > Agricultural land | place...
GACCTGCGCGACAGGATCGAGGCGTACCGGGCCAAGGTCGCGGTAGGCGTCCGCGACCTTGGCCCGGTACGCCTCGATCCTGTCGCGCAGGTCGTCGACCAGGACGCAGAACTTGTGCGCCCGGAGGGCTCGCTTCTCCTCCCCCGTCATCGGGGAGCGGTCGGGGTAGCGGCTCTCGTCGTGGCCCGCCCGGATGATTGCCCTGGCTCGCTTCACGTGGTGCGCTGCTTCCTTCCCGTCGCACGAGCGATCGCCCGTGGAGTTGATCGTCGCGTTCTCTCCCACGGTCTGGGCCGATGCCCCTGCGACCGCGAGCAGCGTGGCGGCTGTAGCCACGACTCCGATGCTGTAACGCATTGCGCGTCTCCTTCTCGTTGCCTTGGTCAGCGGGCCGCGCGCATCCCTACTCGCTTACTTCGGGGCGCGGCTGGCGTTGATCAGGGGACACCTCCTCTCCGTTGATCAGGTAGGCGGCGGTAGCCGCCTCGGGGTCGTAGTCGATGCGCCGGTACTCGGCCTCGGGCGCGTCGAGAGTGGGGAAGATGTTCAGGCGGGGATAGATCGTCTCGATCGCGACTCGCTGCCCGTCGTAGGGGCCGCCGAACAGGGTCGCCATCCAGTAGCGGGGGATCCCCTTCGCCATCAGTCGGGCTCCAGCGCCTGCTTAGCGATGCGGACCACTTCCGTCGCTGCGTCCCACGCTTCTCGCTGGTGCCTGCCCCAATCGCCGGTCGGCCACGGGACTTGCGTGATTCGCTCCAGCGCCACCTCGTAGCGGCGCGCGAGCGCGGCCGTGTCCTCCAGGTCGACCTCGGTCCGGCGGGCGTCGTCGCGCCAGCCGCCGATCGTGACCCCCATGTGGCCGCCCTCGGGGCCGAAGCTCTCGGGCTCGGTCATGCCACGCCGTCCAGCTCGCGCAGCCACTTCGGCAGACGGAACGCCTGCCACGCTGCGCCCTTGATCGTCAGGTCTCTGCCCTCGAGGTCGACGAACTCCGGCTTCACGACCGCGTTCCCCGAGATCGTGAACCCGGTCGTCGGCTCCTTGATCCCGTCGCTGCCGTCCTCCATCCAGAGCCAGTTCTCGGTTGCCACGTTGCCGACCCCGATCCGGCTCGGGGCGTAGGAGCTGTCCAGGTTCCACTCACGCCCGTAGGCGATCACGTTGCGGCGGGCGGTGCAGTAGTCGGACGTGGCCGTGTCGGAGCCGCCGAAGTGCATGTTCTGGTTGTTGGCGACGAACGTGTTGTTCTCGACCAGCACCCGGTCGGCGTCCGAGTAGCACTGAACCCCACGGCGGGCGTTGTCATGGATCCAGTTGCCGCGGACGATCACGTCCTTGCAGACGCCGAGGTAGATGCCGTGGTCGTAGTTGTTGGCCGCGCTGCGCTCGCCGCAGTGGTGGATCCGCGAGCGGGTGATCCGGGCGCCGACCGGGGCCACCCCGTAGTAGTTCTGGACGTGGACCCCAATCGTGGCGTCGAAGTTGGTCACCTCGCAGGCGTCGATGAACTGGTGGTCACCGTACATCAGCGGGCCGAAGCCCTTGTTGAGGCAGTCGGTACCGCCGTGCAGGCGCATCCCCCGGAACCCGGCTCCGATGGCGCGCTGCGCCAGGCGCTGGTGGCCCTTGAGGATCACGCTGCCCGGGGTCTGGGGCCGCACAACCATCCCCGGCCAGCTCAGCTCGGTGTTCTCGTCATACTGGCCGTCGCCGACGACCACCTCGCCGTTGGTCTGCGAGCGGGCGATCGCCTCGTTGACGGTGGCGACTGGCGAGTCCTTGAGCCCGTCGTCGTCGTTGTCGCCCTGCTTGTGAACCCAGACCTTCTCCATCAGAACACCTCCACCAGTAGCCAGACAACGTTGGTCACGATCACGCCGAGCAGGAACCCCCACCGCAGCCCGGCGCGGAAGTTGAGCCGCAGGTCCTCGAGCTGGGAGTCGTAGAGATCGTCGATCATCGGTCCCCCACCTCGGAGTCCACGCGCGTGGACTCATCGCCCCACAGCTCGATCATGTACGCGCAGTCGTTCGTGTGGCCCGCGTACTTCTGGTCGCGGCCAGCGGGTCCGGGCTCCATGCCGGAGCCCAGCTCACAGCCGCAGGCCTTGCAGACCCAGTATCCATCTGAGCCCTTCTCGTAGATCGGGATCTCCTTGCCGTCCTCAGGCATCGCTCTCCCCCTCGGGTTGCTCACGGCGCCGGAGAATCTCCTCAACGTCGTAGCCCGCCTCGGCATCCTCAGCGAGGTCGGCGATAAGCTCGTCGGTGATCGGCTTGCCGCTGGCGGTTCGAGCCTCACGCAACCGGACCACATGGCGGTCGTGAAGCCCCGCCAGTCGGTCATAACGATCTTGGAGTTCTTGGAGGGTGGAGGCGGGGACGACTTCTAGCTGCTCTGGGGGAGCGTGGCCGTGATCGGGCACAAACCCCACCATCGAGCAATCGGGGCACACGTTGATCGTCCACCGCTCAGTCATCGCTCTCCCCCTCGGGGTTGCAAGTCGGGCATCGATGCGTTCCGGCGTCCAGCCACCCGCGCCCGCCGCAATCGGCGCACGGCTCGCTCTCCCCCTCGGGGTTGCAGTCGGGGCAGGAGGCTCGGAGGTCGAAGTGCTCGCAGATTCGGTTACTTAGCCGCTCCCCCTCGGGGTTGAAGGCGGCGCGGAGCTTGGCCACCGCTTCCGGGTTGGAGGGCTGGACGACTACCGACAGCATTTCGTCCATCGTGATCGCGTCCCGCCAGGCGTCGGCCCACGCGAGGTCTTGGAACCCAGCAGTATCCGAACCTTCGGCTGCGGGGGTCCAGTAGCCACCATTGTCAGACGGGACGAAGCGCATCGCCACAAGGCGTATCTCAGTCATCGCTCTCACCCTCGGCGGAGTAATCCTCCACCGCTCGGTCAACGTCGCTCTGTTCTTTCGGTGTCAGCGGGTAGCCCTGGGAGACCTCGGGGCGAGCGAACGGGGAGTCGCTCTCCCCCTCGAGGTTGTGGAAGGGGTCGGGGCAGTTACTTGGATCAACAGCGATCCCGTCGCGCTTTGCATACTCAGGCCCGATACTGCCGCAGGTGGGGCATTGACCCGGGCGCTCCCCCTCGGGGTTGAAGGCGGCCCGGAGCTTCATACGGGCCTCTATCCATTCGCCGCCGCCACGCACTCCGTTGAGCGTGACCTTGTTCCCGGCAAGGATGTCGTTCGCCTCCTCCTCGGTGATCGCGTCCTGCCAACTGGATCGCGAGAGGACCTTCGTCGCCACGGCCTGCTCAAAGTCGTGTTCGTCCATCGCCACAAGGCGTATCTCAGTCATCGGCCCGCCCTCCGACCCTGCGCCAGTCGTCCTCGGTCCAGCCATCGTTGAAGTCGCCCTCCGGGCGGTCGATCCCGATGGCATCGCAGAGCAGGTTGATCTCGTCGTGAACGTCGCCCAGGTTCTCGCAGACCATCAGCCCTCTGAGAATCCCAAGCAGGCTGCTTCGCTCACCCATCGCTCTCTCCCTCGGGGTTGCAGATGGGGCAGGGATCGGCGGAGGCGAACACCGCAAACGCAGCCTCGGCGCGGGCCTTCTCTAGTTCGTGGCCTTGCAGATTCTCCATCGAGGCTCGGCCAAGCGGCCCGTCAACATTGGTGTAGATCGCGTCGGCGGCATCCCAGATCAGCTTGTCGTACCGCTCACTCATCGCTCTCCCCCTCGGGGTCGCAGTCGGCGTAGATCAGGTCGCCTGCGTCGAAGATCAGTTTGTCGTCAGCCATCGCTCTCCCCCTCGGGGTGAAACGCAACGGCGGCGGTGCTGCCCAGAACGTAGGACCCGCCCGCGACCATCGCAAGCGTGTAGGGGTTGAGTTCGGCGATCCAGCCAACCCCCGCCGCGCCCGCCATGACTACGGCTAGGAACGTAAGCCAGAGTCTCATTCGCTCTCCCCCTCGGGGTTGAAGGCGGCGCGGCACTTACTACGAGCGGCGTTGCGCTTCTCGCGTGACGGGTTCGACCGCATTGAACTAAGCGGTGTCAGAGCGTTACCCATCTCCTCCTCGGTGATCGCGTCCCCCCATACCCGCTTCGGGACCACGAAGATCGGGCCGGGGCCATCCGGCTCGATCATGATCCGGTCCTCGGTCTCGCCGACCAGGGTCATCGCCACCAGGCGTCTCTCGGTCATCGGGGCGCCGTCCCGTGCAGGCCGTGAATCGGGCAGTAGCGAACGTCGCGCCCGCCCGGACCGCATCCCTCGCACTCGTCAACGCTCAGGGCGCGCAGGTCCTCAAGATCCCCCTCAGGAGCAGCGCTAGCAGCGCTGCAGGCCAGCGCGCGCTCCAGCACGTCCGCGGGCGCCCTCCGCCAGTAGACCTCGGAGCCGCCCAGCTCCGGGTGGACGACCACGCCGCTGCCCATGACGGGGAGGTCCGGCACGCGCTCCCACAGGCACCCGATCGAGTCGAGGTAGTAGATCGCCTCGGTCATCGCCGCGCCTCCCCGAGCAGGTCGAAGGTCGCCAGGAAGGGCACCATCAGCCCGATCCCGACCGAGACCCTGACCGCCTGGATGTCCGGGCTGTCGAAGGTGACCACCGCCCACCCCGCGACCAGCACCCCGAGCAGGAACAGCGGGGTCGTCAGCCCTCGCCAGACCAGGCGAAGACGCCGTCGGCGATCGACCGCCTGGCGCCGGTGCTGCGAGCGAACCAGCGAGGCGTAGGCGTCCTCGTGGGTGACCACCTGCTCCCAGCGCATCACTCGGCCCTCTGCAGCTCATCGTCGCGGCGGAACCTGGCGGAGCAGTCCGAGCACAGCGACCCGCCGGGCGCGGCGCGACCGTGGCGGCACCCCGCGCACCTGGCCTGGATCACCCTGGGGGACGCGAGCCGCGCCGCGAGCATCGCTCCCACGGCGGTCAGGATCAGCGCCCCGGCCAGCCCGATGGCCACGGCCACCTGGCCGCTCACCGGACCACCAGCGCGATCGCGGAGGAGACCTCGAGGGTGGCGTGGGCGTGCTCGACGGCGTTGGCGATGAGCCTGAGCTGCCCGACATCCGCGATGGAGGTCACGTCGATCGCCACCGAGTGGCCGGGGACGCCGCCGTGGTTGACCCGCAGGTGGGCGTCCAGCCCCGCGCGCCCGAGGTCGTCGAACACGGTCTCGGCCGCCTCCCTGGACAGGTCAGCCCGGGCCATCGTCGGCCCCCAGCCCGTCGACCGCCGCAGCGGCCTCGTCCAGCCACCGCTCGGTGCCCCACGGCCCGCCGGTGGCCAGCGTCTCGGCCAGGAACCGCGACACGGCGCGCTCCCGGCGGAGCTCCGCGGACGAGTGGTGGACGGCGTCGAGCGCCAGCCCCCCGAACTCGACCAGCGGGTCAAGGCCCGGGTCCTCTCCGGGGCGGTCCACGCGCGTGGACTCACCGCCCCTCCCTCTCATGCTCGGACTCATGTTGCTTCCTCCTCCTGGGGGTTGGATGACGGGACTATAGCCTCCCCGTCGGACGGGTCCAGCTCCGTGGCGAAGTAGAGGCCGGAGGCCAGGCGCGGGATCACGTAGTCGTCCAGCGTCCAGCCCGCCCGGTCCTCCCCCTCGACCACGGCGATCGAGCCGTCGGTCTCGACCACGCGGTAGTTCCACGGCAGCAGCCTCTCGATGGTCGAGATGGACCCGTTGCCGATCTGCACGGCGGCGCGCCTCATCGCTGGCCCCCCGGCAGGAGCCCGTAGTCGGGCGAGCCGGCGTGCTCGAAGAGGATCCAGAGCGCCGCCTCCATGGTGTCGCTGACCAGCTCGTCCTCGTCGAGCTTGCCCTCCACCGGGATGGCGAAGAACTTGCCCGTGTCGTGCCGGTCGCCGGTCTCCAGGTCGTCGGTCATGCGGACGTGACCGAGCACCTCGTCGTTCGGGCCGTAGACGGTCCAGCCCTGGTCGGTCCTGTCCGTGCTGATCATCGGGCACCACCCCTCCACGCGCGGAGCTGCTCCGTCCTGTCCGAGTGGGCGGCGAGCAGCGCATCCGCCTCGCGCTCCTCGGTCTCCACGTTGTCCATCATCTGCCGGTTGGCCTGCTCGTAGGCGACCGCTCCGAAGAGGTGCGCCGCGTCGCTCTGGGCCTTGCTGTAGCCCGCCGCGAACGCCTCCTGCTTGACGGCCCTCAGTGTCTCGTTGTCCATGTCGCTTCCTCCTTGGGTTGGGTTGGTCAGCCCCTAGCGGGCCGAGTCCTCGTACAGGACGACCTCGTCGGCGCTCGCGTGCCACGTGATCTTGATCCGGTGCTCGGACTCGAACACCGTGACGATCCCCGGCACGTAGTCGTTCTCGCAGTCGATGATGGCCACCCGGAAGGTCTCCGCGTGCATCCCCGCGCCGTCGGGGTTGTTCTCGCCGTCGATGCTGGTCCGGCCGGAGAACTCCACCGCGGTGGCCTCCAGCACATCCATCAGCAGCTTGGCGATCTCACCGTCCACGTGCTCGGGCCTGCCCATCGTGCTGCGGGGCTGGACCCTGTTCTCGTTCTCGCTCTGGTTCATTGCTTCCTCCTGTTGGGTTGGCCCCGCGCCCGGGGCGGGCGCGGGGGGTCCTGTGGGTCCTACGCGCCCAGCGGCCGCCCGGCCGGGACCAGCTTGACGCCGTCCCCCTCGAGCTTCCGCCGGTCGCGGTTGTCGAACTTCCACACGCCCGGCAGTCCCTCGACCAGGACCGGCTCGCCGATGGCGAAGCGCCGCTCGGCCGGGACGCGGTCGCGCTCGGCGGCCGACCCGCCGTGGTTGTCGATCACGGCGCTGTGCAGGACCGAGTAGGGCCAGGGGCCCGGGACCAGGGGACCGCCCTGGACCTGGCGGGCCTCGCGTCCGGCGGGGACCACGTGGACGGTGCTCATCCGCGTGCCGTCCCGCGCGTCCTCGATCAGGAGCGTCTCGCTCTCAAGGTTCTCGTTGTACCGGTCCGTCTTGGTGGTGATGGTTCGCATGCTTCCTCCTGTGGTTGTCTGGGGGTTCTCACTCATCTGGTATGACTACCTTATCACATCTCCGGGGAGATTGCCACGGGCGTTCATCACCCGCGCCTCGGCCTCGGCCGACCGCTTGGTGGTGAACGCGTCCACGTCCCGACCGGTCTCGCGATCGATCACGAGGTAGCGGGGATTGACGGCTGAGAAGCTGCGCAGCTCTCGAGCCTGCCCCGCGCCACGATCGTGGACGTAGTAGCGGGCGTTCTCAGTGGGGTTCATGCTGGCTCCTTGGGGGTTGGTCGAACTGGTATGAGAACCTTATCACAACTCCGGGGAGATTGCTACCCGCCCCGGATGACCTCGTCCATGGCCCGGCGGAGCCCGTCGTCCCGGTCCAGTCGGTAGATGCCGCGCCCGTACCGGTTGACCTCCGGCATCAGGCTGACGGCGTAGCGGGTCGCACCGACCGGCTCGTCGATGGCCTCAGCGATCTCGGCCATGCTCCGGAACTGCCCGTCGCGGAGCACCCGGCGGATCCTCACCTTCCGGTCAGCGACGGCGGTCACTGGGGCTCAATCTCCCCGTCGGGCCTGATCGACACCGTGGACTCCCAGTATCGGGACTCCACGTTCAGCCACCCGTCCCCGGCGTCGACGATCTCCACGTCGGCGCCGTCCAGCATCCTCAGGGCCCGGCGCAGCGCGGTCACCTGGATCGCGCCTATCAGGACCGCGCCGTCGTCGGCCATCAGGAGTCACCCCACATGAGGCGCATCCGCTCGCGGCCCAGGTCGCGGAGCTCCACCCGCAGGGGCCAGCGCCGCTCGAACGTGTCGGCCTCGGCCAGCTCCTCGCCGAGGCGGTCGATCCGCTCCTCGACCTCCTGCAGCCGCTCGGGCCTGCGGGCGGCCTTCGCCTCCCGGCCCTCGCGCATCTTCCGCGCCCGCTCCCTCCGCTCCTCCTCGGGGAGCGCCATCATCCTCTCGCGGGCCCTCTCCCGGACCATCGGGTTCACCCTCTTCATCGCTTCCTCCTGTTCGCTTGGGGGTTGGTTCGGTTCTAACGTTCGATCCTCAGATCGGTCCTCTCAACGGTGACGATGTCGCCGTTCACCAGCGGGTAGTAGCCCACGCCGGTCAGGACAACGCCGTCCACGACTCCCAGGCTCCGGAGCAGCTCCTCCGCCTCCGTCGTCGTGCCCGCGTGGAACGTCTCCGCGCGGTCCTTCACTTCCGATGCCACTGCGATGGTGTACATGCTTCCTCCTGTCGTTGGGGGTTCGTTGGTATGAGAACATCATATCACACCTGTCCAGTCTCTCGACCTGTTCAAGTTCTCCAGAGCCCCCTTGTGGCCACCTCATCTTTCGACCTCGTGCTACCCCTGGGTACGTCTCGCGGACGCAACAATGCCCAGACGCTCTCAGCCTATGCCGGTCGGATCTCGCGCTCTCGCTCGGCGACTAGCGTCGACGAGATGCGCCGCGGGACTCCGACTGTCCCGCCCCAGGGATCGCACGCGCGTCCCTCTGCTTGACCAGACCGAGGATCATCCCCGTCGCCCCGGCCCGGGTGAGGGGCCTGGAGGGCGAGCGACCGACCTCGCGTTCCAGTCTCGCTATGTACCGCAGTTGCTTCAGGGTGGGTCGCTCCCGCCTCAACGGGTGACCTCCCTCCTCCACCGGGCCAGCGCGTGGTCCTCCGGCCGGACGGAGAGGTCGCTCAGCACGACAAGTCGGTAGGCGTCGAGCACGTACTTGCCCACGCCGTCCACCCGCGCCAGCTCCCCGGGGGGAGGTCGCGGGTTGAACTCGAAGAACCTGGCCGCCGCGCGGAGGCGGGCGGCGCGCACGCGCTGGAACCCGAGCGGGGTGATCAGCCGCTCCAGGACCCCGACCCTGCAGTTGGACAGGCGGCGCGGGGAGGGCCAGCGCCGGAACACCTCGGCGATGATCGGCTCGGCCACGTCGCCCCGGGTCCGGCACAGCAGCATCGACGTGACCACCACCCGCCAGGGCTCGCCCCTCCCGAGCGTGTGCTGCAGGAGGGGCTGGACTCCATCCGGGTCCGCCGGGTCGGCGAGGCGATCGGAGGCGCCGTCACCCATCCTGCTCGCTCCAGCGCGCCGCCTTGGCCCGCAGCCGCTCGCTCCTGATGTTACCCGTCCTGGTCTTCACCCGCGGCCTCCGCCGGGCCTGCTCCGCGACGATCTCGTCGTAGTCGGGCCTCCGCCTCAGCGGGGTGTCGAACTTCTTCCAGTCGACCACGTGCTGCGGCCTCCCGTACCGGCGGTCCACCCTCACCACCCCCGGCCAGCGGCGCTCCAGCTCCCTCGCCATGGCCAGCCGCCCGTCCCCGGCGTACAGCTCGTCGGAGTTGCCGCCGCTCAGGATCATGGTCGGGAGCTTGTCGGCGCAGAACGCGTTGAGCAGGATCGTGCACCACCCGTCGGCGAGCACCTGGAGGCACATGTCGGTGTCCTCGTTGTAGCGCCCGCGCCACCGGTTCGGGATGGAGTTCATGACCAGCGTGCAGGAGTAGACGTGGACGTTGTGGAAGTACGGGGTCGAGGTGGAGGGGGTGACGAACATCTGGTAGTTGAGCCCGCTCACCGCGACGTTCTCGTAGCGGTCGACGAAGTCCTCGCAGGCGCCCAGCCCCAGGGCCGCGTTGCAGGGGATCCGGTCCCCCTCCCGCATCCACCGGACGTCGCGGATGTTGTCGTCGAGCTGCCAGTGCCGCTCGTGCCCCTCCGCGATCGAGTGCTCCATGATCCAGTTGCGGGCGGGGATCGACCCCCGACCCAGGTTCGAGAACGGCAGGACCAGGACCCGCTCCTCCCCGACCAGCGCGGCGTACTGCTCGGCCTCCTGGGGCTCCACCACCACCCGGAACGGCACCCCGTCGCGGATCAGGAACCGCGCCGTCAGCGCCTGCTGCTCGTCGTGCCTCCCCTTGGACGGGATGTAGATCGGGTAGCGGGTCGGGAACGTCTCGTCCGTGGTGCGGTTCTTGGGCATCGGGCGGTCAGCCATCGGACGCTCCCCCCGCGTCGACGAAGTCGTCGATGGTGGTCTGCCCGTCGATGTCGAAGTAGACCGAGCTCAGGTCCTGGCGCTCCCGCACCGGCCACCACGCCGACCAGGTCAGCACGTCCCCCCTGATGTGCGGCTTCAGCCCCGCGTGCTCGACGAACTCCTCGCGCCCCTCAGCGTCCTCGAACGAGACCAGCAGCTGGATGGACTTGCCGGGGGTCTCAAAGTCGGCCATGCCCACCCACTCGGCGGCGTGGTCGTGGTCCTGGATCTCGCTCTTGGGTCGGGTGGTCAGGACCAGGTTGGCGAGCATCTGCGCGTCGTAGCCCGTCCCGACCAGGCGGGAGGAGTCCCCCTCGGCCACCTCCCTGAGGATCTCGGACAGCGCCCGGTCGTCCTCGTCGGCCAGGTGGCCGACCTTGTTGTCGGTGACCAGCACCTTGAGGGCCTCGGGGCTCTCCGGCTCGCAGTCCAGGAACGTGACCGGGAGCTTGACGATCCCCTTGCGCCGCGCCGCCGTCCACAGGCCGTGGCCCGCCAGGATGGTCCCGTCCCGCGCCGCGACGATGTTGCGGTAGAACCCGTTCTCCTCCAGGCTCCGGACCATGTGGTCGATCTGCTCCTGGGGGTGGTGGCGGTTGTTGCGGGGGTGGGCCTTGAGCTCCGTGTAGGACACCCAGTCGGTCCGCCTGCGGATGAACGCCTCCGTGATGTCAGCCTCCTCCAGGCCGGTGCCGGTCAGGTCTGCGTCCTTGCCGAGCAGGTCGCCCTGGCCCGCGTGGATCGTCACCCCGGCCTCCTGCAGGGCGTTGTCGGCGATCAGGTAGGCGTCCGCCTCCCGCTGGTCCCTGAACGCGTGGGGGATCACCGCCACGTGGGTCCAGCCCAGCCGCTGGGCCGCCTGGGTGACGTGGTGCCCCGCGATGATGTTCCCGTCGGGGTCGGTCAGGACGGCCCTGACCTGGCCCCAGCGCTGCAGGGACTCCATCAGCTTGGACACGGCCCCGCGCCGGGGGTTGCGCTCGTGGGGCTTGATCTCGCCGATCGGGACCAGGTGGGGTCGGAGCAGGTCCGCGCCCTCCCAGGTCACCTCGGGGTCCACGCGCGTAGACTCGCTCACGTCCTCTCCTCCTCCTTGGTCCGCTCCTGGATTGGCAGGTCCTCGGCCCTCCGGGCCGTCAGCTCGTCGATGTGCACCTCGACCCGGCTCAGCCCCGTGGTCCAGCGCTGGCGCGCGTGGAGGTCCACCACCTGGCGATCATCGTGGTAGGCCAGCCCGGTCAGCGCGTCCAGCATGGCGCGGGTCACCTTGTCCACGTCCGGCGTCGTGGCGAAGTGGGCGGGCGCGGACGCCCTCACGAGGTGGCTGTTGCGCCCGCTCCCGTAGTGGCTCTTGGGCCGCGCCCTGTAGAAGGTCATGGAGACGATCATCGGCCCCTCGCAGGGGGCCAGGTGCCCGTCCACCGTGAAGTGGGGTCGAGCCTCGCTGCGGACGTCGGTCCTCCAGTTGCGCCCGTCGTCGCCCGACACGTCCGTGATGTGCGCGCGGCCGGTGGACCTGTTGACGAAGGCGCGCTTGGAGCCCGCCGGGCGGGGCTGGCCGTGGACGACGAAGTCGACCGCGTGCCTCACGGGTGCTCCAGCATCGCGGCGCGCCTGCGGAGGGAGACGATCTGGGCGGCCCTGACCTGGGCGTCCCCGCTGGGCCCGCCGTCGGGCCACTGGTTCAGGACCAGGCAGGGCTTGTTGGCCACGTCCCTGCCCCTGGACCAGCCGCGCTCCTCGCGCTGCTCGCGGACCAGCTTGGCGGCCAGCCTGCGCAGCTTCCTCGCCTCGGCCTTCTGCTCGGGGGTCGGGATCATGCCGCGAACAGGTCCCTCATCTCCAGCCCCAGCTCCGCGACGATCGCCTCGGGCTCGCACCCCGCGTGGCAGTGGAGCAGCACCCGCCCGTCGTCCCCCTCGGACAGGGTCATCGACGGGACGCGGTCCTCGTGGACGGGGCACTGCGCCTGGGCGGCGCCGGGGCCGCGGTGCTTCACCCGGCAGTCCAGGTCCTCCAGGATCCGAACCACCGCGTCGAACGGGGGCTGGCCGTTGCGACGCTCGAACGGCAGCATCGTCGTGGTGCCCGACCGCTCCTTGGTGAGCCCGCTCAGGTGGGCGGCCGCCGCCTCCCCCATCTCCAGCACCACGTCGCCGATGTCGTAGCCGTCGTCGCGGGTCGGGTCGAGGTCGACGGTCGTGGGCAGGGTGATCGAGGCCAGGTCCCTGAACCTCCGGTCGGCCGCCTCCCGTCCCTGGTCGTCGCAGTCGAAGCAGATGTACACCCGGTCGAAGTCGGCGAACCTCTCGGCCCAGCCGTCGCCCCACGTGTTCACCCCGGGGACGGCCACGGCCGGGTACGGGCAGGCCACCGCGTCGGGCTCGCCCTCGACCAGCCACACCGACTTGGCGTCCACCGTCTCGGGGGGCGGGAACAGCTCCCGCGCCCCCTCCGCCACGAGCTTGGCCCCGCTCCGCTTCCCCGGGTCGGGCTGGTAGCGGCACAGCCCCACCAGCTTCCCGGCCCCGTCGTGGATCGGGAACACGACCCTCCTCCCGTCCAGCCCCAGGCCCAGCGAGCGGACCGCCTCGGGCTGCCACCCGCGCAGGTCGCGCAGGCGGTCGAGGATCCTGGGCCGGTCGATCCGGTCCTGCCACCTGGCCAGCCGCCCGGCGGGCACCAGGTCCCGGTGCTCACGCTCCCCCTCCTCCTCGTCCACGAAGCTGACGAACGCCTCCAGCTTCGACTCGCTCTTGCAGATCAGCTCCAGCTTGGCCTGCCGCTCGCTGGGCAGCCCGGTCGCCGAGCGCCTGCCGGGGTCCACCACGTAGGGCTTCAGGGCGCAGCCGTCGATGGCCCGCTTCAGGTACTCGACCGAGTGCCCGGCGCGCAGCCGGGCGATCACCTTGGTGAACCGCTCGTCCGTGAACTCGCGCGCCCGCGGGGACAGCTGCTGCTTCCAGTACTCGAACACCTCCCGCGCATCGTGGTAGAGCGGGTCGTGGACGGGCTCCGCGTCCGCCTCGCCCTTCATCTGGGAGATGACCGACTGGAGGGCCCCGATCCGGCGGCGCTGGTCGGCGATCACGTCGTCCTTGACCTCGAGCTGCTGGTCGGCCCGCTCCAGGGCCGGGAGGATCTCGCCGCAGCTCGGGCAGAACCTATCCACGTCGCCACCCGGCTCGCGCGCAGTCGCCTCTCCGATTGGGCGGTTGGGGTGGGTCGGCTAGCACTCAGGTGTCCTCCGACCAGCCACGCGATCACATGTCCTCGGCGCGGGCCAGGTCCACGATCCGCCGGACGGCCGCGGCGCCGGACAGGAACCCGCTCTCGTAGGCGTCCCGGTGGGGGCGCGCGCGCACCGCGCCCCGCGGCTCGGGGGCGCGCAGCGCGTCGATGAAGCCCGCCGTCCAGGCCCGCTCGCGGCGCCGCCTACCCACGGCCCTCCCCCCACTCGGCCCACTCGTCGGTGGTGAGCCAGCTGCCGCACTCCTGGCACTGGGTGCGCGCGGGCTCGCGCTCGGCGTCCAGCTCCCCGTCGGTGCGCCCGCCGCGGTACTTCTCCCGGATGTCCCGGTGGCCCATGGCGCGGCAGTCGGCCAGCGCGTCCTCGACGCTGACGTCGCCGCGCGTGATGGCGGCCGTGACCTCGCGGACCCGCGTCGGCTCCAGCTGGGCCAGCTCGGCCGGGTCCACCTCGTGGATCACCACCAGGTCCCGCCACATGCGGGTCATCTGGAAGAACAGGGACCTGGAGATGCCCAGCTCAGGCTGGGCCAGGAAGGCGTTCAGGGAGTCGTGGCCGAGCGGGACCCAGCAGTGCCCCTCGTGGAACTGGTAGAGCAGTGCGGCCAGCTCCCACCACTTGGTGTTGGCGGCCGTCCACGCCGTGAGGATCTTCTGCTCAAGGTCGAAGGCGAAGGCCGCCGCCGCGGCCTCCGCCCCCCTGGTGGCGACGTCGTTCACGGCCCTAGAAGGGCAGGTCGTCGTCGTCCGGCTTCGGCGCCCCGTTCGAGGCGTCGGTGACGGGCTCGTAGGTGGCCACCCTGGACCGCATCTTGGTCGGGTCCTCGCGGTCGGGCTCCTCGATGATCCGGATCATCAGGGCCTTCCCGACCAGCTGGTGGTCGGTCACCTCCATGTCCCCGTCCTCCGGGGGGATGCCGATCGCGTCCAGGAACTGGCGGATCTTGCCCGCCGACTTGGGCGTGTACGTGAGCCAGTCGCGGATGGTCCCGAGGTCGTTGCCGAACTCCAGCTCGAACTGGGGGTTCCCCCCGCTCGACTCCTTCTCCTCGGCCTCCAGGATGGTGACCGTGTGCAGGCCGATCGGGAGCATGGCCCGCGCGGACCAGGCCTCCACGGCCTTCATGTCTGACAGCTTCATGCGCTCTCCTTCCGATTGTGGAGGGGCCGGAACCCGGACGGGTGACCCCTGTCGATGTTCTCCAGCGCCGTCTCCAGCTTCTGCTTCAGCGGGATGTGCTCGGGGTGGACCATGATCTTCTTGTACGGCCCGTGCGGGGTCTTGATGAAGGCGGCGCCGTGGGCGCTGACCTTCCCCCTGTCGCACCCGGGCCAGAGGCAGTTGTACTCCTTCGCCCCGGAGAACAGCCCGACCAGGGACCAGTCGCGCGGCCCCGTGTCGAGGGTCTCCTCCGGCTCGGGCTCGGGCTCGGGCTCAGGGTCGTCCCCGTTCGCGGTCAGCTGGTGGGCCAGCGCCGCCAGTACGAAGTCCCTGGGGTCCTGCCCGGCCTCGGCGGCTCGGGCGTTGATCACGTCCTCCATCCACTTGGGGATGGTCGGCCTCATGCTCATGCTCCCTCCTTCTGCGCCGTCACCGGCGCGTCGGTCTTGGCGAGCTTGACCCACTCGCCCACGTCAAGTTCGGCCGCGCGCCCGAGGACGCCGAAGCGGTCCTTGCCGCGCCGCCCGGCAGCGCTGACCAGGGTGGCCATGTACCTCGGCGGGGCCTCGCCCTCGCCGGGCACGACGCCGCAGTACCCCACCACGTCCACCATCGCCATCAGCTTGGCCCCGAGTGCGGGGTTGTTCGTCCCCGTGTAGGGCAGCCGCTCGAACCCGCCCGTCTCCTCATCCTTGAGCGAGGTCTCGTGGGCGACGATCACCGAGTTCACGCTCGCCTCGCAGATCGCGCGAGAGAACCGCTCCAGGTGGGTGCCGGTGTCCCCGTAGTCGTTGATCTTGGGGCTCAGCGCCCGCTCGCTCAGGTCCTCGAGCACGACGCGGTACACGTCGGCGATCGGGTCGACGACCACCGTGACGTAGTCGCCCGAGTCCAGCTCCTGGATGGCGTCGATGAGGGTCTGCAGCCCGGTCACCCGCACCTCCCGGATGCTGTCGGGGTGGAGCCGGTGGGCGAAGCGCGTGGCGTTGGGCCGGTCGCCGTTCAGGTACAGGATCGGCCCGGGGGCCGAGGCGGCCCCGACCGTCTTGCCCGAGCCGGGCGGCCCGTACAGGAGAACGTTCATGTGGGGGTCCTCGTGGGGGACCACGAAGTCGAGCCGCGGCCCCCTCTTCTCAGCGGTGGCTGTTGCCATTGTCATCCTTTCGCTCCCGCTTGGGGAGGGTTCGCTCGTAGAGTGCGTCGACAAGGTCGGGGTCGGGGGCGGCGCAGATGTCGCGGAACCCGCACCCGTTGCAGTTCCGGGGCTTGGCGTTGCGCACCGGCCACAGGGCCCCGCTGTCCAGCTGGCCGATGAGGCGCGCGGCCGAGACCAGCTCCCGACCCACCTCCTCCAGCTCGCCGTCGCGGAGGATGATCGGGACCCGCTGCTGCCAGCGGCGCTGCTCCAGGGCGGCCACGGTGTCGGGCTCGGGAGCGACCCCGTACTCGGTGCACACCGACCGGTAGGACTCCGCCGTGGTGAGCTGGTCCACCGCGTGGGACGGTCGGAGGGAGCCGTCCCTGCGGCCCGTCTTGACCAGGCGGGGCGGCTTCGGGACCTCGTTCCAGCGCTCGACGGTCTCCACCCCCGCCGGGCGGTCGCCGGTGGTCCTCCAGTATGCCCACGCGTACCACCTGATCTGGCGTTCGAGCTGGATCTGCTGCACCGTGCTGAGCTGGCCCCGCAGCTTGAACTCGACCAGCCACGTGCGCCCGGACTCCCGGCGCGTGGCGTCCACGTAGCAGAGCAGCCTGTAGCGCGACGAGGGCCGAACGCCCGTCCGGGAGGGGATGGGCACGTTGAGCTCCCGCTCGACGACCGCGTCCATCCGGACCGGCTCGGCGATGGAGGCGTAGTGGAGCAGCATCCTGGTCAGCCGCTCCCTGATCTCGTCGTGCTCCGACTGGACGTGGACCCCGTGCTCGCGCTGGCGCTTGGCGTCCCGCTCGAGGCTCTCGGCCAGCGCCCGCAGAGCGTCGTTGGCGGTGCCGGTGTGCCAGGCCGCGGCCGCCGCGCCCCAGGCTCGCCCCTCGGAGAGGATCGGGGCGACCCGCTTCGCCTTCAGCGCCGACCCCGCCAGCCTGCCCCCGTAGGCGAAGTCCCAGCGGGCGAAGCAGTCAAGTGCCTGGCCGACCTCCGACTGGGACAGTAGTCGGGTCACGGCTGCTTCCTCCTGGTCCCTCGCATCGTCCGCCAACTTACCAGCGGCGTCGGATAGCAAAACGGGGCCCCCGAAGGGGACCCCGCAAACTGGGCGATGTTTGGACCGGCTGTCGGCCGGGACCTCTAGCTCCGCTTCACCTCCCTGGCCCGCTCGCGGACGAACATCTTGATCACGTCCGCCCTCCAGACCCGGCCGCTGTCCAGCGTCTGGGCGTGGGCTGGCAGCCTCGCCACCCGGCCCAGGTTGCTGGGCTTGACGCCGATCGCCTTGGCGACCGCCTTGTTGCCCATCAGCTTGGGCACCTGCGCGTTCAGGATCTTGACCACCTCCGCCGAGGGCATCAGACCACCTCCTTCGTTGTCGTCCATCTCAGACCCACCCGCCCGTCAGCCCGGCGGACAGGTACCCGTGCGGGCACGTCCCGTCGGGCTCCACGGTGCAGCCCTCGGGGCAGTCGGTCTTGCCCAGGTCCTCGAAGTCCATCGAGGCCTCCAGCTCCTCCGCCGCGTCGGGGGACGGGCGGCTCTCGCCGCCGCCCGTCCCGTTCTCCCCGACCGGCCTCATCCGTTGCTCGTCGCTTGACGCCGCGGCGCCGGGACGCCCTGGCGCCCGAGCTGGGCCAGGGACCCGATCGTCTTGGCCTCGATCTTGTTCTGCTCCATCCGCCCGTGGTTCCAGATCGCGACCAGCGCCCGGTAGTGGTTCACCCACAGGGCGCCGCCGTTGATCGCCTGGTGGTTGCGGGCCTGGCGGTCGATCTCCTCCATCCCGGCGTTGCTGACCCGGGTGCTGAGCTCGCTCTGGCGGACGTGCGGGTGGCGGTCGATGAACCAGGCCACCGCCTTCATCATGTTGGCGCCGACCACCTTGCCGCCCAGGTGCTCCTCCCCGAACGTCTCGCGGAGGAACCGCAGGACCCGACCCAGCCACACGCCGGCGCCGTCGCCCGCGTCGTACAGGGTCTCCGCCGCGACCAGGGCGTTGATCCCGTGGGTCGGGCTGACGGCCAGGTTGAGCTTCGCGCCCTGCTGGCGGACGCACTCCACGATGGCGTGCGCCTTCTCGTCGCCCATGACCAGCCGGGCCCGGAACTTCTCGAACGTGTTGTCCGAGCGCCGGTCGTTGCGGGCCAGCCGCAGCTCCGCCTCCTCGGCCCGGGTCAGGCCGTGGACCACGTGGGCGAATATCTCCGTCTCGCCCGCCTGGAGCGCCCCGGCCATCCGGTGCTGCCCGTCGACCGCCCAGAGCCCGTCGCCCTGGTTGTTCTCCGGGTCGCGCTCGTTGACCAAGATCGGCCCGGCCTTGACGATGTCGTACTCCGAGCCGATCTTGTTGACGAGGTCGTGGCGCAGCTCGCGCTGGTACTCCTCGTCGACCTGGATCGACCCGATCGGGATCACCTCGGCGCTGCCGAGACCGTTCAGGTCGATCCCCTTCGTTGCCACGTCAGTGGGACTCATCTGCTTCCTCCTGTTCGATGTTGTTGCTCTCGTAGTGCTCGACGCCCTCTGGGGTCTTGGCCCAGAGCTTGCCGTGGCCGCTGGTCGCGAAGTCCCGGACGAACCCGGCACCCCTCATGGCCTGCAGCCTGGCCTGCACGTTGCCCGAGGACAGGTCAATGCCCTCGATCTGGTTGAGCTCGTCGCGGAGGTCGCGGACGCGCCGCCCCCTCCAGTGGACTCCCCCGATCAGCCCGACCTCCGGCAGCAACTCCAGCAGCCGGAAGTCCATGGGCCAGGGAAGGTACCGCCTGGTGCTCTCCTTCGATCCACTCATCTTCCTCCTCTTGGGGGTTCGGGTATGGCTGGATGATCAGCCTGAGAACAACCTTATCACATCCGGTCCACGCGCGTGGACTCTCCAACGAAAAATGCCCCCCGACCCCCCTGAGACGAGGGGGCCGGGAGGCGGTGGTCCGGGTCCGGGCCCCAACGGGGGGCCAGGCTACTAGAGGCTCGACCAGTCCACGTACGCGGTCACCTCGTCGATGTAGGACTCGATCCAGGTCCGGTCAGCCTGGGGCAGGGTCCCGCCCGACGCCAGGGTGTCGGTCCAGGCGGGGCGGTTCCAGCTCCCGCAGGCCAGCTCCCAGGCCCGCCTGTCGGCGACCCCCAGGGCCGCGTACTTGGAGTGGTGGTCGGCGATGTACGAGGCCAGGTAGTCGATTGAGAGGGGCGCGTCGAAGGCGCCGTCGATCGGGTGGTACCAGGTGTTGCGCTGGACCACCCCGCAGTCGCGGCTGCCGTTGCGGTAGGGGGCGGTGTGGTTGCCGAGCCAGAGCGAGGACTCGTGCTCGGCGTGGCCGTACGGGATCCCGCCGGGCAGCGACAGCCGCCTGTTCGCCCGGCGGCACAGGATCGACGCCAGCTTGGCCTGGGTCGCCGTCCCGGCCACCCCGTCGACCTCGAGCCCGCGCTCGGTCTGGAGCGAGATCACTGCCCGGTCGGTCCCGACCCCGAACACCCCGTCGGGGGAGACGTCGGCGCCGGTCGCGTTGAGCGCCGTCTGGAGGGCGTACACGTCCCAGCCCTCCATCTGCGGTGGGCGCAGACGGAGGGCGCGGAACACGTACGGCCCCGGGGGCAGGATGAACGACGGGGCCACGGCGGCGCTACCGCCTCGAGAACGTGGTCGGCGGCGGGTGCTCCTCGACCGGCGGCGCGGGCGGCGCCGTCACCGGCGTCCGGTTGGCGCGGACGAACACCAGGATCGGCGGGATCGCGAGCGCGATCAGTGAGGCGATCTTCTCACCGGTCGAGGTGGGCACGGTCCCGAACAGGCCAACGACGCCGATCACCGAGGCGGCCAGGGACTGGACGGCCTTGGTCGCGTCGGACTCGCTGACGTTGGGGCTGGCGAACACGGTGATCACGCCGAACACCGCCACGGCGACGGCGATCAGCGCCGGGCCGAGCGCCGGGTCGAAGACGATGAAGAAGGTCGCCAGCAGCACCAGGAACGTGATCAGCTGGACGACCGCCTTCTGCACCTCCTCCAGCGAGTAGTTGAACGGGTTGAACGCGGACATGTGGGTCCTCCTCTAGTCGATGTACACGAGGGTCCCCAGCGGGACGGCGCTGAACAGCTCCTCGACATCCCAGACGTGCATCCGGATGCAGCCGTGGGAGGCCTTCTTGCCGATCGACTCGTCGTCGGCGGTGCCGTGGATGCCGATCCCGTTGCCGGGGTTGCTGATCCCGATCCAGCGGGCCTTGATCGGGTTGTTCGGATCGTCGTCGTCGAGGACCGTCCCCGGGACCAGCCCGGCGTCGCGGACCCAGTCGGAGTTCGGCATGGTCCAGGACGGGCTCGCGTCCTTGGTGTCGACGATCGACATCATCTTCGGCGTCCGGTGGAAGCGGGTCCCGATCGCCACCTGGTAGCGCAGCGCCACCTCGGCCTCGACCAGGTCGGGCTTGCGACGGTACAGCGTCAGCTTGAACCTGTCGCGCTCGACGACGATCAGCTTGTTGGCGAACTGGGCTCGCTCGGTCGGATGCATCTCAGTACCCCGACTTCGACATGTGAACAAGGTCCCGGGGGAGGTAGTTCCTGTACCCCGAGCCGACGTCGATCAGCGCGTTCTCGCAGCGGATGAAGTCGGTCACGTCGCCGGCGGGTCCGGGGTAGCTCAGCTTGGCGTGGTTCGACGTGGCCCCGGCGCAGAGGCCCGGGCAGGTCGGGTGGCCGCAGATCCCGTAGCAGAGCTGGGTCGAGTAGGCGGGGGTCCGGTACCCGCTCACCAGGTAGCCGCTCCACCTGCCCTGGCCCCGGATCAGGTTGAGCCAGTAGGCGAGGTCCTCGACGCAGCTCTTACCGTCGAAGACCACGATCGAGGTGGAGCCCCTGTCGAACTTGCCGTCCTCGCGGTGCTCCTCCTTGACCTCCTCCTTCAGGTCCTTGAGCTTGTCGATCATGCGCTCGTGGGCCTTGAGCTTCCTGACCAGGTGCTCGACCGCCTCGTCGCGGTTCTCGTAGGCCTCGCGGTTGCGCTTGCGCCGCTTGCGCCAGTGCTCGTCGGACTCGCCCCTCCTCCGCTCGTCGTTGCGGCGAACGAAGTTGGCCTCCCAGAGCTTCTCGCGCGCCTCCTTGATCGCGTGCTCGTACCCCTGGATGGTCTTGCGCTCGCGCTGGATCTGGTCGGTGAGGGTCATCGGGTCCTTTCAGTCGGGTGGCAATCTCCCCGGGAGTGTGATAAGGTTGTCATACCAGTTCAGCGAACCCCCAGGAGGAAGCAAAGATGAGAACACCAGCACAGCAGCGCGCCGTTGATCTACACCTCAAGCGGATGCGGAAGCAGGCGACTGACGCGAAGCGGCAGTACGAGCAGTTCCGCGCGGCGTTCCCGGAGTACGCGAACGAGTCAACGCTCATGCCCGCGGCCCGCTACGTGGACGAGGTCCAGCGCGGCGTCGAGCAGTTCGCCAGCTGGGCGCAGAGCTAACCCAACCAAACGCAACACAAGGAGGAAGCAAGATGAAGCGCATGAAGGTCAAGGACATGAGGGCCGCTATCGAGAAGGGTGACCCGCTCGCCGTCACGGTGATCAGGTACAGGAACGACGTGAGCGGCAGGCACGGGCACGCCGTCTCCGTCAAGCAGGAGCGGCGCGTGAACAGCGGCGAGCGGTGGGACTTCCGCGGCCACATCGTCAAGGACGGGATCGGGGTCAGGTTCGAGGGCGCTCCAGCGACCGAGATTGTCGCGCCGCACCTGGTCATGGAGCCCGAGTCGGTGGTGGCGGAGGCGGAGCAGCGGACCGCCGAGCGGGCCCGGCGCGAGAGCCAAGAGCAGCGGTACAAGGCGGCGGCCGCGCGGCTCACCGAGTCGGGCATCAAGGCCCACGTCAACTACTCCCGCGTCTCCCGCGGCGCCCCCAACGGCCCCGGCTACGGCCCGCCGCGCCCGATCGGCATCTCGATCAGCGTGGAGGACGCGGAGCACCTGGTCAAGTAGAGAGGGGGTGATACACCCGACGCGACGGCCCGCCCGGACGGCGAGCCGTCTCGCGTCTACAGCTCGTAGTCCAGGGGCCAGCTGTTCTCCCGGCAGCCCTGCAGCGAGTAGGTCTGCTGCTGCATCACGGCGGCCTGCTCGCCGGCCTTCTGGCACCAGCGGTGCGGCTTGCCGATCCGGTGGCCCCATTCGTGGTTGACCACCATCTGGCGGTAGGTCTCAAGCGAGCCGGTCCAGTGCTCGACCGCGTGCTTCCAGCGCTCGACGTTGATCACCACCTTGTTGCCTTGGCAGCAGCTCACCTCGCCTGCGGTGTCGAGTGGGTAGCAGAGCTTGTCGACCGTGTCGGGCTTGGCCAGGATCACGTAGGTGCCGATCTGGGTCGCGACCCGCTGGAACGACACCTTGCCGCTGCGGATCCAGCTGCGGTCGTCGGCCAGGATCTCGTCGACGGCGTGGGCGAAGCGCCGCGGGTGCGCGGTGGTTCCCTGTTCGATGTAGACGGCGTAGGGATAGAAGGCCGGACCCCAGCCGATCCGGTCGGTCGCCCCGAGCACCCGCCTGAACGCCATCCCATCGATCGTCGCAGGGACGGTTCTATCGGGCATCCTCAGCACCTGACATCCGGGAACACCGGCCGCCGCGTGTCCCCATCCGTCACCGCTTCGTGTAGCTGCAGGCCGATCGAAATGTCGCGGATGTAGCCGCAGTTGCGATCCAGCTTGTGGTTCACCTCGCCCACCGACTGCGCCAGCGAATAGATCCCGCCGAAACCCGCCAGGATGACCGTGACCGCGATTGCCCACAGCGCGACCTGGCCCGCCATCACGCTTTGTGGCTTCTGGACGACCATCTACCCACCGTTTCTTCCCCGCCCGCTGACGTAGCCGACGATCAGCCCGACGATCCCGGTGAACATGGAGCCGAAGGCGCCGATCAGCCGGATGATCACCGGGTCGGAGGCGTCCGTGTAGATCGCCAGCAGCATCGAGGCGACCCCGAAGCACAGCATCACGAACGCCAGGATCAGCACCATCCGGACGAAGAACTGGTCTCGCCCCCCGTTCCCTGCCATCTCGGTCTCCGTTCATCACAGGCCGAGCGGCACGAGCACCACCTGGAGGCGTTCGAGCAGCGCGGCCAGGGCATCGGGTGGCGCGTCAAGGTCGATCGAGTTGGTCTTGCTCTCGTCCGAGTACGAGGTCTTGATGACCCGGCGGGGAGCTGTCGAGGCGGCATCGGTGAAGACGACCGTGTCGCCCGGTCGGATCTTCCAGGCCGGGTGGACGATGCCCCGGTCGTCCTCGCAGTGGCCGACAATCTGGGCCTGACCGGAGGTGTTGAACTGCCGCGCCTCGATCAGGAACCGCCGCCCAACCTCGGTGGCCCCGGCCAGCGTCGAGACGCTCCCCATGTCGAGGACCTCCCAGCGCCTGATCCCCGCCCGGTTGGCGGCGTTGTCGGGATCGCTGTCGAGCAGGAGGGCGCTGGTCGCGTTGGTGCGCGTCGAGCCGGTGGGACCGACCGACATCGTCGTGCCGTCCACGTCCTGGTACCTGACGATCACGCCGTTCCAGAGGTTCTCGATCGCCTGCCCGGTCTCGGCCAGCTGGGACGGTCCGA